>FTLB01843347.1_pt1 | contig 330130 bp, 286 predicted proteins | sample 1658291 | NCBI WGS metagenome assembly FTLB01 (sample SAMEA3914812, study PRJEB12502) | metagenome | biome: forest; material: soil | place: Canada | collected 2011-07-07 | depth 0.1 m
ACCGGCGTGACCACATCGCTGCCGACCACATTCGTCAACGTCGCTGAACCCGCTGCCAGCGATGAACCGTAGACTGAACTGCCGGCGGCGATTGAGCCGGTCAGTGCCAGTTGGCTCACGCTGTAGTTACCGGTAGTGCCCGCAAAAGTATAGTTCCCACTATCGGTACCGGCCAGCGTACCGCTCACCGATTCGATGCCGGTATAGGTACCGGCATTCAGATGCCCGCTGGTGCTGGTGTTGCCGCTGGTGTTGATTGCCACGGTCGCTGGGGTGACCTGGTCACTGCCAACCACATTCGTAAAGCTCACGACACCCGGTGCCAGACTGGAACCATACACAGAACTGCCTGCCGCCAGCGTGGCAGTCAATGCCAGTTGGCTGACGCTATAGTTGCCAGTGATCCCGGCAAAGCTGTAGTTAGCGCCGTCCGTTCCGCCGAGTGCGCTGATTGACTCAATGCCGGTATAACTACCGGCATTGAGATGACCGCTGGTGCTGGTGTTGCCGATGGTGTTGACTGCCACAGTAACCGGTGTGACCACATCGCTGCCGACCACATTCGTCAACGTCACCGAGCCCGGCGTCAATGACGAACCGTAGACTGAACTGCCCGCAGCGATTGAGCCGGTCAGTGCCAATTTGCTGACGCTGTAGTTGCCTGTGACCCCGGCAAAGCTGTAGTTACCGCCGTCCGTTCCACCGACTGCGCTGATTGATTCAATACCGGTGTAACTACCGGCATTGAGATGACCGCTGGTGCTGGTGTTGCCGATGGTGTTGACTGCCACAGTAACCGGCGTGACCACATCGCTGCCGACCACATTCGTCAACGTCACCGAGCCCGGCGTCAATGACGAACCGTAGACTGAACTACCCGCAGCAATTGAGCCGGTCAGTGCCAGTTGGCTCACGCTGTAGTTACCGGTAGTGCCCGCAAAAGTATAGTTCCCACTATCGGTACCGGCCAGCGTACCGCTTACCGATTCGATGCCGGTATAGGTACCGGCATTCAGATGCCCGCTGGTGCTGGTGTTGCCGCTGGTATTCATTGCCACGGTCGCTGGAGTGACCTGATCACTGCCAACCACATTCGTAAAACTCACGACACCCGGTGCCAGACTGGAACCATACACAGAACTTCCTGCCGCCAGCGTGGCTGTCAATGTCAGTTGGCTGACGTTGTAATTGCCGGTGATCCCGGCAAACGTGTAGTTACCGCCGTCCGTTCCGCCGAGTGTGCTGATTGACTCAATGCCGGTGTAACTACCGGCATTGAGATGGCCACTGGTGCTGGTGTTGCCGCTGGTGTTGACTGTCACAGTAACCGGTGTGACCACGTCGCTGCCGACCACATTCGTCAACGTCACCGAACCCGGTGTCAATGACGAACCGTAGACTGAACTACCCGCAGCGATTGAGCCGGTCAGTGCCAATTTGCTGACGCTGTAGTTGCCTGTAATACTGGCAAACGTATAGTCGCTCAAATCGGTGCCACCGGTTAGCCCGGTCACTGTTTCAATGCCGGTGTAGCTGCCTGCGTTGAGATGGCCGCTGGTGCTGGCGTTACCGCTGGTACTAATGGAAACCGTGCCTGTCGGGACGTTGCCCGCAACTGCATTGGTGAACGTCACCGTTCCCGGCGCCAGGCTCGCGCCATAGATAGAACTGCCGGCGGTAATGGAGCCGGTGAGCGCAAGCGGATTGATCGTCAAATTGCCGTTTGCATAGATGAAATAATAACCTTGCTGATTGGAAGCCAACCCGCCCGGCGTAATGAGGTAAGAGCTTCCGGCATCAATGGCGCCTTGCGAACTGCCGGTGTATGTCAAGCCTGTCAATGACGGCGAAATAGTCGATGTAAGGCCGTTCACCGTGTCCGTGATGGTCACGCCGTTACCGCCAGAAAAAGCGCTACCGGAGTACGTTGAGGTTGCCGCATTGGCAGTCACCGTCGCAGCCGTCATATCCGCTTTTAACAGCGGATAAGTCCCAGAGTACATAATCCAGGTGTTTGAGAAATCCCAAGCCGTAAAATTGGCCTGGGTTTGCATATTGGCCGTCGTCATCCCGGTTCCACCATCGGACGCCGTCTGACCGGAAGTTGTCTTATCCCAAAAACTATGCGTGACCGTGCCAGTGAACGTTTGTGGAATATTCGAATTCGCAAACGAGTTCAAACCTATCAATCCACCGACATTGGTACTGCCGCTACCACTGCTGACGCTACCTGCAGAATAGCTATTCGTAACGGTACCGGCACCATAATTTCCGGCGTTGTATCCGACCAGACCACCGACACCATTTGAATTTGCCGCGCCTGTCACAGTGCCGGTCGCATAGGAATTTTGGACCGTTGACGCTCCGCTATAGCTGGCGTTGCCATAACTATGTCCGACAAGTCCACCGATACCTATCGGCGTAATCGACGCCTGAGTTATGCCGCTCACATTGCCGGTCGCATAGGAATTGCTGATGACGTTGCTTGCCCTGAAGCCGTAATTGCTGCCAATCAGACCGCCGACACCATATGTACCGCTTACATTTCCCTTGGCATAACTGTTCGTGATTGTGGAAACCTCCCCGTTCGTCGTATTCCCATACATATATCCGACCAGGCCACCGATACCTTCCCCGCCGCTCACTGTGCCTGTTGCATAGCTGTTGATGACGGTGCCGCCTTGCATACCTCCCACCAATCCACCGACAGAAAGCGAGAGGCCGGTGGACGACATAGCACTGACATTGCCGGTCGCGTAGCTGTTGGAGACGGTACCTGAATTCATAAGCCCCACCAGGCCGCCGGCCAACTGCGCCTGGCCGATACTGACATTACCAGTGGCATAACTATTGGTGACGGTACCGTTGTTGAGTTCTCCAACCAGATCCCCGGCATACCCGGAAGAAACCACGCTACCGCCCACCATCCCGACATTGCGCACCTTACCGGATACTGCGGCAAACAATCCTCCACCGATAGAGGCGCTACGATCCACCGTCAGTCCGGTGATGGTATGGCCCAGTCCGTCGAAAGTGCCGGTAAAATCGACTGCACTTGCCGCAGAGCTGCTTGCCGTGCCAAGCGGCGCGAATCCCGAACCGCTATTCCAGGTCGACGTGCCAGATGCCGCAATATTGGCGCTGAGCGCATAATTCTTGGTCAGATTCCCGCTGATGCCCTGCAAATCCGTGCCGTTCGTGCTGCCGGCTACACCAAGACTGTCGATAAGCGTATATCCGGCACCGCCGATACTTAACAGACCGGTTCCTGCAGCGGGTGTTACACCGGTATCCGAGTAAAAGTTGACCTGACCGGCAAATCCACCTGAAGAGTTGAAACCGACACTGACCGTCCCACTGGTTGCGGTGAGCGCAAGCGTGGCGGAGTTATTGGCCGTCATGACGGCATTGATATTGACATTGTTCGCAGCGGACAAAATCAGCGCACTGCCGCTCCAGGTAACCGCTGCGTTGACGTTGACGTTGTTAAGTGCTGTCAGGGTTAGAGAATGACTGCTGGTCCAACTGAGCGGCGCATTGATGTCGACATCACCCAGATCGCTACCGTTTGCGGCAGAGGAGGCAGAAATACTAACACTGGTCGACGCAAGGCTAGCCTCCAGCGTGCTGTTACCGATGCCACTGGTCGTTTGCGCGACACTGCCGGACGAGATCGTAAAATTGGTCGGATCAATCAGCCAGGAACCGGTCACACCGTTAGCAGCTGCAGTCGTGATTTTGGCGTCGTTGGCCACGAGCACATTGGCAGCGCTGGTTTCAATCGCACCACCGTTACCGCCGTTAGGCGCAGACGCATCAAGCGTGCCGCCGACCTTCACGGTGCCCGCGGTCATGCCGCCCAACAGCGTGATCGTACCGTCATGGCTGTCCACCGTGCGCGCTTCAATCAGGCCGGTGTTGTTGACGGCGCTGGCCAGCAATGCATCTTTAGCGCCGGCCGTCATGATGACATGGCCGCCATCAGCGACGATGAGTCCGCCGTTTTCGGCCAGACTGTTCAACACACTTTGATTTACCTGAACATGCAGCAGATTGTTGCCGCTGAATGTCAGCGTGGTGGCGTTACCTGCACCCAGCGCCACAGTACCCAATTGCGCGGAGATCGTACCCTGATTGCTGACGTGATTGCCGAGCAGAGCTACATAGCCGCCATTAGCTGCCGTAATCGTGCCCTGGTTGATAACGCTGCCCGATCCAGTGCCGCTGAATGAGCGTTGACTGCCGCCCAAACCGGTGTCGTTGAAATCCAGCGCGGAGGCAACCAGGCCACCTACATTAACTTGCGCAGCTGCGCCGAACAGAATGCCGTTCGGATTGATCAGGTACACCTGACCATTGGCATCCAGATGACCAAAAATCTGGCTGGCACTGTTGCCCAGGATGTGGTTGACGGCGATGGAGCTGGCCGACGGCTGCACAAAGTTCACCGTCTCCTGCGGAGCAATATTAAAACTGGACCAGTTCAGCGATACGTTCTGGGTGGTCTGGTTGATGGTGGTGGTCGCACCGGTCTGGGCAATACTCGCCGCCCCCGACACAACCTGCCCTCCGGTCGGTCCCGCCTGGGCGAAACTGGCGGTCAGAGACAAGGCTGCCGCGACCAGCTTTTTGCGTGAGCCTTTACCCTGCCCGCGCGCGTTTTCTGCTACTGCGACCCAACTGTTGGTAACGCGACTCCAAATCAGTCGATAAATGTGATTCAATGATCCGTGACGTTGCATAAAGTACTCCCATTATCAGGTGCGATTCTGCAGTGCAATCAATTGATTTTTGGAAAATAATATACGAAACCTGGTAAATCTAACAGGTTAAAAATGACACAGACGTTGTTAATTCTGAAAAGAGTTGGTTTATTACGCGACACTGTCGGTCGTGACGATGCGGATCCACATTGCTGCAGTACGACGTCCCCGCGCTGGCAGGCGGGAACGTCGAGGGTGAAACGTTACCAGTGATAAATGATGTCGCCGGAAAGTATCGTCTCTGATTTTTTATCAGCAGGGATACCGTAATTTGAATTACCGTTGAAATTGGCAATACCGGAATGGTAGTAGGCAATTTCAGGACGTAGTTCGATTTGCGGCGACAACCAGTGCTGCCAACCTACCGCGATGTTGTGATACGTGGTCGGCACGCCCGTACGCTGACCTTCATTGTCCTTGTAAATCTCAGGACGGATCGAGAAGTTATTCAACGGATCCGGAGAATAATTCAGATACGCAGTGAAACCGTTAGAGGTCGATGTACAGGTCAGATTGGCTGCATTGGTCGTGGTTGTATTCCCGGAACAATACGCCATGCTCGGCGCATTGAACGGCATGATATTCGGCGAAAACGGTGTACCCGTGCCGGTTGCCACAATGTTGGACTGCACATAGGCATTGTTCAGGTTGGGCACATTGTTTTGGCTCTCCTCGTAATACTCCGCCGACAGATGCCAGTGTTCGTCAAACGCGTGATAGAAAGTAAATCCTTTCCATTGCAGATTGTTGTAACCCCATTCACCACTGTTAATGCCATTGGCGCAGGCATTGAAATTGGTTTTACCATCGTCGGAGTTATAACGTGCACATAAAGTGCCGGCCGGCCGCGCACCCGGATCAACCTTGAAGGTCGAATCCGGATACAACAGATTCGGATTCACGTTGGCGGTAGTCTGCCAGGCATGATTAAAGGTCGCCTCGGTACCGATTTCAACCCCCGCCTGCACGATCCAGTTTTTATTGACCTGCAACGAACCAATAATGCCTTCGTTGGTGTAGTTGTCGAAGGTATAGGTCATCGAGTGCGAATACATATAATTGTTCGGCGCAAGCTGCGCTTCGATATCCGGCACAGAGATATAACGACCCACCCGCACGTTCAGGCCCATGCCTACGAATGGCGTATACCAGTCGAGGTACAGCATAGGCAAATCCCAGCCATTAGCTTCGTTCTTGTTCAGTAACTGGTAACTGCCTAAACCATAGGAAGTGGTATAGCGATAGTCGGAACCGTAGATGGCAGAAACCCGGAAGCCCCAATCGTTATGGTCTTTTTGTACCATATCGGGTACGCGTTCGACATACTCAACGATCTGGTTCAAATCCAGTGCGTTCGGATTGTAGTCATATGCTGCCGGGGCATTACCACCATGCACGGTACTCGTACTCAGGTTCGCACCAACGTCGATCCAGCCGTAAGTCTGAATATTATTGTCGGTCATCCATTTGCCGATGCCGGTATTCGCCAGACCGACCATCAACGGACTGTCGGTAGCGTTCGGCGTCGACGCGCCTAAAGCCGGTGTGCCGCCATACGGCCATTCGGTAAACGGCATCGGCGGTGCAGTTTGCGCTGCCGGTGTCATATCGTCACGACGTGACGCAGGTGCCTTGGGATCGGCGGGCGCTGCGGCCTGGCCGTATTCCAGTGAATAGTAATTCGTCATGCGTTCCCAGACGCCTGTTCCCAGATAGCTGTCCAGGCATGAAAAATCCTTGTAAGGATCGCATTTGGTATCGTCTGCAAAAGCAGACTGCATACCCAACACGCCAGCACCTGCTATTGCCAACGCCATCACACTGCGTGCATTGAGTCGACTCTTCCGTATAGACATATCAAGTTCTCTTTCTTAAAGTTATAAAGACATTCCAACAATCCACAGTCTATTGAGAATGAACTAAACTTTTGGTAAAGAATCCGGGGGATCGTATAAAGACTTTGTAAAAATTCCGGATAAATCGGGCGATCAATCCGGCAACCATCACTTACGCGCGCTGAACAAAAACATCATGGATATGCTGCGGCTTTTGACAGGATTTCAAATGCGCGCGGAACGCGTTATCGGCCAGCATTTCCACGATTTCACTGAGCACTTGCAAATGCTGCTCGTTAGCCTTGGAAGGTACCAGCAAGACAAAAAACAAACTGACCGGCACGGTATCCGGCGCATCGAATTCCAGCGGTTCTTTGCTGCGAACAAAAATCGCGGTCGGTTCTGTCAGGCCTTTAATCCTTGCATGCGGAATCGCTACACCCTGCCCCAGCCCTGTTGACCCCAGCTGTTCGCGTTCCAGCAAATTTTTGACGACTGTGGCAGCGTCTATAACGTGATGGTCTTCCCATAACCTGCCTACCGCTTCAAACAGGGCCAGTCTGTTTTTTACATCCAGATCCAGCAGCACATCTTCTGCCGAGAATATTTGGGCTACTTTATTCATATCGAACCTCGCTTTTACAACCGTATTGACAACCGCATTTGCTACCGCTTATACAACTGTTTTTCCAATCGTTTTTTCAACCGTTTTTTCAACCATTACTCAAACCACTCATCCCGTGTCACGCTCAATACTTTGATTGCCTGTTTCTTGATCAATGGCCGCTCTTTACCCAACAACAGCATCTGCAACGCCGGTACCACCACCATCAACACTATCGATCCCAACGCCAGGCCACCCACCACCACAGTCGCCAGCGGTCGCTGCACCTGACTACCGATACCGGTCGACATCGCTGCCGGCAATAGGCCGATGCAGGCCGCTAACGCGGTCATCAGCAAGGGGCGCATCCGTTTTTCAGCCGCTTCAAACATCGACTCTTCGATGCTCAAACCTTGTCGGCGCAATTGGTTATAAAAAGTGATCACCAGTATCCGGTCCATCACCGAGACGCCGAACAGCGAGATAAATCCGATAGCGGCAGAAACACTGAATGGCAGTCCGGTAAAATACAGAGCCAAAATACCGCCGCTGATCGCAAACGGAATACCGGCCAATGACAGCAGACTGTCACGCACGGAATTGAATAAGCCGTACAGCAGCACCAGAATCAGCACCAGACTGAGCGGGACTATGATAGCCAGACGTTTCTGCGCCAGTTGCAGGCTTTCAAATTCACCGGCCCAGATTATGCGATAACCGGTAGGCAGTACTACGTTTTTCGCCACCCGCTCCTGCACTTCGGCGACCGTGCTACCCAGGTCCCGTCCGCGCACGCTGAATTTGATCGGAATAAATCGGTTCGTCGCTTCATGATAAATATAGGACGCACCGGAATCCAGAGTGATCGTAGCCAGATCGCGCAAGGCGACATAGGCAGTGCCACCGCCGGTGGGCTGATAGGCAACTTTGACATTCCCGATTGCTTCCATGCTGTTTCTGAATTGAGGAGCCAGACGCAAGGTCAGGTTGAATTGCCGGTCACCTTCCAATATCGTGCTGGCCACCGTGCCGCCCATGGCAGCCTGAATCACCGTATTCACGTCCCCGGTATTCAAGCCATAGCGCGCAGCCTTTTCTCGGTCGATGTTGATGTTTAAATTCGGCTGACCCAGTACCCGGAATATGCCCAGATCGGCGATGCCCTTGACATCTTTCATTTGATCCTGAACCTGCACCGCCAATTTTTCCAGGGTGTCCAGATTGGGGCCGATAATTTTCACCGAGTTCGCCCCCTTCACACCGGAGATCGCTTCTTCGACGTTATCCTGAATATATTGGGAAAAGTTAAAACCGATACCAGGCAGTTCATCGGAAAATTCCTTTTGTAATTCTTCGGTCAGTTTTTCCTTGTTCAATCCCCTCGGCCATTCGTCGTAAGGTTTCAACGGTACAAATAATTCCACATTCGAGAAAGGTGACGCATCGCTGCCATTGTCCGGTCTGCCATGTTGGGAGACCACGGTAAGTACTTCAGGATGACGCAATAAAATTTCACGCATTTTGCGTGTCGCTTCGGTACCGGCATCCAGCGACATGGTCAGCGGCATGGAGGCGCGTATCCAGTAATTACCCTCTTCTAACGCCGGCAAAAACTCGGAACCCAATCGCGTTGCGACGGCCCCGCTAACGATTAAAAACAGAATACCGATTACAGACACCAATTTGCGGTTTTTCAAAGACCAGTGCAAAACCGGGGTATAGATATTGCGCAAAAATCTGACCACAAAGGTTTCGACTTCTTCCACATGAGTGGGCAATAAAATCGATGCCAGAACCGGCGTGATCGTGAAAGTACAAATCAACGCGCCCAACAAGGCATACGCATAGGTACGCGCCATCGGTCCGAAAATCTGCCCTTCCACGCCCTGCATGGTAAACAACGGAAAAAACGCGGCGACCGTAATCGCGGTGGAAAACAGGATGGATTTATCGACCTGCATGGCGCTGATATAAATCATGCGCAGCCGGTTATTCCATTTTGCCGCGTGCGCGCCGCTCTTTTGCGACGAGGAGGTTGGGTCCGGCCCCATCAGTCCTTCCGCCAGATTTTCCAGCATCTCGCGTTTATGCGGTTTAGACGCCTGAAAATTGCGGAACACGTTTTCGACCAGTATCACCGCCGAATCGATGATGATCCCAAAATCGACGGCACCGATAGAAAGCAGATTGGCATCTTCGCCGCGCAGCACCAGAATAATAATACTGAACAACAGCGCGAACGGAATATTGACGCCGACTATAACCGCACTGCGCAAATTGCCGAGAAATATCCACTGAATCAAAAACACCAACAGGCAGCCGAAAATCAGATTATGAAATACCGTGTGGGTGGTGACATCGACCAGGGAGCTGCGATCGTAGTACGGCACAATTTTCACGCCGACCGGCAAGGTTCCGTCGTGGTTCATTTTTTCGACGGCATCTTTAATGCGCGGGACAATTTCGTTGGTGTGCTCGGTGCGCCCCATCACGACGATTGCGGCAGCAATATCGTCCTGATGATCGCGCCCGGCGATCCCAAGTCGCGGCACGTAACCAACATACACCCTGGCTATATCCTTGACGCGTACCGGCACCCCGTTGTATTGGGTCAGCAGGACATTTTCTATGTCGTTGACTTTGTATCCTCTGGTCAGATCGTCGCTGCCGCCGCTGTCAATCAAACCTATGCCGCGGATATTCACGGACTGCTGACCGATGCTGATTTCGCGGCCGCCCACGTTAATATTGGCGTTACCCAGCGCAGTAATCACCTGGGGGATAGTCAACCCATAGCTTTGCAACTTGCTTAAATCTGCCTCGACTTCAAATTCCTTGGTCGTGCCGCCCCAGCTGTTGATTTGCACCACACCCGGAATGGTGGACAGGCGTCGGGCCACTATCCAGTCTTGCACCGTACGCAGATTGGTGAGGCCGAAATTCGGCGGGCCGACCACCTGGTAGCGGTACACTTCACCGACCAGACTGGACTGCTGAATTTGCGGAATCTGATTTTGCGGCAGCGTGACATTTTGCTGCAGCATCAATGCCGCCTGGGTGAACGCAAAGTGGTAGTCGACCCCGTATTTAAAGGTGACGCGCACAAAACTCAACCCGTAAAACGACGTGGAGCGGATATTGTCGATGCCGGGCGTCGAGTACAGACCGATTTCCATCGGCGTGGTGTAGTAGCGCTCCATTTCTTCGGCCGACAGACCTGCTGCCTGCGCGGTAATTTCCAATACCACCGGCGCAGGATTGGGATAGGCTTCGACGTTAAGCCGGCTAACGGCAAATAGTCCGCCGCCTAAAAACACCAGCAGACCTAGCAAAATAATTGCCCTGCGCGTCAATGCAAATGTCAGTAACCCTTTCAGCATAATTATTCTCTATTCAGGGTTAGTCGGATGAACTGGCATTGGCCATATTGCTCAGAAATATAGCGCCTTTGGTGACCACGATTTCCCCGTTTTTCAGGCCGCTCACAATCTGATCAAAACCGTCCTGCTGCAATCCGATAGTGACGGTGCGTTTGTTGAAGGTGTGGTGATCAGTCGTCACCCACACCGACATGGTGCCGTCGGCTTCACGGGCAACGCCGTCGAGTGGCATTGCCAGCGCGGTTACCGGGTCACCGGTATGAATCACATACGTGGCGAACATGCCGGGCTTTAATTCATGTCCGGGATCGCTGATGGTTGAGCGGACCAGCACAGTGCGTGAGCTTGGATCCACTGTCGCGCCGATCACGGTTATGCTGCCCTTGAATTCATGATCGGGTATCGCCATCACTTTGACCTGCACTTGCTGACCAGGGTGAAATAAGGGACTGTCGTTTTCCGCGACGTTGGCTATCATCCACATGGTCGACAGGTCGGCGACGGAAAACGGTGCAGGTGTACTGCCGGGTTGAACCAGCAGCCCGGGTTGTGCGGCGCGGGCGGTAACGCGTCCTGTGATCGGGCTATGCACCAGTAATGCGGGATCGATTTTTCGGGTGGCGATGATGCTGTCGGTTTCCTGCTCAGTTTTACCGAACACGCGCACCGCATCGCGCGCTGCTTTTAAGGTAGCATCCGCCGTCTGTTGATCTGAGACGGCCTGCTCGTAGTCCTTTTGCGCCAGTCCCTGATTATCATGTAACTCTTTGGCGCGCTTTAGTGCGACAGTCGTTAAATCATAGACACCGGCAGCGGCGATTAATGTGGATTCAGCCTGTACCAGATCAGGACTGTCGATGCTGTACAGTGGCGCGCCCTTGCTGACCTGATCGCCGATATCGGCAAACGCCTTGATGATCTTGCCCTGATACGGCGGAAAAACCTGGACTGCCAGATTTTCGTTAAAGTCTATGCTGCCTACCGCGGTGCGCTGCCGGGAAAAAACATGGTTGCCAACAGCGTTGACCGCTATGCTTTTTAGCTGTTTGTCGTTGAAAACCACTTGATCGTAATTGGGCGACGCACTCGGTGCACCTGTCTTGCCGGTTGATGCTGATGTGCCGAAAAAATAAAATCCCGCGACCAATATGATCAAGGCCGCCCCTACTCCCACGGCCGTTATTTTTGCTTGCATGAACGCTCCCTACCTCGATTGAACTATTAGATTTAATTTATTATTTGCTGCCGGCCTGAACAGCGAGGTCGGTTCCTGCATCAGCTTGAGTATCCGCTTGAGTATCAGCTTTAGTTTCAGCTTTAGAAGCCGGCCGATTCCACCAACCACCACCCAAAGCCTGAAACAGCGCAGCCGTATCGCCATAGCTATTGGTCCTGGCCTGCACCAGCGTGATCTGCGCCTGTTCATACGCCTGCTGCGCCGCTAACAGTGTCTGAAAATTCACATAGCCGAGCTGGTATTGTTTTTCCGTGATAATCAAGACTTTTTTCGCAGCCTGCTCCGCTTCATTGCAGGCGACCAACGCGTTGGCATCCGACTGAATTGCGTGCAGGGTATCGGCCACGTTTTGAAATGCGCTGATGACGGTACTGCGGTATTGCGCTTCGGCCTGCTTTAATCCTTCGTCGGCCGCACGTTCGTGATGCATCAGAGTGCCGCCGTCGAATAATGGCTGGGTGATATCGCCGATCAGATTCCAGAACGGCGCACCGCTTTGAAACATTTGCGGAATTCCTGCGGCAGCGCCCCCTAATGCCCCGGTAATATTAAATTGCGGCAGACGTGCGGCAAGCGCTACGCCGACCTGGGCGCTGGCTGCATGCATTTGCTCTTCAGCGGCCCGGATATCCGGGCGCTGGTCAACGAGCCTGGACGGCAGGCTCACCGGCAAATCAACCGGCAAATGCAATGTCGCCAGATCGAAATCATCGTCAACCGGCTGATTCGGCAAGTCGCCGCACAGCGCGCGGATCAGATCATGGGTCTGTTCGAGTTGCTTCTGCAACGGCGGCAGTAATTGTTTGGCCTGTGCGAATGCGGCGTCCTGCATAGCTACATCGATACCCATTACATAGCCGGCGTCCTGCTGCCTGTGCAAAATTTCGACCGCTCTGGCGTTGTCCGCGATGGTCCGTTCTGTGGCCTGTATCTGTGATTTCAGTGACGCTTCCTGAATCGCCGCTGCAACCACATTGCCGGCCAGCGTGATGTAGGTCGCTTCCATCTGAAAGCGCTGTATCGCAGCCTGCGCCTGTAAAGACTCGACCTGACGACGGTTGGCACCGAACACATCCGGCGTATAGCTCACGCTAAGCTGCGCAGTATAGAAGTTGTAATACACAGGCGAGTTATAGGGCGGCGGACCGGACGGATTCTGGATACCGGAAATAGTGGTGCCATTGCCCTGCACACCCGGTGCATTGCTGCTTTGATTGCCGGCCAATTTATTGTGGCTGGGCGTAAAGCTGGCGGCGACGGTCGGATAAAAAAATCCCTGTTGTGCCGTGACATACTCGTTCGCCTGCCGCAATGCCGCCTGGGCTGCAGCGATAGTGGGATTGGAGTGCAATGACCGTTCGACCAGCGCATTCAGTTTTGGCGACTGAAACTGCTCCCACCAGGCGTAAGGTATATCGCGACCCATCACAAAATGCTGGGCGTCGCTGTCGACGGGTGGGATGGCGTCGGTCACATAACCGGCACCGGGTGGTGCGTTCGGCCGGGTAAAGTCGGGGCCCACGGCACAGCTGGCGAGCAAGGCTGCGCTGACCAATAGTGTGATCTGTCTCATTTCATAGCACCGCTGTTGTTTAATTTGTTTCGGTTATTTTTGTATTTTTAATTACTATGCTGCGTCGCAATAGGAATTTAGCGTCTGAAGTCTAGCAATTTGGGTATAAAGAACTTGCGAAAAGAGCTGCGGTGCACATAAAAATCCTGTAAATGTCGCGGGTACGCATAGTCTCCTTGCACATCTCTGTCCATTGAATAAACTAAGAGATAAGCTCATAGCATGGGATAGTTGTGTCGCTTGTTGAATTACCTGACCACAAAGGCAAATCTTCATATGAAATTGAACACATCAGGCATAGGCGTAAGGCTGGGGCTTTTCGCCGGATTGCTCCTGCTGGGCCTGGCATTGGTCGGACTGGAAAACTGGTATTCGCTCAAACTCACCAACGAAAAGCATATCGCGGCCTTGAACCGTGAAGCGGCGATGGCAGATTCGATCGATCTGGCGCGCGACGCCCAGGTCAATTTCAAGATACAGGTGCAGGATTTCAAGGACATCCTGCTACGCGGACAGGATCCCGATTATTATCAAAAATATCTGCAGGAATTCAACCAGCAGCACGAGGCTACCCAACTCGACCTGCGCCGGCTGGAGACCGAATTTACCGTGCTGGGCTTAAACCCCTTGCCGGTGCAGGAAATCCGGGTGAATCATCAGGATCTGTACAGTATTTATCTGAATGCATTGAAGCAGTTCGATCCTAAAAAGCCGGACAATATTTATCTGATCGACCAGCAACTGCGCGGCATAGACCGCATTCCCACACTAAAAATGGACAATGTGGTCGGCTACGTGGTGGCGGAGTCGAAACGCCTGCGTGAAACAACCGCCAGGGAAACTGCGACATCCTTTCAAACCACCACGGCATGGCTATGCGGCGTCATTGCGTTGGCATTATTGATCGGCGCAATTGCCACCTTCCGGCTGATTAACAACATCCAACGTCAAATGGCATTGGCGCTCGACCTGACCCGGGTACTCAACCGGGGCACCGCGGAAAAATTGCAGGTGGTAAAAGCGATCGCGGCCGGCAATCTGGAGCTGGACCTGGTTTCGACGCCGATGCCGTATATCGACAACAGCTATCTGTCACCTGACGAAATCGGCGACATGGTACGCGACGTGCTGGGCATCAGTACCTTGCAGGCGCAACTCGACACGGCGATAGTCACCATGTCTGCATCACTCAGACATAACCGCGACATTGAAGCGGCCAATGACTGGTTGAAAAGCGGACAAAATGAACTCAACAAAATTTTGCAGAGAGATCATGATGCTGCACAAATCGCCAATGAGGTGCTGAGATTTTTGATCAATAAATTCAATGCAGCCGCAGGTCTGTTTTATTTGTACCACGAGCATACCGGTCAGTTCCAATTAAAGGCAAATTACGGCAGCGACCGCCCTCCGGTAGAAACCATCAGCAAAGGTGAACGCTTAATCGGGCAGGCATTGGAACAGGAAAAAATCATCCAGCTGGACAACGTGCCGGCGCACTACTTGTCGGTAGCCTCGGGCTGGGGCAGCGCGACGCCGAGCTCTTTGCTGGTTATTCCGCTGATCAATGGCTGGAAATGTATCGGCGCCATTGAGTTGGCGTCCTTCCAGCCGGTGACGCAACTGGAACTGGATTTTCTGCATCTGGTCAAAGAAAGTATCGCGATAGGATTTGACGTGAATCTGTCGCGCCAGCAAACCGTGATGCTGCTCGAAGAAACCAGTCAGTTGGCCGAGGAATTGCGGGTGCAGCAGGATGTGTTGCAGCAGTCGAATGAAGAACTGGAACAACGCGCCGAAATACTGGAAGAGCAGCGCGAACAGATACGCGCAAAGAACGATGCGGTGGAACGCGTCAGCGCAGAGAATATGCGCAAGAACAGCGAACTCGAAGTGGTCAGCAAATATAAATCGGAGTTCCTGGCGAATATGTCACACGAATTGCGCACGCCGTTAAACAGCATGCTGATTTTGTCGGGCCTGCTCAAAGATAACAGGGATCACAATCTGAGCGGCAAACAGGTCGAATATGCGACGACGATTAACAATGCGGGTAAAGACCTGCTGAATCTGATCAATGACATTCTGGACCTGTCTAAAGTTGAGGCGGGTCATCTTGAGTTTCACTACGCAGAGATCCGCCCTCAGGATATTCTGTCCGCGATGTCCATGCTGTTCGCTGCTGCAGCCGAACACAAGCAGCTGAAGTTTAACGTCAGCATTGCCACCGGCGTTCCCGATACGCTGCAGATTGATCTGCAGCGCACCCAGCAAATACTCAAAAACCTGATAGGGAATGCGTTGAAGTTTACCGACAGGGGTGCGATAGGCCTCACTATCTTTATTCCGGGAGCGACGCAAAATCCGTTACCGGTTGCCGCGCTGGCCTTCGCTGTCAGCGACACCGGCATCGGCATCGCTGCCGATAAACAGAATCTGGTCTTTGAGGCATTCAAACAGGCCGATGGCGGCATCTCCCGCAAATACGGCGGCACAGGATTGGGTCTGTCGATCTCGCAGCAGCTGGCCCACAAAATGGATGGCGAATTATTGCTGGAAAGCGTAGCCGGACAAGGATCGACATTTACCCTGTTTTTGCCTGCCGTGCGCACTGAAATCGGCCACTCACCGACACCGGCATTGACCCGCTCCGAGATTCCTCCACCATCTGCCGCCACTGCACCGCCATTAGTCCTGCCCCCGGCGCCGATCGCGCTGCAATCCGACTTCGCGCTTGCCGGAAAAAAAGTGCTGCTGGTGGATGACGATATGCGTAATATCTTTTCGCTGTCCAGCCTGCTGGAGCAGGCCGGCATCAACGTGATTGAAGCAGAAAACGGGCTGGAAGCATTGTCCCGTCTGGACACCCACGCCGATATCGATCTGGTGTTAATGGATATCATGATGCCGGAGATGGACGGCTACGAAGCGATGCGCGCCATCCGCCTGAATCCGGCGTTGGCGGAGTTACCCGTCATTGCGATGACGGCCAAAGCCATGCCGGGTGACGAACAGAAATGTCTGGATGCCGGTGCCAACGATTATATTTCCAAGCCCATTAATGCGCAAAAACTGATGTCCATACTTCAGGCCAGGATGGTCCACAATGTGTAGCAACCTGCCACCACGCGGATTTATCGGAAAACGTCATGTCTGACCCGGCCCCTGCCACGTTCAAGATTCCCATACTTCTGGTCGACGATCTGTCGGAAAATCTGCTTGCGTTACAGGCATTGCTGGAACAGATGCCGCTGTCGCTGGAACTGGTCCAGGCGCTGTCAGGCAATGAAGCGCTAAAAGCCACGCTGAAGCGCGATTTTGCGATTATTTTATTGGATGTTCAAATGCCTGGCATGAACGGAATTGAAACCGCCGAATTATTGCGTTCCAATTCCAAGACCCGCCATATTCCCATCATTTTTATTACGGCGGGCATGACGGACCAGGTGGATATATTTAAAGGTTATGAACTCGGTGCGGTGGATTATCTGATCAAGCCGATAGAAAACCTGGTATTGCGCAGCAAGGTCAACCTGTTTTGCGAGCTCTATTCCATGCGCAAGATACTGGAGCTGCATAACGTTGCCTTGACATCCAAAGTGGGCGAACAATCCAGGCAGATGGCTACGCTGTCGCACAGCCTGTCGGAAACCACGATAGAAAAACGCAAGACACAGGAAGAACTGGAGAAGTTAAACGCGGAACTGGAATTGCGCGTCGCCACCAGAAACAAGGAACTGGAACAGTCACGCCAACAGGTCATCAACTCGGAACGACTGGCGGCGCTGGGCAGTCTGGTCGCCGGTGTCGCACATGAGATGAATACGCCTATCGGTAACTGCGTCAGCCTGGCCAGCACCCTGCAAGGCAATGCCCGCAGCTTCGCGGCTGATTTTGCCCAGCACAAGGTGCGCCGCTCGGACGTTGATAAATTTTTGGCCGACGTGGAAACCGGTCATGAAATCCTGGTACGCAATCTGGATCGGGCGGCCACTCTGGTGCAGAGTTTCAAACAGGTCGCGGTGGACCAGACCAGTAACCAGCGACGCCGTTTTGATTTGAAAAAAGTCCTGGAGGAAGATATCGTCACCATCGGCCCCATGTTCAAAAAAACGCCGTACAAAATCAATCAGGCCTTGGCCCCGAATATTTCGATCGACAGTTACCCCGGTCCGCTGGGACAGATTATTACCAATTTTGTGTCTAACTCGCTGATGCATGGTTTTATCGGCCGCAAGCACGGTACGATGTTGTTGCAAGCGCGCCTGCTCGACCTGGAATCTGTGGAAATTATTTTCAAAGATGACGGTGTTGGTGTCGATCAGAAAAATCTGCATCATATATTTGATCCGTTTTTTACCACCAAGCTGGGGCACGGCGGCTCCGGGCTGGGCTTGAGTATCGTGCACAATCTGGTGGTCGATGTATTGGGTGGATCAATTAGCGTGGAGAGTGTGCCGGATCAGGGGACTACTTTTCATATTATTCTGCCGGTCACGGCACCGGAAATTAAAAAATCCTGACACAAAAATACAGCGCAGTGGAAACTACCGATGTGATTACTGCGGATAGACAATTACACTGCCAGCCCTTCCTGACTAGTGTGACATGTGATGAAGTATCTCGAATTTCTGAACGATGGATATGCCGGTGAGCGTATCGCGGTCACGACATTGCCTGATGCATCAGGTGACAGCTTCCGTTCCGGTGCTGTCGCCGTACCGCTGCTGTTATCAAGCGAGCTGATCGAGATCATCAAGCAAAAAAAATATCAATATCGTCATCGGCAGATTCAATTCACTTATCAATTTTCGCCAGCAAGCTTTTACGCGTTTATTCAAATCCAGCCTGCCGCATTCAGGCTGGCAATCTCGAATCTGATTGATAACGCTGTGTGTGCTATTGCAACGCATAACAATCAGCGTGGTCAGATTTGTGTACTGCTTGAACTGCGCGAACAGCATGCAGAAATTACTGTAGCGGACACTGGTTCAGACCGTCACCCTGTCCCGCTGACCTTCCCTCTTGCCGACGCACCGCAATGGATGGCCGATATGCTGGTCGTCAATCCCGATGACATCATCATTATTTTAGACGACGACCCGGACATGCATGAAGCCTGGGCCAGTTATTTTGAACATACGCTGGACCTGCTTCATGAAATAAAAATTAAACATTACACGTCGTGTGCTGACGCACTGCTGTATATGCAAACGCTGTCGACCCAGGAACGGCATCGCGTGTTAATGGTCACGAATGATGAATTGATCAGTCTGGAGTTCAATGGATCGATTGTGATTGACTGCACACTTCCGACGAAAACCTTGCTGGTCGCCAGCGATTATGCGAATTCACACAGTCTGCAACGGGCTGTCCGGCGATATTTAAAAACCTTACCTAAACGGTGGGCGGACGAGATTCCGATTTATATTCAGTGCTAGCAATTATCCCGCGTCTTGTCGTCTTGTCGTCTTGTCGCCTTGTCGCCTTGTCGTCTTGTCGTCTTGTCGTCTTGTCGTCTTGTCGTCTTGTCGTCTTGTAGGTTGGGCTGCAGCCCAACACTCCACGCCCAAATAAACAAATAGCGGAAATTAATTGAGGTTGAGTGTTGGGCTGCAGCCCAACCTACGAAGTTACGAAGTTACGAGGTTACGAGGTTACGAGGTTACGAAGCGCAGCCCAACCTACGTGATTTATTTTTGCGACTTCACAACCTGCAATGCCGTTGCAATCAAGCCGCCTATATCCCCCATGTTGGCTGGGATGATAATCGAATTATTGGTCTTGGCTAACTGAGCAAACGCATTCACATACTGCTCGGCCACTTTCAAATTCACGGCATCCGAACCGCCCGGTGCTTGAATCGCCGCCGCAGTTACGCGTATCGCTTCCGAACTGGCGTTAGCTATCGATAAAATCGCAGCTGCCTGCCCCTGTGCACGGTTGATCGATGCCTGCTTTTCACCTTCCGACTTGGCAATCGACGCCTCACGCTCACCAGTAGCGATGTTGATCTGCTCCTGCTTGCGCCCTTCCGAAGCAGCGATCAACGCGCGTTTTTCACGTTCGGCGGTAATTTGCGCCTGCATGGCGTGCAGGATTTCTTTCGGCGGGGTTAAATCCTTGATCTCGTAGCGCAGCACTTTCACGCCCCAGTTCGACGCCGACTCATCAATCGCGTTGACGATGCTGGTATTGATATGATCGCGTTCTTCGAACGTTTTATCGAGTTCCATCTTGCCGATCACCGAACGCAAGGTGGTTTGCGCCAGTTGGGTAATTGCTGCAACATAGTTGGAGGAACCGTAAGAGGCGCGCATCGCGTCAGTCACCTGAAAATACAGTATGCCATCTACCGATAACTGCGTGTTGTCCCGCGTAATACACACTTGCGGAGGCACATCGAGTGGGATTTCTTTGAGTATGTGTTTATAGGCAATCCGGTCAATAAACGGCAAGACGATATTTAATCCAGGCCCTAACGTCGCATGATATTTGCCAAGCCGTTCCACCACCCAGGCATGCTGTTGCGGCACGACATTAATGGTTTTAAATACGAATACCAGCGCGATGATAAACAGAACAAATGCAAAGCCGCCAAAGTTAACATCCATAACAATTCCTTTCAGTGAATTCCAGATCTAGGTAGGTTCTACGATTAATTGACTGCCACGAATTTCTACGATTTTAAACAGGCCAGGTTGCGGCTCGGCTGCACTGGTGCAGGCTATATCCCATTGCGCGCCACGATACAGTGAACGTGCGGTGTAACTGCCGGCAGCCGTATTTTTCCACTCGCTTACCTGTATCGATTGGCCGATATCCAGATTCACATTCGGATCACGATGGGTATCGACTTTGCTACGCGTACCGAAGCGGCTGCGACGCAATAAAATGGTCGCGATTGATCCAACCAGCGCGGCAGCAATCAGTTGGAACTCCATCGACCAACCGATAGCTGCAACCAGTGCACCGGCACACAGACCTATGGAAATCATCAGCAAATAAAAAGTGCCCGAGAATAATTCAAGTACCACCACTATGCCTGCGATGACTAACCAGCTGATCCAATCACTCATTATTATTTTCTCCGATAAAAAAGCCCCACATGGCACGGCCAGTTGGGGCTTTAACTTTGTGCCGTGAACGTAGCCAGAGTCTACGCCATCACGATACATTTACAAGTATTTTTTAACTATACTTTTCCTAGTAATTTCCAGGTATCGATCACGCTGTCCGGATTCAGTGAAATCGAACTGATTCCTTCTTCCGTCAACCACTTGGCCAGATCAGGATGGTCCGATGGACCCTGACCGCAGATGCCCACGTATTTGCCCAATTTGCGGCACGATGAAATCGCACGGGTCAGCAACGCCAACACCGCGGGGTCACGCTCATCAAAATCAGCAGCCAATAACGGCATCCCGGAGTCGCGATCCAGACCCAGCGTTAACTGAGTCAAATCGTTGGAACCGATAGAGAAGCCGTCAAAAAATTCCAGGAACTGATCGGCCAGAATCGCGTTCGACGGCACTTCGCACATCATGATCAGACGCAGATCGTTTTCGCCGCGACGCAAGCCGTTTTTGGCTAACAGGTTGACGACTTTTTCCGCTTGTCCCAAGGTACGCACGAACGGCACCATGATTTCGACGTTGGTCAGTCCCATTTCATTGCGCACCCGCTTCATTGCGGTACATTCCATTTCAAACGATTCCGCAAAATCGCTGGACAGGTAACGCGCCGCGCCACGGAAACCCAACATCGGATTTTCTTCATCGGGTTCGTAACGTGTACCACCAATTAACTTCTTGTATTCATTCGATTTGAAATCGGACAAACGTACGATGACCGGTTTTGGCCAGAACGCAGCGGCAATCGTGGCAATACCTTCGGCTAATTTATCGACATAAAACGCCTTGGGAGAAGCATGTCCACGCGCTACCGATTCAACTGCTTTTTTCAACGCCGGATCAATATTCGGATATTCCAATATGGCTTTTGGATGCACACCGATATTGTTATTGATGATGAATTCCAGTCTAGCCAAACCGACGCCGGAATTCGGCGTGCTTTGGAATTCGAATGCCATTTGCGGATTACCGACGTTCATCATGATCTTGACCGGAATTTCAGGCAGTGCCGTGTTGGCGACTTCCGAGATTTCAGTTTCCAGCAAACCGTCGTAAATCTTGCCTTCATCGCCTTCGGCGCATGAGACTGTTACCAGCGTATCGTTTTTCAGGATATCGGTCGCATTGCCGCAGCCGACTACCGCCGGCACACCAAGCTCACGCGCGATAATCGCTGCGTGACAGGTACGACCACCGCGATTGGTAACGATGGCTGAAGCGCGCTTCATGACCGGTTCCCAATTCGGATCAGTCATGTCCGCTACCAGAATATCACCGGGCTGAACCAGATCCATTTCAGATGGGTCGTTAATCACACGCACCCGTCCCGCGCCGATTTTCTGGCCAATCGCACGACCGGATACCAATATCGTTCCGCTGCCTTTGAGTTTATAACGGTGCTGCACGTCGTGTTTGTTTTGTGACTTCACCGTTTCGGGACGCGCCTGCAAAATATACAAACGACCGTCGCGACCGTCTTTGCCCCATTCGATGTCCATCGCACGACCGTAGTGTTTCTCGATGATGACCGCGTATTTGGCGAGCTCAACGACTTCCGTGTCGGTCAACGAGTAACGGTTACGCTGTTCGATCGACACATCCACAGTGCGCACCGAACGTCCCGCTTTGGCTTCATCGGTAAATTCCATCTTGATCAGTTTGGAGCCGATATTGCGACGTATCACGGGCAGCTTGCCGGATGCCAGCATCGGTTTGTGCACGTAGAATTCATCGGGATTGACGGCACCCTGCACCACGGTTTCACCCAATCCATAGCTGGAGGTAATGAAGACTACATCTTCAAAACCGGATTCGGTATCTATCGTAAACATCACACCGGCTGCGCCCAGGTCGGAACGCACCATGCGCTGCACACCGGCAGACAGGGCGACTTCGGCGTGGGTAAAACCTTTGTGTACACGATAAGAAATGGCGCGGTCGTTATACAGCGAAGCGAACACGTGTTTCATCGCTTCTAAAATATTGTCGATGCCGACTACGTTGAGGAAGGTTTCCTGCTGGCCGGCGAAAGACGCCTCCGGCAGATCTTCAGCGGTTGCGGAGGAACGGACCGCAAACGACATTTCGCCGACCGAGTCGTTAACCAGTTGCTGATAGAACTGGTTGATTTCTTCAAGCAGGCGCGGTTGGAACGGCGTATCGAGTATCCACTGACGTATTTCTGCGCCAGCTTTCGCCAGAGCGCGGACATCGTTGGTATCGAGCGATACCAGACGCTGCGCGATCCGGTCCGCCAGCGAACTGCCGTCGGCTTGCGGATAGGCCAGAAAATCGCGGAACGCTTGCGCCGTGGTGGCAAAACCACCAGGTACACGTACCCCGGCGCCGGCCAATTGGCTAATCATTTCGCCCAGCGACGCATTTTTGCCGCCGACGGTTTCAACGTCGTGCATCCTTAAATGTTCAAAGGATGCGACGTAGGTTGATTCGCTTAGTTTGTTTGCTGTGCTTACTGGATTTTCACCATTCCCATTAGTGCTGTTAGTCATAACTACTACCTCATTGATGATAAGAAACCGGTGCAGCAAGTTGTTATCACTTCTCGCGTCTTATTCTTTTTTTAATCGGATCAGTGTAGCTTGCTAATTGAATCACATGATTTTTCGGAAGTCCTGTGGCTCAAAACGGGGTCTATTTTACATGCGGAAAGAAAGATACAGTGAGTAAAAGTGATATATTCGAACTCCGTTACTCTTCTTTTGCGACACTCAAATCATGACAGATTTACCTCACACGCCTTTGCCTCTGGATGGTCATACCGTATTTTTCGTCTCGGACGGAACCGGAATTACTGCGGAAACTTTTGGGCATTCCGTGCTGACCCAATTTGATTTGCGCTTCAAACAAATACGCCTGCCGTTTATCGACAACAAAGAAAAAGCCTACGATGCCTGCAAAAAAATTAACGATGCGCATGCGGAAAGCGGCAAGAAACCTATCGTATTTTCTACGCTGGTAAAAGCGGAATTGGCCAATATCGTGCGGCTTGCGCAGGCCATGCATATGGATTTGATTCAAACTTTTGTCGAGCCGCTGGAAAAAGAACTGGGAGTGAAATCCACACATACGGTCGGTCGCAGTCACAATATGTCCGACACCAAAGCCTATCGCAACCGGATTGAGGCGATCAATTTTTCACTGGCCCACGATGACGGTCAGTCTCATAAAAACCTGACCGAGGCCGATGTGATTTTAGTTGGCGTATCGCGCTCGGGCAAGACGCCGACCAGTCTCTATCTGGCCATGCAGTATGGGATCAAGGCGGCCAATTATCCGCTGATACCCGATGATTTTGAACGCGGCAAGCTGCCCTCGGCACTGTATTCCCATAAGGGCAAAATGTTCGGATTGACAATTGCGCCGGAACGTTTATCGGAGATACGCAACGAACGCCGCCCGGGCAGCAAATACGCTGCGATGGACAATTGTCGCTACGAAGTCAACGAGGCTGAAGCGATGATGAAGCGCGAGGGAATACGCTGGTTATCGTCAACCGCAAAATCCATCGAAGAGATTTCAACGACTATCTTGCAAGAGTTAAAAACTGATGTGCAGATAAATTGGTGACGCAATCCAGCAACCGGTAAGCGGTAACCGGTCGCCAATATTATTATTTTTAGTACGCTTATAAATAATCAAATACTTCAACTGAAATCCGCCCACCTGCGGCACAGTTTGTTAGAATCGCCGCCTATGCGCAATCAACTCCACCAATTCACATCACGACACTGCACGGCATGGATAGCCCTGTGTGTCATGCTGGTCATGCTCGGGCAATCTGTATTGCCGACGCTGGCGTATGTGAGGTCCAATTCGAATCCCGGCCTGTGGGATGAGATTTGCAGCGTGTATGGCGCACGGGAGCAGAGCGCAACACCGCAGAATGATCAAACGCCGGCGCATCACGCCAGTTGCCCTTTGTGTCTGCATGTATTCAATGACACTGTTCTGGACACCCCGGTTGCAGTGCTCTCCTTACATCTGCTGTTGATCAATGAAATTCGCTATATCACTGCACCACGTTATTTCACCGACAGCCGCAAAGTCATACCGGACGCACGCGGTCCTCCCCACATTTAATTAAATCAAAATCAAATCAGATTCGGGCTGTTTTGTCGGCGACGACAGTATCGGCTTGCCCGGGTATTTATTTTACGAACTTATTTTACGAACTTAATTAAATCACTGCGTTAAATCCATCATGACTCCATTCAATAAAAAATTCGCGCTTGTCAGCGTGCTCCCTGCCCTGTTCCTGACTTCTCATGCTTTTGCCTGTGCCACCTGTGGCTGCTCATTGTCACCCGATGGCGCATTAGGCTATGGCACTTCCAGCGGATGGGGAATTAGCGTAGACGACAGTTTTATCAATCAAAGTCAACTGCGTTCCGGCACCGGCACGATCTCGCCGCAACAGGTTCAGGCCATAGAAGGACAGGAAGTAGAGAATCAGACCATCAATCGATATCTGACCGTGGGTATCAGCTACGCGACTGGACCGGACTGGAATGTCAAATTATCTCTGCCGTATATCGACCGCACTCATACCACCTACGGCACGGCTGCCACCTTGCCGCTGACCACAGATCAACTGAGCGGTGCTACTGCAACTGGATTGGGCGACATTAAATTCGTCGCGAGTTATCAGGGATTTTTACCGACCAAAAATCTGGGCGTTCAGTTTGGCGTCAAACTCCCCACCGGCAATTATGGCGGTTTCAGTGCCGACAATCCGGATGGCATCGTCGGTCAAGGTTCGGTGGGACGCAATCCGGTTGGATTTGGCGCTGGCGGAAATTCCGGCTCGACCTATCTGGACACCAGTTTAAATGTGGGCAATGGCAGTACTGATCTGATCGCCGGCGCTTATTATTTTCAGCCGGTCAGCCAGGACTTTGACGGGTTCATCAATAGCCAATATCAGTTTTCGGTCAAACAGGAACTGGATCAAACTGGCGCAGATTATCGTCCCGGCGACCAGTTCAATCTGAGCTTTGGTCTGCGCTATGAAGCCAATCCGCAAATCGTACCGCAACTGCAAATCAATCTGACGCATAAAAGTGCGGATACCGGTGCACTGGCAGATACGACAGACACGGCCGGCAGCGTGGCTTATTTAAGTCCTGGTATCACCATGAGTGCCATGAAAAATACGCGGGTCTATGCGTTTTTGCAGGTGCCGATCTATAGCAATTTGAGCGGCTACCAGTTATTTCCGCGTTATACCGCTTCAGTCGGGATGAGCTATCATTTCTGATACACCAACTATTCATCACACTATGCGCAACAATTTGATTTGCAGTTCAATTGATCAGCAGCGTCGAAGGCTGCTGCTAGCCACGCTGGGCATGGGAATGTCTGCTTTTGGCATACTCGCTGCGTCGGATGCGCAGGCCAATAATCTGGTGACCGGTCAGGCGGCCCCGCCCCTGGTTTTGCACACGCTGGACGGCAAAGATATTGCGACAGCTGATTTGATCGGCAAAATTGTTATCGTGACGTTTTGGGCCAGCTACTGCGATCCCTGTCTGGAGGAATTGCCGCTGCTGTCAAGCTACGCTGCAAGTCATGCCAAACAGGGCCTGCAGGTGCTGGGATTTTCTATCGACCCGTCGGACAATATCGCTGCTGTCGAAAAAATTGCGCAGACTTTGAGTTTTCCGGTAGGGCTGCTGGGATCGAATTACGCCGGCGACTATGGACGAATCTGGCGTATGCCCGTTAGCTTTGTGATCGATCGCAGCGGACGTTTGGTCGACAATGGCTGGAAGGACGACAATCCGATCTGGACCAAAGAACGTTTGCATCGCATAGTTGATCCGCTGCTTGGCAAATCTATCTGAGAAATATCGTAAAAAAACGCGCAATACGTTTGGTATTGCGCGTTTTTCAATGTGCGAAGAATCAGGATCAGATTTCTTCGTACAAAGGCAGTGTTAAAAATTCGGCGAAATTATCGGAAGTCGACATCTCTTCGAAAATTTGCGCAGCGCGGTCATAAGTGGCACCCGTTCCTACCAATGCTTTTACCTTGACCAGCTCTTCTGGAATCATCGCTCTGACCATTGCGTCAGTGACCTTACGTCCATCGTCCAAGACACCTTTCGTTGAACGTATCCATTGCCATACTTGCGAGCGACTGATTTCTGCGGTGGCAGCATCTTCCATTAAATTGTGGATAGGCACGCAGCCGTTACCGGCTAACCATGCACCCAAATAATGGATACCAACGTTGATGTTATAACGCAGACCGGCTTCGGTAATCGGCGTTTCGGGCTGGAAGTTGAGTAAATCGGCAGCGACTACGTTGATATCCGGACGCTGTTTGTCGATTTGATTGGGTTTATCACCCAACACTTTGGTAAATTCTTCCATCGCCAATTCCACCAGACCTGGATGGGCTACCCAACCGCCGTCGTAGCCATCGGTCGCATCACGTGCTTTATCGGTGCGCACGCCGCCCATGGCGATATCATTTTTAGCCGGGTCATTTTTGATAGGTATCAATGCTGCCATACCGCCGATGGCGGGTGCATTGCGCTTGTGGCAGGTTTTCAATAACAGCAAGGCGTACGAGCGCATGAACGGTGCCGTCATTGTCACTTTGGCGCGATCTGCCAGGCAGAAATTTTTATCGCTCTTGAACTTTTTGATGCAGGAAAAAATATAATCCCAGCGACCGGCATTCAGACCGGAACTATGCTCGCGCAGCTCATATAAAATTTCATCCATTTCAAATGCCGCCACTATGGTTTCTATCAATACGGTGGCTTTAATCGTGCCTTGCGGCAGACCCAGTTCCTGTTGAGTCATGATAAAAATATCGTTCCACAAACGCGCTTCTAAATGCGACTCCATTTTCGGCAGATAGAAATACGGGCCAGCGCCGCGCGCCAGTTGCTCTTTGGCGTTATGAAACATAAACAGGGCAAAATCAAAAATGCCGCCTGAAATTCTTTTGCCGTCAACCAGCACGTGTTTTTCATCCAGATGCCAGCCGCGTGGACGCACCACCAGTGTCGCGACTTTATCATTCAACTGATAGGATTTGCCGTTTTGTTCCAGGCTAATCGTTTTGCGGACTGCATCGCGCATATTGATTTGACCGGTGATCTGGTTATCCCAGTTTGGCGTATTCGAATCTTCAAAATCAGTCATGTAGCTATCTGCGCCGGAGTTCAACGCATTGATGACCATTTTGCGCTCTACCGGGCCGGTGATTTCCACGCGGCGGCATGCGAGAGCTTGGGGAATAGGCGCGATTTTCCAGTCGCCGTTTCGTATATGCGCAGTTTCAGCCAGAAAATCAGGACGCTCGCCGGCATCCATGCGTTTGGCACGCGCAACTCTGGCAGCCAACAATTCCTGCCGGCGCGGCTCGAAGCTACGCGTGAGTTTAGCGACGAGAGTCAATGCTTCCGGCGTCAATATCGACGCAAAGCCTGGCTTGATTTCGCCTTTGATTTCCATGCCTGCGGGTAGATGAAGTTGAGTCATGCCAGTTCTCCGGTAGATTTTAGTTGGTGTTAAGAAAATTAGTGTTGAGCAATGTGCTGGATTATATTAGATACAAAATGAGATGAATATTCACTTTTATCAAATCATCTTTGCGATTTAGTGATAAATAAGAGATGATGTCTCTTCCCTGAACACTCTGCATTTTATGGATCAATTTAAACAAATTTCAACCTTTACTGAAGTCGTGACGAAAGGCAGTCTTTCTGCGGCGGCGCGTGCTGAAGGTGTTGCGCCGTCCTTAATCGGGCGGCGCATTGACGCACTGGAACAGCGATTAGGCGTAAAACTGTTACAGCGTACCACCAGAAAAATTGCACTGACCAACGAGGGTATCGCTTTTTTGGACGATTGCCAGCGCATACTCGCCGAGTTGGAAGAAGCAGAAGCGGCGGTATCGGAACGCAATGCAAGCGCGGTTGGACAGCTTACCATTTCTGCTCCGGCAGGATTTGGACGTCAACATGTCGCGCCTCTTATTCCCTCATTTTTGGCCGAGCATCAACAGGTGCACATCACGCTAAATTTAAATGACCGCGTGGTTGATTTACTTGCCGATAATATTGATGTCGCAATTCGGATTGCCGCGTTAAATGATTCGAGTTTAATCGGCGTGAAACTGGCCGATAACAAACGCGTCGTGGTAGCCGCCCCATCCTATCTGAAGCGTTATGGCACGCCACAAACTATTGAAGATATGGCTCGACATAACTGTCTGGCGTTTGATAACGATGGTAGTCAGCGCGGCTGGACTTTTCGACATAACGGGAAAAATATCACGCTGAAAGTAACCGGAAATATGGCGTGCAATGACGGCGAGGTATTGCACGATTGGGCGCTGGCAGGAAAAGGTTTGGCCTGGCGATCGATGTGGGAAGTAGGGAAAGAAATTGCGACGGGAAAATTGATTTCACTGCTGGACGACTATGCCGCACCGGACAATGATATCTACGCTGTAGTTCCTCAGCGACGTCATCTGCCATTGCGAACCCGGTTGTTTATTGATTTCTTAAAACATGCCTACAGCGCCCCGAATTATTGGCAGCGCAAGTAATTGAACCGTGCAGACGAAAAAAAACCCCGCGATTGCGGGGATTTTTCAACAAACTAAATACCGAAGTAAATTAAATACCTTGGATATTCGAAGCTTGTTTGCCTTTAGGGCCAGTAGTTACTTCGAAAGAAACGCGTTGGTTTTCTTTCAGAGTTTTAAAACCAGCTGACTGGATAGCTGAGAAGTGAGCGAACAAATCTTCACCACCTTCGTCTGGAGTAATGAAACCAAAACCTTTTGAATCATTGAACCATTTAACAATACCTGTTGCCATTACAATTTCCTATTTCAGTTAAGTGGGCATGTGCCCGTTAGATCGTTTCAACCAAGTGAGAAATGACAGAGATACTGCACTACTACCTAGAATTTCAACGATGGGGAATTATACTTCATAAAATCAAATGACTAGCTATTTCTGCAAAATAATTTTTTTCTAAGCAATTAATTAGTAAAAACAGCAAGTTCACTGTGATAAACGCAACATATTTTGTATTTCAAGCAATTCATTCCGCATTATTTCCAGCTGTTCGCCCGAAACGACTACCTGTTTTAACTCTTTTGGCGCGTTGATTTCCAGACTGGATAATCCACCTAATTGATTCCGTGCACCATTAATCGTAAAACCTTTGTCATACAGCAGCTCGCGTATCCGGCGAATTAACAGCACTTCATGGTGCTGATAGTAGCGTCGATTGCCGCGGCGCTTAACCGGTTTTAATTGTGAAAACTCCTGTTCCCAATAGCGCAGAACATGGGCTTTCACGCCGCACAAATCACTGACTTCACCGATAGTAAAGTAGCGCTTTGCTGGTATGGCAGGTAAAACAAGAGATTCGTCTTTATTCAACGTCGTGCTCATTGCTTATATCCACTTAATTATGGGGAGGTACTGTTCAGATTAAATTGGCCCGACATCTGATCGACCATGTTTTTCATTTTCTGACTCGCATGGAAAGTCACGACACGGCGCGCCGAGATAGGTATTTCTTCGCCGGTCTTTGGATTTCTACCCGGACGTTGCGGTTTATCACGTAATTGAAAATTACCGAAGCCAGATAATTTTACTGATTCGCCACGCTCTAATGCATTGCGAATTTCATCGAAAAATGTTTCAACCATGTCTTTCGCTTCGCGCTTATTTAAACCCACCTGTTCAAATAAAAGTTCAGCCAGTTCCGCTTTGGTCATGGTCGACATCTGTTTTTCGGCCATTAACCTGGCACGCGCCTGCTGCATTGCGCGGGTTAAATTGGCATCTAACTCGTTTTGCGGCTCAGTTGGAATATCGTCACTCATTGGTTTGCTTGTTTGTCCCACATTTAATTCGATTCGATTGTTTACATTCGCAAATCAGGTACGCAATTTTGCGCCACATTGTTGTTGAGCCGCTTGTAATAAAGCCGCCATCGCAGACTCGATTTCTTCGTCTTGCAAAGTAGAATGAGTATCTTGTAAGGTGCATCGGAAAGCAAGACTTTTCTCGTCGCCTTGCAATCCTTTTCCGCGATATTCATCAAATAAAACAATAGCTTGCACACTTTTACATGCTGGATTTGCAAGTCGCTCGCGCGTGAATACATCCAGTACGTCTTGTACTGCCAACGTAGAATTGACCAGCAACGCCAGATCACGTGTGACCGCCTGGAATTTAGGAATTTCCTGATAAGCCGGAACCTGAATGGACTGTATCGCGGTTGCATCGAGTTCAAACACAATCGGCGCCAATGGCAGATCATATTTTTGCTGTAACGCTGGATGCAATTCACCTAAAAATCCCACCGGTTTTCCATCGCATTCAATCTGCGCCGAACGTCCTGGGTGCAATGCAGGATGGGCTATGCGACTAAAACGCAGGACTTTCGGTGCGAACATCGCCTCAACATCCGCTTTCACATCAAAGAAATCGACTTGACGTGTCGCCTGGCCCCACTGCTCTTCAGCATGCGGACCGTATGCCAAACCGGCCAGTTTTTTCGGTTCGTTAAATCCGGCGACAGTTAAACCGCCATCAACAACTGCTTCGTCACGCAGATAAACCGAAGCGATCTCAAATAGACGCACACGACTGACTTTACGATTCAGGTTATAACGCGCGTTGGCGACCAGACTGGCGATCAGATTGGAGCGCATGACGCTCATGTGACTGGCAATAGGATTCTGCACTTTGATCGGATTCGAATTATTCACGAAATCGACCTCCCACGCGGACTCCACAAAACTGTAATTCAGCACTTCCTGATAATCCAGATCGGCCATTTGACGACGCACTTTAAATAACGAACGCAACTCTTCCGGCATTATGCGCATGGCAGATGCGGCAACCGGTGGCAATGCCGGGATATTTTCAAAGCCATACACCCTGGCGATTTCTTCGATCAGATCTTCTTCAATTTCTATATCGAAGCGATAGGAAGGCGGCGTCACCAGAAATCCGTCCGGTTGCTGCGTAAATGGCAATCCCAGGCGCGTGAAGATATCGGCGATTTGCGCGTCGGTTAATGCCACGCCGATCACCTTGACGGCGCGTGCCGTACGCAATTTAACCGCCGGACGCGCCGGCAGATTGACGATCTGGTCATCTATCGGACCAACCGCGCCGCCGCAAATAGAAATAATCAAATCAGTGATGCGTTCGATATTGGCTACCGTATTGGCGAAATCTACGCCACGTTCATAGCGATGCGCAGCATCGGTAGAAAAGTTGAAGCGACGTGCACGACCTTGTATCGCGCTCGGCCACCAGAACGCCGCTTCCAGATAAATATGCTGCGTATCCAGTGACACGGAAGTTGCATCGCCACCCATGACGCCGGCCAGTGATTCCAATATTGCCGGCTCATTAGTTGTAGCGATCACGCCTATCCAGGGATCAACGGCTACGGTATTTCCATTTAATAATTTGATCGATTCGCCCTCCCTACCCCAGCGAACTTCAATGCCGCCGCTCAGTTTATCCAGATCGAAAACATGGCTGGGCTGACCGGCTTCCAGCATGACGTAGTTCGAAATATCGACCAGGGCTGAAATGGAACGTTGTCCAGAACGCTCCAGACGCTGCTTCATCCAGTCGGGTGTAGGTGCTTTGGCATTGACGCCGCGAATGACGCGCCCCGAAAACCGACCACACAAATCGGGAGCAGAAACTTTGACGGGCAAGACTTCATTTAAAGTCACGGCCACTTTATTAACCGGTGGAGTATGTAAAGGTGTGCCGGTCAGCGCAGCAACTTCACGGGCGACACCCAATACGGACAAACAATCGGCTTTATTTGGCGTTAGCTTGATGGTGAATTTCAGATCATCAAGATCCAGATAATCACGAATCGATGTGCCTATTGGCGCATCTGCCGGCAAATCAAGCAGACCTGCGTGCTCTTCAGACAGTTTCAGTTCGCGCGCGGAACACAACATGCCTTGTGAAACCACGCCACGCAATTCACCTGATTTAATTTCAAAGGGTTTGCCATCTGCGCCCGGCGGCAATACCGCGCCAGCTTTGGCACAGGCCACCTTCATGCCGGCACGCACATTCGGCGCACCGCACACGATGTTTAATAACTCGCCAGAACCGACATCCACTTTGCAGACATTTAACCGGTCTGCATTAGGATGTTTTTCAAACGAGACGATCTCTGCGACCACGACATGGCTAAATGGCGGCGCCACCGTGTCGGTTTCTTCAACCTCTAATCCGGACATGGTCAATAAATGAGCCAAAGCATTGGAATCCATACTTGGATTCACCATGGTGCGTAACCAGTTTTCTGAAAATTGCATAATCGAAGCCGTGGATGAAATTGAGGACGTTGAGAATATTGCTTAGGTCAGTTTAGTTAAACTGTTTAAGAAAGCGTAAGTCGCCTTCATAAAACAAGCGCAAATCATTGATGCCATAGCGCAGCATGGTTAACCGCTCTAATCCGGAACCGAATGCGAAGCCTATGTATTTTTCCGGATCCAATCCCATATTGCGCACCACGGTTGGATGCACTTGACCGGAACCGGATATCTCCAGCCATCTTCCTTTTAAAGGACCGCTGGAAAACGCGATATCAATTTCAGCAGACGGTTCTGTGAACGGGAAATAGGATGGGCGGAAACGCACCTGCAAATCATCGGTCTCGAAAAACGCTTTGACGAAGTTCAGATACACGCCTTTTAAATCGGCGAAGCTGATATCTTCAGCTATCCATAAACCTTCAACCTGATGGAACATCGGTGAATGCGTCGCATCGCTGTCAACGCGATAAGTGCGGCCTGGCGCAATGACTTTAATCGGCGCAGTATTCATACGCGCATAGCGCACCTGCATCGGGCTGGTGTGAGTACGCAACAAGAGTGGTTTGCCGGAGCTGTCATTACCTTCTACATAGAAGGTGTCCTGCATGGAGCGTGCCGGATGATTTTCCGGGCTGTTTAAAGCGGTAAAGTTAGTCCAGTCGGTTTCGATTTCCGGGCCATCTGCCACATCAAAACCAATTGAGCGAAAAATCTCTTCAACGCGTTCCCAGGTACGCATAACAGGGTGGATTCCACCTTTGCTGCGACCGCGTCCCGGTAACGTAATATCAATGGCCTCGGCATTTAAGCGGGCCTGCATTTGAGCGTTCGCAAGTTGGTCGCGGCGCGCTCCTAATAAATCTTCAATTTGAACTTTAACCGCATTGATAATGGCACCCTGCGCTTTGCGCTCATCTGGCGCCAACTTACCCAGGCTTTTCATCAGCTCGGTAATTTGACCGGTTTTGCCCAGATATTTTGCTTTGGCATTTTCCAACGCAGCGGCATCTTCAACGGCTGCAAAATCGGATCTGGCTTCGGTAACAAGATGATCTAATGAGTTCATGCAAATTTTTCCGACTAAATTATTCTCAAAATAAAACAGGGCAAAGTATGACCTTTGCCCTGTCTCTTTATACAATGTCCGGAACTGCGCGGACATTGTCACCAACATTTACGCAGCCAGGGTAGCCTTAACTTGATTAACAATCGCAGCAAATGCTGGCTTGTCCATCACAGCCATATCAGCCAGGACCTTACGATCCAATCCGATAGAGGCTTTTTTAAGACCATTCATGAATACGCTGTATGTCATACCGTGCGAACGTGACGCGGCATTGATACGAGTGATCCACAAAGCGCGGAATACGCGTTTTTTGTTACGACGATCGCGGTAAGCATATTGACCAGCGCGCATAACTGCTTGCTTGGCAATACGATAAACCTTGCTGCGACGACCACGGTAACCCTTGGCTAAATCGAGAACTTTCTTATGGCGGGCACGAGCTGTAACCCCACGTTTTACTCTAGGCATGATAACTCCTTAAAATTGAGTATGAGGTTAAGCTGTTGGCATCATGCGCATGACTGATACTACGTCAGCGGCATTAACGTTTGTGATACCACGCAATTGGCGTTTATTTTTGGTGGTTTTCTTAGTCAAGATGTGGCGCTTGAAAGCGTGACCACATTTAACTGTTCCACCTGGGCGAACGCGAAAGCGTTTCTTGGCAGAGCTTTTGGTTTTCATCTTTGGCATAACAAACCTGTCGGTTTAGGACAGTTCCATTCTTAACGTAATTGTAGGTGGTAACGAGCTCGCTACTCTTGGATGCCTACTTTTACTTATATAAAACAGTGAAATCGAGTTCACTGTTATTTAATCTGATGTATTTCTACACCAGAAAAATTCCGTACAACTTTTATTTCTTCTTCTTCGGCGCCAATACCATCACCATCTGGCGGCCTTCCATTTTTGGAAACTGCTCGACCTGTCCGTAAGGATCAAGATCAACTTTTAACCGTTCCAACATGCGCATACCGATGTCCTGATGCGCCATCTCACGTCCACGAAACCGCAAAGTGATTTTTGTCTTGTCGCCGTCGTCCAGAAATTTAATGAGATTACGTAATTTAATGCTGTAATCACCATCATCCGTGCCGGGTCTAAACTTCACTTCCTTCACCAAAACCACTTTCTGTTTTAGCTTGGCTTCATGCGCTTTCTTCTGCTCCTGGTATTTAAACTTACCGTAATCCATCAACCGGCAAACTGGAGGCTGAGCGTTAGGAGCAATCTCAACCAGATCTACGTTCGCTTCTTCCGATAAACGAATTGCGTCGGCAATTTTTACGATTCCCAGAGGCTCATTTTCAACGCCGGAGAGACGCACTTCTGCTGCGGTAATTTCGCCGTTGATACGATGTGTGGACTTGTCAGTAGCTATTGCAGTTTCCTTTTAAAATCAAATAAACAGGCCGTGCTCTTTCGCACTCAGCACCCTTCAGGCTTTTGTGGCGATCTCATTATTGAGTCGCTCAACTAGAGCGGATAAAGGCATTACACCTAAATCCAGGTTGCCTCGCGTACGCACGGCCACTGTATTCGCGTCCCTTTCCTTGTCCCCAATCACAACGATATAGGGTAACTTTTGAACGGAATGATCGCGTATTTTATAGGTTATTTTCTCATTACGCAAATCCAGGTTGACTCTGAAGCCCTGTTTCTTTAATTTTTCGGCAACGGATTGCGCATATTCAGCCTGCGACTCCGAAATATTCACGACAGCGACTTGTACAGGCGACAACCACAACGGGAACGTACCGGCATAATTTTCTATCAAGATGCCGATAAACCTTTCCATCGAACCGACAATCGCCCGATGCAGCATCATCGGAATTTTGCGTGAATTGTCTTCAGCCACATATTCCGCACCCAGACGTGCCGGCATCGACGGATCGATCTGGAAAGTGCCGACCTGCCACGAGCGCCCCAAACTGTCTTTCAGATGGTATTCAATTTTTGGACCGTAAAATGCGCCCTCTCCCGGCAGCTCCTGCCAGGTTAATCCGCAGGCACGCAACGCTGAGCGCAGCGACTCTTCCGCTCTGTCCCACGCCTCTTCAGTGCCTATCCGGTTATCAGGACGAGTAGCGATTTTGATATCAATATTCTGAAAGCCGAAATCGCTATACACCTTCATCGCCTGCGGATGGAAAGTCATCACTTCCTGTGCAATCTGCTCTTCTGTACAGAAAATATGACCATCATCCTGAGTAAATCCGCGCACCCGCATAATGCCGTGCATCGCGCCGGATGATTCATTGCGATGACACTGTCCAAATTCGCCAAAGCGTAACGGCAGTTCGCGATAACTACGCAAGCCGGTGTTGAAAATCTGGATATGGCCGGGACAATTCATCGGCTTCAGCGCGTAGTTGCGATTTTCCGATTCGGTGACAAACATATTGTCGCGATAATTTTCCCAGTGCCCGGTTTTTTCCCACAATGACCGATCCAATATCTGCGGAGTTTTCACTTCCTGGTAACCGCAATCGCGATATACCTGACGCATGTATTGCTCAACTTCCTGCCAGATAGTCCAACCTTTGGCGTGCCAGAAAATCAAACCTGGCGCTTCTTCCTGCATGTGGAACAGATCCAGAGCTTTACCTATTTTGCGGTGATCGCGCTTCTCCGCTTCTTCCAGCATAAACAGATACGCTTCCTGGTCCTCTTTTTTAGTCCAGGCAGTACCATAAATACGCTGCAGCATTTCGTTGTTTGAATCACCGCGCCAATACGCGCCTGCCAGCTTCATCAGTTTAAATACTTTTAATTTGCCTGTTGATGGCACGTGCGGTCCGCGGCACAGGTCAGTAAAACTGCCTTCTGTGTATAGCGACACATCCTGATCCGCCGGAATCGAGGCAATGATTTCCGCTTTATACGCTTCGCCTATCGACTTGAAATATGCCACCGCTTCATCGCGCGGCAGTACCTGGCGTGTCACCGGCTCATCTTTTTTGGCCAGCTCGGTCATCTTCTTTTCAATCAGCACCAGATCGTCCGGAGTAAACGGACGCTTGTAGGAAAAGTCATAGTAAAAGCCGTTGTCGATAACCGGACCAATAGTGACCTGCGCATCTGGATACAGTTGTTTAACAGCGTAAGCCAACAAATGCGCTGTCGAATGGCGGATCACCTCCAGGCCATCGGGATCTTTTTCAGTAACGATGGCCAAATCAGCGTCTGCAGATATCAAATAAGATGTATCAACCAACTGACCATTTACTTTACCTGCCAATGCCGCTTTGGCCAGACCTGCGCCTATGCTGGCAGCGACTTGAGCCACTGTCACAGGCGCATCGAATTGACGTTGCGAGCCATCGGGTAATTTGACTGAAATCATCATGTTCTCCAAAACTGGTGTGTGAATGAAGCAGAAAATTTGCGTTACTAAAAACGTGGTCGAAAAAAACGCGGACTAGCCGCGCTTTTTCAAAAGAGACAAACGAAAAAGATCCTCGACTAGAATCGCGTACCAGGTAAGGTGGTAGTTCGCGGTGTCATAACCAGGATGCCTTTCTCGCTCTTAAACAGAAGTGTTATCAAAATTAATGGTGGGCGGTGAGGAATTCGAATCCCCGACCCCTTGGATGTCGACCAAGTATTCTAACCAGCTGAACTAACCGCCCCGAAGAGCCGAGACTATAGCAAAGTTAAAGTTTAGCGTAAAGCATTTTTCACCAGATTTACTTGGACTTTTATAATTAGATCAACTCAACGCTGTCACTGACGGCGCACATCTTGCACGCCACTAACGTCGCGCAATACGGTCAGCGCTTTTTGCAATTGCGCCGTCGATCCGATTTCTGCGGTAAATGACATGCGTGCCTGCCCCTTCGCACTTTGGGTATTAACGCCGATCACATTGATCTTCTCGCGCGAAAAAATCTCGGATATATCACGCAGCAGGCCCTGACGATCCTGTGCCAGCACATAAATATCAACCGGATAAACGGTCTCGCGCCCGGATTCTCCCCAACTCGTTAAAATCACGCGCTCTGGAGATTTTTTACGCATCTCGGCAAAGTTTTTACAGTTTGCTCTGTGGATCGACACCCCTTTACCACGTGTCACAAATCCGACTATGACATCAGGGGGCGCCGGTTTGCAGCATTTCGCCAGTATCGTCAGCAGTCCATCCGTGCCAACAACCAGCACGCCTGATTTCGCTCCCTGTACGACACTCGATGCGCGGCTCTTGTTGATCTGTACTTCATCAGAATCTGTTTCGACGACCTCGTCATGCAATGCATGTTCGACCTGGCGCAAACTGAATTCCTCTTTACCTACCGCCAAAAATAAATCGTCGACTTTATCGAAGCCACATTTACGCGCCAACTCATCCAGATTGATGGCGGTCTTGCCTTCGCGCTGCAACGTTTTTTCAACCTGGGAACGGCCTTTGGTCAACGTTTCCTGCTGGTCTAATGCATTAAACCAGGCGCGAATTTTGGCGCGGGTACGCGTACCTACCGCGTATTCCGGACTGAGCCAATCACGCGAAGGTCCGATTTCCAACCCGGCTTTTGCCGTAATAATTTCAACAGTCTGACCATTTTTAAGCGCCGTATTTAACGGCACCATCACACCGTCGACCCGAGAGCCGCGGCAGCTATGGCCGATACTGGTGTGCAAATGATAGGCAAAATCGACAGGCGTTGCGCCATTGGGTAATTCAATCACCCGCGCCTGTGGTGTCAGCACATAGATTCTGTCGTCCAGCGTGGTTGATTTGAGTTTTTCCACCCATTCGCGCTGGGTATTCTGGCTTTCGTCATCACCGACAACCGCCTCGGTAATATCCGATTTCCAGGCGAGTAACTGGCGCAGCCAGGAAATTTTCTCATCGTATTCCTGTCCGGCGAAATTTGAACCACCCTCTTCTTTATAGCGCCAATGTGCTGCCACCCCGTATTCAGCAAAATAGTGCATGTCCTTGGTGCGTATCTGCACTTCGAAGCCGCGATTGTCATCCGCGATGACGACTGTGTGCAAGGACTGATATCCATTCGGTTTGGGGCGCGCGATGTAATCATCGAACTCATCCGGATCCGGCGTCCAGATATCGTGCACGATGCCCAATACGGTATAGCAAGCCTTGACGTCATCGACAATGATACGGAATGCACGCACGTCATTGAGCTCGTCAAAGCTGATAGCCTTGCCGCGCATCTTGTTCCAGATGCTATAGATATGCTTGGGTCGTCCGAACACCTCGGCTTTGATACCGACCGCATTCATCTCATGCTGCAGGCGATCGATAGATGTGGCAATAAATTCTTCGCGTTCGATGCGTTTTTCTTCCAGCATCCGGGCGATTTTGATATACGATTCCGGCTCTAAAAAACGAAACGATAAATCTTCCAACTCCCATTTCATTTGCCAGATACCCAGCCGATTCGCAAGTGGCGCATATAAATCAAACGTCTCGCGCGCATATTGCTGACTGGTTTCATCGAAACGTTTTAGCTCTGCAAAATAGCGCAAAGTCGTCAGCCGTGATGCCAGACGCACCATGACAACACGCATATCAGACGCCATGGCCAACAACATTTTGCGCAGCGTCTCTAACTGATTCGACGCCTGCTGGGCGGCATTTTTATTTCGTCCGGATTCTGGTTGCGCGGCCTGCTGCATCAAGTGCAAGGCGCTTAATCGCATCAGACTGCGCACGCCGCCAACCAGATCAACAATCTCTTTGCCAAAGCGCGGCTCTATGCCTTCCGCCACATGGGGATCAAGTTGCGGCAATTCAAACAGGAGAGCGGCGATTCGGGTGTCGGCATCACTACGCAGGGAACCTAATGTCACCGCCACGCCACGCGCAAACTGCAATGCATTTTGCCCCGTTACCAATTCCTTGCCCTCGTAATGCGGAGCGACAAATTCCAGTGCAGACAACACCCGTTGCGCGTCTTCTTCTGAAAGACCCGCAACCAGATTGTCTAGATTTTCGCTGTTTGATGCGGTAACTGAGACCATGCTTATCGACTGCTTAGTGAGTGATTAATGATTAATTATGTTAACTACGCCGGCAATGCCGCTGTAACGACCATTTCAATTAACCATTCCGGTTTGGCCAACGCAGCCTGCACTGTAGCGCGTGGTGGCGCATTGCCATGGGCAACCCACGCGTCCCAGACCTGGTTCATGCCTGGAAAATTAGCCAGGTCCGAAATGAAAATCTGGCACATTAATATATGTGATTTGTCGGTACCGGCATCGGACAACAACTTGTCGATTTGCGCTAACACATCCGCTGTTTGACCCACAATATCCAGAGCATCGTTGGAAGTGACCTGACCCGCCAAATAAACCGTGCGATTATAGATAGCCATTTCTGACAGACGTGCGCCAACTTGAAAACGTTGAATTTTTTGATTATTTTCGTTATTTTGCATTGCTACCCTTTTTTTGATTAGTTTAATAAAAATTCTTTCACTACCGCTATTTGATCCATGTGCACCAAAGTGGGCGCATGTCCCACTTTTTCAAACTCAACCAGTTTCGCTTTCGGTCCGCGCAAAGTCATTTGAACGGCAGTATCAGGCACAAGTAAATCCGAATCTGCGCCGCGCAACAACAACGTCGGGCAGGTAATGGCATCATACGCAGCCCACATCAGCTTCTGCATCGTCTCCGCCATTTCTGGCGTAACAGACTGCATGGCCAAGCCCAGATTCAGGTCATAATGCTTGACCCACATACCGTCCGCATCCTGCCGCAGTACATCAGAGCAAATTTTATGCCATTCTTCTTCGGTATGTGCACCGAATGTCAGAGAAATTCCACGTATGTAGTTTGCCGCCTCTTCAAATGTCGCCATGCGTAGCGGCTGGCTGATGTACTGACCGATGCGGCTTAATGCAGTGGCATTTAAGGTCGGGCCGATATCGTTCAAAATTAATTTTCGTATGGGGCACTCTTTTAGAGATGCCAATCCCATTCCAATCAATCCCCCCATAGAGGTACCAAAATAACTGAGATTTTCAGCATGCACTCTGGCGATCAGGGTGACCATATCGCACACGTATTGCTGCACTTGATAATTCTGCGGATTGCGCAACCGGCCAGATCTGCCACGTCCGACCACATCCGGACAAATCACTCTGAACTGGCCAGCCAGCTCTCGCGCCAGACTGTCAAAATCATCAGAAACACGGGTAACGCCATGTACGCAAATCAGCACATTGGGATTGTCAACCTCCCCCCACTCCTTGTACGCCATCTGATGCAATCCATCAGGAGAAATGCATTGCACCGAGTCGATTCGACATTGTTCAGAACTGCCTGTCATATTCATTCCTACGCTGTGTCGTTGATTTGTGTGGTTGATTAAGCTAGTGAACTTACATCCAGCTTCGCCTCGGTTTTACTCTGCACTTCATCAACTGAAACGCCAGGCGCCAGCTCAACCAATTTCAAGCCTTGTGGCGTGATGTCGATCACGCACAAATCGGTGATGATGCGATTGACCACGCCAACGCCAGTCAACGGCAGATTACAAGTGTTCAGAATTTTATGCACATCACCTTTGGCGACATGCTCCATCAACACGACCACACGGCCAACTCCAGCGACCAGATCCATCGCACCGCCCATGCCCTTGACCATTTTCCCCGGTATCATCCAATTGGCCAGATCACCAAATTGGCTCACCTGCATCGCACCTAAAATAGCCAAATTAATCTTGCCGCCCCGGATCATCGCAAAAGAATCCGCAGAACTGAAAATGGATGAGCCTGGCAAGGTGGTTACCGTTTGTTTTCCGGCGTTGATCAAATCTGGATCAACCTGCTCTTCAGTTGGAAATGGACCGATGCCCAATAAACCGTTTTCCGATTGCAGCCAGACTTCCATACCGGCCGGAACATGATTGGCGACCATGGTCGGCAATCCGATACCCAGGTTCACATAAAAACCATCCTGCAATTCCTGTGCTGCGCGCGCAGCCATTTCATCACGATTCCATGCCATGTTTTATTCTCCTGCTTTGGTTGTGGTAGCCGGCACAGTCAATGTGCGCTGTTCTATGCGTTTTTCCGGATGCGCATTCAACACGATGCGATGCACATAAATGCCGGGAGTATGAATTTCATCGGGATCGAGTTCACCGATTTCGACGATATGCTCGACTTCCACGACCGTGATTTTGCCGGCCATAGCCACATTCGGATTGAAGTTACGCGCGGTTTTCCGATACACCAGATTGCCCGACTTATCCGCCTTGTATGCCTTAACCAGTGACACGTCAGCGACTAACGAGCGCTCCATAACATATTGGTGACCATCGAACTCACGGATTTCCTTGCCGTCCGCGACTATGGTACCGACGCCGGTTTTAGTAAAAAACGCTGGAATTCCGGCACCGCCGGCACGTAACTTTTCAGCCAGCGTACCTTGCGGCGTAAACTCCAACTGCAATTCTCCGGCTAAATATTGACGCTCAAATTCCTTGTTTTCGCCGACATAGGAAGAGATCATTTTTTTGATCTGACGGGTATTTAATAACTGACCCAGACCAAAACCGTCGACGCCGGCATTGTTTGAAATAGCCGTTAAATTTTGCACACCGGAGTCGCGTAACGCTGCGATTAACTCTTCCGGAATACCGCATAACCCAAAACCGCCGACTGCTATCGTCTGCCCATCTTTCACAATACCGCGCAAAGCGGATTGGGCATCGGGATAAAGTTTATTCATATTTTCTCCTGGCTAGTAGATCCAACTTTTAAATGTGACATTCTAACTTGTAAAACCTCTATTTTTTTACTCAGTGTTATTCAGCGTCCGGCTGAGCTGCAGGTGCCGCCTGCTCAAAAGCTGGCAGTAACATCGCGTTGTCATACACGCGGCGCAGCGTTGGATAATCATCCATTGCACAGTTAAAGCGTAGCGCATTCCAGATTTGGGGAATCACGAAAGCATCTGCCATAGTGATGGTATCGCCCCAGCAAAATCGCCCGGCCTTTTGTTTCAGCAGATTTTCCAACGCGACAAATCCCTGGGAAATCCAATGGCGGTACCAGTCCATTTTTTGGATCTCATCGTGACCTAGCGTTTTGGTGATGTAATTCAAAATCCGCAAATTATTCACCGGATGGATATCGCAGGCCACCACATTACAGACCGACCGCACCCAGGCGCGTTCATATAAATCGGCAGGCAGCAACGGCGGTTCAGGATGTAGTTCGTTAATATATTCACAAATTGCAGTCGATTGGGTCAGACTACCCGCTTCATTTTCCAGACTAGGTACGACGCCCATCGGATTGCGTTCCAGATAGTCGGGCGCATGCTGTTCTCCGCCGTTTTTAACCAGATGAACTGCGACGGTGTCATACGGTAGCTGCTTTAAATTAAGGACGATGCGAACTCGAAACGATGCCGACGAACGGAAATAAGAATAGAGTTTCATGATGATTTCAAAAGCATAAGAAAAAGTATAAAAACGTGGGGACAAAACCAAAATTTGGCGGAGATACGATCATACAGCAAGCGACTTGCACACATCCAAATCGCGACTGAACAGCCACGATGAATTCAATATTTTATTAACAACAAATGTGTTTAATTGGGCCAGACATCTTGAATTATAAAGGTCTCGCCCATATAATTAGCACTCAACACAAGAGAGTGCTAACAATTCTTATAGTTAGCTGCACAGAGGAAGCCAACTGCGTTGCTAACACATGCTCTCACAATTATCCCCCGTAACAACCACTGAATATTTTAAGGAGTTTGTATGAGTCTTCGTCCCTTGCACGATCGTGTAATTGTAAAGCGCCTGGAATCAGAAACAAAAACAGCGTCCGGCATTTTGCTTCCAGAAGCAGCAGCTGAAAAACCAGATCAAGGTGAAGTTATCGCTGTTGGTAATGGCAAAATTTTAGAAGACGGCAAAGTACGCCCACTGGACGTTAAAGTCGGTGATCGCGTTTTGTTCGGCAAATATTCTGGTCAGGCATTTAAAGACAATGGCGTTGAATTGTTGATGATGCGCGAAGAAGATATCTACGCAATCGTGCAGAAGTAAACACTTCCCAGCAATCATAAGCAATTAAAAAATGTGCAACTGCATTTTCGCATTGTGTAAATTAACAATAGATTAGGAGTTTCAAATGGCAGCTAAAGAAGTGATATTCGGCGACGCAGCGCGCGCCAAGATGGTTGAAGGTGTAAATATTCTGGCTAACGCAGTTAAAGTTACCCTGGGCCCAAAAGGTCGTAACGTCGTGTTAGAGCGCTCGTTCGGCGCACCAACTGTCACCAAAGATGGTGTTTCAGTTGCTAAAGAAATCGAACTCAAAGACAAGCTCATGAACATGGGCGCGCAAATGGTGAAAGAAGTTGCCTCACGTACCAGCGATAACGCCGGTGACGGTACAACTACTGCAACCGTATTGACTCAGGCTATCGTACGCGAAGGTATGAAGTTTGTTGCAGCCGGCATGAATCCTATGGATTTGAAACGCGGTATCGACAAAGCTGTTGCTGCTACTGTTGAAGAATTGAAAAAAATCGCCAAGCCATGCACAACCAATAAAGAAATCGCACAAGTTGGTTCGATTTCCGCCAACAGCGATTCATCGATCGGCGATCGTATCGCTGAAGCGATGGACAAAGTGGGTAAAGAAGGCGTGATCACTGTTGAAGACGGTAAATCATTGAACGATGAATTGGATATCGTCGAAGGTATGCAGTTTGACCGTGGTTACCTGTCTCCTTACTTCATCAACACACCAGAAAAACAAGTCGCTATTTTGGACAATCCGTTTGTTCTGCTGTACGACAAAAAGATCTCCAACATCCGCGATTTGCTTCCAACGCTGGAACAGGTCGCAAAAGCCGGTCGTCCATTATTGATCGTTGCTGAAGATATCGATGGCGAAGCGTTGGCAACTTTGGTTGTTAACAACATCCGCGGCATCCTGAAAACCTGCGCAGTTAAAGCACCTGGTTTTGGCGATCGTCGTAAAGCGATGTTGGAAGATATCGCTGTATTGACCGGCGGCCAGGTAATTGCTGAAGAAGTCGGTTTGACTTTAGAAAAAGTCACATTGAACGATTTGGGTCAGGCTAAACGTATCGAAGTCAGCAAGGAAAACACTATCGTTATCGACGGTGCTGGCCAAACTACTGCGATCGAAGCGCGCGTTAAACAAATCCGCGTTCAAATCGAAGAAGCGACTTCTGACTACGATCGCGAAAAACTGCAAGAACGCGTAGCTAAATTGGCTGGCGGCGTTGCAGTGATCAAAGTTGGTGCTGCTACTGAAGTTGAAATGAAAGAGAAAAAAGCCCGCGTTGAAGATGCATTGCATGCGACACGCGCAGCGGTTGAAGAAGGTATCGTTCCTGGCGGCGGCGTTGCATTATTGCGCGCACGTGCTGCTGTTAAAGTTACCGGCGACAATCCGGATCAGGAAGCTGGTATCAAGATCGTTATGCGTGCAATGGAAGAGCCATTACGCATGATCGTGCAAAACGCCGGCGAAGAAGCTTCGGTCGTTGTTGCAGCAGTATTGGCTGGCAAAGGTAACTTCGGTTACAACGCAGCTAACGGCACTTACGGCGACATGGTTGAAATGGGCGTGTTGGATCCAGCCAAAGTAACGCGTTCAGCGTTGCAAAATGCTGCTTCTATCGCTTCGCTGATGTTGACTACCGATTGCATGGTATGTGAAATCTCCGAAGACAAACCAGCTGCTGGTGGTATGGGCGGCATGGGTGGTATGGGCGGTATGGGTGGCATGGACGGCATGATGTAATTGTCGTACCAGGCGCTGTCTGCCGAAAAAATGCCCCGCAATTTTATTATTGCGGGGCATTTTGTTTTACGACATATCTTGTGCTTATTCCTCAATCTAATCATCAACACGTACCCGTAAAAAATTGGCAAATTTCGGCACACCCTGCGGCGTTAAATCGCGATATTGGTAAGTAACGACACTTCCAATTGCCGGGGGAAAGCGACGCTGCTCGTCGCTGAATCCTGTTCCCAATCTAAATTGAATACCGTTCGGCATTTCAAGCAGCAATGCGCCCAGCATGCCCTGATATTTTCCTTTGCCCGGCTCATGGGCAATGACTTTTGCTTCAGCGTCCAGCACCAGTTTTAATTTGAGCAAAACATCTGAGCGTCCCGTCTGCCACAGCGCATCGCGACGATGCAACATCAAACCTTCGCCACCCAATTGCACATAATGCCGCAATGTCGATTGCAACTCATCCTCATCCGCCACACTGAACTGATGTAATACATTCAGCCACGACACATCTACCTTATCGACCGACAGCTTCAAGGCAGTCAGCCGATCTTCAAATGTCCCGAATCCGTCCGGTAGTTCGTATACCTGATAACTAATCATCTGCCATTCATCGTCGTCGGGAATTAATCTGCGTGTGGCAGCTGAGATCTGATCGAATTGATGCCGCCCCATCCATAACTCACCATCCAATGCATGGGCCGGAAAATTGGCCGTAAACCAGGCAGGCGCATTGATCTCCTTACCGCTTCTGAACCGTAAAATTTTGCCATCCCAGATAGCTCTGACGCCGTCCAGTTTTTCGCTCACGAAATAGGCTGCAGGATTCGCGCCGGGAACGTAATCGTGTGCTAAAAGTATTTCGGGAGTTTCTGTTACCGGGACATTGGCCGAATAAACCAATGGTGAGAATGCGCCACACAACATCAGCAATGTAGTCAGGCGGCATAGTTGCGGACTGGAATTTTTCATCATTTCTCCCGATCATAGTTATGAATAAATCATACTAAATTAATATCATCGAGATGAGTAAAAAATTTATTCGCGTTGCCTGAGTGCGTCGGCCCCGTCAGAAATAAAAGCCGGCAGATTGAGGTGGCATAAATCCATGATATGAGCAACAATCATCTGAATTTTTCAGCTGCAAACATAATCGACCGTACTTTAAAGAGCACGATGAAAACGATGAGGCCGACAACCAACAGAATCGACGAATTCGAATCTTTACGCGGCCTGATGTCCATTTGGGTGGTGATAGGTCACGTGCTGCTGAGTTTTACGCCGCCGGCAATCATGTTCGGTGCATATGATGCAATTTGGCGCGTGTTTATTGCGAACGGCAAAGCCGTCGATATCTTCATCATCCTGAGCGGATTTGCCATCTTCCATCTGATTCACACCAGTCAGGAATCCTATAGCCGCTATATTGTTCGGCGTTTCTTGCGTCTGTTCCCCGCCTATCTGGTATGCCTGTTGATCTCGGTGGCCATGTTACCGATTACCGATGCGGCACTTCATTCCCTGCTTCCATTTACCGACCGTACTTTCAATCGGCTTGCGATACTCCAGAGCAGCGTGACGGAATTTTGGCCGCATCTGCTGGCGCATCTGACCATGCTGCACGGGGTCATACCGAGCGCGGTGTTACCGAATACCGACTATACGTTTCTTGGACAGGCATGGAGCATCTCGGTGGAATGGCAGTTCTATCTGCTTGCCCCGTTGCTGTTGTGGCTGGCTACCAGACGGCCGCGCCTGATTGGGCTCGCAGTACTGGCACTGCTATGCGCCGGATTATTTCATGCCCGACTCAAATTCAATGAGGGTTTCATCGGCGCGCATATAGGTTATTTTGCAATCGGCTGCCTGTCGTTCTTTGGTTGGCAGGCTGACCGGCGTCTACTTGCAACGCTGGCGCGTTACAGCATGTTGGTGATTCCTGGTGTGTGTGTAATATGGGTACTCGTGTTACCGAATGAATGGCAGGCCGCCGTGTGGCTGGCAATACTGTTGAGCTGCAATAGCATGCGGTTTGCCAGCCCCGGCTATCTGGAACGGGCTATTTCGGCGACGCTGCTAACGCCAACTCTGCGCTGGTTAGGACGCATCTCCTATCCAATCTATCTCACCCACATGATCGCGCTCAACGCAATGTTGTGGCTGTTGAGTGGAGCTAGCCTGGCAGCAATTCCTATGGTGCTGCTGACATTGCTGGGAACAATGTTGGCTACCTTGATATTTGCGGACCTGCTGCATCGCTGGGTGGAGTTACCTGCCATTGCACTTGGACGCCGACTGCCGGTCAATTTATTTACATGGCCGCTTTTTTTCATCAATAAAAAAGCTCGCTAGTCGGATTGCAATTTTAATTTGCAAAAAAAAATGCCACGTTTATAAAAACGTGGCATCTTAATTTTATTCATCTTCAGCAATCGATTTTTTACATGATCACAAGAAAACATTTTAAATCTGGTCGGAGTACAAGGATTCGAACCTTGGACCCCCTGGTCCCAAACCAGGTGCGCTACCGGGCTGCGCTACACTCCGAAGACAGCAATTATAGGCACCATCTTGATTTTGGTCAATAACTATCCGCAAATATTTATATAAAATCGTTGAATCAATAATTTGCTGTTGCTATTTACTGTTGGCAAATCACTGCGTACAAATAAACTAACGGCCGTCACGATGCATCAATTACTTTGTGGATTAGCGCTGCAAACTCTCCCACACCTTTTGCAGACGTTTCGCCGAAACCGGCATAGGCGTTTTTAGTTCCTGCGCAAATAACGAGACCCGCAATTCTTCCAGCATCCATCGATACTCCTGTAATTTCTGATCACTACTCCTGGCCTGCGAACTGGTGCGCTGCCATTCCGCTGCGGCCAGATTCCATTCCTGCATTAATTTGGTGTCGCGGGCTGGATCGGAGCGCATTTTCTCCAGACGTACGGTGATTGCTTTCAAATATCTCGGGTAATGTGTCAGCTGGGCATACGGTGTTTCGACGATAAATCGCTTGGAGATCAGTGACTGCAATTGAGATTGCATGTCTGTCGTAGCAGCTGATTTTATTCCCTGCAACTTCTTGGGCAAGCCAACATACTCCATCAGGATAGTTCCAACCAGACGCGCAATTTCATTGGTTAATAAATTCAACCGGGTGCGCCCCTGCTCTTTGCGCACATTAAATTCATCCGCATTATTGGGCAACGGATGCTGCAAAAAAGTGCGGTCAAACGCCAGCTCGATAATTTGCGCGCGCAGTTCTTCCTGCGATCCCAAACTCATAAATTGCATGCCCATTTGCTGCAGATTGGGTATATTTTTTTCCAAAAATTTAAGCTGTTCCTTCAGTTGCAAAGCAAATAATCGCATCAATCCGGTGCGATGCGTTTTCGCTGCGACTTCTGGGTCATCAAATACCTGCAACTGGCAGAAGCCGGTTTTATCGACGAGCGCAGGGTAGCCTATCAAGGTCTGCTTACCCTGGGCGATTTCCAATAACTCAGGCAACTCGCCAAATGTCCAGGCGGTCAAATTATCAAACTGGATGGCGCTGGTTGCTGTAGCGGTCGCTGTGCTGATTGCTGCGCTGTTTGGCGTATTAGCCGCTACGGCCGATTTCGCAGCGTCAGGCGATTTACTGCCAGCCTGCGTCAAACTTTTTTCCTGTACCAGCTTTTGAAAACTTTCACGTGCGCTGCTACCCAACTCCACTCGCAGCGTAGCCAGGTTACGCCCCATATCCAATTGCCGACCATGCTCGTCGACGATTTTAAAATTCATGACCAGATGCGCCGGTATCGTTTCAAACTTAAAATCACTGGGCTTGGTCAGCAAACCGGTTTGCTCACGAATGTCGGCGATTAAGGCTTCCAGGAAGTTGCCCTCGCCGTAACTGGCGCGCGAGCAAAATCCGGCAGCATAGTCGGGGATCGGCACACAATGCCGACGGATTTTTTGCGGCAAAGATTTCAGCAGTAGCTGCACTTTTTCTTTCAGCATGCCCGGCACCAGCCACTCACATCGGTCTAGCGAAATCTGATTCAAGGCAAACAGCGGCACTGTCATCGTGACGCCATCGCGCGGGCTGCCCGGCTCGAAATGATAACTAAGCTGCAGCTCGGTTCCGGCTTGCGCCATTTTCTTGGGGAACACATCCGTGGTCACGCCAGCCGCTTCGTGACGCATCAAATCTTCGCGCTGCAAATACAATAATTTCGGATTCTTCTGCGTCGCTTCCTTATGCCACTTCTCAAACGTGATGCCGTTAAATATTCCAGCCGGGATCAGTTGATCATAGAACGCAATAATCAAACTATCATCCACCAGCACATCGACACGACGCGACTTGTGTTCCAGATTTTCAATTTCGCGCAGAAGTTGCTGATTGTGGGCAAAAAATGGCGCACGGGTTTCAAATTCTCCAGCCACCAATGCATCGCGTATAAATATTTCGCGCGCATCTTCCGGATGAGTTAGTCCGTACTGAATTCGGCGCTGGCTATACACCACCAGACCGTACAGCGTCGCGCGTTCAAATGCCGAAACCTGATTGGCCCGTTTTTCCCAACGCGGTTCACTGACTGTTTTTTTGAGCAGATGCGCGCCGATTTTTTCCAGCCATTCCGGCTGTATCTGCGCAAGACAACGCGCATATAAACGACTGGTATCCACCAACTCCGCCGCCATAATCCAGCGCCCTGCCTTTTTCACCAGATGAGAACCCGGCCAGATATTAAATTTAATACCGCGCGCGCCCAGATATTGGCTGGACTCTTCGCCTTTAAAGCCGAGATTCCCCAACAATCCGGTCAGCAGCGACGTGTGCAATTGTTCGTACGTGGCAGGTGTTTCATTCAGACGCCAGCCTTGCTCCTTGACGATGGTCAGCAGTTGGGAATGCACTTCGCGCCATTCACGCAATCTGAGTTGCGACAGAAAATTATCACGGCAACTCTGCTGCAATAGTCGATTGGATTTTTTGTGGATAATCGCCTCTTCAAACCATGCCCACATTTTGAGGTAGCTGACAAACTCTGATTTTTCATCGGCAAATTTTTTGTGTGCCTGGTCTGCCGCGGCCTGCGCTTCCATCGGTCGGTCGCGTGGATCCTGCACCGACAATGCCGATGCGATGATCAATACTTCCGATAAACTGTGCTGCTCATATGCGGCCAGTATCATGCGCCCGATACGCGGATCTAGCGGCAACTTGGCCAGTTTGAATCCCAATGGCGTGAGCTGATTTGCATCATCGATAGCCCCCAATTCCTGCAGGAGTTGATAGCCGTCGGCGATCGCGCGCCCCTGCGGCGCTTCGATAAAAGGAAATTGTTCCACATCCGCCAGGTGCAAAGAGCGCATGCGCAAAATAACGGCGGCCAATGAAGAACGCAAAATCTCCGGTTCGGTGAATGGCAGACGTGCTTTGAAATCATGCTCCTCATACAGACGAATGCACACACCCGCGGCAACCCTGCCGCATCGACCCGCGCGCTGATTCGCGGCAGACTGGGCAATGGCCTCAATTTGCAGTTGCTCGACCTTGTTGCGATAACTGTAGCGTTTAACACGCGCCAATCCGGTATCGACCACATAGCGAATACCCGGCACGGTTAGCGACGTTTCCGCCACGTTGGTGGCTAATACAATTCTTCTGGCATTGGTAGTTCTAAATACTTTGTCCTGTTCCTGCACCGAGAGCCGCGCAAACAGCGGCAAAATTTCGACGTGGGCAGGATGATGTTTGCGCAGTGCTTCTGCCGCATCGCGTATTTCGCGTTCTCCGGGCAAGAACACCAGCACGTCACCCGATCCGAGCCGACACAGTTCGTCGACTGCATCGGTAATCGCAGTCATTAAATCGCGCTCTTTATCTTTTTCATCCTGTTGTATCGGCCGATAGCGCACTTCGACCGGATAAAGTCGTCCCGACACTTCCAGTACCGGTGCCGGCTTGTCCGGCGTGCCAAAATGTTGAGCGAAGCGATTCGCATCTATCGTGGCCGATGTGATGATCACTTTCAGGTCGGGACGCTTGGGTAATAACTGCTTTAAGTAACCCAGCAGAAAATCAATATTCAAACTGCGCTCGTGCGCTTCATCGATAATGATGGTGTCGTATTGTTTAAGTAAAGGGTCGCCCTGAGTTTCGGCCAACAGTATCCCGTCCGTCATTAATTTGACCGACGCGCCTTTGGACAGGGTATCGGTAAACCGAACTTTGAATCCGACGTGAATTCCCAACTCCGATCCCAGCTCCTGCGCCAGCCGCTTGGCTGTTGACGAAGCGGCAATCCGGCGCGGTTGGGTATGACCGATCAATCCCCTCGTACCACGTCCCAATTCAAGACAGATCTTAGGCAACTGGGTAGTCTTTCCTGAACCGGTTTCGCCGCACAGGATAATGACCTGATGATCGCGAATCGCGGTGGCGATTTCATCGCGTTTGCCGGAGACCGGTAACTCTTCAGGAAAGGTAATTTCCGGCAGCGGATTTCGAAACGGTAATGGCAGTTCGGCGGCGTGCGAGCGATGTTGTGGTTTATTTGGCTTCATCATAGGGGCTGAATTATAAATTGTTTTGAGTACTGAATCTCACCGCAGAGAAAACTACAATATAATCCTGCACATGGAAAATCCTGAACAATTCGTACAATGGCTGCGCTCGGTTGCGCCCTACATCCACGCGTTTCGCGGCAAAACCTTCGTGGTCGCCTTTCCTGGCGAACTGGTGGTAGCTGGCGTATTGCCTTATCTGGCAGAAGACTTATCGCTGTTGCACGCGCTCGGTATCAAGATCGTGATCGTCCATGGATCACGCCCGCAGGTTGCCGAACAACTGGGTTTGCGAAATGTGGAAGGCCGTTTTCATAACGGCATCCGTATCACCGATACCGCCGCGCTGGAATGTTCCAAAGAAGCTGCCGGCGAACTGCGTCTGGATATTGAAGCCGCGTTTAGTCAGGGTTTGCCAAATACGCCGATGGCGCATTCAGAGATCCGCATTATTTCTGGCAATTTTGTCACTGCAAAACCAATCGGCATCGTCAACGGCATCGATTACGGCCTGACAGGTATCACCCGAAAAATCGCCAATGACACCATCGCACGGATTCTGGATACCGGCAATCTGGTGCTACTCTCACCTCTCGGATTTTCACCGACCGGAGAGGCGTTTAATCTCACCATGGAAGATGTCGCCGTTTCTGCCGCCATCGCGCTGAATGCGGACAAATTAATTTATATTACCGAAACGCCCATGCTGTGCGATCAGGATGGCGATGAGTTGCGTGAGTTATCGTACCAACAGGCCAAGGCTGAACTGGCCGCCAATTATCTGCCTGCAGACGGCGCCTACTATCTGGAACACAGTGTCAAAGCGGCCATCGGCGGAATACCGCGGGTCCATATCGTGCCGTTCAATCTGGATGGCTCGACACTGCTGGAATTATTTACCCATGATGGTGTGGGCACCATGATTACATACGAAAATCTGGAAAGCCTGCGTGAAGCGACGATTGACGACATCGGCGGTATTATTGAGCTGATAGAACCGTTGGAAGCTGATGGTACGCTGGTCAAACGCGGTCGCGAATTAATTGAACGGGAAATTAACTACTTCTCCGTTATCGAGCATGACAATGTTATTTTTGGTTGTGCCGCTCTGTACCCCTTCCCCGCCGAAAGCATGGCAGAAATGGCCTGTCTGACTGTCGCACCCGAAGTGCAAACTCAAGGAGATGGCGAACGGATTTTGAAACACATGGAAAAACGCGCACGTCGTGCCGGATTTTCCAAATTATTTGTACTGACAACCCGCACCGCGCACTGGTTTTTAAAGCGTGGCTTTGTCAATGCAACGGTAGACGATCTACCCAAAGACAGACAGCGCATGTACAACTGGCAGCGCAAGTCTATCGTCCTGATTAAACAACTGTAATTGGAGTTTTTATGAGCCGTATGATTCAATGTATCAAATTAAACAAGCAGGCTGAAGGCCTGGATTTTCCTCCTTACCCCGGCGAGCTCGGCAAAAAAATTTACGAAAGTGTCAGCAAGGAAGCGTGGGCCGGCTGGCTAAAACATCAGACCATGCTGGTCAATGAGAACCGTCTGAATTTGGCAGATGTCAGAGCGCGTAAATATCTGGCGACGCAAATGGAAAAGCATTTCTTTGGCGATGGCGCGGATGCGGCCTCGGGCTACGTACCGCCGACTGAATAGTTTGGCCGATTCCAAATGAATTTGGCTGACTCTGTATGAATTTGGCTGGCTCCGTATGAATTTGGCTGACTCTGTATGAATTTGGCTGGCTCCGTATGAATTTGGCTGGTTCCGTAGGTTGGGCTACGCTTCACCAGCCCAACGTTCTTTGCATTGAAGCTAGCGGTAATTTTGACGTGGAGTGTTGGGCTGATGAGGCGTAGCCCAACCTACGAAGCGTAGCCCAACCTACGAAGTAGAATAAGTATGTATCCAGGTTTAAAAAGCGAGTGTCTTAACACCCTCTTCCATACCCAGCAAACACACATTGGCACCTTGTTTGGCAAATAATCCCACCGTCACGACCCCAACGATATTATTCATTAGCGCTTCCATCTGCACCGGCTTGGTAATTTCCAATCCATGCACATCAAGGATGACGTTGCCGTTATCGGTCAACAAAGGCTTGCCGTCTTTCATACGCAATGTGGGCTCGCCACCCAACAAACTCAGTTGTCGCGAAACGACTGCCCGTGCCATGGGTATCACTTCGATCGGCAGCGGGAATTTTCCGAGCACCTTGACCAGCTTGGATCCGTCCGCAATACACACAAATTTCTCCGCCACCGATGCCACAATTTTTTCGCGCGTCAACGCGGCACCGCCACCTTTGATCATCGCGCCACTTGCATCGATTTCATCGGCGCCGTCGATGTAGACGGGCATCGAAACCACTTCATTCAAATCCAGCACCTTGATGCCATGACTGCGCAAACGAGCGGCCGTTGCTTCCGATGAAGCGACTGCGCCCGGTATGGCGTGCTTAATTTTCGCCAATTCATCAATGAAAAAATTGGCGGTGGAACCGGTACCGACACCGACGATTTCTCCGGCCACCACATACTCGATGGCTGCGCGTGCGACAGCCTGTTTCAACTCATCTTGTGTCATTGTTTTTCCCGGTGCGATAAATATGCCATTTTACCGTTACCGGCCTGCTTGATCCACACAAAACAATCTCAAAGCGCTACACTGCCGTTATTTCCTCCCAACCAAGGTGCCCCATGCATTTAGACCAACCGCTATCCGATAAAGAATTTGATAAACTTGATAACTTTTTAATGTCGGATGCCGTCGGCGATGAAGGAATGACCATGGATGCTTTGCATGGTTATTTGACGGCGATTGCAATCGGCCCGGAGTTTATTCCCCTGTCCGAATGGCTGCCCAATGTATGGGGACTGGAAGGCGAAGAACAACCCAAATTCAATTCAGACAAACAGTCCGAACGCATCATTAATTTAATTGCGCGTTTCATGAACGAAGTCATGATTACGTTTGAAGTGGCGCCAAAAGAATTCGAACCCCTGTTCTGTGTCTATGAATTGAACGGCAAAGAAATTATCGACGGCGAAGCATGGTCCTGGGGATTTTGGGAAGGCATGCAACTGCGCGCCGATGCGTGGCAGGCAATTGAATCATCGAATGTCGCTCCACTGCTGCGTCCGATCTTTCTGCTGGGCGCGGATGAAATCAGTGAAGAAGATGCGTTGCTCATCGATGAACCTGCCAAATGTCATAAATTGTCGATTGAAGTGGAAGCGGCGATTCCGCACATTTTTCAATTCTGGTTGCCGCTACGTACCAGCGGCGTCAATACAATCAAGCGCGATCAGCCTAAACAGGGGCGCAATGATATTTGCAATTGCGGAAGCGGGAAAAAATATAAGAACTGCTGTGGCGCCGGCCCGACTATGCATTGAGCCCAACTGAAAAATTAAAAACCGTCGCAAGTTTTCATCTGCGACGGTTTTTTTATTTCTGATTTAATGTTTTAGCTTACGGAACAATAAAATGTTCGCGGTAGTAGCGCAACTCTTCTACCGATTCAATAATGTCAGCCATCGCCGTATGCATTTGATGCTTCTTGAATCCCTTAATCAGATCCGGCTTCCAGCGTCGGCATAATTCTTTTAAAGTCGACACATCCAGATTGCGATAATGGAAAAACGCTTCCAGTTTCGGCATGCCGCGCGCCATAAAACGGCGGTCCTGGCAGATCGAATTACCGCACATCGGCGATTTACCTGCCGGCACATATTGTTTTAAGAATGCGATCAACGCCACTTCTGCGTCTGATTCGGTCGTGGTAGATGCTTTAACGCGATCGATCAAACCGGACTTGCCATGGGTACCCTTGTTCCAGTTATCCATTTTATCGAGCACCTCGTCGGATTGATGGATGGCGAATACCGGACCTTCGGCCAAAATATTCAATTCCATATCGGTGACCAACACCGCGACTTCAATAATGCGATCATTATCCGGATCGAGCCCGGTCATTTCCATATCCAGCCAGACCAGATTAAATTCATTGGGCTTGGCGATCGGAGTTGCGGGTAAAATACTGGCTTGTGACATATTTATTCCTCGGTGCGCAGCGCTTGCCGCTTAGTGTAATTGCTAGGTAATAGATTAATCAGTCAAACTGGCGTGGTTTTCATTTTACTCAGGCACCACGCGTTGAAGGCGCTATTTTCTCACAGGAGCAGCATGGATTCATTTGCATTTTCAGTATTGTTCATAGTTTTCTTGAGTTTGACCTTGGGATGCCGCTTCTGGCTGGCATCCAGACAGATTCGTTATGTTCAACAACACCGCGCCGCCGTGCCGCCACAATTTTCCGAAAAAATCACCCTGGAGTCGCATCAGAAAGCCGCCGACTACACAATAGCAAAAACCAAATTAGGCATTATTGATCTGTTCATCGGCGTCATTGTGCTATTGGCACTGACGTTATTCGGCGGCCTGCAGTATCTATCCGTACATTTAATTTCCATACTCGGTACAGGCATGGGTTACCAGTTGAGCTTATTAATCTGCTTCACGCTGATTACCGGACTGATCGACCTGCCTATGGATTACTACCGTCAATTCGTACTCGAGCAAAAATTCGGCTTTAACAAAATGACAGTGCGCTTATTTTTTAGCGATATGGTTAAAAACACCTTTATTGGCGCATTGATAGGTCTGCCGTTATGCTGGGTTGTTCTGACCTTGATGCACAGTGCCGGCGACTTATGGTGGCTGTATGCCTGGTTCGTCTGGAGTGGTTTTCAATTGCTGATGATGGTGCTGTACCCCAGCTTCATCGCGCCGCTGTTCAATAAATTTAAACCACTTGAAGACGAGAGTTTAAAAGCCCGCATCGAAGGCTTAATGCAGCGCACCGGATTTGCCTCCAAGGGACTATTCATCATGGACGGTTCCAAACGCAGCGCACATGGCAATGCTTATTTTTCCGGCTTCGGCGCATCAAAACGCATTGTGTTTTTTGACACCCTGATCGAAAAATTGGCACCGCAGGAAATTGAAGCGGTGCTGGCGCACGAACTGGGGCATTTCAAGAAAAAGCATATTGTAAAACGCATCACGCTGATGTTTATATTGTCGCTGGTTTTTCTGGCTTTGCTCGGTTATTTAAAACAGCAGATCTGGTTTTATACCGGTTTAGGCGTGGACCCCGTCATCATCGGCGGCCACACCAATAACGACGCAATGGCACTGCTGTTGTTTATGCTGACCTTGCCGATTTTCACCTTCTTTCTTTCACCGATCAGCGCGATCACCTCCAGAAAACATGAATTTGAAGCCGATGCTTTTGCCGCGCATCACACCAGTTCAGACGATCTGGTATCGGCACTGGTTAAAATGTATGACGACAATGCGTCGACGCTGACTCCTGATCCCATGCATTCGACTTTTTACGATAGCCACCCGCCGGCTACGATAAGAATCAATCATTTAAACAATCAGCTTTCAATGAATTAGCAAGGAAGATCATCATGACTACCGTTCAGGATTTATTAGCCCGCAAATGCCATCACACAGAAACTGCCCTGTCTGATGCCGATGTCAGCACCTATCTTGCCGCCGTTGCGGGGTGGGAATCCGCCGGCAACAGGATTAGCAAAATCTACAAATTCAAAAATTATTATGAAACCTTGGCGTTTATGAATGCCATCGCTTACGTCATCCACGCAGAAGATCATCATCCTGAAATCACCCTGACCTATAACCAGTGCGTCATTCGATTTGATACCCACAGCGTGAACGGCGGACGAGGCGGCCTGTCTGAAAATGATTTTATTTGCGCGGCCAAAGTCGATGCAATTTATCAGCAATCGTTTTCTTGATGTCCACGGCATTGGACAAAACGTTCGGCACAGTGCTGGCCGCGCATGGACGGCATTATCTGGTTGAAGCCGACGACTTGTTGCTGAACTGCGTTACGCGCGGCAAAAAAAGCGATGTTGCGGTCGGCGATGTAGTTGAATACAAACTGACTTCAAAAAATCAGGGCGTGATTGAATCCATCACGGAACGTAAAACCTTGTTGTATCGCTCCGATCAGTATCGCTCCAAACTGCTGGCAGCCAATTTAACCCAGTTGTTTATTGTCGTTGCGACCGAGCCGGGATTTTCCGATGACCTGATTTCTCGCGCTCTGGTCGCTGCTGAAGCAGGTGGTATCAAACCGCATCTGGTGCTGAACAAAATCGACGTGGTCGATTTACTGCCGCAGGCTAAACAGCGCCTCGATATGTACCAGTCCATGGGATACCCGGTACATCTGGTTTCTGCAAAAACAAATCCAGAGCAAACGTTGTCCATTTTGCTCCCCTTGCTGGACGGTCAGTCGACTATCCTGATCGGACAGTCCGGCATGGGTAAATCTTCGCTGATCAATCTGCTGATACCCGATGCGGAAATTGCAACCCGCGAAATTTCAGCCGCACTGGATACCGGCAAACACACCACGACCTTTGTTCGTTCTTATCATCTCAATGATCGCAGCATCATTATTGATTCGCCGGGATTTCAGGAATTTGGTTTGCATCACTTAAGCGAAGGTATGCTGGAAAGGGCCTTTCCGGAATTTCGACCTTATCTGGGCCACTGCAAATTTTACAATTGTCATCACCATACCGAACCGGGCTGCGCCGTGCTGGCAGCGATTCAGTCTGGCGCCATCAGCCAGATGCGGCATGACATGTACGAGCAGTTGGTGCATGAAGCAGCGCAGACTCTGGGATATAAATAAACAACCCGAAAAGTTCGCGATTACTGAATTTAATTCAAAACAATCGCGATTTTTCCGTTAATCACCCAATTATCAGCACTTTCAGGCAGAAAATTAATCGATAATCCTCTATAATTACTGTCGATTCTTACAATTCCAGAAACCTACCAGGCAAGCACAAACCGATATTTTTCGGTACCACGGTGCTCTCAATTATGGCAATCAAACACTTTCTGCAAATGTCCGACTTTACGTTGGACGAATTCAACTATGTCATGGAACGTGCGCGCATCATCAAACGCCGGTTCAAGGAATATCAACCGTACCACCCTTTGCTGGATCGCACTCTGGTGATGGTGTTTGAAAAAAACTCGACACGTACCCGATTATCGTTTGAAGCCGGCATGCATCAGCTCGGTGGCGCAGCGATTTATCTCAACACCCGCGACAGCCAATTGGGGCGCGGTGAGCCGGTAGAAGATGCCGGACAGGTCATCTCGCGCATGTGCGACATCATCATGATACGCACCTATGGTCAGGAAATTATCGAGCGCTTTGCCGCCTATTCGCGTGTCCCGGTCATTAACGGCCTGACCAACGAACACCATCCCTGCCAGGTATTTGCCGATGTGTTTACCTATATCGAGCATCGCGGCTCAATCGCCGGCAAGAAAGTCGCCTGGATCGGTGACGCTAACAATATGCTGTATTCATGGCTGCAGGCTGCGCAAATATTTAATTTTCATCTGACGATTTCGACGCCCAAAGGTTATGAAGTCGATTTGTCGCGCATACCGACGTCCCAAACAAATTACACGTTATTCGACAATCCCGCTGACGCCTGCCAGGACGCCGATTTAATCAATACCGACGTCTGGACCAGCATGGGCTACGAAGCGGAAAATCAGGCGCGGATTAAAGCGTTTGACGGCTGGATAGTCGATGCCGCCAAAATGGCGCGCGCCAAACCGGATGCTTTGTTCATGCACTGCCTGCCCGCGCACCGCGGCGAAGAAGTATCGGCGGAAGTCATTGACGGACCGCAATCGGTGGTCTGGGACGAAGCGGAAAACCGTTTGCATATACAAAAAGCCTTACTGGAATATCTGGTAGTCGGCACAGTCAGGGAACCCAATTAATTTCAACTTTAGAGAACACTATGAGCGATATTAAAAAAGTAGTATTAGCCTATTCAGGCGGTCTGGACACTTCCGTAATCCTGAAATGGTTACAGGATAACTATCAATGCGAAATCGTCACCTTCACGGCCGATCTGGGTCAGGGCGAAGAGTTGGAGCCGGCGCGCCAGAAAGCATTGAAATTCGGGATCAAGCCGGAAAATATTTACATCGACGATTTACGCGAAGAGTTCGTGCGCGATTTCGTTTTCCCGATGTTCCGTGCCAATACTGTGTATGAAGGCGAATATCTGCTCGGCACATCCATCGCCCGTCCGTTAATCGCCAAGCGTCTGATCGACATCGCCAAGCTCACCGGTGCAGATACCATCTCGCATGGCGCCACCGGCAAAGGCAATGATCAGGTACGTTTTGAATTGGGCGCATATGCGTTAATGCCTAACGTCAAAGTGATAGCACCGTGGCGCGAATGGGATTTGCTGTCGCGTGAAAAATTGCTGCAATACGCGCAGGATGCCGGTATTGAAATTGACATGAAACATAAAAATGGCGGCGCGCCCTATTCCATGGATGCGAATTTGCTGCACATCAGTTTTGAAGGCCGCCATCTGGAAAACCCAAGCTCGGAAGCCGAAGAGTCGATGTGGCGCTGGACGGTCAGCCCGGAAGCCGCACCGGACCAACCCGAATTTTTGGATGTGGAATTTGAACGCGGCGATATCGTGGCACTGAATGGCAAACGTCTGTCACCTGCAGCAGTGCTTACTGAACTGAATCGTTTGGGCGGCAAGCACGGCATCGGTCGTCTGGATCTGGTGGAAAATCGTTATGTCGGCATGAAGTCACGCGGCTGTTACGAAACGCCAGGCGGCACCATCATGCTGCGCGCCCATCGTGCGATTGAATCGATTACGCTGGATCGCGAAGTCGCGCATTTAAAAGATGATTTAATGCCGCGCTACGCCAGCATGATCTACAACGGCTATTGGTGGGCTCCGGAGCGTATCGCACTGCAAACCCTGATCGACCATACCCAGTTGAACGTCAATGGCTGGGTGCGCCTGAAACTGTACAAGGGTAATGTCACGACGATGTCACGCGATTCCAAAACCGATTCGTTGTTTGACATGAATATTGCGACCTTTGATGAAGACGGCGGCGCTTATAATCAGGCCGATGCCGGCGGATTTATTAAACTGAATGCACTGCGCATGCGCATCGCTGCGAACGCCAAAGCACGACGTAAATAAGCGAATCTCAAGCGATAACAAAAATGCCACGTAAGTGGCATTTTGTATTTTAGACATATACACACCGATACAAAATCCCGCAGCCCTGACACTTTAACGAAACAACCGTCTCCTACTATACTGCCAGACACATCAGTGTTTTGACAGCAGCCTTTAAAATCCCCAGGAGGAAACAATGGATAACCTGAAAAAGAAAATTTTGTTGAGTTGTGCCGCAATCAGCATGGCTGCATTTACCTTTGCTGCCAGCGCCGACGAGCATCACGGGAATTCGTGCAAAGATCAGGCAAATAAAGAAGAATGCATGCATGCGCAAATGGATAAATTCCGCGCTGAACATGAAAAGAAATTGCATGACGAATTAAAAATCACCGCCGCGCAAGAACCTGCGTGGAAAGCATTTACGGATAACTTCAATCAGCAAATGGACGCAATGAGGGCCGATCATAAAGCGATGCCGCAGCGCAGCGATATGGAAAAACTGTCCGGTCCTGAACGTCTGCAAAAGCATTTGGACATGATGCAAAAACGGATGACCATGATGCAGAATCATCTGGCTGCATTGAAAACGTTTTACGCTGTGCTAACGCCGGAACAGCAAACTACTATGAACAAAGAAATCGCGCGATTTGCGCATCACAGACATCAGCGTTGGGGCCATCATGACCGTCACGATTGGCATCACGATGGTGACAGACATGATCACGCCAACCAATCTGCAGCGCCAGCTCAACCAGCAGCCACGCAATAAACCATCAGCGTCAGATCTGATAAAAACCGGAGTCGATTCACAGACTCCGGTTTTTTTATTTATACCAGCACCGGTTCAATCTCGAGTTGAACGCCAAACTGGCTAGCCACATCAGCTTGAATGGCACGCGCCAACTTCATCACATCCTGTCCCGTTGCACCACCCAGGTTCACCAATACCAGCGCCTGTTTTTCATAGACGGCTACAGCACCTGACACGCGTCCTTTCCAGCCGGCACGCTCAATCAGCCAGCCTGCTGCAAGTTTGAACTGCCCATCGGCTTGCGGGTAGCAGATTAAATCTGGAAATCGTTGAATCAAACCCCGTTGCTGTTGTTCGCTGACCAGCGGATTTTTAAAAAAACTGCCTACGTTGCCGATTCGTTTTGGATCCGGCAATTTGCTTTGACGAATAGTGCAAATCGCCTGGCTGATTTGCATGGCTGTTGGCTGCTCATACGATTGCACGGCTTTGGCCACATCGCCATAGCCCAGTCTGGGCTGCCACTGTTTGGGTAACGCAAAGGTCACGTCAAGTATCACACCCAAGTCGCGCAAGCCTTGTTTGAACACGCTGTCACGATAGGCAAACCGACAGTCCTCGCCAGTCAAACGATGCACAGTGCCGGTTGCAAATTCATACCAGGTCAGCGAGTGAAAATAATCCTTTAACTCCACACCATAGGCGCCGATATTTTGCATCGGCGCGGCACCGACACTGCCTGGAATCAGGGATAGATTTTCCAGTCCGCCCCACCCTTGCTCCAACGTCCACACTACAAAATCGTGCCAAACTTCACCGGCAGCAGCCCTTACATAGCGATATTCAGCATCTTCAGAAACGCATTCGCGACCCGACAGCGCCATATGAACAACGACGCCGGGATAATCACCGGTCAGTATGACATTGCTGCCGCCACCCAGAATAAAGCTTGGCAGGCCGGATAATTCAGGCAACTGGTTTAACAGCTGCAATTGATCAGCCTGCGTGACGCGCACATAAAAACGCGCGCTGGCGGCGATTCCAAAGGTGGTATACGGTTGCAGGGCAACGTCTGACTGCAGGAGTGGGTATGTATGCATAGCGCGAGATTATAAACTGGTATCCGCGCACCGAGTTACGCTAAAATAGCCGCTTCGATAGCATTCCAGCAAAGGATACAGCCATGCCCTCATTTGATACCGTTTCTGAAGCAAATATGGTTGAAGTAAAAAACGCGATTGATGTAGCCAATAAAGAAATCAGCAACCGTTTCGACTTTAAAGGTTCTGACGCGCGCATAGAACAAAAAGAGCGCGAACTGACTGCCTTTGCCGACGCTGAATTCCAGCTTGAACAGTTACGCGAAGTCATGCTCACCAAATTGAGCAAGCGTGGCGTCGATGTACGTTTTCTGGATAACGGCAAAATAGAAAAAATCGGCGGAGACAAGATCAAGCAGGTCATCAAAATTAAAAATGGCATAGAAAGCGACGACGCCAAAAAAATCGTACGAGTCATCAAGGACAGCAAACTCAAAGTTCAGGCGTCGATACAGGGCGATGCAGTCCGTGTCACCGGAGCCAAACGCGACGATTTACAGGCTGCCATGGCGATGCTGAAAAAAGACATTAAAGACCTGCCGCTGGAATTCAATAATTTCAGAGATTAACGCCAACGCCATTCTTGCCACCTGGGCCGATGTCTCCTTTTGGCCCATCTAAATCCTCCCGACTGCCATATTCTTTGCAATTGGTTGCAAATCAGTATGCGCGACCTATACTTCCCTCAATAAGTCCGTATTTATTCTGCGTATTTTAGCTAGGGGGACATAAATTAAATAGCAACACAATCAAACTTCCAATCGTGAGGAACACTAAATGAAGGTAGCTAATTTAAAGATCGGTACCAGGCTCACCGTGTTGGCAAGCTTTTTGATGTTGACCATGCTGATCACGGGTTTGGCAGGTTGGCGCACTTTTGCCGACATGCGTACACTTGACATTACGACCATGGAAACCTCTACCCTGTTGGAGTCGACCATAGATACGGCGCGCACCGCTCAGGTTGAATTCAAAAAGCAGGTGCAAGAATGGAAAGATACGCTCTTGCGTGGCAATGACCCGGCGTCGTTTGCAAAATACAGTAAAGCTTTTTCAGAACAAAGCCAGCTGACCCAAACCAATTTGAGCAAACTCAAACAGCAATTTAATAAACTGGGTTTTGATAGCAAACAGGTTGATGAAACCATCGCCACGCACGCTGAACTGGAAACCAAATATCTCAATGCGCTGAAACAGTACGACTCCGCCAATCCAGACAGCGCACATATCGTTGATGCACTGGTCAAAGGCATGGACAGACCGCCTACGCAAAAAATTGATGGCATCGTTGCCTACGTACTCGACCAATCACAGAAAATCATGGCGATCAGAGCCCAGGAATCAGATCGCAGTTATACATTGGGCGTGCGCCTGCAGCTCATTGTGATTGTGATTGCGGGTCTGATAGGCACAGTGCTCACCGTGTTGCTGATCAAGAGCATCGTGGTGCCTCTCGGCCTGGCGGTAGCCGTAGCTGAAAAAGTCGCCAGTGGTGACCTCACCAGTGAGATTGCTGCTTCGTCGAATACCGACGAAACCGGTATGCTGATACGCGCGATTAAAAAAATGAATGACACCTTGAATCACATCGTGCATGACGTCCGTGACAGTGCCGCTACCATAGCGCATGCAACCAGTGAAATCGCCACTGCCAACATGGACTTGTCGGGCCGAACTGAACTGCAGGCCAGCGCGCTGGAGGAAACTGCGTCATCGATGGAGCAATTCACCAGCACGGTTCAACTTAATTCTGAAAATGCCGTGCAGGCGGATGGGCTGGCTCGCACGGCATCTGAAGTCGCCATCCGCGGCGGTCATCGCATGGCTGAAGTGGTTGAAACAATCAATTCAATTAATGAATCTTCGCAAAAAATAGTCGAGATAATTAGTGTCATTGACGGGATTGCCTTCCAAACCAATATCCTGGCTTTGAACGCAGCCGTAGAAGCAGCGCGTGCCGGTGAACAGGGCCGAGGCTTTGCCGTGGTTGCCGCAGAAGTACGCAATCTGGCACAGCGCTCAGCCAGCGCTGCCAAAGAGATTAAACAACTGATCGGTGATTCGGTTGCCAAAGTTGAAGCCGGTAGCAGACTGGTTAATCAGGCCGGCACAACCATGGATGAAGTGGTCGAAAGTATACAAAATGTGACCGGAACAGTTGGCGAAATCAGCACATCCAGCAAGGAGCAGTCACAAGCGATAAATCAGATTCAACAGGCGATTTCGTCACTGGATGACGTCACACAACAGAATGCCGCTTTGGTGGAAGAAGCGGCTGCGGCTGCGGCATCGTTAAATGAACAGGCTGAAAACCTGACCCATGTAGTCAGCGTATTCAAGTTGGGCAAACTGACTTCAACCCGGCAGATTCGCACTTATTGATTTAGCTAAATAAGTGATCTCAATCAGCGCGATAACTGTCCGGACTGAAAGCATTAAGCAGCATGACTCAGCAAATGTGACAACGCGACTGCGGACCTGACATTCATTTTTTCCAAAATACGTGAACGGTGAACTTCCACAGTTTTAATCGCAATGCCAAGTTCGTAGGCGACCTGTTTATTCAATTTTCCGGTCATCATTAATTGCATGACTTCGTTCTCACGGTTAGTAAGATTCGCCAACCGGTCTTTGATCATCTTTTCCGTTTTGCGCTTTTCTCTTTTTTCCATATCGAGTTGAATCAAGTCCTTGATCTGATCGATCAGCTCATTATTCGCTACCGGTTTTTGCAAAAATTCTGATGCGCCACCTTTTAACGCTTCTACTGCGGTACAGATTTCAGCGTGGCCCGACAGGAAAATCACAGGAGGGAAATAATCAAAGGAACGCAGTTTATGGAAAATTTCCAGGCCGCTCATTTCAGGCATACGTACATCCAGAATAATGCAGTTGTACTTTTCTGGATTGTAATCCTCAAGAAATTCTTTGCCGCCCGCGAAACACTTAACAACATCGTACTGCGGAGCCAGCAACCATCTTAATGAATCTCTTACAGCTTCATCGTCATCGATAATTGCAATAGTTTTGGTAGTAGTCATCGTAATCTCTTCTCAGTTTAATAAAAATAAATAACCTGTACGCAAGCCCATTCGAGTAAAAACTGTTGCAATGTACTTTGCGCTGCTTAAGCAACTCGGTCTGATAATTTCCTGATTTCAGTCCCGCAATTTGCTTCAAATTGAATTAAGTAGTTCTTTTTCAATTTGAAAAAGTATATTTAATTTACTAACTGTTCCATACTCGTATTTCCACCGCTGTAACCCCTAGGGGTATTTTCCAGATTTCACTAGGGGTTTGCTCAAAAAACGATGTTTTTTTGAGACCATAAATTCTCGATTTACTCATATTTTATTGACAATTTTATTGTCATAGTAATATTTATAAAGTTGCGTGTAATACATTTAATTATTGCTTCAGCAATTATTTTGACGGTTACCTGAAAGAAATCAGATACTTTAGGAATGAAATTTATTGGCTTGAACTGCTAGAATGTTCATTCTTTACCTCACAACCTCACAATCAGTTCATCGCTCTCGTCAAAAACTTCATCATGACCACTCCTTTCCACTTTCAGGCCGGAAACGCGCCATTGCTGATTTCCATGCCGCATGTCGGCACCGTCATTCCTGGCGATATTGCAAAAAACATGGAAGATGTCGCGCTAGTCAAAGCAGATACAGACTGGCATTTGCCCCTGCTGTACAACATGGCAAAACAGCTGGGCGCGTCGATCATCAGCGCAGAATATTCGCGTTACGTGATCGATCTGAATCGCCCCAAAGAAGACAGCAATTTATATCCGGGCCAGGACACGACTGGCCTGTGTCCGGTCGACACCTTTGCCAAACAACCGCTATACAAGGCGGGGCAGCTGCCAAACGCCGCTGATATAGCGCAACGCATAGAACACTACTGGCAGCCGTATCATGCGCAACTGGAGGCGGAATTAAATCGGATCAGGCATCAACATGGCATTGCGCTGTTGTGGGATGCGCATTCGATTGCGTCGGTCGTTCCGCGCTTCTTTTCCGGCCGGCTACCGGATTTTAATTTTGGCACCGCCGATCAGAAATCGTGTGACCTGACGCTGCAAAATACCGTCGCGCAATGCATGCAGAACTCGCGACATGCTGCAGGCTATAGCCACATTTTCAACGGACGATTCAAAGGCGGTTATATCACCCGACATTACGGACAACCGGCCAGTCAGATCCACGCAATCCAGCTGGAAATGTCGCAGTGCGTGTATATGGATGAAACGGCACCGTTTGCATACCGTCCGGATTTGGCAGCCAAGGTACAACCCTTGTTAACCGAGATGCTGACCAGTTGTCTGGATTGGGCGGTATCGATGGGGAAATCGAACGGAAAAATTACACGGAGCCACGCATGACAGATAAAAACAAACTCACCACCCTTTTTGCACGCAATGTCTGGTTAGAACAGGGATGGGTTGAGAATGTGCGACTACATTGGAATGAGCAGGGAAATTTAACGCAGATTGAACAGCATGCCGTTGCGACCAACGATGACCAGGTAGAACAGATTGTTGTGCCCGGCATGGTGAATCTGCACTCCCATGCATTCCAGCGCGCGATAGCCGGTATGACTGAAATCGCCGGTGAGGGTCCCGACAGTTTCTGGACCTGGCGCGACCTGATGTACCGCTTTGCGCTGGCGATTAATCCGGAACAGATTCAGGCTATCGCGGCGCAACTGTATTCAGAATGTCTGCGTCACGGCTATACCTCGGTGTGCGAATTCCATTATTTACATCGTGCGCCGGATGGCGCGTTCTACGCCAATATGGCAGAGACTGCCCAGCGCGTTATCGCCGCTGCACAAGATACCGGTATCGGCATCACCATGTTGCCGGTGCTGTACAGCTATGCCGATTTTAATGAACAGGCACTGCGTCATGAGCAACGGCGTTTCTCAACCAATCCTGAACAGATTTTAAAATTAATCGACCTGTTGGAGCCGGCTCGCAATGGTCAAACGGAAGTTGGCGTTGCACCGCATTCGTTACGTGCCGCCTCTACCCAGCAAATTACTGAACTGGTGCGATCACTGCCGGCGCAGCGCCCTATCCACATACACATCGCTGAGCAGCAAAAAGAAGTGGACAGCTGTATCGCCTACTCAGGAAAACGTCCGGTCGAATTATTATTTGACACTCAGGAGGTCAATGAGCGCTGGTGTCTGGTGCATGCCACGCATCTGACCAGCCAGGAAGTCACCCAGATTGCGCACAGCAAAGCGATTGCCGGCATTTGTACCAGCACCGAAGGTAATCTGGGTGACGGCTTTTTCCCGCTAACCGACTATATCGCGCAACAGGGTCGATTCGGCATAGGCAGCGACAGTCATGTGTCGCAATCGCCAATCGAAGAGTTGCGTTGGCTGGAATACGGCCAGCGACTGCGTGCGCAACGACGCAATATCGCCAGCGTGCCAGGTCAACGTCATATCGGTGATTTTTTATGGCAGGCCTGTTTGCAGGGTGGTGCGCAGGCCACGGGCAGAAACGTCGGCAGCCTGGCAGTTGGACAGCGCGCCGATCTGCTGGTGCTGGACGCGGATCATCCGAATTTAAGCGGGATCGCCAGCGCGGATATACTCAACAGCTGGATTTTTTCCGGTAATGATAATCTGGTGCGCGACGTGTTAGTCGGTGGAATATGGCGGGTAAAAGATGCTCAGCACGTGAATCAATCTGACATTCAGCTGCGATTCAAACATACCATGCGTCAGTTACGCGCCTTATAAGCGGTTCGTCCGTAGGTTGGGCTGCGCCTTATCAGCCCAACATTCAGCCGCAAATGTAGGTTGGGCTGCGCTTCACCAGCCCAACATTCAGCGGCAAATAAATGGGCGTGGTTGTTTATTTGGGGTGAAGCGTTGGGCTGGTGAAGCGTAGTCCAACCTACGCAACCTGGCCCAACCTACGCATCCCTGGCCCAAACTGCCTGCGTCACTTTAATAAATACTGCGCGCCAGGCGTATCCCGGTAAACTGATTGCGCACCGCAGTCTGAGCGAAATTGCGATACGTAATACGGCTGTGCCCGGTCGGCGTGGCCACACTGCCGCCACGCAGAACATATTGATTCACCATCTGGCGTTCATAGTTGTCTATCATGTCGTCGTTCTTTAATTTGACACCGGGATAAACAGCATAACTCGATGAAGTCCATTCCCAGGCATCAGTAAAAAACTGCTTTAAGCCGGAAGCTGCGCCAGCACCGGACGGATGTAAAAATACGTCGTCAGTGGGCTGTTTGACATCAGGATCGATTAATTTCGGCATGCCGGGCAATTCAGGAATAATCGAATTCGCCGCAAATTCCCACTCGAACTCAGTCGGCAGACGCGCACCGGAAAAACGCGCAAACGCATCCGCTTCGTAGTAAGAAACGTGACACACCGGACGATTCGGGTCTAACGGAATCAAACCGTGTAGCGTATATTCGTGCCAGCTTTCGTCGATCTTGCGCCAATATAAGGGCGCCTTGATATGCTCCCGTTTGCGCCATTCAACGCCCTCTTCCAACCACCATCTGGTTTCCGAATAACCTCCGGCATTCACAAACGCCAGATACTCACCATTCGTAATTTTGCGATCCGCCACGGCAAACGGATTCAGGAAGACGCGGTGCTTGGGCAACTCATTGTCAAAGCAAAACGTCAAACCGGGATGGCCGATTTCTGCCATCCCGCCGCGCAATTCCAGCATTTTTAATGAGGCGACTTTTTCAGCCGGTACCAGCGGCTTGTTGATATAAGCAGGATGAAACGGATTTGATCCCAATAAATTTTTAATATCGACTAACATCCGCTCCTGATTTTGCAGCTCCCGTTGCAGTCCAAGCTCCAGTATCGGCAACGCTTCATCTGGCATATTTTTAAGTAACGCCAGCACCGCATTATCGACATGGGTACGATAAGTGCGTATCACCGACAGGCTCGGGCGCGTAATGATGCTGCGACTTTCGCGCGGAAAGTGCGAGCCGGTGCCGGCGGAGAACATTAAATTGAACGCGGGATGAAAAGGCAGATAGTCTTTGACAAACCTGGCCAACAGATATTTTTCGAAAAACCAGGTCGTTTGCGCCAGATGCCATTTCACCGGACTGGCCTCGGCCGAGGATTGCACGGCCATATCTTCAACCGACAATGTCACTGTTAAATTGATACTTTGCTGACGAATACTCTGGAAGGTTTCGATAAACTGACGCGACGCGACTCCGCCATCGACCCTTTTATCGGAGAAAAAATGCTGGTTCTGCGTGTATGAAACTGTCATTGATCCCACCTGGCCTATCTTGGTTAATTTGGCAATAAATTCATCAGCTTTCCACTATTGATGCAGTATAGTAAAAACAATGTGATTCAGCCATACCTTTCTCGGTCACAATTTACCTCTGTGGCTAATCCCGATAAAATGAACGGTTCCCAACCTACGCGAAGTAGCAACCAGCATGCTCACCCCACAACAAATTACAGATTTCCAGCAACGCGGATTTCTGGTTCTACCTGCACTTGGCACACCTTCCTACTGCGCAAAAATTGTAGATTTTGCAAAAAATCAGTTAGCCCATGCGATTGCTCCTTTGGAATTTGAAGCGGAGACCGGCTACCCGGGCGCGCCATCAACCAAAGCCGATCCGGGAGGTGACACCGTCAGACGTCTGCTGCAGGTCACAAAACGTGACCCGCTGATTGCCGACTGGGCCACCGGTACACAATTGGCGACTCCGTTAAAGCAGTTGCTCGGTCCCGAGGTGCTGATGTCTCAGGCGCACCACAATTGCATCATGACCAAGCAACCCCGATTTTCCAGCCTGACCGGATGGCATCGCGATAGTCGTTACTGGCATTTTCAACGCCCGGAATTAATTTCGGCATGGTTGGCACTGCGGAATGAAACGGTGGAAAACGGCTGCCTGCTGGTGATCCCAGGTTCACACCGCGCCGAAGTGGCGCCAGAAGGATTGGACGCCGCGCAATTTTTAAGAACCGATTTCCCGGCGAATCAGGCATTACTGAATCAGGCGATTCCAGTACCGCTGAATGCCGGCGACGTATTGCTTTTTTCCAGCAATTTATTTCATGCGGCCGGTAAAAATCAAACCGATCAGATCAAGTACTCGATGGTGTTTACTTACCGGGCGCAAGACAATCCGCCCAAAGCAGACACGCGTTCAGCGAGCCTGCCGGAGCTGACTATATAACTTCAAGTGCCATCAATTCCTGCACTGTCTGGCGACGTCGGATCAAGCTGATTTGCTCTCCGTCCACCAACACTTCAGGAATCAATGGACGCGAGTTATAGTTCGACGACATGGAAGCGCCATAAGCACCGGCATCGTGAAACAGCAGCAGATCGCCAATTTCACATGCAGGCAAATCCTGGGTGCTGACTTCGCCCCCTTCGATCTGCGTAAACACATCACCCGATTCACATAAAGGTCCGGCAACTACCGTCGGCCTTAACGGTCCATCACGTACGACTCCGCTTTCCGAACACGCGCTAATGCGATGAAAACTGCCATACATAGCTGGACGCGCCAAATCGTTAAAACCGGCATCGACCAGAGCGAAGTAGTTGGCGCCAACCTGTTTTTGCGCGCGCAATTCCGACACCAGCAGTCCGGATTGCGCAACTAAAAAACGCCCCGGTTCAATTTCCATCGTAATCGCATGTCCCATTACGCTTTCGATTTGCCGTCGCGCCGCGTCCCAAATCTGAAAATAATGGGCCGTATCGACTTCCTCTTCACCGTCGCGATACGGTATCGACAAACCGCCGCCAACCGAGATTGCCGACATATCCATGCCAAACTCGTGCACCCGCTTAACCTGCTGCAGCATCGCTTCGCAGACGCTTTGCAGATGCGCATAATCCACCCCGGAACCGATATGCATATGCAGGCCGATCAATTTCAATCCGGCTTTTTTGATGATTTCCAGGCATTCGGTTAGCTGCTCATGCCAGATGCCGTGTTTGCTCTGCTCGCCGCCGGTGTTGGTTTTCCGACTATGGCCGTGGCCAAATCCGGGGTTGATACGCAACCAGACTGGATGTCCGCTTTTGGCCGCGCCCAACTGAACGAGCATATCGGGCGATCCGCAGTTTACCGGGATATTCAGTTCAACGACCCGCGCTATCGTCGCGCGATCCAGCAGATCCGCGGTGAATACGATAGGCGCATGATCTGCTTCCCCTGGTTGAAATCCTGCGACCAATGCACGTTCAATTTCTCCCAGCGAGACGGAATCCACCTTCACGCCCTGTTCACGCATCAATCGCAGCAAATGCGTATTGGAGCAGGCTTTTTGTGCAAACCGGATGACATCAAACTGACGCAAGCGCTCAATCTGACTACGTATGGTCGCTGCATCGTAAATCCAGCATGGGGTATCGAACTGTTCGGCAATGCGCGCAACTTGATGCGAATTAATCATGATAAATCCTGCGGTATGGGTAACTTGTCAGGCTATACTATACCTAGCGAGGCAGTGCTAACCAAGGTGGGTTAAACGGGATTTAATCATTTAGCCATGAGATTGATAGAAAAAAATGGGCATTTACCTATGAATTCAAAATTGGATAACTACGATCAGAAAATTCTCGCCATCCTTCAACAGGATGCACGTATCAGTCATGCAGAAATTGGCAGGCAAATTCATCTGAGTCAGCCCAGCGTTTCCGAACGCATCAAGCGATTGGAAAGCTGCGGCGTCATTCGCGGCTACCATGCCATCGTCAACACCGCGGCATTCGGTTATCAGATGACTGCGATGATCAGACTCTCCACCCAGCAAGGGCGCCCCTATGCCGACTTCGTCGCAGCGCAACCGGAAATTATCGATTGCTATACAGTCACCGGAGAAGACGGTGCAGTCATGCGTGTGTTAGCTACCGACGTGGCACATTTGCAAAGACTGATCGATCAACTCAACCGTTACGGCTCCACGTCTACTGCCATCGTGCTGACCACTCACGTTGCCGGCAAGGCTGTGAGCATGCCACTGGCCTAGGGCTTTCGGCTATAATGAGTTCCTTCCGATTTCGGGTGCATTCCATGTATCGTCACACTTCAAGCTTTCTGCGTGCTGTACTCATCTGGCTCACGGCAGGTATGGTTTTGACGCTTGTCGCCTGCAGCAATCAGGCGGCACCCAAAGTCAGCTTCACCGATATCAAGGGACATACCATCAGCCTGGAACAACTTAAGGGCAAAGTCGTGATGGTTAACTTTTGGGCGACTTCATGCACTACCTGCGTGGGTGAGATGCCTGACATGATCAAGACCTACGACAAGTACCACGCAAAAGGATTGGAATATGTGGCCGTAGCGATGTCGTACGATCCACCCAATTACGTACTGAATTTTACCGAAACCAGAAAGCTGCCGTTCAACGTTGCCCTTGATCTGGATGGCAAACTGGCGCAACAGTTTGGCGAAGTCAAACTGACCCCGACCACTTTCGTGATCGACAAACAAGGCATGATCATCAAAAAATATGTCGGTGCACCTGAGTTTAACGAACTGCATCACCTGCTGGATACGCAGCTCGGCGCCTGATTTTTTACCCTTCCGCAAATCGCCACTGGCCTGCTCACCAGGCCATTACAAACCCTTACACATCCTACAATTCATTTGTCAGTCCATTTGCCACACGTATCGTTAGTGCATGATGCGGTGAGTTGTGGACTAAGGACGACGCACACCGTACGCAGGTAGTAAGTCGACGCTCGGATGGTTAGCGGGGTCTGCTATTGCCTGATGATGTAAAAAGCAACGTGCACAAAAATCCAATTACACTCAGGGAGATCATCATGCAGCAGAAAAAAATTGTTCAGGCATTGGTCAGTATTGGTCTGGTGGGTTTACTGGCAGCATGCGGCGGTGGCGGTGGAAGTAACAGTGGAAGCAATGGCGGCAGCAGCGGCACCCCTCCAACAAATGGCGCCGTCAATATGGCGATGACCGACGGCCCATCCGACACCTTCAATCATGTATGGGTAACGGTCACAGCAATTTCATTTCATACCAACCCAAATCAGATCTGGAGCGCGACCGACGCCAGCTGGCAAACGACGACTTTACCGGCACCGGTCACGATCGATTTGGCACAATTAAATAATGGCCTGATGACTACCGTCTTTGCCAATATGAATTTACCGACCGGGACTTATAAACAGGTACGCTTTTTCTTCGCCAGCGATACCGATTCTTTAGCCGCCTCGGCACAGGCCACGCTGGACAATGAATCCACACCGTCACCACTGCAATGGAATGACCAGGTTGAATACATCAATGCATCAGGCGCAGTAGCAGAAGCGCCATTGGAAATCGCCTATCCGGTGCAAGGCATACAGCTGCTGGGGAATTTCAATGTCACTGCGGGCGGCACGCTGAATCTGGCAACCGACTTTGATCTGGATAAAATTGTGATTCCCTACATGCAGGGATCCATGCAGGCATTTACGATGAAACCGGATCTGGCCTATTTTAATCTGGCTACTTCAGGTGGAATCAGCGGTTCAGTTGATACCACCAATCTCTGCGCAAACAGCGCGCCACCATTCACGAATTGCTCCTTTAATTTAATCGCTCACGCCGAAATGCTGAGCGCAGATGGCACACGCTATGAAGATGTACGCTCCACGACGGTCAAGTCAGACGGCACCTTCACATTGGCACCGCTGAATCTGCAGGACAGCAATGGCAATCCGATTAAATATGACATCGTGATTCGCGGCCGCCAAATGCAGACACTGGTTGTGACCGGCGTAACGCCGGCAGGCACCTATACAGGTACCACCATCTCCAATCCTGCGCTGTTACAGCCGAATGGCGCGGGTACGCTGCTGCCTGTCACTTACGCGCCTGAATACGGCAGCAACTTTGCAGGTAGCGTAACGGCGAGCGGCACCTATGGCCTGCAACCACTCACCAGCGGTTACGTCGTATTCCAGCAAACATTGTCTATCACCGGATTACCGCATGAAATCCGCTGGGCCAACACCAATCCGTACACCGGATTTATCGACCGTCTTGGCAGTGGTCTGGCACCATGGAATGCGAATTTCTGGCTGACGGACTCCGCTCTGATGGTTGCAGCCTACAACGGTGGCAGCGCGCTGACATTCAACTCCATTTCTCCTCAGGAAGGAAACGGCGGGTACAACGTGGCTGGAAACGAGACGGCTTACTATAATTTCGGCGCAAACTATCTGATGGCCCCGCCTGGCACATTGCCCACATCAACATTGACGTTCCTGTTGAATAATAGCTACGCACCGACCCTGCAGACTGGTGTTGCAAATGGCACCGTGACCGGCACCGTTGCCATCGGCAGCATAGGGCCTGAATATGTCAGCGCGCAGGTAGTTCTGGCCCGATTCGCGCATATCATTACAGTGCAGGATATTCCGACTGCGGACCTGGTGCAGAACGGTACGTTCAATTTCTCTTTGACAGGTATCGGTGCGGGCAGCAGTTCTGCATCTGTGCCGGGCGCTTACTACTATGCGTATGTGCGTTTGGTGAAGAACAATGGCGGCCATACAATAGTACCGATCAGTGGCGCGATCGATTTACGCAGTACGAATAGCGTAACCGGCATGAATGTATCGGTAGTCGAGTAAGCTGGCAAAATCTGGGAAAGTCCCCTCTCTCCCTGTATAACACTGCGCCTGAATGGCGCAGTGTTTGTTTTTAATCTTGTAAAAGCTTCCCCGCGCCGCATATTCCCTGTTATCTTGGCCCTGCATAAAATAAGGTAACTCTCCATGTACAAAGGTGAAAAACTCAACAGCATCAGCCATCTGGTCGGCACATCGCTGGTGGTGATAGGCGCAGCTGTGCTGATTACGCTGGCAGCACTGACTGGCAATCCCTGGAAAATAGTCAGTTGCAGCATCTACAGTCTGACCTTGTTGCTGCTGTATTTATTTTCCACGCTTTATCACAGCATGCGCGGCAGGGCGAAAGAGGTTTTACAAAAATTTGATCACTGCATGATTTACCTGCTTATCGCAGGAAGCTACACGCCGTTTACGTTGGTAACCTTGCATGGCGCTTCCGGCTGGACTTTGTTCGGCATAGTCTGGGGCCTGGCGTTAATCGGCGTCATACAGGAATTTTTTACGAATCCCGCACGCATCGCTTCTCTGGTGATTTATATATTGATGGGCTGGTCGGTGGTGTTTTTCATCAAGCCGCTGGTCGCCGCTCTCGGCATGCACGGCTTTTACTGGCTCGCCGCCGGCGGCATTATTTATTCAGTCGGTGTGATTTTTTATGTAATCGATGAGCGCATGAAACACGCTCACGGTATCTGGCATCTGTTTGTATTGGGTGGCAGCGCATGCCATTTTGTTGCGGTGTTGTTTTTTGTGATTTGAGAGATCCCCGCTCATCCGAGTTCCATCCCGTCTTCAACGGTGGGATAAAGCAGGCGAAATCCCAGCTCCTGCTTAATGCGCATATTGCACATTCTGCGTGATTCGGACATGAACGACAGCATCATCGGACTGACCTGCGTCGCCAATTCGCTTCTCGGCAAACGTGGCGCTCTGGGCAGATGAAATCGATCTGCAACTGCATCAAAATAATCAGCCATTAGTAAATTCGTATCATCAACTGCATGATAAATGCGGTTCGAACTACCGCGCGCAAGCGTCAGCACTATCAGCCGCGCCAGATCTTGCGCGTGGATGTGGTTGGTATACACATCGTCTTCTGGCAGCAAAGCCGGAGTACGATTTTTCAGGCGCTCGAGCGGCAAACGATTCGCCGCATAGATTCCCGGCACCCGTAATATGCTCATGCATGAACCGGTACGATGCGCCCATTTCCGCCACACCTGTTCGGCATCAACGCGGCGCACTGCGCGTAAATTATGCGGGCGCACTGCGCGCGTTTCTGTAATCACCGCGCCGCCGCAATCTCCGTATACGCCAGACGTGCTCACATAGACCATGCGGCAGTGCCGCGATAAAACCGAGGCAAAATGTCGGCTGCGCGTATCCAGTGTTCCGGCTGATTCCGGTGGTGCCAAATAAATAATCAGCGAGGCCAGTCCGGCCAGACGCGCCAGCGTATGCGGCTCATCCAGATCGGCTACCACAGGAATTGCACCGGCCGCGCGCAATTCATCACAGCGATTGGCCTGCGTAGTGAGTGCAAAGATTCGATATCTCGAACCCAAAAGCGGTAAAATACGCAACCCCACGTCGCCACACCCCACAATCAACACCCGTGGCAGACCGATTTTTTTATTTAATTGATTTTTTTTCATGGTTGGAATGCGATGACTTTTCAAGTAACAGTTAGCCCTAGTGGTCACCAATTTGTTTGTGATGATGATGAAACCATTTTAGCTGCTGCATTGCGTGCTAACGTCGGATTACCGCATGGCTGCAAAAATGGCGCCTGCGGTGCCTGTAAGGGCAAGATAGTAACTGGTCAGGCAGTTATGGGCAAACATCAGGAAAGAACCTTGACCCCGGAAGAAACCGCGCAAGGTCTGTCTCTGTTTTGCTGTGCAAAACCTTTGTCCGACGTATCGATAGAAGTGCGTGAAGTGGAAGTCGGCGAATTCCCCAGCAAAAAATTACCAACCCGTATCGCCAAAATTGAAAAGCTGTCGCACGACGTGATGCTGATTAATCTGCAGTTGCCCGCCACAGAAAAATTTGCATTCCGTGCCGGCCAATATATCGAGTTCCTGCTGCGCGACGGAAAACGGCGCAGCTACAGTATGGCGAATGCGCCGCACATGAGCGATCAGGTCAGTTTACACATCCGCCATATGCCGGGCGGTTTGTTTACCGACCAGGTTTTTTCCACATTAAAAGAACGCGATATTTTGCGTATCGAAGGCCCGCAAGGCACTTTTTTCCTGCGCGAAGACAGCGACAAACCGATTATTTTATTAGCATCCGGCACCGGATTTGCACCGATTAAAGCCGTGGTCGAGCACGCCATCGAACAAAAAATGACGCGCCCTATGACGCTGTACTGGGGCGGTCGGCGCCCTGCTGATTTGTACATGCATCAGCTCTGTCTGGATTGGGCTGCCGCACATCCACATTTCCACTATATTCCGGTGGTGTCTGATGCGGCACCGGAAGATAACTGGACCGGTCGCACCGGCTTCGTACACCGCGCGGTGCTGGAAGATTTTTCCGATATGTCAGGCATGCAGGTCTATGCCTGTGGCGCACCGATAGTCGTCGATTCAGCCAAACGCGATTTCGTTGCGCAAGCAAAGTTACCGGCCGATGAATACTATGCCGATTCGTTTATTACCGAAGCAGATTTAGCTTAACAACCTTTTACGGAATAATCCTATGACATCCAATACCGCACAAGATCACAGCAGACTGAAATGGATGACCTTTATTCTGGTCGCCGTAGCCGGTCTGTTTTATGTGAAATGGTCGCCGTACTATCACCGCGCATTCGTTGCAGCCTCCAACCACGCTATCGGTTCATCGATATTAATGGGGACGGCGGCCAGTGCACCGGCACCCTCATTGGATGCGGCACTCGGTTACGCAATGGCATATGGCAAAGCGATCTGGCAGGCCATGGTGTTGGGTCTGTTACTGGGTTCCGGCGTGCAGGCATTATTGCCGCCGCAATGGATAGTTAAAGTATTCGGACGCTCAGGCTTTGGCAGTGTGCTCGCCGGTGGCTTATTGTCGATACCGGGCATGATGTGTACCTGCTGTGCGGCTCCGGTAGTAGCCGGATTGCGCGCCCGCTCTGCTTCTCCAGGATCGGCGATTGCATTTTGGCTGGGAAATTCCATCCTGAATCCGGCAACACTGATTTTTATGGGCTTCGTATTAGGCTGGAACTGGACCGCATTGCGTTTGGTGCTCGGATTGCTGATGGTGTTTGGCCTGGGCTATTTGCTTAATCGAACCGTGACGAGTCAGGAAGCAAACTCTGCGCAATTTGAACTAAACCAGATGGCATCCACTGACGCGAATTCATTGACAGTGACTTTTCAGCGCTGGATGACAATTTTGGGAAAGATGGCGCTACGCCTGATTCCTGAATACATCATCCTGGTATTGATACTCGGTGCGATTCGCGCCTTCCTGTTTCCGCACATCGGCCCGGAAATCAGCAATCATCTGGGCTGGATAGTATTTTTTGCTGTAGCGGGAACATTGTTTGTCATCCCGACTGCCGGAGAAGTGCCTATCATTCAGGCCATGCTGGCATTAGGCATTGGAGTTGGTCCTGCGGGCGCGCTGTTGATGACTCTGCCCCCGGTCAGCGTACCATCCATCGCAATGCTGTACCGTTCGTTTAAACCGCGCCTGCTGCTGATAGTCGCAGGTACCGTCATCGCATTTGGGGTAGTCAGCGGACTGCTGACGGTGGCACTAAACTTTTAAAAATACGCGGGCCAATTTCGCGGCCCCGTAAGAAAATCCGATAACCAAAATCATGCCGGCGATGATACTCATCAGCCGGAACATGATCATCTCCGAGCCTTGCGCATCGGCATATATCATCAAAAATACAAATGCGGTCTGCAAGCCGAAATAACGCCCGTGTATCGGGCCATTCTGGATCATGCAGCCAACCAGACTGACCGCAAACACCAGCGCCAGAAACACCGGAAAAGCCGCCGGTATCAACAGCAGCAGCGCGCCGATAATTCCGCCTACCGCGCAGCCGGCAAAGCGTTGCAGGCCTTTGTGGTAAGTGTCGAATGCGGTGCCGCAGTATGATAAAACCCAGATTGACGTCACCGACTGCTCGATGCCGATCGTGAAATGACATCCTATCCAGATACCCGCAGCGGTGCATCCGGCCAGACCGGCGACCAGCGCCGCACGCGCCCTGCTGCCGGCCAACGCATGTAGCGGTCTGCTTCGCTGTTCTTTGATTTCAACCTGATAGCTGACCTTGCCAACTACTGCAAGAAGACTGTACACAACCATGGAGGTCGTCACACCTATCGTGATTTCCAGTGCTCTGGTTTGTGCATAGGCCAGCGTATGTTCGGGATGAAGCAGGCCGGCAAGCATCACCATATCGCAGGTGATCCCACCGATCAGCCAGGCATACGGATAACGCGAACCATGCATCTGCCACAAGGGAGCCGCTATGCTGATAAATAACAGGCAAAAGAACAACCACGGCATCTCCCCGATGCCGAGCTTAATCACCATTAATCCCAAAAACGCGCCCAGACAGGTGCCGATCAGGCGCATCAATCCTTTGCGGATTATGCCGCTTAAGGTCGGCGTGACCACCATCATGGCGCTGACGCCGGCCCAATACGGCGCAGGAAAATTGGCAAATTTGGCGATGAAAACAGCCAGCGCAATACAGAAGGCCATACAACCTGCATTGATGAGCATTTCTTTACGGACGGGATAAAAACTTCGGTGGATCGCTGCAAGCAGCAATGTAGTCGAACGTTTCAGCATGCGGGCAAATCCCATTCAAGGGCGGGTAGCAATGTTGTGGGGAACAGCGATGAGGGCCGAGTATACCAGCATAAAGATTGGGGGAAATCAATCTATGTGCTGCAAATTATGAGGACTTGATGGAGGAGCCAGAACGGTCGAATAACCTGGTCGTACCTGAATTTATCAAACAAAATCACGGCAATTATTTCCAGTCAGATGCCCGCCGTCTGGCCTTACTGTTTAAAACTCTGACGCTGATACTTTTTGGAACGCCGGCTTCTTCCATTATTTTTAAACCTTCTGGAATACCTTCCAGTACTGCAGCGGCAATGCCGCGATTCACGGCTAATTCAACATCAGTATGAGTACGTTCATCAAGCGCCTGCGCGATGACCGTATCTTCTGCGGCGCTTTCCACTGCATTTTTTTTCTCAGTATTCATGACAACTTCCCCTAATTTTTGAGGTTAACATGGTACTCCCGCCGTTGCATTCTGGCAGTATCAATATGTAATTTGATCGCTGTAAAAGTCTGGTCGCGGGAATCGAGCGGAAGAGGAAGGCGGGAAATATATTGAAATTAAAAGAAATTTAATGCTAATAAAGAGAAAAATTTGCACAAATATACTAAAAAGCAGAATTTAATCGGAATTAAATCCGATTTTTAGTCCAATTTTCAAATCCGAATTTTTTAGTTCGAATTTTTAATCTGAATTTTTGACCCCAACTTTTAACCCGTATCTTCTAGTCATTAATCAGCACTCCATTCAGTACCGGATCCACGTGCGTCATCACATTTAACACCGGATGTTGCCTCATCACCCTGTCGCTGGCCTCGGTAGCGATATGATGTCCTTCCAATACCGTCAAGGTAGCATCCAGCTCCAGATGGACGTCTACGATAATCAGATCTCCCACTTTGCGGGTACGCATGTCATGCAATCCCAACACGCCGGGAGTATCAATTAAGGTAGTCCGGATCGCTTCGAATTCTTCAGGCGACACGGCACGATCCATTAAATCGCTCATCGCATCCCACGCAAATTTCCAGCCCATGCGCCCTATCATGATACCGACCACAAATGCGGCAATTGGATCGAGCAAGGTGTAGCCCAACAAATTACCGCCTATGCCAATCGCCACGACCAATGACGACGCGGCATCGGAACGGGCGTGCCAGGCGTTCGCAATCAACATGCTGGAACGTATCCGCTCTGCTACGCCGAGCATGTAGCGAAACAATCCCTCTTTGACGACTAACCCGCACAATGCGACCCACAGTGCGATCAGATGCACATGCGGTATCTGTTGCGGGTTTTGAATTTTAGCCACGGCGGACCAGAGCATGCCGACACTCACCAGCAGCAGCATTAGTCCCAATACCAGCGATGCAGCGTTTTCATAACGCAGATGGCCATATTGATGATCTTCGTCGGCCGCTTTCTTACTTTGCGAATTGGCCAGCAATACGACAAAATCGGACATCAGATCCGACAGGGAATGAATACCGTCGGCAATCAAACCTTGCGAGGCCGAAAAAATACCGGCCGAAATTTGAAGCGCGCTTAACACGATATTCACGAGCACACTGACCAGCGTGCTCCGTTTCGCCGCCGCATTGCGCTCAGGTGTTTCCGGTTGCTCTATGGTGTGATGCTGATGTGGGTTCATCGTTGCGCCGTATCAGAATCAGACCTGGAATTCACCGATGGCCTGCAGATCGGCGTGATACGACGACCGTACCATCGGACCGGAAGCAACCTGATCAAAGCCAAGGCTCAACGCGACGATACGCAACTCTTCAAATTCTTCCGGCGTGACATAACGTTTAACCGGCAAATGGTGCTTGCTCGGTTGCAGGTATTGCCCCAGCGTGAGCATGGAAACACCGTGAGCGCGTAAATCTTTCAGTACCTCATGAATTTCCGGAATGGTTTCACCCAGGCCCAACATCAGTCCGGATTTGGTTGGAATACCAGGATTCTGCTGACCGAAGCGCTGCAACAGGGTGAGCGAGTATTGATAGTCGGATCCTGGGCGCGCCTCCTTATACAGGCGCGGAATGGTTTCCAGATTGTGATTGAACACGTCCGGCAGGTCGCCATTCAATATGGGCAGCGCGACTTCCATGCGTCCGCGAAAATCCGGTGTCAACACTTCTATTTTGGTTGCCGGCGTTGCAGCACGTATCGCGCGTATGCATTCCGCAAAATGCGCAGCACCGCCATCGCGTAAATCATCACGGTCCACCGAGGTAATGACAACGTAGCGCAGTCCCATTGCATGCACGGTTTTTGCCAGATTGACCGGCTCCTGCTCATCGAGCGGATTAGGACGGCCATGTCCGACATCGCAAAACGGGCAGCGCCGCGTACAGATATCACCCATGATCATGAAGGTGGCAGTGCCGCTTTTAAAGCACTCGCCCAAATTGGGACAACGCGCTTCTTCACACACGGTATGCAGCTTGTTTTCACGCAGGATAGATTTGATACGCGTGACTTCTTCGGTGCCGGTAAATTCGGCACGTATCCAACTTGGTTTGCGCAAGTATTCTGATGGTTCAGTGGGAATGATTTTAATGGGTATGCGCGCCATTTTTTCTGCGCCACGCAACTTCACTCCGGCTATGGCTTTAGCCGGCTTATTTTCTGTCGTCATTGCTATCCTTATTTATTTTCGATGTCAGGTGTCGTGACGCGCACATCTGCACATTGCGCTCTATGTCTTAATGCGTGGTCCATCAACACCAGTGCCAACATGGCTTCGGCTATTGGTGTAGCACGTATCCCGACACAGGGATCATGACGTCCAAATGTCTGCACCACGCTTGCCTGGCCTTGCTGATCGATTGAGTTACGCGGTGTGCGTATCGACGAAGTCGGCTTGATGGCAATCGACACGGTTATATCCTGTCCGCTTGAAATTCCACCCAGGATGCCGCCGGCATTATTTCCGACAAATCCATCGGGAGTCAGTTCATCACCGTGTTCCGACCCTTTTTGATTAATACAGGCAAATCCGGCACCTATCTCAACGCCTTTAACTGCGTTGATTCCCATCATCACATAAGCGATTTCGGCGTCCAGCTTGTCGTAGATCGGTTCGCCCAAACCCACGGGCACATGTTCTGCCACCACATTGATGCGTGCGCCTATGGAATCGCCCTGCTTGCGCAATGCATCCATATAGCTTTCCAGCTGCGCGATCTTGGCTGCGTCGTTGGTCGCTGCGAAAAACGGATTGTCGTGCACGTACTGACTATCTTCGAATGGCACGCTGATGTCGCCCAATTGACTCATATAGCCGCGAATCAGCGTGCCATATTGTTCAAACAGCCATTTCTTTGCTATCGCGCCGGCACCGACCGCCGGCGCTGTCAGTCGCGCCGAAGAACGTCCGCCGCCGCGATAATCGCGTATCCCGTATTTCTGCCAGTAGGTATAGTCGGCATGACCAGGTCTGAATGTTTCTACAATATTGCCGTAGTCTTTACTACGCTGATCTTCGTTGCGAATTAATAAAGTAATCGGTGTTCCGGTCGTTTTTCCTTCAAATACGCCCGACAAGATCTCAACTTTATCCGATTCCTGTCGTTGAGTAACATGGCGCGATGTGCCGGGTTTGCGTCTGTCCAAATCTGGTTGTATGTCTGCTTCCGTCAATGACATGCCAGGAGGACAACCGTCGACAATGCAACCGATAGCCGGGCCGTGCGATTCACCGAAAGTGGTTACTGTAAACAAAGTACCTAAGGAATTACCTGACATGATGATTTTGCTTGTGCGAAAAAGGCTAATTTTAACAGGACAGCCCGGGCAAGTTGCCATTGATTAAAAAAAACCGACATTAACTGTTAGAAATTTCACAAATGAAAGATTGTATAGCTAGGAAAATGGTGCATTTAAGCTATACTGGTTAGAGACAACGATCCCAAACGAGGCCCAACTGGATGAGCACCAATCAGCATTCATCACATGACGAGTTAATTTTTTTAGAAGAACTAGAAAAATCAGATCCTCAGATCAAGCCTGAGGGAAACTTGACTTGGCGCATCATGATTATTGATGATGATCCAGATGTCCATTCGGCAACAACATTCGCGCTAAGCAGCCTGGCAATACAAAACCGATCATTAAGTTTTTTGCATGCTTATTCGGCAGTGCAGGCCAAAGAAATTCTGAAGAATGAATCCGACATCGCCGTCATCCTGCTGGACGTCGTGATGGAGCAGGAAGACGCCGGCCTGCAACTGGTTAACATTATTCGCAATGAAATGGGTTTATCTGAAGTTCGTATCATTCTGCGTACCGGGCAGCCCGGTTATGCACCGGAAATTGATGCTATCCGAGATTTCGATATTAACGATTACAAAACCAAATCAGAATTAACCAGAACCAAATTATTTACCACGATTACTTCGGCGATACGCTCTTACGACCAGATTTGTTCCATCAATACCTTAAGACGTGCTTCCGACATTACCACGCGCTCAAGCCGGGAATTAATTTCACAAACCAATTTAAATGAATTTTCGGCGATCGCGATACGCAGCATCATCGATTATTTTCAGCAGCCGAATATCAATTTGCTGCTCTTCAAACAGGAAGAACCCGGAGGTGCGCTCAATATTATTGCAGCGAACGGGCAATTTACTCACCTGATCAATTCTCCATTAAAGAATGCAGACAATACGATCATTTTGCATACCATCGAAGATTGTTTAACCCAGCAGCAAAATATCGTCGACTCCAATCACGCCGCACTGTATCTGAGTAACACAACCCAAACCCGCTACGCACTGTATGTCGGGATCAATAAAACCATCAACTCGCAAGACGCCCGCTTTTTGGACGTATTTTCCAGCAACGTGTCGGTCTGTCTGGATAACGTGTTGCTGAACATACGATTGCGCAATCACGCGTTTACTGATCCGCTCACCAACCTGCCGAACCGGCTGAAGTTGCTGCATATGCTGGATCAGATTCTGGCGCAAAAAAACCGCCCGCAGACCACGCTGGCGTTAATCGACATTGATCATTTTGCCGAAACGAATAATGCGCTTGGCCATCAGTTCGGCGACCTGTTGCTGTGCGCGGTGGCTGAGCGACTCCGCCACCATTTTGAACACTCCTGCAAACTGGCACGTATCGGTAGCGATACCTTCTCTATCGTCGGTCATAACGACATCGTGCGTCCGGAAATTATTTTGTCTCTGTTTTATGCGCCGTTCCTGATCGAAAAACAGGACGTACAACTGTCGGCAACGATAGGACTGGTCAAACTGGACGATTACGAAGGCGACACCTCGGACGCATTAAAAGACACCAATATCGCCTTGAAGCGCGCCAAGAAACAGCAACGCACCGGTTACGTCTACTTCACCAATAACATGGGCGTGGAAATCCGTGAACGGGTGCGACTGATGCGCGCTTTAAATACCGCATTCCAGAAAAATCATTTGTTCGTGGTCTATCAACCGCAGGTGAATATTGAAACCAGCAAAGTGGTCGGCGCTGAAGCGCTGTTACGCTGGAAAACAGTCGAAGGAAAATTTATCCCGCCAGATCAATTTATACCGATTGCGGAATACTCCGGACTAATCATCGAACTGGGCGACTGGGTGTTACGCAACGCATGTTATGAATTGCAGAGCCTGATTAAAAAGGGTTACACCAACTTTAAAATGTCGGTCAATGTGTCGCAGGCGCAGTTCTTGCACCCTGAATTTTTAAATTCGGTCCGACGCGCCATTAACGACACCGGCATTCCGCCGGAAATGCTGGATCTGGAAATTACCGAATCGATGGCGATGGAAGATCCGATATTTTTAATGGAAACCTTGCATCAGCTGAAAAAGATAGGCGTAAAAATATCCATCGATGATTTCGGTACCGGCTTCTCGTCGTTGAGCTATCTGCAAAAACTGCCTATCGATCAATTGAAAATCGACCGTTCGTTCGTCAGCCAGATCGTCGACGCATCAAGCAGCGCCAGCATTCCTAAAATGATTATTCAGCTCTGCCAAAGTTTGGGCTTGACGGTTATTGCTGAAGGTGTGGAAGATTTAAAACAGGCTGAGGCATTGATGTCTTTTGGCTGTTCCCTCGCCCAGGGTTATTATTATTCCAAACCGCTGGAATCATTGAAACTGCTGGAGTGGCTGGATAATAAGCCGTAGTTTTTATAGCCGCTCATAAAAAAACGCCCCGAAAATTTTCGGGGCGATTTCTCTTCCGGCTATGCCTACTGAATCAAATTCTTTTTGATGATAACGTCAGCAGCAGATTCCGCATCCTTGATCGGCTGATTCAACACCTGCGTCGAATACACCGCGCCAGCATTTACCGGCGCACCCAATTTCACACCGTTAGTCTGATGCGTATCCACCGTAACCATCGTCGACAAACCTATGCGCAAAGGATGATCGGCCAACTCTTTCGCATCAATTGACACACGGACCGGTACGCGCTGCATGACCTTGATCCAGTTGCCGGTGGCGTTCTGCGCGGGTAACAGGGAAAACGCGCTACCGGTACCCGCCGACAGACCCAGCACCTTGCCGTGATAGGTAACCTTGCCGCCATACATATCCGCCTCGATGGTCGCATTCTGACCGACCCGTATGTTTTGCAGTTCGGATTCCTTGAAGTTGGCATCGACCCACAGCTGATCCAGCGGAACAATCGCCATCAGCGGCGTGCCCGGTGTAACGTGATTGCCAACCTGCACGCTGCGCTTGGCGACATAACCCGACACCGGAGCCAGAATTGAATTGCGGCGATCTGCCAGCCATGCCTGAATGAAATCGGCTTTGGCAGCCAGCACCGCCGGATGGCTTTCCAGCGCCACGCCGGCAATGCTGGCATGGGTCACATCGGCCTGCGTCTCGGTGACTTCCAGCGATGCTTTGGCATCTGCTACGGCCTGCCGCGCATGAGCGATATCTTCGCCGGAAATGGTATGGTCAGCGGCAAGAGGCAGTCTGCGCGCCAGATCGTCGTCGGCATTTTTCAGCTTTTGCTTTTGCAGTTCAATCGCCGCGTTATTTTCTGCGACGCTGGAATAACGCTCGCGCAATTGCCGGACCGTCTTGCCCAGATTCGCTTCAGCCTGACGCAAAGTCACGTCTGCGTCGGTCGGATCCAGTTTGATCAGCTCCGTGCCGGCCTGCACCAGTTGCGTATCATCAGCGCGTATTTCAGAAACATTGCCGGCGACCTGTGAGGACAGTGTCACCAGATTGCCGCCGACGTAGGCATTGTCGGTCTGTTCGCGCGTGGCGAGAACCAGGAAATAATACACAGCGTACAGCACGCCAGCCAGTATAAAGAGCAAAGTTATCCCGGCTAAAACCAGGGTACGTTTGCGGGAATTCGGTGTCGCTTCGTTGACGGTAGTCATGAAAAATATTCCAGTCTATTTTGATGATAATGCGGCGGCTTCAGTTGATGATGCGGGCGTCGATTTTGCGGGCAATGACGTAACGTCAAGCCGGTACCCGCCCCCCAATGCCTTGAACAGTGCAACTTCCGTAATCAGTTGCTGATTTTCCAGCTGAAGTTTCGCATCCTGCTGTTTTAACAATGCCAGTTCTGCGGACAGCACGGTGCCACGATTTGCCAGTCCATGGTCCAGTTTTTCCTGGGCAGATTGCAGCAGATCACGGCTCGCCTGTATGGCACTGCCCTGCTGATTGATCTGATCTTCGATGCCGCGCAATGCCACGCCCTGCTGAGCCACATCGCGTACCGCGTTAAACACCATCTGGTTGTATTCGGCTATCAGTTCATTGCGCTGGGTACGCGCTGCGCCCAGTTGTGCATCAAGACGTTTGCTGTCAAACAGCGGCAGCGACAATGTCGGACCGATGTAAGGCGTGCGACTCGCGGCACTGAACAGATTGCTTATGCCTATCGAATCGAGACCGAATGAGCCGGTCAGATTAACGTCCGGATAATAGGCCGCCTGTGCCGCTTCTATGCGCGACAGCGATGCTTCGACGCGCCAGTGCGCGGCCTGCAGATCGGCCCGGCGCGCCAGCAACTCCATGCCCAGTGTTGACGGCAAGGTGTGCGGCAGGTCGGAAATCGGGTTCGGCTTCAGATCGGCAAGTGCCGCGCTGTCGGCTCCCAACAGTGCACGCAACGCTTCGCGCTCGCCCTCGATTTGCGTATCGACCTGCGCGCGCTGTTTATTCAGCATGCTCAAATCCTGTTCTGCGACGCGCTGCGCATCGATGGACGCCATCCCGTGGGCTACCAGTTTGGTCCGATCTTCCAGCAGCTCATGCTGAGCGGCGATGCACTGCTGCAGATTGGCCAGCCGTGCCCAACCGCCTTGCAGAGTGAAATAGCTTTGCGTAATCGCCGCTGCCAGCACCTGCTCGGCCTGCGCATACTCTGCACGGCGTGCATATACCTCGCCGAGCGAAGCGGCAATTTGCGCACGATTTTTTCCCCACCAGTCGAAGTCGTAATGCGCCTGAATCTGGATGGTGGTTTCGCTGTAATAACTACCGCCTATCGGTGCCGGAAACAGTCCGGTGGCGGAATAGCGTTGACGATTTGCCGCCGCATTCAAATTGACATCCACTCCCTGTGCGGCGCCACTGACCGCCAGTGCGGCACGCGCCGAACCAAAGCGTGCTGCGGCAACGTCCAGTGTCGGGCTGCCTGCCAGTGCGCGCTTGATCAATCCATCCAGCTGCGCATCGCCATAGCGTGTCCACCACTGCGCTTCTGGCCAGCCGTCATGGGCCAGTTTAATGTCGCCAGCCAGCTGCATGGAAGACAGATCCCGCTGCACCAGCACATTGTGATCAGCAGGAATGCTGGCGCAACCGGCCATAACCAGCACTAACGCAGACACGCCGACGGCGGTACGAAATTTCAATTTACGCACGATAGAATTTCCTTCACCAAATACCGGGGTTTCATCAATTAGTTTCATAAAAATATTTCATCGCTGTTTATTGAGTTACCTAGTCCAGCGCGGCATGATCTATCGTCACCGGCACGTTCTTTTTCGGCGGCCTGATCAGAAGCAGTAATGGAATTACCGCCAATGTCAGTATCATCATCAGCCAAAAATCGTCGACATAAGCAATCATGGATGCCTGCCTCGTGATCTCGCCATTCAGACTGGCCAGCCCAGCCGGATTAGCCAAATTGTAGGCAGAGGCAATCACCGGGTCGTGCAAGGCAGGATTGGCATTCGTGATTTTCTCAGCCAGCGATGCATGCGCGATTTGCGTATTGCGCACCAACAGCGCCTGCACCAACGCAATGCCGATACTGCTGCCGATATTACGGATCAGGCTATAAATTGCGGTTCCCTCGGCGCGCATTTCGGGCGACAGCGTAGCGAAAGTCGCCGCGCTTAACGGCACGAACACCAGCCCCAGACCTATACCCTGAATCACACCCGGCCAGACGATATTACTTTGCGTAATCACCAGCGTGTATTGCGCCATCTGCCATAACGAGAACGCGGTGATGGAAAAGCCCGCCGCCAGCAGCATGCGCAGATCGACCTTCCCGACCAGCCGCCCTACCACCATCATCGCAATCATGGTTCCGAAACCACTGGGCGCAGTAACCAGCCCGGCGATTTTCGCCGGATAGTCCATCAAGCCCTGCAGCATCGTTGGCGTCAGGGCGCGCGTCGCAAACAGCACCAGCCCAACGATGAAGATGAATAAAAGACCGGTCACGTAATTCGGATTTTTCAGCAGCCGGTAATCGAAGAACGATTTACCCGCCGGCCGCAATGCGGTATGCGCGATGAAATAGGAAAAACTCAGCGCCAGAATAATCGCTTCGACCCATGTCTCACGCGACGAGAACCAGTCATTCTGCTCACCGCGATCCAGCAGCATTTGCAACGCACCGATTGCAATGCTCAGGGTAACGAAACCGAACATGTCGAAACTCATGCGACGCGCGGCCGGTACATTCCGTATGTATTTCCAGATACCGTAAAAAGCCAGCGAGCCGACCGGCACATTGATGAAGAACACCCAGCGCCAGTTATAGCTGTCGGTCAGCCAGCCGCCCAGCGTTGGCCCAAGTATCGGACCTATCATCACGCCCATACCCCACACCGCCATCGCCGAGCCATGCTTTTCACGCGGATTGATATCCAGCAGCACCGCCTGCGACAGCGGCACCAGTGCGGCCCCGAACAGGCCTTGCAGCAAGCGTGCCAAAACGATTTGTGCCAGCGATCCGGAAATGCCGCATAACACCGAGGCAGCAGTAAAGCCGGCAATCGAAAACAGAAAAATGGTTTTTTGACCGAAGCGATCGCACAGCCAGCCAGTCAATGGCGTGGCGATGGCTGCGGCGACGATGAACGAGGTCAGCACCCAGGTAATCTGATCCTGCGATGCCGACAGACTACCCTGCATATGCGGCAACGCCACATTGGCAATCGTGCCGTCCAGCGCCTGGATGATCGTGGCCAGCATGATAGAAATCGTAATCATGCGGCGATTGATAGGTACGCCGCCCATATCGACGGCCGGCGATGAATTGCTGCTCATGACGCCGCTTCAGCGACAGCCTGCAATGTCTCAAGCAGTTCGGTCGCCTCCTGCAATTTTTGCCTGTCTACACCGGCAAACAACTCGGCGCGAAAAGCATCCGACTCCGCTTTCACCTTGCTATACAACTGCTCGCCCGCCTGGGTCAGTACGATCAGCTTGATGCGCCTGTCGGTTTGCGAAGGCATACGTTCAACGAACCCCGCCTTGACCAGCCGGTCTATCATCGCCACGATGGTTGGGTCTTCAACACCGACCCGGTGGGCCAGTTCAGTTTGCGACAAGGGTTCGCTAGATTTGGCAATAATGGCAATCGACATCCAGCCGGCCTGCCCTACGCCCAGATCTTTCAGCCGCCGGTCCAGCGCCTGCCGCCAGCAGCGCGCTGTATGGTGTAAGGCCGCCGAGAATCGCTCTTCAATTGTCAATAACATGTAAGCCACCTAATCATTAGATGTCGAACTATAATATAACTACTTATTTCCGTCAAGAAATTTAAGAAGTGGGAATAATGTTGTTGATGTTCCCGGGACGCCCATAAAAAAACGCCCTGACAAATAGTCAGGGCGTTTTTCTTAAGCTCGAATCTGGTTGAATCTATTCGAACTTATTCGAACCTATTCGAACCTATTCGAACCTTAGTGCGGCGCCATCTCGGCAATTTTCTTGTCTACTTCGTTGACCGCCACATGTTCACCGGCGATAAACATATACATCGCCGGCACAACAAACAAGGTAAACATGGTTCCGATAGACAGACCGGTGAAGATCACCAGACCCATCGCATGACGACCCGCAGCACCGGCGCCGGAGGCTATCACCAGAGGCAACACACCGAACACCATCGCTGCCGTGGTCATCAGAATCGGACGCAACCGTTCGCTGACCGCTTCTTCTATCGCTTCACGCTTGGACATGCCGCGTTTGCGCAACTGATTGGCAAATTCAACGATCAAAATACCATGCTTACTGATCAACCCCATCAAGGTAACCAGACCGACCTGCGTATAAATATTGATCGATGAAAAGCCCCAGAAAATAAATATCGTCGCACCGAACAATGCCAGCGGTACAGAAACCAGAATCACGACAGGATCTCTGAAACTTTCAAATTGCGCTGCCAGGGCCAGGAACACGATGATGACCGCAAACGCCAACGTCATCACGAAACCACCGGACTCTTGCGCGAATTGACGTGACTGACCCGAGTAATCCACGGTGTAGCCAGTCGGTGCCACTTCTTTCAGAGCGTTACGCAAAATCTCCAACGCTTCGCCTTGAGAAACACCGGCTACGCCTGACACAGTCGCTGAATTCAACTGCTGGAAATGGTTAACCGATTCAGGCACCACACTGTTGGTGATATGCGCAATCGTATTCGCCTGTATCAAATTGCCGGCTGGAGTCTTGATATAGTAATTCAGCAAATCATCCGGATTTAAACGATCCGTCTGTAATACCTGCGGAATCACTTTATAAGAACGTCCGGCGATCGAGAAGTAATTGACATAGCCGCCGCCCAACGCTGCGCCAAGTGCCTGACCCACATCCTGCTGCGTCATGCCTAACGACGTAATCTTGTCGCGATCGACCACCAGCGTCGCTTGCGGCGCATCCAATTTCAGATCATTGTCGATATAGTAGAACTTGCCTGACGCCTGCGCTTTGGCCATGACTTCCTTGGCAACCTCATTGAGATTTTCAAATGGCTCCGTCGTGGTAATCACAAATTGCACCGGGAAACCTGATGATCCGGGCAAAGCCGGGAATTGGAATGCCGCTACCCTGACACCGGCAATTTTGTTCCACTGATTTTGCAGATCTATCTGAATTTCATGCGCACTACGTGAGCGATCACCCCAATCTTTAAGCAGCACACCGCCGATACCCTGATTAATCGTGGGCACACCGGTCAACTGGAACATCTGCTTATATTCAGGAATAGCCTTACCAATTTTAAAAATCTGATCCGCATACGTCTGCATCTGGTTTGCGTTTGCCGTCGGCGAGCCAACTATCTGCGACAAGACAATACCCTGATCTTCTTCAGGAGCCAGTTCCGATTTTGACATTTTAAACATCAGCATTAAGCAAATGATCAGAATCACGCTCATGACGATGAGCACAGGCCAGAAATTGAGCAGGCTGCGCAAAATACTCAAATAGCGATGTCTGACTTTTTCGAATATGCGATCAATCAACATCACAAAGCGACCTGTGTCCTGTTCCGGTTTAAAGAATCTGGAACACATCATCGGTGATAATGTCAGCGCGACCACGCCGGACACCGCGACCGACCCGGCCAACGTAAATGCAAACTCGGTAAACAGCGCACCCGTCAATCCGCCCTGAAAACCAATCGGCACGTATACCGCAACCAGAACTACCGTCATCGCCAAAATCGGTCCGCCCAATTCGCGCGCCGCCATCAACGCAGATTCAAGCGGCGACTTGCCTTCTTTCATATGCCGGTCGACGTTTTCAACCACAATAATCGCATCGTCGACCACCAGCCCGATCGCCAGCACCAATGCCAGCAGAGTCAGCAGATTGATCGAATAGCCAAACATCAGCATGACAAAGAAGGTGCCGATCAGAGAAAGCGGCATGGCAATAACCGGAACGATCACAGCACGGAAGCTACCCAGGAACAGGTAAATAACCACGGTCACGATTAACAGCGCTTCGACCAGTGTTTTAATCACTTCATAAATCGATGTATTAATAAACTCGGTCGAGTCATACACGATCTTGCCGGTCAGGCCGTTCGGCAGTTCCGCTGCCAGACCAGGAAATGCAGTTCTGACCCGTTTCGCCACGTCCAGAATATTTGCTTCCGGAGCGACTTTAATACCGATAAACACCGAGCGAACACCGCTAAACGCCACGTTAAAGTCGTAATTTTCCGAACCCAGTGACACCGTCGCGATATCTTCCAAATGTACGATCGCGCCGTTGTTTTGCTTCACTGCCAGCTGCTTGAACTCATCAACTGAATGCAAATCGGTTCCGGCCGTCAAAGGTATGGTAACCATCTGACCTTTGGAGACACCTAACGCAGTCAGATAGTTATTGGTGGATAAGGCGTTGCTGACATCAGCCGCAGTGACGCCAAACGCCGCCATTTTTGCTGAATCCAGCCAGGCGCGCAAAGCAAAGGTACGTGCACCCAAAATTTCCGCCGTTTGCACGCCATCAACTGAGTCGAGTTTTGGCTTAATGACGCGTAACAGAAAATCTGTCACGTTATTGGTCGGCAAAGTGTCACTATAAAAACCCATGTACATCGCATCGGTAGTCTGACCGGTTTGCACTGTCAGGACAGGTTGCTGTGCCTGCGCGGGTAACTGATTTTTAACGGAGTTAACCTGGGTATTAATTTCGGTCAACGCACGGTTGGCATCGTAATTCAGGCGTAACGTCGCCGTAATTGTCGACACACCGCTGGTGCTCGACGACGACAGATAATCAATACCCTGCGCCTGCGAGATTGCAGATTCCAGTGGCTGGGTAATAAACCCGGCTATGGTTGCTGCATCCGCGCCGTAGTATGCGGTAGAAACCGTCACCACTGCATTTTGCGTTTTGGGATACTGATTCACTGGCAAAGAAAACAGCGACTTCATACCGAGCACCACAATCAGCAGGCTGATCACGATGGCAAGTACGGGTCGACGTATAAACAGATCGGTAAAATTCATGTGTGCCTCTTAGTGTTCTTGAGGATGTGGGTTCGGATCGTTAGCAGGCACTACCGAATTATCTACAACGATATTGGTGCCGTTTTTCAATTTAATCTGGCCGCTGGTGACCACTTCCTGTCCTGCAACGAGACCTTTGGTAACGACGACCTGATCACCACGCGTGGCGCCGGTTTCAATAAACACCTGCGTAACAGTTAAATTGGCATTGCCTTTGGCGTCTTTGGCGTCTTTGGTATCACTACCAGACTTGACCACAAAAACAGTAGAGCCGTATGGGTTATACGTAATAGCCGTTTGCGGCAGTACGATAACGTTGCCCTTGTCACCGACATCCAGGCTGACATTGGCAAACATGCCTGGCAATAATTGCGATTTATCGTTAGGCAATTTTGCCTGCACCAGCACATTGCGGGTGGTGGTATCGATAGCCGGATTGATCGCGTTGACTTTTCCTGAGAATTTAACGCCAGGATAAGCATCGCTGCTAATGACCAGATTCTGATTAACCTTCAATGCGGACAGTTCTTTTTGCGGAACGCTGAAGTTCACATAAATTGGATCTATCGTTTGCAGATTAACTAATGCATCACCAGGATTGACATACTGGCCGCGATTAATTGCAGTAATTCCCAGACGGCCGGCAAACGGTGCGCGGATTATTTTCTTGTCGACCAAAGCCGCCTGCTGCGCTACCAGAGCACGCTTGCTTTTCAAATCCGCCTTGTCGGCATCGACTTGTGCCTGACTCACGCCTTCAACTGCCAACTGTGCTTCGTCACGTTTTAAGACCGTAGCGGCCAGTTCAGCATTTGCTTCCAGCGAATGCAATTGCGCGATATCCGAATCCGCATTCAGCTCAAACAGAATTTCATTCTGTTTGACCATCTGACCGGATTTGAATTTAATTTCGCGAACCAGGCCGGCGATTTCAGAAGTAACGTCAACGCCACGGAATGGCGTAACCGTTCCGACGGAAGTTAATTGAGGCTGCCATTCAACATTCGCCACTTTGACGGTCGACACTGTTTGTGGAAACGGTTTAGGCGCACTGGCGATCATTGCCTTGATATGCAAAAATTCACCGAATGCCAACACCGCAACTAAAACCACAATACATCCCAACATGATGAGCATACGCTTAGTCATGAATACTTCCCCTTACGAATCAATGTTCAAAAAAATGGCCTAAGTTAGTTACTGACTAGGTTAGCGACTTAACTTATTAACGGAATAATGCTACTGCTCGTTTTTTACAGAAATATCTTTTAATTCTGGCCGATTCCACCAGCCGCCACCGAGCGACTGAAAAAGTGCGGCGGTATCTGCATAGCGTGCCGCCTGTGCCTGAACTAAATTAATCCGGGCGGACTGATACGTGCGTTTTGCATCTAGCAAGGCTAAAGAACTCACTGCACCCAGTTTATATTGCTGGGTAGTCAGTTCTAAAGTTTGCTTTGCAGCCTGCTCAACTTCAACTTGCTGTTTCAAGGTTTTTGCATCGTAATCCAGTGCCTGCAAACTGTCTGCGACGCTTTGGAAAGCAGAGATGACCACAGAACGATATTGCGCGTTCGCCTGATCATAGGCAGCAATAGCAGCACGTTTTTTTGCAGATAAAGCACCTGCATCGAAAATCGGCTGGGTAATACCGGCCCCCAGACTCCAAAGACTCCACTGCTTTTGCGCTATTTCACGTGCGTACGGTGAAGCACCGCCATAACTGCCGGTCAATGAGAATTGCGGATACTGATTTGCCGTGGCTACACCAACGTTGGCACTGGCCTGATGCAGTAACGCTTCATTGGCACGAATATCAGGTCGCTGACGTACTAAAGCGGACGGAATAGAAACCGGCAATTCTTCAGGCAACTGCAACGATTCCAGATGAAATTCCGGCAGACCAGGATCGCTCGGCAAACGACCGGCATACACTGCCAGCTGATTACGTGTTTGCTGCAATACTTTTTCCAGACCCGGCAAACTGGCGCGAGTTTGTGCAACCAAAGTACGTTGTGCCAACTCGCTGGCTTTGTTAATCGCGCCAACGGCCAGCTGGCGGTCGATCACTTCCAGTTGTTTGGATTGAAAATCCAGAATCTCTTCTGTTGCCTGTATCTGTGCTCTTAAAGATGCTTCTTGAATCGCGCTGGTGACCAGATTCGATGTCAGCGTCAGATACGCGGCTTCAGTCTGAAAACGCTGATAATCCACCGTTGCCTGCATACTTTCAATTGCGCGCTTGTTAGCGCCAAATACGTCCAGGGTATAAGAGACATTGACCGATGCGTTATACAAGGTAAACAGCTCACCGCCAGGTATACCGGTAGAAACTGCTGAAGCCCGCTCACGAGCCACTCCGCCGGTCGCCGACACATTCGGAAAAAGCGCATTGTCCGAAAACGCCGCATAGTTTTCTTTCGCCTGACGTAAGGCAGCCTGTGCCGAAGCCAGATCGGGACTTTGCGTTAAAGCAGAACGAATCAGCGCGTCCAGCTCTTCAGAATGAAACACCTGCCACCACTGTGCCGGAATATCTTGCGCAACCACCAGTTTCTGAGCAACTCCGGCATGACCTTCGGAGGCTTCAGTCTGTTTAGCCAGTGGTGTAGCCGTGTATGAATAGGCTTCGGTTGAATTGGTCTTGGTCTGAGCCGGCGCGTCCGGTGCTTTAAAGTCCGGACCGAGAGCACAGCCACTTAGGGCGACGGCAATGGATAGACTTAACACTGATTTTAAGGGGAATTTCATCTTTTTATTCACTAAAGCGCTCCTGAATTACGTTAATGACTGAAAAGTCAGTTAATTATTATACCTTTTTTATAAGAAATTTATTTCTTAAACGAATTTTATTTATTTATCAGGCGTTTTTGCCACGCGTATCCAAGCCAAAAACCGCGTCCAAAATTCGGGTTCAAAGCTAAAAATACAGGCTGCAACGACTGCATTCAGACAGGCTGTGGCTAAAAATATCTGTGGAATGGTGCAGCCGAAACTAAACATAATCATGGCGCAAATCGCGGATCCGACCATAAACAGGGAATTTAAAATATTCATCCCCGCTATGGTTCTGGACATATGTTTCGGATCGCAGCGGGTTTGAATCAGCGCAAACAGCGGCACGATATACAATCCACCGAATATGCCAATCAGCACGATATCGAGCAGGATACGCCACGCCCCGGCCTGCTGGAGAAACTGCATAAAATCCACGCTGACCAGATTGACATAACTCACGCTGGAAAAATAAAAATCGATACCAAACAGCGTCAAGCCGATGGCGCCGAACGGAACCAGACCGATTTCAACTTTATGTCCGGACAAACGCTCGCATAACAGCGAACCAACGCCGACGCCTACTGAAAACACCGCCAGCAACAAAACAAATACGCTGTGATCGCCGTGCAGATATTGCCTGGCGTACTGCGGAAACTGCGCCAGTACGATAGCACCGTAAAACCAGAACCAGGAATTTCCCAACAATGCTAAAAACACCGTGCGATTCTGACTGGTATAGCGGATATTGCGCACCATTTCAGTAAACGGATTCCAGTTGATTTTCAGATCAGGAACCGGCGCCGGCGAATCCGGAATCTTCCAGCTGGCAAGCGCGCCCAACATCGCCAATCCTATCGTGCCGAAGGCGACCAGTTCAATCCCCCAGGACGCATGCACAACCAGCACAGCGCCGATAATTTCACCCAGCAGTATGCCAACGAATGTACCCATTTCAACCAGTCCGTTACCGCCCGTTAGCTCATTGGTTTTCAGGTGCTGGGGCAAGTAGGCATATTTCATTGGGCCGAACAAGGTGGAATGTAATCCCATGCCGGCAACGGCTGCGATCAATAGCCATAATTGATGATTAAACCAGCCTAGTGCAGCAACGCACATTATACAAATTTCGAGCAATTTAACTGCGCGCGCCAACCTGCCCTTTTCGATTTTATCGGCGATTTGCCCGGCACTGGCCGAGAACAGCACGAACGGCAAAATGAACAGAGCGGGAATAATTTGATTGAGCAAGTCGACGCTGGTGGTGGTCCAGCTCAGGGTATCGAAAGTCAGTACGGTAATGAGTGCAGTTTTAAACACATTGTCATTCAACGCGCCAAAAAATTGAGTCCAAAAAAACGGCGCAAATCGCCGTTGCAACATCAAGGTAAATTGGCTTTTAGGTTTCATGTGAGTGGCTTTCTGGGCAATCTGGCGAATATACATCAACATCTCAGAATGATGTTGTGTTTACATTCTCACCGCTCACTATATTTCGACCAGATGCGCGAATGCGCGATAGTCAGTGACGATTATTTCTCCTTTACTTTAAGTACATTTACTGAAATCACTTAATAATAAATACTCTACTGAGTAACACAACAAATTCGGCAATGCCGGGCCGATTGCCGACAGCTTATCCATTCATGGCAAGCGCCAATTATGCGCAGAGAAGTGGAGAATTCTTACAGTCGTTCGCGCGCTGATAAACGATTCCGGATTATGATCACGATTTCCGCAAATATCAGAATGGGCGACACAGGCAATGAGCGCAATCAATATCAACCATATCAATATCCGTGTCTCTGGCGACCTGCTGACTACCGTGCGCGATTTTTATTGCGAGGTACTTGGCTTGCAGGTGGGCTCACGGCCGAATTTCGCCAGCCACGGATATTGGCTGTATGCCGGCAAGCATGCGCTGATACATTTGTCGGTTTGCAGGCAGGATGAAGTTCGGTCTGTCAATGTTAACAATACGCTCGATCACGTTGCCTTCAACTGCGAAAATCGGCCAGCCATGTGTGGCAAATTAACTGCCATGGGTGTGCAATTTTCGTCCAGCCAGGTTCCGGACAGTCCGATACATCAGGTGTTTTTTTACGACCCGGTCGGCAACGGTGTGGAATTATCTTTTACCGCATGATCTTTATTCCAAATGCGCTTGAAACAACACGATATAATCAAGCCCGATTCGTTTTTATAAAACCTGATTCCGTCAACTCTCATCCAAAGTTAGCTATGAAAATTTCATTTCGAATTCCGTCTTCATTGTCTCTGGCTTCACTGATCCTCGCTTCACTCACGTTAGTTCTCGCTCAGGGTAGCAGTATTGCCCAGACCGCTGCTGCGCCAGCTGCAGCAGAACCAATCACGGTAGCAACCGCGCCGGCAAAAATAACTGATTTAATTAAAATCGATACCGTTATCGGTACAGGAACTGAAGCAACGCCGGGTTCGTATCTGGACGTGAACTACACCGGCTGGATCTACAATCCCAACGCGGCGGATCGCCATGGCACCATGTTTGACAGTTCCAGCAACAGCGGGCGTCCATTGACTTTTCAGCTGGATGCGCGCAGCGTTATCCGCGGCTGGGATTTGGGAATCAGGGGAATGAAAGTTGGCGGAAAGCGGACACTGATTATTCCCGGTTACCTGGCTTACGGCCCCAAGGGAAGCACCTCAATTCCGCCCAACGCAACGCTTATTTTCGATGTTGAAGTCGTCAGCGCCAGATAAAGGAATAAAAAAACTGGTCATGTTATTGACCAGTTTTTTTACTATTTACAAGCACGCATCACAAGCACGACCTACAAGCACGACCCACAAGCACGACCCACAAGCAATCAGCTTGCCTTGATTTTAGAATCAACCAGCACCTTGCGTATCGTTGCGGCTAATTCTTCCGCCACGAACTTGGCAACGTAGGCATCAGCTCCCACATTTTTCACATGCTCTTCATTGGTCGAACCGGTCAATGAAGAATGGATGATGACCGGCAGATTTTGGAAACGCGTATCGTGTTTGATTTTTCTGGTTAAGGTAAATCCATCCATCTCGGGCATTTCCAGATCGGTCAGAACCAGCGCCACTTTTTCCTGAATACTTTTACCCTGCGCCTCCGCTTCGCTGGACAGCGCCTGCAATTTCTCCCAACATTCCTTGCCCGTTTTGGTCATGATGAATGGCGCACCCATTGCGGTTAAGCCGCGCTCGATCAAGGTTCTGGCCATGTGTGAATCATCTGCAGCGAGTATGATAGATCCAGGTGGCAGCAATAATTTTGCACCTACAGTTTTCGCGTCAATTTCCGGTTCTTCCGGTTGTATCGACCGTAAAATCTGCTCCACATCCAGTACCTGAGCCAGGCGCGTATTGGCGATATCGCCATCCAGGCGCGCTATGCTGGTCACCATGCCGGCAACCGAACTGGATTCCGCTGACAGAACCTGTCCCCAATCGAGTCGCACGATTTCTTCGACTGACTCCACAGCAAAACCCTGGGTCGTGCGGGCGTATTCGGTCACCAGCAAAATATTCAGGCCGGTGGCAGGAACGCAACCCACGACGGACGGCAAATCGATCACAGGGACGATCTGCCCCCGCAAATTCACCACGCCCAACATATTGTCAACCGCGCCGGCGACTTCGGTAATGCTGGGCATCGCGACGATTTCGCGTACCTTGAATACATTGATGCCAAACAATTCAGAATGATTGGTGTGCTTGGCAACGCCGAGGCGAAACAAAAGCAGTTCAAATTTATTCGATGCCGTTAAGTTAGTACGTTCGTCAATTTCTTGTTGAATTGAGCTCATTATTTCTCCAAATGCCGATTGATGATGAATTGATTATAGTGGCGAATTTAAAACAGGCCAGACATTTATTCAGGAATCCCCGATTAAACGTAGCGAGCGCTTCCAGTTTGTACCGGGAAGCGCGCAGCAGTGCAGTAATTCAGACGCAGAGTTTCATTATTTAATTACGCGATAACAGGGCACATACAATTTCCCCGGCAGTTTCATACGCTGCTGGCGGACGAACGATGCCAATAAGGCATCGATAGATTCCATCAAATCCTTTTCGCCGCGCAGTTCAAACAGGCCAAATTTTTCTATCGATAATATGCCCGCTTCTTTCACGTTGCCCGCCACGATACCTGAAAACGCACGCCGTAAATTGGCGGCCAATAAATAATTCTCCTGATTTTTATGTAATTGCAGCTGCTGCATATTTTGATGACTAGGCTCGAACGGCTGCTGAAATTCACCCGGCACTTTCAGCGACCAGTTGAAGTAATACGCATCCGACATCGATTTTCGATACGCCCGTACTTCACCAATACCAGCCAGGACTTGTTGCGCCACCAGTTCAGGATCATCAATAATAATCTGATAGCGTGTCTGTGCTTCTGCACCCAGCGTTGCGCCGATAAATTGATCGATCTGGGTGAAGTAGTCTGCGGCGCTGGCAGGACCGGTGAATATCAGCGGAAATGGAATCGCCGCATTATCGGGATGCAGCAGCACGCCCAAAATATAAAGAATTTCTTCGGCCGTCCCCGCACCGCCTGGAAAAACCACCACGGCATGCCCCAGTCGTACAAAGGCTTCCAGGCGTTTTTCAATATCCGGTAATATCACTAGCTGATTCACAATCGCATTCGGCGCTTCAGCCGCGATAATTCCCGGTTCGGTTACACCCAAATAACGGCCAATCTGATTGCGCTGTTTGGCATGTCCTATCGTCGCGCCTTTCATCGGCCCTTTCATCGCACCGGGACCGCAGCCGGTACAAATATTCAAACCACGCAGACCTAGCTGGTAGCCGACATGTTTGGTGTAGTCATATTCGTTTCCGGATATCGAATGCCCTCCCCAACACACGACCAGGTTAGGATTAGCGACCGGGTACAGTAAATTCGCATTGCGCAAAATATGAAATACCGCATCCGTAATACCTTGCGTGGAACTCAGATCAAATTGCGGATTGCCTTCAATCTCGCTATTCAAAAAGACAATATCGCGCAATACGGAAAAGACATGCTCCTGTATGCCCTTGATCATCACGCCATCGACAAATGCGCTGGCCGGTGCACTTTTGATATCGAGCTTGATGCCGCGTTCGCGGTGAATAATGCTGATGGAAAAATCAGGATAACGAGCCAATAACTCCTTGCCGTTATCCAGCGCGTTGCCACTGTTGAGTACCGCCAAAGTGCAATGCCGGAAAACCGAGTACAGCCCGCCATGACTGCTGTCTAATAATTTATTGACTTCGGCTTTTGATAAAACATCCAGCATGCCTTCGGGGGAGATTTGCGTATCGAGAACGGGGTAATCCAAAATGGCCTCATGAACGGTAAATAATGCAGTGAATCACACAAAAATTAAAAACATCGTCGGCCTGATGCATGAAAAGATCATCAGGCATAGGTGTCAGTTTAGTTCAATTTCTGCAAATCGCCACGTCAATAGTGAACACCACCCGCCACATCATCTTCTTTGCATTTTTGCATTTACACTTTTTTTATATCGTCACTTCCGACTTATATAACAAATTTACTTCGCTTTGCGTATCGTTCCCCTACCTAACCAATGGAGTAGTTATGGATATTGCCTACCTGGCCGGCATCCTCGTGTTTGCCGCCGTCACGCTGTTAATCATCAAAGCCTGTAGTCGACTCGGGGGTGAACAATGAGCATCCTGCAGATTATCGCCGCGACTATTTCCGCCCTGCTGTTTATCTACCTCGTGTACGCCCTGTTAAAAGCGGAGGAATTTTAATGAACTCGTCCATTTACTTTCAACTGGCGCTGTATTTAATTGTTTTATTCGCATGCGCTTTTCCGTTGGGCGGCTATATCGCCGGCATCATGTCGGGCACTGACAATAAAGTTACCCGCATCTTCGGGCCGCTTGAACGCTTCATATACAGACTCTGCGGCGTGGATCACAACGTCGAAATGGGTTGGAAAAATTATGCGTTCGCCGTCATCCTGTTTAATTTACTGGGTGTGTTATCGGTCTACGCCTTGCAGCGCCTGCAGGCAGGTTTGCCGCTGAATCCGCAGGCCATGGCGGCGATAACGCCGGACTCTTCCTTTAACACGGCAATCAGTTTTGTGACCAACACCAACTGGCAAGGTTATACCGGTGAGGCGGCAATGAGTTATCTGACGCAAATGCTGGGGCTGGCTGTGCAAAACTTCTTTTCTGCTGCCACCGGTTTAGCGGTTGTGATTGCGATGATCCGCGGCTTTGCCCGTCACAGTGCGCAAACCATAGGCAATTTCTGGGTCGATATAACACGCAGCGTGCTGTATATCTTGCTGCCGCTCGCGTTAATCATTGCAGTCTTCTTTATGGGTCAGGGCGTCATCCAGAATTTTGACGCGTATAAAACCGTCAATCTGACTGAAGAACTCACTTATACCCAACCCAAAGTAGATGCGGCTGGCGCACCGGTACTGGATGCAAAAGGCGTTGCAGTGCAAGAGACGCTGACCACCAAAACGCAAACCTTGCCGATGGGACCGGTAGCATCGCAGGAAGCGATCAAAATGGTCGGTACCAATGGCGGTGGATTTTTTAACGCCAACTCGGCACATCCTTATGAAAACCCCACACCCCTGTCTAATTTTGTACAGATATTGTCTATATTTTTAATACCGGCAGCGTTATGTATCGCATTCGGAAAAATGGTCGGAGACAACCGTCAGGGATGGGCAGTGCTGGCCGCGATGACCATTATTTTTGTCGTGATGGCTTACCTGGCCAACGCCGCTGAAACGCAAGGCAATCCGGTTTTAAACGGGATGGGCATCGATCAAACGCCGCAAATGAGTCTGGCGCATACCGTACAGGCCGGCGGCAATATGGAAGGCAAGGAGACGCGCTTCGGCATGGTTGCCTCCAGCATTTTCGCGACAGTGACCACTGCTGCGTCCTGCGGCGCAGTCAACGGCATGCATGACTCGTTTACTGCACTGGGCGGCATGGTGCCATTGTGGCTGATTCAACTCGGTGAAGTGGTGTTTGGCGGGGTTGGTTCGGGATTATACGGCATGTTGATATTCGCAATTCTGGCGGTATTTATTGCCGGGTTGATGATAGGCCGCACACCGGAATATCTGGGCAAAAAAATCGAAGCATTCGATATGAAAATGGTGTCGATTGCGATTCTGGTTGGCCCGTTCCTGGTGCTGGTTGGTACCGCGATTGCAGTACTGGCGACTGACGGCAAAGCGGGCATTTTAAATCCCGGCGCCCACGGTTTTACCGAAGTCCTGTATGCATTCTCTTCCGCAGTCAACAACAACGGCAGCGCGTTTGCCGGACTTTCGGCGAACACACCGTTTTATAACATCATGCTGGCGATTGCGATGTGGTTCGGGCGCTTTCTGGTCATCGTTCCGGTACTGGCGATTGCAGGTTCGCTGGCGCGAAAAAAACGTCTTGCTACAACGGTTGGTTCGTTGCCCACCCATGGTCCGCTATTCGTGGTCCTGCTAATTGGCTGCGTGATTATAGTCGGCGCTCTGACCTACATTCCGGCGCTGGCACTGGGCCCGGTTATTGAACATCTGACTTTCAATGTTGCACACTGATTTGCACACTCACTCATTGAAAAAGAGAATACCAAATGACTCATAAAATAAATCAATCTCTATTAAATCCCGACATACTTAAAGTCGCGTTGATAGATTCATTTCGCAAATTGGCGCCTACCCACCAGATTAAAAATCCGGTGATGTTTGTGGTGTTTATCGGCAGCCTGCTGACCACCGGCCTGGCGTTTCAGGCAGTGTTTGGCAAAGGCGAAGCGCCTGCCAATTTCATTATCGCCATTTCGCTGTGGTTATGGTTCACCCTGCTGTTTGCCAACTTTGCCGAAGCCATGGCGGAAGGTCGCAGCAAGGCTCAGGCAGAAGCGTTGCGCGGTGCCAAACAGGATGTGAAAGCCAAAAAACTGACGCAGCCTAAATATGGCGCTACGCAAATACTGGTGAATGGTTCAACCTTAATCAAGGGCGACGTGGTTCTGGTTGAAGCGCACGACGTCATCCCTGCCGATGGCGAAGTCATCGAAGGTGCCGCTTCGGTCGATGAATCTGCGATTACCGGTGAATCCGCCCCGGTAATCCGCGAGTCAGGCGGCGACTTCAGTTCTGTCACCGGTGGCACGCGGGTATTATCGGACTGGATCGTGGTACGAGTTTCAGTCAACCCCGGCGAAGCGTTTTTAGATCGCATGATCGCCATGGTTGAAGGTGCCAAACGGCAAAAAACCCCAAATGAAATCGCGTTGACGATATTGCTGGTGGCGCTCACCATCATCTTCCTGTTGGCCACCGTCACCCTGCTGCCGTTTTCTTTGTTCAGCGTCGCAGCAGCCGGTACAGGCGCCCCAATTACGATCACGGTACTGGTCGCTCTATTAGTCTGTTTGATTCCCACTACCATCGGTGGTCTGTTATCGTCAGTCGGCATCGCCGGGATGAGCCGGATGATGCGCGCCAACGTTATCGCCACTTCAGGACGCGCGGTTGAAGCAGCGGGTGATGTGGATGTGTTGTTGCTGGATAAAACCGGCACGATTACTCTCGGCAATCGTCAGGCATCCGCTTTCCATCCGGCCAGTGGTGTCACCGCAGAACAGTTAGCCGATGCAGCGCAACTGTCTTCTCTGGCAGATGAAACTCCGGAAGGTCGCAGCATCGTCATTTTGGCCAAGCAAAAATACCAGCTGCGCGAACGCAATATTCAGGCTCTGGGTGCCAGCTTTATTCCCTTTACCGCGCAAACGCGCATGAGCGGCGTCGATTTAAATGAGACTGACGGTGAACATGCGGGCCATAAGCGTCAGATCCGCAAAGGCTCAGTCGATGCGATACGCAACTACGTCACCAATCTGGGGCATGAATTTCCTAAGAACGTCAGTGAATTAGTCGACCAGGTTGCAAAAAAGGGCAGCACGCCCCTGGTGGTGGTTGACGGCAATCGGGTCATGGGCGTGATCGAACTGAAAGATATCGTCAAAGGCGGCATCAAGGAACGGTTTGCCGAGTTGCGCAAAATGGGCATCAAAACCGTGATGATTACCGGTGACAATCGCCTGACCGCCGCTGCGATTGCTGCCGAAGCCGGTGTGGATGATTTTCTGGCAGAGGCTACACCAGAAGACAAATTGAAATTAATCCGCAGTCATCAGGCCGAAGGAAAACTGGTCGCCATGACCGGTGACGGCACCAACGATGCGCCGGCATTGGCTCAGGCCGATGTGGCAGTCGCGATGAATACCGGAACGCAGGCCGCCAAAGAAGCCGGCAATATGGTTGATCTGGACTCCAATCCGACCAAATTGATTGAGATCGTCGAAATCGGCAAGCAAATGCTGATGACGCGCGGCTCACTCACCACCTTCTCGATTGCGAATGACGTCGCCAAATATTTTGCGATTATTCCGGCTGCCTTCGCCAGCACTTATCCGCAACTGAATTCGCTCAATGTCATGCATTTGACTACGCCGGCTTCGGCGATATTATCTGCGGTGATTTTTAATGCGCTGATTATTGTGTGCCTGATTCCACTGGCGCTCAAAGGCCTGAAATATCGCGCCTTGGGTGCCGCCGTACTGTTGCGCCGCAATTTATTGATCTATGGCCTGGGTGGTTTGATCGTGCCTTTTATCGGCATCAAACTTATCGACGTCATCTTGACCGTGCTCGGTTTAGCCTAATTTGGAACTCTTATGAAAACCCTGATCCGCCCCGCAATTAGTTTATTTATTCTGCTCAGTATCGCCACCGGCATAGTTTATCCGGTAGTGACAGCCGGCATAGGAAAAATCACCTTTCCTGATCAGGCCAACGGCAGCCTGATCGTAAAGGATCATAAAATTATTGGCTCCAGCTTAATTGGCCAGAACTTCAGCTCTCCCGGTTATTTTTGGGGCCGCCCATCCGCTACCAGCCCTATGCCGTACAACGGGCTGAACTCTGGCGGTTCAAATTTTGGGCCGACCAATCCGGCGCAAAAAGCTGCAGTGGCGGATCGCGTCAAGGCATTGCATGATGCTGACCCGAGCAATACAGAGGCGATACCGGTAGATCTGGTCACGGCATCCGGTAGTGGTCTGGATCCGGAAATCAGTCCGGCTGCTGCGTACTATCAGGTGCAGCGTGTTGCCCGGGCACGCAATATCAACGCTGAAGCGTTGAAACAGTTAGTGGCGAAATACACAGAAGGTCCGCAACTTGGGGTGTTGGGTGAAGCACGGGTTAATGTGTTGAAATTGAATTTAGCGTTGGATAAATTTAATTAGGCGACTAAAATGCAGCGTAGCACCGTAGCACCGTAGGTTGGGCTACGCTTCACCAGCCCAACGTCTCTTGGAAACAACGTAGGTTGGGCTACGCTTCACCAGCCCAACGTCTCTTGAAGGCAGCGTAGGTTGGGCTGCGCCTCACCAGCCCAACATCTCTTGGATTTGAGGGTGGTTGTTTATTTTGGCGTGGAGTGTTGGGCTGGTGAAGCGTAGCCCAACCTACGAAGCGCGCCCCAACCTACGAAGCGAAGCCGAACCTGCGAACTGACAACCGATGACCGACACCCGCCCCGACCCCGACGAACTCCTCGATAAAATCCAGCGCGAAGACGCCAGGCAGCAGCGCGGCCATTTCAAATTATTTTTTGGTTCCTGCGCCGGAGTCGGTAAAACCTTCGCCATGTTAAGCGCCGCCAAAGCGCAGCAGCTGCAGGGCGTCGACGTCATCATCGGTGTCGTGGAAACGCATGGCCGACGCGATACCATCGCCATGACCGAAGGGCTGGAAACACTGCCTCCGCAAAAGATTAACTATTCCGAAAAACTGCGCGACGAATTCGATCTGGATGGCGCGCTGAAGCGCAAGCCGGCGCTCATCCTGATGGACGAATTGGCCCATTCAAATATTCCTGGAACCCGCCATCAAAAACGCTGGCAGGATGTGGAAGAATTATTAGCCGCCGGTATTAACGTGTATTCCACGGTGAACGTGCAGCATCTGGAAAGTCTCAACGACATCGTCGGACAGATTACCGGCATACGCGTCTGGGAGACTATTCCGGACCGAGTGTTTGATATGGCCGATGAAATTACGCTGGTTGATCTGCCGCCCGATGAGCTGTTGCGACGCCTGAAAGAAGGCAAGGTTTATATACCGCACCAGGCCGAACGCGCGTCCAAAAACTTTTTCCGCAAGGGGAATTTAATCGCCTTGCGCGAACTCGCCCTGCGCCGTACCGCCGATCAGGTCGATGCGCAAATGCGCGATTACCGTGCCGACCAGTCGATACAGGATGTCTGGCAGGCCAAGGAACGTCTGCTGGTTTGCGTGGGACCGCATGACAGCAGCAAGAAACTGGTACGGAGCGCGGCACGACTGGCCGCCAGTCTGCGCGCCGATTTAATCGCGGTGTATATCGAAACACCGGGTCTGCAGAAATTATCCGATGCGCGGCGCGAGGCTATCCATAAAACATTAAAACTGGCGCAGGATCTGGGCGCGGAGACGACCACCCTGTCCGGTGATAAATTGGCCCCCATACTGCTCAGTTATGCGCAAAGCCGTAACGTGACCAAACTGGTGATAGGCAAATCTACCCGGCCGACCTGGAAGCGCGTATTACGCACCAGTCTGGCTGACGAACTGGCCAGCAGAACTACCGATGTCGACGTCTACGTGGTCGGGCACGACTTTGACATTGATCCCGACACCAACAAGTCGCACAAGGGTGACGATAATAACCTGACCGGTACCACCACCTATCCGTCGCAGTTGCTCAGTTATATCTGGGCTGGGCTGATCTGTATTGTAGTGACAGGCATCACCGCCGGGCTGGTCAATATATTCGATCTGGCTAACGTCATCATGGTGTATCTGCTCGCTGCGGTATTTATTGCGATCAAATTCGGACGCGGCCCCAGTATTTTCGCCTCGTTTTTAAGCGTCGCCTCGTTTGACTTTTTCTTCGTTCCACCCAAATTCTCGTTTTCCGTCTCCGATACTCAGTACCTGTTTACCTTTGTGATTATGCTGGCGGTGTCTTTGATCATCAGTAATTTAACCGCCAGCCTGCGCTACCAGGCGCGCATAGCCAGTTTCCGGGAACGACGCACCAATGCCTTGAATGCGATGAGCAAGGCCTTGTCGTCCGCATTGATGGTCAACCAGATTATCGAAATCAGCAATGAACATCTGGTGGGCATTTTCCAGGCCAAGATTGCGATACTGCTGCCGGACAGTCATGAAACGATACGCCAGCCACTGACCGACACCAACACCGTACCTGAGCAACTTGACCTGGGTGTGGCGCAATGGGTGTACGACAATCAGCAACGTGCCGGACTCGGTACCAATACGCTGCCGGCCAATACCCTGCTCTATCTGCCGTTGCAGGCACCGATGCGCACGCGTGGCGTGCTGGCGATTGCGCCAACGCAGCACAGACAGATTTTTCAGCCGGAACAACTGCAGCTGCTGGACACCTTTGCGTCGCAAATCGCGCTGGCGTTGGAACGCATACATTATGTCGACGTGGCGCAGGATGCATTGATCAGCATTGAAGCCGAACGCTTACGCAATTCGCTGCTGTCCGCGATCTCGCATGATTTACGCACACCTCTGACCGCCATTATGGGTTTATCGAGCACCCTGGCCGAGCAAACTCAGATCAGCGAACAGACTCGCCGCGATCTGATTTTGGGGATTAATGAGGAAGCGCGTCACATGAACAGTCTGATCATGAATTTGCTTGATATGGCAAAGCTACAGTCTGGCAAAGTGGTGCTCAACCGGCAGTGGCAACCGATAGATGAAGTCATTGGCAGTGCGCTGCGCATCTCCGGTCCGCTGCTGGTGAATCATCACGTTAAACTGGAGATCGCCAAAAATTTGCCGCTGCTGTCGTTCGATGCAGTGTTGATTGAACGGGTGTTATGCAATTTAATCGAAAACGCAGTCAAATATGGACATGATCAAATTTTGATTCAGGCGGAAATCGTCTACGATGAATTTATCTTAAGTGTGGTCGATAACGGCCAAGGCCTGCCCGACGGTATGGGTGAAAAAATCTTCGATAAATTTACTCGTGGCGAAAAAGAATCGTCCACGCACGGCGTTGGACTCGGATTGGCTATCTGCAAGGCGATCATCGAAGCGCATCAGGGCAAAATCTGGGCAACTAACTCGACCATGCAAGGTGCTAAAATCAGCTTTACCCTGCCTTTGGGTACACCGCCCAATATAGAAATCGAAACACTTTAAAGTCGCACAATGACCAACGAAACCACGATTAATCTTGTTTTGGTAGAAGACGAAAAACAGATACGGCGCTTTCTGACCGCAGCCTTGGTCAATGAAGGTATTACAGTGCATGAAGCAGAAACCGGTAAGCAGGGATTAATCGAATGCGCTACCAGAAAACCGGACATCGTCATAGTCGATTTGGGCTTGCCGGATATTAGCGGTATTGAACTGATCAAGGAAGTGCGGGCCTGGAGTGAAGTGCCCATCATCGTGCTATCTGCCCGCATACAGGAGCATGAAAAGGTGGGCGCTTTGGATGCCGGTGCCGATGATTATTTAAGCAAACCGTTTGGTACTGCAGAACTGATTGCACGAATCCGCGCGCATCTGCGTCGTCGCCAGCCAAACACAACGTCAACAGATCATCTTTTTCAGTTTAGCGATGTTAAAGTCGATTTTTCATTGCGCACCGTGACTAAAAACGACGAGGAAGTGCACTTGAGTCCGATAGAGTACCGGCTGTTGTCGGTGTTGGCGCGCAATGCCGGCAAGGTCATGACACATCGCCAGTTGCTCAATGAAGTATGGGGACCGAATCATTCCGAGAGTAGCCATTATCTGCGTATTTATATGGCCAACCTGCGTCAAAAGCTGGAACAGATTCCGGCGCAACCCAGGCATTTTTTGACTGAGACCGGGGTTGGCTACCGACTCGTAGTCAACGATGTGCGCAAACCATCTTCGTAACCTGGGCTATGCGTCGTAACTTGGGCCGCGCTTGGTAGGTTGGGCCGCGCTTGGTAGGTTGGGCTGCGCTTGGTAGGTTGGGCTAGGCTTCACCAGCCCAACACTCCACACCAAAAATACCGCTACACTTTATATAAAAAACGTTGGGCTGATGAAACGTAGCCCAACCTACAATTAAGATTTTTCGCGAAAAAAAAGGCAGCCTAAGCTGCCCTCTCTTCAAAAAAACATTCTACTGCGCAGTTTTGTCCTTGGCGGCATCCGCTGCAAACGACTTGGTAATTTTCGCTTTACCATTTTTCTTCAGCTGCTCAACAAAGGTATACAACGCTTCCGAGCCCAGCGTCGTGTCTATCTGTTTGGCGATTTCTTCCGCACGACGCGGATCTGACGCTGCCTCCTGAATCTTATTGATACGATAAACCGTGTAGCCCTGACCTGGCATATCCACGCCGACAAACGCAGGCAATTTACGCGCGTCCGCTTTCATGATCGCGTCAAACGCAGGACGTGGCACGCCCAGTTGCGCAATACGCGAGATCAGCTTGGTGTCTGCAAAACCTGCATCGTCCGGTTTCGCCAACAGGCCGGCCAATTTTTCCTGACCCGCTTTTTCCGCCAACGCGTCCGCTTCAGTCGCAGTGACACGCGCAGTCACTACATCTTTGACTTCATCAAACGGACGTTTGCTTGCCGGCGTAAAGGTCATGATATGGGCCGACACCAGAGTATTCGAACCCAGATCCAACGCTTCCATATTGTGTTTATTTTTGATCAGATCATCCGTAAACAATGCCTTCAAAAATTTTGGATTGGATAACACCGGATTACTCATCGCACCCAGGCTATCCATATTCGGTGTGGGTGTAATTTTGTCGGCAGTTTGTATCGTCAGTTTTAATTTATCCGCTACCGGCTTCAGACTATCCGATTGCTCATAGACGGTATTGGTGAACGTTTCGGCCAATTCACTGAATTTTTTTGCCGCTTTTTGTTTTTTAATTTCTTCTGCAATTTGATCTTTAACCTGATCCAGCGTTTTCACAGCGGCCGGTTTTATCCCCGTCAAATGAATAATGTGATAGCCGAAGTCAGTCTCAACCACATCGCTGATTTCATCCTGCTTCAACGCAAACGCGGCGTCTTCAAATGGCTTGAGCATCATGCCCTTACCGAAGAAATCCAGATCACCGCCTTGCGACGCCGAACCTTCATCCTGCGAATACTGTTTAGCCAATTCTGCAAAGTTGGCCGGTTGTTTGCGCACCAGTGCCAACACTTCTTCTGCTTTGGCTTTGGCGGCCGCTTTATCGGCAGCGCTTGCATCTTTTTTGACTTTAATCAAAATATGACTGGCGCGACGCTGCTCCGCTGTCGCGTAGTTTTTGGCGTTTTGATTGTAGTACTCTTTAATTTCATCGTCAGATACAGTCATCTGAGCGACAATGGCGTCGCTGCTCAGCACCACGTATTCGATGCTTGCCATTTCCGGAATATTAAATTGCGCGCCGTTTTTATCGTAATACGCCTTCAACATCGCGTCGCTCAGTTTTACCTGACTGACAAAATCAGCGTCCTTGAAGTTTAACGACTCAATTTCACGTTCCTGATTGCTGATGGCATTGACTTGATCAACCACTGTTTTCGGTACTATCGTGCTGGCCTGCACTGCGCTGGTCAATTGTTCCTGAGCCAGATCGGCGCGCAAACCATTTTCGTACATCGCCTGCGTCATACCTTGCGATGCCAGCGCTCTTGCGTAGCCCTGCTTGTCGAACGATCCGTCCGGCAGCATCAGGCCAGGTATGCCTAAAATAGTTTTCTGCAATGTCAGATCTGACGTCGTCAGCTTCTCTTTGCGCACTTCAGTTTTGATAGCACGCTGCGCAATCAGATTATCCAGCACCGATTGTTTTACTTCGGGTGTATTAAACAGAGCTTCATCAAATTTGTCGCCGTACCGCTGACGCATCTGATTCATCCGGTCACGCAATGCGTCATCAAATTCCTGTTGCGAGATATTTTCTCCCGCTACCTGAGCGATTGAACTCTCGCTATTTCCGCGAACATAACTGGAAATACCAACTAGGGCAAAAGACGGAACTATAAATAACAGCAAAATGAATTGCATCAATCGCTGGTGGGTACGTACGTATTCAAACATGGTGGAGGTCACTCATTCACATACAGGAGGTGGGCGGGCTGCTTCGTTATAATTAAAAGCCAACGCATATAAAAAAAGGAACCGACGTTCACCGGAGTTCGCGGGGTTCGCTTTTCTACTATCTTATTCAATTCAAATCATTAGCTGTTTTTATGATTGCGCCTGATAGCAATTACGCAATCTCTTCGTCGTCTAATGACAACGTGCGATTCTATCAGTGTTTGCTGCTGTGTGACAAGGTGCGGTCGCGGGTGGGAATGGCCCCTTTGGCTTTCGTTGATTGAGCTACTCCGTAGGTTGGGCTACGCTTCACCAGCCCAACATTCAACCCTAAATTATTTGAGGTCTTCCTTTTTTCAAGTCAGAGTGTTGGGCTGATGAAGCGTAGCCCAACCTACGGCGCCGATTCGCCGGCAGGCGAATCGCTTCGAGTTCCGCCGAAAGCCGCGCAGGCGGCTTTCTCCATTCCGTCAAATAAAAAAACCCGCTTACGCGGGCTTATTTTATTTGGCGGAGTGGACGGGACTCGAACCCGCGACCCCCGGCGTGACAGGCCGGTATTCTAACCAACTGAACTACCACTCCTGTTAGCCTGTGCAATGCGTTTAATTGGTGGGTGCTGAGAGGCTCGAACTCCCGACCTACGCCTTGTAAGGGCGCCGCTCTACCAACTGAGCTAAGCACCCAATCAAACTGGGTATTGCATAGAAGGGCGCTAGTTTACCGCATCCTTCAAACCTTTGCCAGGTTTAAATTTAGGGACTTTAGCCGATTTGATTTTGATCGCTTCACCAGTTCTTGGATTGCGACCAACGCGCGCAGCACGCTTTCCAACTGAGAATGTGCCGAAACCTACCAAGGTGACTGTGCCATTTTTTTTCAGAGTGACTTTTATTGCGCCTATCGTTGCGTCTAATGAGCGAGTTGCTGCCGCTTTAGAAATGTCCGCAGATTTGGCGATATGTTCGATCAATTCGGTTTTATTCACTTACGTCCCCTAGCAAAAGTTAATTTTTTGTGTCGATGCTCATCGACTTTGGATTCTCACGCATCTACACGCGGTATGTTCGTTTGGTCTTTTTCATTTTCACCACTCCCCACCTTTTACAGTAGAAAATCAGCATTCGTATTAAACAAGCCCTAAAGCACGGTGTCAAGCGGTTTAACCAATTTTCACAGGGGATTAAAAAAATAAATTTGAAATGCTCCGGGCATGCGATGGATCATCAGTTTTCGCCTACTGATAAACCAGTTTGCAGATCAGGATTTTTTTCGATGCTTCTTCAAATTCCAATTATCGATAGACGATTTTCGCGGCATTTTCTGCGCAAGTTCTGCGCTACTTTATTTTTAAAATATTCAAAAATTTATCTTTTCAAATTTCGACGACACAAATTTAATGAACTCAAAGACAATCAGTTCGCCCTATGAAAAGTAACGATTTCAGCACATCAAATTGGTGACGCAATCTGGAATCCTCATCGCCACTTCACATCGCCATACAGTTGAATTGTGGTGTTTTCAATAAGTTCAACAGCCAGGTACTATTGGTACAGCGCGCTATAAATCCTAGGGGATTCTCGTTTTGCAAATTAAAATAGTAAAATGTTTTTACCGTTCAGACCAAACCGTCTATAGTTTAGCCCACCCTTACCTTCTCATCGAATCATGAATTTTGACGTTGCCATTATCGGAAGCGGATTAGCTGGATATTCCGTCGCACTGCATTTAGCCGACACGCAAAAAGTCGCCATTTTTTCCAAACGCGCCCTGCTGGATGGCTCCAGTAACTGGGCACAAGGTGGCATCGCTGCCGTACTCGATTCCGGCGACAGCGTCGATCAGCATCTGTCCGATACCATTATTGCCGGCGGCGGATTATGTGATGAAGCCGCGACCAAATTTATTTTGGAAAATGGTCGCACCGCTATCGACTGGCTGATTGCGCAGGGCGTGCCTTTCACGCAGGACGCAGCAGCAGAATTGGGATTTCATTTAACCCGTGAAGGCGGACACAGCCAGCGCCGCATTATTCACGCCGCTGATGCCACCGGTCACGCAATCCAGGTCACGCTGGAAGAAAAAATTCGCAGTCATCCCAACATCAGTTTGTTCGAACATTACTATGCCATCGATCTGATCACCAGCGACAAGCTGGATGACTCGGTCAAAACAAATCAACCGCCTCACACGCCGCGCTGTTTAGGTTTGTATGTGCAGGACGTAAAAACCGGCAAAGTACATACCGTCTCGGCACAACACACCGTGTTGGCGACCGGCGGTGCCGGCAAAGTGTATTTGTACACAACCAATCCCGACACCGCGACCGGCGACGGCATAGCCATGGCGTGGCGCGCCGGTTGCCGGATTTCGAATATGGAATTCATTCAGTTTCATCCCACCTGCCTATATCATCCGTACGCCAAATCATTTCTGATTTCGGAAGCAGTACGCGGTGAAGGCGGGTTATTAAAACTGCCTGCCACTGCGGGTGCATCGGCAGGCAATCGGTTTATGCCGGCACATGATGAACGCGCTGAACTGGCACCGCGCGATGTAGTTGCGCGTGCCATTGACTTTGAAATGAAAAAGCGCGGCCTGGATTATGTTGATCTGGATATCTCGCATCAGTCGCCCGAATTTTTGCAGGAGCATTTCCCGACCATCTATGCACGCTGTCTGGAGTTCGGCATCGATATCAGCAAGCAACCGATACCGGTCGTGCCCGCCGCACATTACACCTGCGGCGGCATTGTCACCGATGTGATGGGCCGCACTGATTTGCCGGGACTGTATGCCGTTGGCGAAGCCTCGTGTACCGGACTACATGGTGCGAATCGACTGGCAAGTAATTCACTGCTGGAATGCCTGGTGATCGGGAAAGCCGTGGCGGGGCATATCACCAGCCAGGATGTGATCCGCGTGCCGAAGCTGCCGACCTGGGATGAAAGCCGGGTTAGTGATGCCGATGAAGAAGTGGTGATCGCGCATAACTGGGACGAGCTGCGCCGCTTTATGTGGAACTATGTCGGCATCGTGCGCACCACCAAACGTCTCGAACGTGCGCAACATCGAATCCGCCTGTTAAAAGAAGAAATCGACGAGTACTACGCCAACTTCCGCATCACCAACAACTTATTGGAACTGCGTAATCTGGTCGACGTCGCTTCGCTGATCGTCAACAGCGCATTGTCGCGCCGTGAAAGCCGTGGCCTGCATTTCAGCCGCGACTTTCCTGACACGTTACCGAAAGCGATAGCGACGGTCATGGCGCCGCAGCCCCGTGAAAAAAAACGTAACGCAGCACCGCGCAATTCATGAATACAACCTCCTCCAACGTCACCCTGCTGGTTCTGTATTACTCGCGTAACGGCTCGACCAAAAAAATGGCCGATCTGATCGCGCAAGGCATAGAAAGCGTAGCGGGATGTACTGCAAGAATCCGCACTGTCCCGGCTGTCTCTACGGTCTGTGAAGCAGTTGAATCTTCGATTCCTGCTCACGGCGCACCATACGTCGAGTTAGCGGACTTAAAAGAATGCGCCGGCATCGCGCTGGGTTCTCCGACCAGGTTTGGCAATATGTCTGCGGCGATGAAATATTTTTGGGATGGCACTGCAGCCGACTGGCTCTCCGGAACGCTCAACGGCAAACCGGCCTGTGTGTTTACTTCTACCGGCAGTTTGCATGGCGGCCAGGAATCAACGCTACTATCCATGATGCTGCCGCTACTGCACCACGGCATGCTGATTCTCGGCCTGCCCTATTCGCATCCGGCGTTAATGTCGACATCCACTGGCGGCACACCCTACGGTGCAAGCCATTGGGCAGGTGCCGACGGCAGCAAATCCATTAGCGAAGACAGCAGGCAGCTGGCAATTGCGTTAGGCGCACGTCTGGCCAGCACTGCTCTTCAATTGCACAGAGCATGAATAAGTCCAGAGCTTACGCACATGGCGCGACCATTTCGCTGCTTGCGCTGATCACGCTGTGCATACTTGAAGAAATGTGGCTCTCGCCACTGCGACCCGGCGGTTCATGGCTGGTATTAAAAGTTGTGCCCTTATTTTTTTCTTTGCGCGGCGTGATCAAACAGGATAACTACACCATGCAGTGGTCATCCATGCTGATCCTGCTTTATTTCACCGAAGGCATAGTACGGGCCACTTCTGATCCGGCTGTCCTGTCGTCGCAACTCGGCTGGTTGGAAGTCGTACTTTGCTTGCTATTTTTTTATTGCACGCTCAGCTATTTACGTCCGCTAAAAAAGATAGCCAAGGCTGCCGCGAAACGCGAAAAGGAACGGGAAAAGGAACGGGAAATAGAGGCAGCTGCTAAAGAAAACGAGTTACATCAAACGCCATGAAACAATTTGTCGATCAATGTCGTCGCATAGTGGGTGATGCCTTTGTTGTCACCGACAGTGAAGCAATGATCGGCTATCTCACCGACTATCGCCAACGTTATGTCGGACAGGCAGTCGCCGTATTAAAGCCCGCCAATACCGAACAGGTTGCCGACATCGTCAAGCTGTGCGCCCACTATAACGTTGCCATCGTTCCTCAAGGCGGCAACACTGGATTGGTATTGGGCAGCGTACCTGAACAAAGCGGCGCTGCAGTGGTGTTATCTTTATTGAGATTAAACCAGATCCGCCATATCGATCCCGTCAACAACACCATCACGGTTGAAGCCGGCTGCATACTGCAGCAGGTGCAACAGGCGGCCGATTCTGCTGATCGCTTATTCCCTTTATCGTTGGCGTCTGAAGGTAGTTGCACAATAGGCGGCAATCTTTCCACCAACGCCGGCGGTACCGCTGTTCTGCATTACGGGAACTGTCGCGAATTATGTCTGAGTCTGGAAGTGGTTACGGCACAGGGTGAAATCTGGCATGGCTTGCGTGGCTTACGCAAAGATAATACCGGTTACGATTTACGTGATATGTATATTGGCGCTGAGGGCACCCTGGGAGTCATCACCGCCGCCGTACTCAAATTATTTCCCAAGCCGCGCAGTCGGATTACTGCGCTGGCGGCTTTTGAATCTGTTGAACAGGTCATTACATTATTTCATTTGGCGCAATCGAATAACAAAGATGCTGCGCTGACCGCATTTGAATTAATTTCCGACTATTGCCTCTGTTTGGTACGGCAGCATTTTCCGGAAATAAAGCAACCTGATTTGGCATCGCATCCGTACTATGCGTTGATTGAATTGTCCAGCCAGGACAGTGAATCCTCTGCGATGCAGGCGCTGGAAAATATTATGCAAGATGCGCTGCAAAAGAATATAGCTCTTGATGCGGTGGTCGCCGCAAGCCTGTCGCAATCGGCCGAGTTATGGAAAATTCGCGAATCGATTTCCGAAGCGCAGGCCAGGGAAGGAAAAAATATCAAACACGATATTTCCATCCCAATTTCAAATATCTCAGCCTTCGTTCAACAGACAGACACACTACTTCAACAGCAATTTGCCGGGTGCCGCATGGTCACATTCGGGCACATCGGCGATGGCAATTTACATTACAACGTGTCGGCGCCAAAAACTTCTTCGATCAGTGAATTTTTGATGAAACAAAACGCGATTAACCGGGTCGTATATGACAGCGTTGCGCAATTCTCCGGCTCTATCTCGGCTGAGCATGGTTTAGGCGCGCTAAAACGCGAAGAGATTTTGCACTATAAAAGCCCAGTCGAAATGCAATTAATGCGCAGCATTAAAAACGCACTCGACCCCAACAACATCATGAATCCGGGAAAGGTGGTGATGCCTTTGCCGTAGAAAGTACTGCATATGCGCGCACACCCACTTTTCAGCAGGATTTTCCAGGCCCGCTTCCCGGCGTTAATTGCCGCGATCACTCCCGCCTTATTGTTCAACACAACCAATTCATTGGCGATCAATAAATGCGTGATGAATGGCAGCACAACCTACACCGATCAACCTTGCCCTGCCGAGGCAAACTCCTCTCCGCTTACCCTCCGGGTGATTCCACCGGACGATCCCGTCGCTGCGCACCAGCGCTATCTGGACAATAAGAAAAAGCTGGATCAGATTTATCAGCAAAAAGCCCGGGACGAGTATCAGCAACAGCGTGACGCCAAGGCAGCCGCGCACCAATATAATTTGGCAAAAGATAAGGAATATCTATGCAAAAAACTGGATTTAAAACGCAAAGCAGCGCAACAACATCAATCCGAGCTAAAACATAAAGGAACCAGGAAGCAGTCTGACCAGGCGCAATTACAGGTGCAGCAGGCTGCGGACGATTACGCCAACAAATGTAATTGACCTGCGCTCAAGCCCAGCTTGAGTAAGGACGCCGCAATAAATTTGAATTCAGATAGCGCACATCGTGCGTGACTTCTTCGGCTATCCAATCGGGCTTTTGAAACGTTTGTGTTGCGCTGTCGAGTTCAATTTCGGCGACGACCAGGCCGGCATTATCACCAATAAAAACATCCAGCTCCCACAGCATGCCAGCGTACGGAATACGGTAGCGGTATTTTTCTATCAGCGGCTGTTCACATAATTTCAGGAGTTCGGCAGCATCAATGAGAGGGATGGGATATTCCCATTCCCCGCGGACGATACCCTGCATGGCGCCCTTGATAGTCAACATGGCCTGCTCACCTTCAATGCGGACCCGCACTACCCGTTCAGGGCTGGCCAACAAATAACCTTGCCGCATCAGCGCGCCTTGCGGCAAGGTTATCCATGGACTGCCATGGACCAGAAATTTACGTTCGATTTCAAGTGCCATCGGACTGATTTCCTGTCTTATTTCTTGTCTTATTTTCTGTTTACATGCTTCAGGATCGGTTGCAGCATCGCTTCGCCCAATTTTGCGCTGCGATCACCATCCCAACCAACCACCACATCGGGCAATTCGCAGTTATCTTTGAAAGGCAATTCCAGCGTCAGCGACACGCATTTGAAATGATGTCCGATATATTTTGAAGCCAGCTTCAGCATGTCCTCGTAATATTTATCGGTCGGATAGCCGAACTGAGTTTGAAAATCAGGACTCGCTTCAACAAAATTAGCGACAAACGCATTTTGCTCAGCGGCCTGTTTTTCAGAAAAGTCCTTCAGCATTTCGCTACCGGCGACAAAGTTATATGGCAGGGCCTCATCGCCATGAATATCCAAAAATAAATCGCAGCCTATTTCATGAATTTTATTTTTGACATGGAAAACTTCAGGGCTGGTTGCCAGGCTAGGCGTCATCCATTCACGATTCAAATTGGCGCCAGCTGCGTTGGTGCGCAGATTGCCGCGTACCGAGCCATCCGGATTCATATTCGGCACGACATAGAACACCGCTTTTTGCAATATTTTTCGGGAGACGGGATTCGCCACATCCAGCAACGCATCCAGCATCCCCTCGACCAACCACTCGGCCATGGTTTCGCCAGGGTGTTGACGGGCGATGACCCATATTTTTTGTTCCGCAGTTTCATCACCGATCACCAGCATATTCAAATCGCGCCCATCGACGGTACTACCCAAATCTTCGACGCGAACCAATGGCGAATACGCTGCGCGACCTAACAGCGACAGGTGGCGTTCCCACGAATACGGTTCGAAATAGGCGTAGTAAACACTGTCTTCGGTCGGCGTGTGATTGATAGTCATTACCTTGCCATCGTATTCGGTATCGACCCGAAACCATTCTTCACGGTCGTAACTCGCCACGGCGCGATACCCTTCCCAGCCGGCTGTGTAAGTCGCCTCACCTGCATTCAATATTTGTATCGCACAGGCCTGATCGCGCGCACCTTGCAAACGGAAATAAAACCACTGCATAAAATCAGCGTGGGAATCTTTGCGTAGATTGAGATGGATCTGGCCGGCGTTTGCAGTGCTGACAACTTCAATTGCACCTGCATCAAATTGGGAACTGATTTTAATTGACATGATTCGGTCTGGATAAAAAAGAGACCGCTATTCTCTCCCCATTGCCGCGCTTTCATCAAGCAATACCCATTATTTCTGCGTATTCTTGCCGAGCGCCTAGCAATTGATTGAAAAATTCTCTATAATCTGCCCCTCGTCGGGGCGTAGCGCAGCCTGGTAGCGTACATGCATGGGGTGCATGGGGTCGTGTGTTCGAATCACACCGTCCCGACCAATAAAATCAAACACTTAGAGGCCGATCTTTAGATTGGCCTTTTTTATTTTCGTCGATCAGACATCAGGATGCGTTGATCCGGCAACACTCAAGCGCCACAAAAACTCAGGGAGGCGCGTAGCCTCCCTGTTCTGTTAACCTTTAGTACCTAACAGCGCGGGCTTAAGCGCATCGTCCACCGCATTGTCACCCAGCCAGATACGCAGCACGGCGTTATAAAAAGCGACACCCGGCAACGTATCGCCCACTTTTTTGCCGTTCAGCGTAGCTTGCGTGCCGGCACCGGGAATCCAGTCCAGATAGAGCACGTCACCTTTTTTCAAGCCTTGCATCGAAGCGAACATTTCGCCCCACGCCATGGTTTGGTTGATGATCGCCGATTTCTCTTTCTTGTCGGAGTTTGCGTTCAGGCCCTTCATGAAGGCGTTACCAAAATCTTCCGAGCTGATTTCGCGCTGCATGACCAATACCATACGCCGCGGGCCGTCGATAGCCAGTACTTCGGCTGGCGTGCTGGCCTTTTGCGGCAGATACAATCCTGCCACATACAACTTGAAGAAAATCCCCTTGATACGGAACCCCGCACCATTCAGCTTGAGCTCCTTGCCTGCCAACTGCGACGTATCGTCGAGCTTGACTCCGCCCACATCTGCCGCGAGCGCAGTTTGCCCCAGCGCCATAAAAAGAAAGAGTGCTGTCAATGCTGCCGCGAGTGTCCATTTGCTGCGATTTTCACTATTCATGTTGTCTCCAGTTGGTTGATTAATATCTACTGCAGTTCCTGCTACGTTCAAAACTCGTCCCAGCTTTCGCCGCGCGGCATCACCTTGACCGGTCTGGCCAGATTCGCACGCGCCGACGCCAGCGTCCGCGATGGCGCACGCACCACAGGCGCGACTTTAACCAGCTTGGGTCGTGGTGCCGCTGCGTGCCCCACGTGGATTTCGTTATGTTGCACATTAAGTTTGAACACGCTGACTACCTGAGTCAAATTACCGGCCTGATTTTGCATCGACTCGGCCGCCGCCGCCGCTTCCTCAACCAGTGCGGCATTTTGCTGCGTCACGCCGTCCATCTGAGCAATCGCGCGGTTCACCTGTTCGATGCCAGCGCTTTGCTCAACCGTGGCGGCAGTGATCTCAGCCATGATGTCGGTGACGCGCTTGACGCTGGCCACCACTTCATCCATGGTAATGCCGGCCTTGCTGACCAGATCGCTACCGGTCGCCACTTTATCGACCGAATCGCCGATCAATGCCTTGATTTCCTTGGCCGCGCCAGCCGAACGCTGCGCCAAATTTCTGACTTCGCTCGCCACCACCGCAAAGCCGCGCCCCTGCTCGCCGGCTCTGGCTGCTTCGACTGCGGCGTTCAACGCCAGAATATTGGTTTGAAACGCGATGCCGTCGATGACGCTAATGATGTCGACGATTTTCTTGGACGATTCATTAATCGATCCCATTGTGCTGATCACTTGCGCCACCACGCTACCGCCCTGTTCGGCAACTTCGGAGGCGGACGCCGCCAATTGATTGGCCTGACGCGCGTTATCCGCATTTTGTTTGACAGTAGCAGTCAATTCCTTCATCGACGAGGCAGTCTCGGCCAGCGACGTAGCCTGTTCTTCGGTGCGATTCGACAAATCCAGATTGCCGCTGGCGATTTCACTCGACGCAGTGACGATCGTGTCGGTTCCGCTTCGGACTTCGCTGACAATGCGCACCAGACTTTCGTTCATATCCTTGAGCGCCTCCATCATTTGCCCGGTTTCATCGCGCGTTGTCAGGATGATATTGCTGGTCAGATCGCCCTGCGCGACCCGTTTAGCGATATCGACTGCAGCGTTGAGTGGTCGGGTGATGCTGCGGGTGACCAATATCGCGATTACCACGCTGATAAAGCCGGCAGCCAGCGCCAGCGTAAGTATCCACATTTCGGTTTGCGTCGCCTGGTGCGACGATTGATCTCCAGCCGACTCCATCTGACTGTTCTGATAACCAATGAAGTCGTCCAGCGCTTTGAAGTACTTGGTTTGCAACGGACGCACCGAAAACATCAGTTTGACCAGCGCATCGTCTTTATTGTCATCGTTGATTAAGCCGACAAAAGTGGTTTGCGCCGGCAGAAACTTCTCGCGAATCTGCAAGATGTTCTGCAAATATTCAAGTCCCTTGGGATCGATGATTCTTTTGCCGAGGTTGGCCATCGTTTCGTTGGTCGCCGCGTTTTGCCTGTCGATATTGGCCAGTTCGTTTTTTATCTGCGTCGGATCAGTCATGATCAGCACGCTCAACATGCTGCGCGACACTTCATTCATCTGCGCTTTGACTTGATCCGCCAGCACAGTTTCCGGGTAGCGATCCTTGACCATCAGATTGATCTCGCCATTCAGGCTACCGATGCGCAAGTACGCGAGGCCGGCGACGATAATAAATAATGTGATAACAAATCCGAATCCGATAGCCAATCGTTGTCCCAGGCTAGTCTCTTTTATATTCATATCAGCTTTCATTTGCGCAGTGCAGCAAAACCAACAACCTTCATCTGATTGCATCTTTAGTAATTTACTTTACCAAGGAGATCGCATTTCCGCTTAGCAATTATTAGAGTATTCAATCGATTTGCACCAAAACCATCCACGCTTCGCACCATGATCCGCTTGACTTTCCCAGTGCCGGATTCCCACTCCATTCACGGCGCAATGTGTATCCAAATCGAGACAAACGACAGATCCGGATCGTTGCAATTTGCCTCAATCACTACCGTCCATACGAGTCCAAGCGAGTTTCGCACTGCACCATCGACGTGCGCGCTCTGGAAATTGAAAATAAAATATTTACATTTGCCCAATGGAATTATATGCTTACAAAAAATGTAAATAGGAAACTGTTCTCTATTTGCAATTTGACTTGTTCTAGATTAATTTAGGTTGTATGTAGTGATTAAATGACGCAGGTTGCAAAAACCGTTTATTTGAACTACTCAAGGAGAAGGTAAACATGAAAAATCAAGATCAAACCGAAACAAACTGGGTGCAACGCTCAAACACGGAAATAGAATCGGCGGTGAATCGCGGTCTTGCCGTAGCGCTATTTGAGGGAATATCAGCAGGCGCAAAATTAATGTCTGCAGCAGGCGTGCCGCTGGAAGTGAGCGCTCGGGTATTAGGTAATCACAAACGTCGTGCTACAGATTGGCAATAACTAACTCCTTGCATTTAAAGATAACGATAAATTATCTCGCGAGTTGTTAGTTGTTGAAATACGCTGCGTGGGTCAAACCAATTTGCAGCCCGATTTTTAGCCGCAGTTTTTCAGCGGCATCAGCAGATGTTAAAAAAGGCGGCATCACCTTTCGGTGACGCCGCCTTTTTTTAGCCGGCTTTTATTTCCGGCTTTTATGGTCTTATTTCATCGGAGCCAAAATCTCGCTCAGTCGATCAGGCGTTCCTTCGATCCGAACCAGATGCGGATATTTCAGACCGTCGTGATAATCAATACTCACCGTGTGATAACGATCATCTTTTTTCAGCAATAATTCTATCGGCTGATTATCGGTTTTTGCGGCGGTAATCGCGTCTTTCAATAGCTCCATTTTATAAGCGCGACCATTGACCGCCACTAAAGTAGCCCCGCTCGTCATGCCATGCTTGAATGCGATGCTATCCCACTCTACTGATTCAATGCGCGCTTCCTTACCGACAGTAATACCCAAAGAGTAAGCAAAATCCGCGACGTGGCGTTGCTCCTCAACGTTTTTCGTGTGGCTGCTAGGCACATCTGTGTACTCCAACTTCCAGCCACCACGCGTCAAACCATCTTTAGGTGCGATGGCGGCATGTCCATCCAGTCGCGTACGCAAGAAATTGGCCCAGTCATACGGCTGTACCGCATTCAACGTATTGACCACATCATCAAAGGTATAGGTCAACGCATGATTGCGGCCATTCTCCACACCGAAGAACGCGCGAGCAAAATCATTCAGTGATTTCTTATCTCCTGATAGCTCTCTGATTTTGGTATCTGCATCGAGCCAGACCAGTTCACCTTCACTGTAATATTCTTCACCGCGCTGCCAGGAAGACCAGGCCATCGGACCACGATGACTAACTATCGGTCCATTGGTCGTGTCTTGCAGATTACGCCAGGTCCGCCCCGCCTGATGATCATAATGAGCCGCTATATTTGCCATCTGGTCACGAATCTGCTCTGCTGTTTCCAGGCCGGATCGTGCAGATAAAACCTCGCCCCAATACTGTGTTTGCCCTTCATACACGTAGAGCAAAGAATCTTGCATGGGCACGTCAAAATTAGGGGTCCACAAATCAGCCGGACGGCGGAATTTGCCGTTCCATGAATGAGTATATTCATGCGGCAGCAAACCACGCATTTCCCAGGTTTTTCCCCAGTCGGTAAAATAATTTGCCTTTACGCCGTCTTCACTGGACTGGTGATGCTCCAAACCGATACCGCTAAATTCGTCACTCATTGCCAGCAGAAAGTCGTAATGCAGATAATGCTGCGAGCCGTACAGCTTGTAGGCCTGCTGCACTAACGCACGATGCGCAGCTATCTGTTCCGGCTTGGCGTCCAGATCGGCTGCGCTATCAGCAACCATATCTAAAAATACCGGGATAGTTGCGCCCGGATTCAGATCAATGCGCCTGAAATATTTACCGGCAAACATCGGTGAATCAACCAGATCGTCCAGATTGATCTGTTTAAATTGCGCCTGTGCACCAACTTGTTTTTCCAACTCTAAAGCGGTGCCGAATTTCCAGTCGGGTGGCAATGTGACGCTAGGTTTAACGTTGATATCACGGGCGTAGTAGCCGGCAGGATAGAGCACCACGGCATTCCACTGCACGCCTACTATTTCGGGAGTTGAAGTAATGCGCCCCTGATTCGATTCAACCGGCGATAAAAACTGAAATTCAGCGTCGATAAATTGCACGTCAGCCGGCACATCAACATGAAACGCGTACATTTCTACCGTGTCACGCTTCCATTCCAGAGGTTTGCCATTTGCGGTTAACTTTAAACCCGCAAGCTGGGTTATCGGTCCGGTCGGCGAATGGTTGCCGGGTAACCATTTCGGATAAAACAGGACAAGCTTTCCAGCAGTAACGGGAATCTTTTCATGCACATTAAATATTTTTTGATCCAGATTGCTTGCATCAACATCCAGTTGGATGACGCCGGGATATGGTTGATCTACTGGCTTGGGAATTTCCTGCGCGATTGCTGTTTGTAAGGCGAGTGAGGAAACTAATAAGGCTAAAGCTTTTAGCTTGCCTGCACCAGTTTTGTTTCTTGTTGAAATTGGCATATATGTCCTATAGTAAAAATCTTAATTCCGTCCTTAGTGACGTCAAGTGCTGCTCTAATTATTGTTTTACTGCTGTCTCAAATAAATCCGTCTTACAAGTTCCTCGCCGATAGCTTCAGCAGTTTGGCTACAAATACTTTTCACGTCAATTAATTTACTTCAAAACAACTGTTGCGTATGATATGTTGTAAAAATTACTTGTATTTACTTGCAAGTGAGATTGGATTAAGGAATACTCCAATAAGTTCCTCAAAAACAATATTTTATAAGAAATATTTTTAACGATTCATTTTTCACTAGGGATTAAAAATGACACTCGAAGAATCTATCCGCAGCTGTTTCAATAAATATGCCGATTTCAATGGCCGTGCAACCCGATCTGAATACTGGTGGTTCATGCTATTTTTATTCCTGGTTACCGGCGCTCTCGACATGGTCAGCAGACACGGCGTGGCGTCTGGATTATTTTCTCTGGCAACCATTATTCCTTCTTTTGCGGCAGGCGCGCGACGACTGCATGATACTAATCGCAGCGGCTGGTGGCAGTTACTCCTGATGGTTCCGGTTATTGGCTGGATTGTGCTGCTGGTCTGGGAAATCCAGGTGGGAGACGCTGCACCTAACCGCTACGATACGGCGCAGTAAATTATTTTTTCACTCTCTGTATCGCGTGTTTTAATTTAAAACGCGCGATGACCTTTACTAACTTATCCTATAATGCGCTCCGGTTAAACCTTAGCGCCGCTCGCGTCTTTCATGGCAGTCAATCATTACGAAAATTTCCCAGTCGCTTCGTTCCTGCTTCCGGCACGCTTGCGTCCGGCCGTGCGCGCTCTATATGCGTTTGCCCGCGGCGCTGACGATATTGCGGATGAAGGCGACGCTAGTAACGAGGAACGCATCGCAGACTTACAGCGCTATGCCGCGCAATTGGAGAAAATTGAACGCGGCGATGCGCCTGACACCGAACAATTTCAAACTCTGCAGCAGGTTATTCAACAATACCGGCTACCGATACAACCGCTGCACCAATTATTGTCTGCGTTTAAACAGGACGTCCTGAAAAAACGTTATCAGAGTTATGCTGAGTTACTGGATTATTGCGATCGTTCCGCAAACCCGGTCGGACAGCTGATACTGCATTTATATGGCGCAGCCACGCCGCAAAACTTGCGTGATTCGAATGCCATCTGTTCTGCCCTGCAGCTGATTAATTTTTGGCAGGATGTCGGTATCGACTGGCAAAAGCAGCGCATCTACATCCCGCTGGAAGACATGCAACGGTTCGAGGTGCCGGAATTGAGCATAGAGAACGAAAACTGCGACGCGGCCTTTCGTGCGCTGATGAAGTTCGAGCTAAATCGAACCCGAGAATTAATGAACTCTGGAAGTCAATTGGCCTGCCGCTTGCCCGGTCGTATTGGTCTGGAATTAAGAGCAGTCGTACAGGGCGGATTAAGAATTTTAGAAAAAATTGAACTTAAGCAAGAAAACGTGTTCAAAGACAGGCCAAAATTAACAAGCTGGGATTGGCTGATAATTGCTTGGAGGGTAATCTGGATGGGCAATAAATGATCGTAATACGATAATTTTTACTGCGGCAGACTTGACTTAAATGCCAGCAAGAACTACATTCATCACCTTTACATTCACCAGCGCAACCCGGCTCAACAAGCTCATCGAAACTGAATCACCACCAACACATGCTTAATACACTGCGCCACTCGACCAACCGTAAGCCCTTCAAGATGAAGGCCAAGGTCTGGTGCGCGCTGGTTGCATTGATTACCAGCCTGGCTTTTATTTCGCTGGTTTCAACGGCAGTAACGCATTACCACGCGACTGCGCAGGAGTCTCAGGACTGCTCAATTTGTAGCGTGGCGACCCACAAAATAGACGGACCGGTTGCCGCTCCCAGCGTCGTCGTCACGCAATTCTTCCTCCTGTTTGCACTCGCAGTACTGGCGTTACGCAGCAGCAGCTATCGCACCGAATCTTCCCTCCCCCCAAGCTGCGGCCCACCCGGCCTGATCTAAATAGCCACTGAAATAGCAAAATCTGGTCCGGACATTGTCAGTCTGTGGCTGATTACGCATTGCAATCGGTCGCTGCGACAGATCGCTTTATTTCACAATAACCGGTTAATTACTGTGCGTTTCTATGCCGGCGAACCTGTGCGTTTCCTGTTACGCCAGTTGCGCCCGTCCGATAGTCCGATAATTCAACTCATCATTCATGTATTGCCCGAGGTTTTTAATGCAACGTATTTCACTTGTTTCATCCACTCCCCTGGCGCGAAGAAAATTGTCGCTTGCCATTGCCGGTATTTTGGCAGCCACCTCCGGCTATTCTGCTCAGCTCTTTGCGGCCGACTCATCTGCTGCATCTTCTGCTGAACCGACAGCTGCCGCCAACGCGAGCGTCGACAATCCACCGCCAACAACATTACCGGCAGCAGATAATACGATCATCATTACGGCACCAGAACGCTTAAAAAGCGCACGTACCGAGCTGCTACCGAATATCGGTACAACGGTCTATGAAGTCGACAAACGCATGATCGATAATCTGGGTCAGGGCGACAGTACGCCTTTCGATGATGTACTGCTGCGTATGCCAGGTGTGGTTCAGGATTCCAAGGCGTCGGGCTCCTTGCATATCCGCGACGACCACGCCGACGTTCAATACCGGATTAACGGCGTTGAACTGCCTGAAGGCATTTCCGGATTCGGTCAGTCGATAGACACCCGTCTGATCGACAATATCGATTTCGTTACCGGCGCATTGCCGGCCCAATACGGATTACGTACCGCGGGCATCATCGATATTCAAACCAAAGAAGGCGACGTTACACCCGGTGGTCGGGTTGGCATATTAATGGGCACCAATAATTATGTCGAACCTAGCGGCGAAGTGTTCGGCAGCAGCGGCAAATTTAGTTACTACTTATCGGGCAGCTATCTGCAGAATTCCATAGGCATAGAAAATCCCATTGCCAGCAAAGATCCGATCCACGACGATACCCATCAAACCAAATCGTTCGGCAATTTGTCGTATTACCTGACTGATGATTCACGCCTGAGCCTGCTATTCGGTACCTATGATGGCGCGTTCCAGATTCCGAATAATCCAAATCAGGCGCCGCAATATTCTCTGACCGGCTACAGCAATCTCGCTACCGGCTTCAATGCGGTGCCGTCAGCGTCATTAAACGAAACGCAACATGAAGAAAATCGCTTTGTCGTGCTGTCCTATCAGAAATCACTAGGTGACCTGAATTTCCAGCTTTCCGGTTATCACCAATATTCGGAGACCCAGTATTTGCCGGATGTGAATGGTGATTTGATTTACAACGGGATTGCCGCCGAAGCGATGCGCAACAGCTCATCTAACGGTCTGCAATTTGATACCAGTTACAAGCTGAGTTCAACCCACACAGTACGCGGCGGTCTGGCGCTAAACCGTCAGGAAACCGAGAGCAACAACAGCTCACAGGTATTCCCGATTGCGGATGGCGTAACGTCGTCCGATCCGGTAACCATCATCGATGACTCAAGCAAATTAGGTACTTCCGAGAGTTATTATTTGCAGGATCAGTGGACCATCTCCAAGGCTGTCACGCTGAATTACGGCGTTCGTTACGATCAGGTGTCCGCTTTTATCCAGGAGCATCAGTGGAGCCCACGGCTGAATCTGTCGATTAAAGCCAGTGAAGCTACTGCCTATCACGCCGGTTATTCACGCTATTTCACGCCGCCGTCACAGGAATTACTGTCGCAAAACAGTATCGATAAATACGTCAATACCACCGGTGCGGCCGAAGTGCCGGTCTCGGATCCTGTGAAAGCGGAACGCACCAATTATTTTGATATGGGCGTCAGCCACAAAATAAGTGCGCAGTTATCTGTCACCGCAGATGCGTACTACAAGCAGATCGACAATTTGCTCGACGAAGGTCAATTCGGACAGGCACTGATTCTGTCGCCGTTTAATTATGCGCATGGCTATGCCAAAGGATTGGAACTGGCAGCGATTTACAATGAAAAAAACTGGGGATCATTTTTAAATATCTCGGCGCAAAAAGCCCAGGGCACCGATATTATTTCGGGCCAGGCGACTTTTGCACCGTCTGAACTCGCCTACATCGCCGACCATTACGTGTACCTCGACCATAATCAAACCTTTTCAGCATCGGGCGGCGCCAATACCAAAATTGGCGAGTACAAGCTGAGCGGTGATTTTATTTATGGCAGCGGTTTGCGCAATACACCGGATAACGGCGCACCGAACTCCACCTCGTTACCGGACTACATTACGTTCAATACCAATCTGACGCGTACCTGGAAAGACACACCGGCGGGTTCGATTGAAGGTCGGGTCGCATTGCTGAATATTTTTGATCACTCGTATATGCTGCGCGACGGCACCGGTATCGGAGTTGGCGCTCCGCAGTTTGGCGCGCGACGTACCTTGTTTGTCGGCATATCGACCAGCTTCTAATAGCATTATTTGAAATTGTTTCGCAGGGGAGCAGATATCTGCTCCCTTTTTTTGACCGTGTCGAATCCATTCTTGTTTTTGCAAAAGCAATAAACTACACTCTGCTCTGGTTTCCGTACAACAAGAATATCGACACATCGACCACCTAGCCATGCATACCAACCAGACTCCTGCACGCTCTTTAAATTCAAATGACATCAAGATACTTTCGTTGGCCTCACTGGGTGGAGCGCTGGAATACTACGATTTCATTATTTTTATCTTCTTTGCGAAAACGTTTGGTGACCAGTTTTTTCCCGCCGACCTAAGCCCGTTCTGGAAAACCTTAAATGTCTACGGCACTTTCGCCATTGCCTATTTCATGCGCCCAATCGGCGGCGTGATCATGGCGCACTTCGGCGATCTGGTTGGTCGCAAGCGGATGTTCACCCTGTCTATCGTCTTAATGGCGTCCCCCACTTTTTTCATCGGATTCCTGCCCACCTTTGCACACATAGGCTATGCAGCGCCTCTGTTGTTATTGGCAATGCGGATGTTGCAGGGGATTGCCATCGGCGGGGAAATTCCCGGTGCCTGGGTCTTTGTGTCCGAACACGTTCCCGCCAAACGAATCGGACTGGCCAACGGTATGGTGACCAGCGGATTAACGTTGGGGATATTATTAGGGTCACTCATGGCGTTGCTGATCAATTCCAGTTTCCCCAAGGCTGATATCGCCGCATATGCCTGGCGGATACCGTTCTTTGTTGGCGGACTGCTCGGTTTCGTCACGGTGTACCTGCGCGGCTATCTGCATGAAACGCCGGTATTTAAAGAAATGCAGGCGATGAAAACCTTGAATCAGGGACTGCCGATAGCAACGGTCTGGCGCGAACACAAACCTGCGATACTCGTTTCAATATTAGCGACCTGGCTATTGACTGCTGGTATCGTCGTGGTGATTTTATTTGCCCCGCAATTAATGAACTCGCCGGTGTTTAATATCCCCCCCACAGTAACGTTGACCATGCAAAGTTTCACGATCGTGGCATTGGCACTAGGCTGTATTTTTACCGGGCGGATGTGCGACAGATTTGGCGCCGGCAAAACCTTTATCGTCATGTGCATCGGCCTGGCAATCGCCTGCAGTATTTTTTATCACAGTATCGGTCATGTTGATTATGTGACGCTGGGCCTGATGTATGTGATTACCGGATTTTTCGTAGGGATAGTCGGCGGTGTGCCGTACATCATGGTTCACCTGTTTCCCGCCAAAGTTCGATTTAGCGGATTATCGTTTTCCTATAATTTATCGTATGCCGTATTTGGTGGGCTAACGCCGCTGTTTTTAGGCTATGTCACGCCGATCAATCCATTAAGCGCCTGTTACTACGTGGTGTTTTTAAGTGGAGTCGGGGTATTGTGCGGATGGTATTTGCTGAAAAATTCAGCGACCAAATAAGGAAGAAAGTTGGCGAGCCTGATCTGCGGCACTTACGGGAAATGACTGTGGCTGCTTCGTTCCCGACCTGACCAGATTGGTCACACCGCAATGCGCAGGGACCCGCCAGCGCGCATTATACTTTAATTGCCTTAAGCTGTGTCTGCTTTTGGCGTTCACAATGCGCGCTTTTTAATTATCGGCCTACAATCCTAATTCTTGCCAGATCCCGTCGATGCGCTTCTTCACCTCTGGCGACATGGTAATCACCTGCCCCCATTCACGACTGGTTTCACCAGGCCATTTATTGGTCGCATCCAAACCCATTTTGCTGCCCAGGCCGCTGACCGGAGACGCGAAGTCCAGATAATCGATAGGCGTATTGTCGACCATGGTGGTATCGCGCAAAGGGTCAACCCGCGTCGTAATCGCCCACATGACCTCTTTCCAGTCGCGGATATTCACGTCTTCATCGACCACGATAATAAATTTGGTATACATAAACTGACGTAGAAAACTCCACACCCCAAACATCACCCGCTTGGCATGACCGGCATAGGATTTTTTAATCTGCACCACTGCCATCCGATAGCTGCAGCCCTCAGGCGGCAAATAAAAATCCGTGATTTCGCTGAACTGCTTTTGCAATAAGGGGACGAACACTTCATTCAGTGCCACGCCGAGTATCGCCGGCTCATCTGGCGGTTTACCGGTATACGTCGAGTGATAAATCGGATTTTCGCGCATGGTGATCCGGTCTATCGTGAACACCGGAAAATAGTCCTGCTCGTTATAGTAACCAGTGTGGTCGCCATATGGTCCTTCCAGCGCGTGCTCATAACCGGTGAGATGCGAGGCGTCCGGATTAATATGGCCTTCCAATACAATTTCAGCAGATGCAGGTACGCGCAGCTCACTACCTAATGCCTTCACCAGTTCAGTCCGACTACCACGCAACAATCCGGCAAACTGATATTCAGACAAACTGTCCGGCACCGGTGTCACTGCGCCTAATATCGTCGCAGGATCTGCGCCGAGCGCCACGCATATCGGATAAGGCTGACCTTTATTAACGATACCGTGTTCACGAAAATCCAATGCGCCGCCTCGATGCGCCAGCCAGCGCATGATGACTTTATTTTTCGATAAGACCTGCTGACGGTATATACCTAAATTCTGCCGTTTTTTAAAAGGGCCTTTCGTAATCACCAGCCCCCATGTAATTAACGGAGCGATATCTCCCGGCCAGCAGGTTTGAATAGGCAAACGCCCCAGATCAACCTGGTCCCCTTCCCAGACTATGGTTTGACACGGCGCGCTGCGTACTTCTTTAGGTGCCATATCCCACACCGCTTTAACCAGACTGCCCATGCCCAAGATATCCTTAAAACCTTTCGGCGGTTCCGGCTCCTTCAGACTCGCCAGCACCTGGCCGATTTTGCGCAGCTCGCTGATGTCCTGCGCACCCATTCCCATCGCGACGCGCTGCGTGGTACCGAACAGATTGCCCAGCACCGGCATGGTAAAACCTGTCGGCTGCGTGAATAACAGCGCCGGTCCGGCTGCACGCAATGTCCGATCACAGACTTCCGTCATCTCTAAATTCGGAGAAATAGGCGAATTAATTTCCTTTAAGTCACCATTTGTTTTTAATTTGGCAATAAAATCACGTAAATCTACATATTTCATAGTTTTATTAGGTTTTTCTAAAGTTAAGTAGCTCGGTCAGGAAGTACCCATAACTAACTGATTTGATTAGAATTTATTGCAGTGCAACATAAAAACTAGATTTATAAGTAATGACAATGCATTTTTATAGTATTGACTTGATATAAACAGCCCCCTACAATCGCCGGATTCGGAAATAGTTCGGACTTGACCGTCAGTGTTAAATAAGAACTAGCTCCTCAAATCGGGATTCCACCAGACAGTACGGGTGGTTGCATCAGCAGCCCTAACAGGCTTTCCCCGACAAGTTGTTTGCCACTTTCAATACAGTGCAAGATGTTAGGCTAATTTACCGGCTTACACCAGACAACTCCGGCATCTGGCTTCATGAAAATGAAATTCGCAGAATTTTTTCGATGCGTTCGATCTAGATAACTGAACTACGCAGCACAAGTTACTCTTTGCATTGTTGGATCTGTAGTACCAGATGATGTATCTGATTCGTTTTTTTTGATTACTGCATAACAGGTTAATAAGAAGTTAAACCCTGGCGGGAATCGAACGAAGCGGCATTTCAGGAGAAAAAAATGTTTCAACAAATGTTTGATTTAGAACCCAGCTACAGCGAACCCAATGTGCGATTGCGCATAGTCGCCAGTAGCAAACGCAATACCATCTTCACCATTTTGCACCACACCATGATGGCATTAGGCTTAGCTGCCATCACCGCTCTCGGGATTATGTTTATCAAACCTGAGCTAACCGATCAATTCCAGGCCATTTCACCTTTTTTCAAAGAAGATGTGGCAGATGTCGAAACAACCCCTGCGCCCGTATCATTGGCAACCATCGCCACCGATACCGCAGCAAACCAGGAAGCGGCCTCAGACGATCCTCGCCTCTTGGGCAACGCCAAGCAACAGCAGTCAGTCACGACCTGGCTCGCCAAACGCTATCACGTGTCCAACGACGCGACCAATATGCTGGTCTCTGCGGCCTATCTGACCGCCAGAGATATCAAACTTGATCCACTGTTGATCTTGTCGGTCATGGCGATCGAATCGGGTTTAAACCCGTTTGCGGAAAGTCCGGTTGGTGCGCAAGGATTAATGCAGGTCATGTCCAAAGTGCATCAGGATAAATTTGATGATGTGGGCGGCGTAAAAGCGGCATTGAACCCGATAGCCAATATCCGGGTGGGCGCGCAGATCTTAAAAGAATACGTCACCCGCGGCGGTTCTGTTGAAGCGGGGCTCAAGCTATATGTCGGTTCGGCGATGACTGATACCGATGGCGGCTACGGCAATAAAGTCCTGGCGGAATATAATCGTTTAAAAAGTGTAGCCAATGGAAAATCGGTACCGACTTTCACCACCTACACGCCACCGACGATCACAGCGGCCAAACCCGACGCGACCAAAATCGATGAGAAACATCTTGAAGCTGAGCACATAGCAGCTATCTGACAGTAAGCAGACCAATCTGTACCAACACGCGGCATCAAAAAAAACGGCACTTAAAAAAGTGCCGTTTTCTTTTCAGATAAATTTAATCCGCTAGTCCGCCTTATTACCGGCCTTCGTTTCCACTTCACGCAACTGGCTCGATAACTTATCCAACACGCCGTTCACATATTTATGACCGTCGATACCGCCAAATGATTTGGTAAGTTCGACCGCTTCATTAATCACAACGCGGTATGGAATTTCCAGATGATTTTTTAATTCATACGCACCGATTAACAAGGCGGCGTGTTCTACCGGCGACAGCTCGGTGATAGGCCGGTCCAGCAGCGGTGCGATCCCATTACGCAGAATCACCACCTCGCGAATGCTGCCATGAATCAGCGCCTCAAAATGTTCAATATCTGCTTTTTCAAATCCGTGCGCCTGGCGGATGTGTTCTTCGATCACGGCCACATCTTCGTGATTTAATAACCATTGATAAATTCCCTGCAGGGCGAATTCGCGCGCGCGATGACGCGGCGAGCGGCTTTTACTTGGATTGGCGTGCTGTGTTTTCGTATTCATTAAATTTAATTTTAGTTAAGCGTCAAAGCCAACATCTTTGGCATTCTCAGCGAGTTCTTCCAGGGCCAATACCAGATTCGCCATTTCAACCGCAACGCGCGCGGCATCCCGACCTTTTTCATGCATACGCGCATGTGCCTGTTCGTCGTTCTCAGTCGTCAATACGGCGTTCGCTATTGGAATGCCGTAGTCCAGACCGATGCGTGTAATGCCGGCGCCGGATTCATTCGACACCAGCTCGAAGTGATAGGTCTCGCCGCGTATCACTGCGCCAAGAGCGATCAGTGCATCAAACTGCTGCGTATCAGCCAGCTTTTGCAACGCCAGCGGAATTTCTAACGCACCCGGCACGGTGACGTGCAAAATATCTTCATCCAGAATGCCTAACGCTTTTAATTCAGTGACACAGGCGCCAAACAATGCATCGCCGACTTCTGAATTAAAACGCGCCTGAACAATGCCGACGCGCACACCGGCACCATCTAAATTCATTTCATAAGCTCCGACTGTCATTTTTATCTTTCTTGCGCCTTTGGCGCAGAGGTTAGGCAATTGCGCCCTTGGCGCAGGGGTTAGGTAATTGCGCATACGCGCATGGTTAGTTTAATTTGTTGGCTTTTCCTGATACCCAACCACTTCCAGATTAAATCCGGTCATTGAAGGCATTTTGCGTGGATTGGCAAGTAACTGCATTTTGCCGACACCGACGTCCCGGAGTATTTGCGCACCGATACCGTAGGTGCGCAAATCCATACTGGCGGCGCGGCCCTGCGGTTTGGCCTTCGGTGTCGACAGCGCCGAAAACTGTGCAAATAAATCGTCTGCCGACTCTTCGCAATTCAACAGTACCAGCACACCGTTCGATGTCGCCTGAATCGCACGCATGGCAGACGCGACGTCCCATGAATGAGTAGTCACGCTGGTTTCCAGCAAGTCGAGTATCGAGACCGGTTGATGCACACGTACCAGCGATACCTGCTGCGCCGAGATAGCGCCATGCACCAGCGCCAGATGTGCCGAGCCGCTTGGTTTGTCGCGATAGGCAATGGCGGTGAACTTGCCGTGCACGGTATTCATTGCACGTTCAGCGACGCGTTCGACGATACATTCGGTCTGGCTACGATAATGAATCAGATCGGCTATCGTGCCGATTTTGATACCGTGCTGCTTGCTGAACTCGATCAGGTCAGGCAAACGCGCCATGCTGCCGTCGTCGTTCATAATTTCGCAAATTGCGGCGGCTGGGGTCAGTCCGGCCAGTTCGGCGAAATCGCAACCGGCTTCAGTATGACCGGCGCGCATCAATACACCGCCCTTTTGCGCCTTTAACGGGAAGATATGGCCCGGCTGAACGATATCGCCTGCACCACACTGCGGATTGACGGCGACCAGTATGGTTTTAGCACGGTCTGCAGCGGAAATTCCGGTAGTCACGCCTTCTGCGGCTTCGATAGACACAGTGAAATTGGTACCGAAAGAAGTGCCATTGCGGGTGGTCATCATCGGCAGCTGCAATTGTTCGCAGCGTTCTGCGGTCAGCGTCAAACAAACCAGGCCGCGGCCGAATTTGGCCATAAAATTAATCGCTTCGGGCGTAACGAATTCCGCAGCCATCACCAGATCGCCTTCGTTCTCACGATCTTCTTCATCGACCAGAATAACCATGCGACCGGCACGAAGTTCGGCAACAATTTCTAAAGTTGTAGATATAGACATTATGTTTTTTGAATTGAAGTGTGAATTGAGTCGCCTGAAAAGGACCTACCGGAGGCGACTAATTTAAGGCCGCCATTTTACCATCTTAAGGAGTAGGCAAAGTAAATCGATTTCCGACGTGTCGTCAGGCAGCCGGGCATCGGTTCAGGCATTGCTTATTGATTACGATAATCATCGTGATTACCGCTGTGGTTACCTGAAATCGATCACCTGAAATTCGCGGCCGTCAGCAGCACAGGTCGCCCGCCATCGATTTCCAGACAGTAGCGCGCCACACGCAGTATTTCAGTTTTAAAATTATGAAACGTGTAAAGCAGATCGTTACAGTCCATTGACAAGGCGCCAAAATGATCGCGTAACGCTTCACAGGAAATTTCGCACCACATATATTCATTATCGACCAGCGTCTGAAAAGATATCGTGCCCATTGCTGTTAATTTGGGCTGTACCAAATTGGGAAAACTAATTTCCATCTAAAACCTCAACTAGTCAAATTTGATCTAACTGTCGTCTGGCAGTGATCTGTGATTATGCACCTGAAAACCACGCACAGGAAGTTAATTATCAATTCGCTACGCTGCAGGTTATGCGACCGCTAACGCGACTGACTGATATCCATATATACGCGTATCAGTCGCAGCATTTGCGCAAACGGTACCGGTTTATTGAATTTGGTCACGCCGGGATGCAGACCGCCCAACTGTTCGATCGCGTCATCACTCAGATCTGTCACGACGATGATCTGCATGGCCTGCATGAACCGGGTGTTTTGCAGCGCGTCCAGCATCTGGATACTGTTGGTATTGGCCAGAATCAGATCCAGCACCAGTAAATTGGGGCAGCGTTCTCCGATCTGTATCAGGGCTTCGAATCCATTGTGCGCGATACGAATGCGGATATCGGAACCCAGTGCTTTTAACTGCGCTTCAAGCGCACCGGAACTCTCAGTGCCGTCCTCACAAATAAGTATCTCGAAAAATGCGTCCACCACCTCTTTGGTATTGCGCGTAGCCAGCATATTGTCGACGGAAAGCCGATAAATACGCCGATGACCGCCCCGTGTTTTCCAGGCCTCCAAACTGCCATTTTCAACCCAGAGCTGAACCGTTCTGACGCTGACGCCCAAACATTTTGCGGCATCACGTGTCGACATAATTTCAGCTGATTGATCGGCATCCATACCTTCTCCGCTAACTTATGCAGCTCTCCAGCTCGTCGTTCCCGAGGCGTAGACAGGAACAACGGCGTTAATTTAGGAAACGAATATTAATGACCTTCCGCGACGATCCAGTCAGGCTTTTCGGCGTCCAGAAAATTAAACAGCGCCTTGACGACGTCAGGATCGAACTGGGTACCGATGCGTTCACTGATATAGGTAATCACTTCGGGTAATGGCCAGGGCTTTTTGTAGGGCCGGCTATGTAATAGCGCATCAAATACATCAACTACGGCAACGATACGTGCTGAAAGCGGAATGGCATCGCCTTTCAGCCCGCGCGGATAACCGTTACCGTCAAAATGTTCATGATGTCCGCCGGCGATTTCTGCGCCTATGCTTAAACTGGATACCCCAGGCACCGAGGCTGATGCATGCGCCAGAACGGTTTCACCGATCATGGCATGTCCTTGCATAATGATGCGCTCTTCCGGCGTATGCGAACCGGGCTTTAACAGGATGGCGTCGGGAATACCGACCTTGCCGACGTCATGCAAGATACTGGCAATGCCGACAAACGCCAGAAAATTGGAATGCGTTTTGGGCGGCAGCTTACCCATGACGTTTAATTCTTTGGCGATCGCCTCGGTCAGGCGGCACACCCGTCGCACGTGACCACCAGTAGTCGCGTCGCGTGATTCCGCCAGATCGGCCAGCGCAATCACAGTCGCTTCCTGCGTCGTTTTCAGTAACTCAAACATTTCCAGATTGTCGAACGCCGCCGCGATCCGGTCACAAAAAATATCGAGCAGATTGCATTCCAGCGCCGTCAGCGGACGATCCGGCGCAAACGCAACGGCAAACTGCTGCCCGTGCGCAGCGACTATCGAAAACACATCCACCAGCGGACTGAACAGATTTTTCTTCTCGTGAAAAACCTGTAGTATCGCCGGGGTCCAGGGGTGCGAATCCGGCAATAAATCTTCTTCCTGCAACGTGACCGATTGTCCTATTCTGGCAATCACCATCGGCGTTGCTTCTTCAAGGGCGTTCGCCGGACGCATCACACACAGCACGCCTTCGGCACCAAAATTGAGGATGGTGCTAATTTGCGTTAGCACACCGGTCGCGAGTTCTTTTAATGAATCGAGTTGATACAGGTTGTTGACCGCCTGCAGAATTTTATCCAGGCCGCGCCGGTTCGCCTCTATCGTTTTTAATCCTTCGTAGGCGCGCAACGAAGAGATGACGCAGGTGAACATCTTCTGCGCAGTCAGTTCGGTTTTTAATTTGTAATCATTAATATCGTAATCAACGATGATTTTTTGTTCAGGTGCCTGTCCGGGCTGGCCGGTGCGCAGGATGATACGTACCAGATCATTTTTTAATTCGTGACGAATGCGTTGTGCTAATACCAATCCGGCATTTTCCGTTTCCATCACCACATCGAGCAATACCATGCAGATATCGGACTCACTTGCCAGAATATCAAAACCCTCCTGCCCGGAATAGGCCGAAATGATTTCTATATCCTGATCTTTAAATGAAATGTTTTTGAGCGCCAGACGGGTTACCGCGTGTACGTCGAGCTCGTCGTCAACGATCAGAATGCGCCATTTGTTAGCGCCTTTCACAGCGTCTTCAGCAACATCGGTTTCCTCATCCAGCCAGCTTTCTTCGTCATCAATTTGTTGAGACATAGTCCGATCCATGTAAATTATCCTGTGTGGGTTATTCTCTGCTTTCAGATTAGCAGATAAGAAAATAAATTCAATTTAACGTCGAGAATTCTTCTACAGATTTGTTACAGCCCGCTAATATGACTAAGTCAATATAATTCGCTAACGCTTTACTTAACTCAGTGGCCCATTGATATATTCTTTTTCTGTCAACTGACGCGTTACATTCGGTATTCTGATTTTGAACAGCGCACCGCCCAGTGAATTGTTCATCGCACTGATGGTTCCACCGAACTGCTTGCTGATTATATTAAACACAATATTCAGTCCCAACCCGGTACCACCCTGCCCGCGTCGGGTCGTAAAGAACGGATCGAAAATTTTTCCCAATATCTCAACCGGAATGCCGCAACCATCATCATTGAAGTCGATGGCGACCATGTCATTCTGCTGGCTGATTTCAACAAATATTCTGCCCTGCTCCCGTCCCTGAAATGCATGGGTGAGCGCATTCATCGTCAGGTTCGTCAGTACCTGCGCGAGCAGTCCGGGATAGCTGTCCATGCTGATTTTTTGCCCACTGTGCTTGACGTCGACCTTAATTTTTGATTTTTTCAGCGACGGATTCAAACTGGTAATCAGTTCATTTAAAAAATCATCGAGATCAAATGTGCGGCGCTGCTCGCTGGTTTGATCGACCGCAACCTGCTTAAAGCTTTGGATTAAATGCGCAGCGCGCTCGGCATTGGCCATGATGAGATGAGAACTTTCTTGCGCCACCTTAATGTAATCCAGCACTTGAGATTTACGTATCACCCCCTCCTGCACATGCTCGTGGATCGCGTTGCTTGCATCGTTCAATACCGAAGCACTGGTGACAATCACACCCACCGGCGTATTAATTTCATGTGCCACGCCGGCGACCAGCGAGCCCAACGCGGCCAATTTTTCAGACCGCACCAGCTCCCCCTGCGCCATGCTCAACGTTTCCAGCGCATGATTCAAATCCTGATTGGATTTTAATAATTGCCCGGTGCGCGACAAAACGCGCGACTCCAACTGCTGGTTCATTTCATTGATTTTATTTTCAGTCTCGCGCTGGCTGGTAATATCGATAGGCGTATAAATAAAATGCGACACATCCTGAAACTGAAACGGCCGTCCGGAAAGCTCACAGATCAGAACGCGTCCATCTTTGGTTCTCTGTTTGACTTCCAGGCGGCTCACCGCGCCGGTCTCCCTGATTTGCTTGAAAATGAATTGGCGATCTTCTACATCGATCCACATATTCATTTCTATCGATGTGCGACCGATAATTTCTTCGCGTGTAAAGCCAAACTGATCCAGCCAACAATCATTCACGTCGATGAACTCACCGGTTTCAATCCGCACCAGCGTCAGCGGCATAGGCGCCTGTCTGAAAATGCTGGAAAACTTATACTGACTTTCTCTTAAATCCTGTTCATATTGCAAACGCATTGCATGCGTATCCAGAAAAGTATTAAACCACTCGACCAGCTCGCTGATCTCGTCCTTACTTTTTGGTACGGGCAGATGTGCCACCGTTTTACTGTTTTTGTCATAGATGCGCCGAAACCCATCTGAAATCGCCTGGACCGGCAGCACCATGGTGCGGCGAAAAAATTGGCTGGCAAAAAAAATCACCACAAAACTCAGCACAATTAACATCAGCAACACCTGCGTTAGTCTGTGCATGGGGGCCAACAGTGTTTCATTGGGAATCACACCCACCACCTCCCAGGTCCCCTGCTCCAGTTTCGCTTTGCTGACCAGACTTTCCACACCGTTAAACGTAACCAGCCCGCTGCCATTGGCTGACTTCAGCCCTTGCAATAAAGTGTCGGATGCCTGTTGTCCGATTTGCGACTGGTCTAAGCTATAAATCATTCGCCCCAGTGCGTCGAGGATGAACAGATTGGAATGCAGCCCCAACTTGATGTGGCTGTAGTGGTCATATAACACATCAGTGGAATAATTAATGATGACCATCCCGGTCACCACTGTGGCCTGTTTTTCTGCAACGAAGCGCCGAAAAATTTTGATCGCCGACAGTACTTTTACTGAAGGCGATTCGGTATTTAAATTATTCACCACGCCCAGCCAGTGCACAGGATTGGAATCGGCGAGTGCCGCTTGCAACATAGCGTCGCGAACTTTATCGTCAACCGATGCTACAGATAGCGTGTCGCCGACGTAAAAGCGATGACCGTTGGGCGTAAAAATGTCGATCGAAACGATACCTTTCAAATTGCTGAACAAGGTCAGACTGGTACGAATTTCCTCCTGCGCTGCCAACTCATCATAAGTGCTTCTTTCTTCACTCGTCTGATTAACCGCCTTGAAAAGTATGGAGCTGATCGCTTCATTGCCGACGATACGCCCTGCCAAATTATCGATTTGCTGAATCACCTGCTGTTGCAGATAATCGCGCTGATTATTGACCAGTTGAACGCTGTCCTGACTGGTTAACTCAAGAATGGTATCGCGCACTACTTCATAGGAAATAAATGTAAAGATCAATAATGGCAGCAAGCTGACGATCACCAGGTAACCGATCAGTTTGTAGACGATATTCAATTTAATTTGCAAGGCCTGGCCTATTTAAGTGACGCAGGGTCGACGACTTTGGTAGCTATCGTCAAGACCTCGGGCAACTGCTCGCCTTTCAGCGCGCGCAAGGCGAACACCACCCCCTGATATCCCTGTTCATCAGCCTGCTGATCAACCGTTGCCGCCAGCGTGCCGGCCTTGACAGCAAGTTTGGCCTCAGCCAGTGCGTCGTAACCAATGACCTGAACATGTTTCAGTCCGCGTTCCGCAACGTATTGCACTGCGCCCAACGCCATCATATCGTTCGCGCAAAACAGAAGTCGAATGTGCGGATGCGCGGCAAATAGTTTTTTTGCGACGTCATGCGCCTCATCTATTTTCCAATGCGCAGTTTCTTCAGCCACGATATTGAAGAGCGGCTTTTCCTTGAATGCACGCTTTGCGCCATCTACCCGCTCCTGTCCGTTCTCGGCGCCGGGCATACCTGAAATAATGGCAGCCTGTGTTGGTGCAGTGATGTTGGCAATCACCGACTTCACAACCTGGTAGCTTGCCATTTCATTATCGACGCCGATAAACGGTACCGGTTTCATATGCAGGCTTTGCATTGTTTTCTGATCGAGTGGATTATCGATGCCGATCACCACGATCCCGGCGTCCTGCGCCTTTTTTACGATAGGCACCAGCATGGCCGAATCGCTGGGTGCTATCACAATGGCATCCACTTTCGATTCGATCACATCCTCGACTATCTGGATTTGTTCCTGGACATAGGTTTCCTGCGAGCCACCGCGGGTTACCAGCTTGATGCCGTATTCTTTTTCTGCGCGCCGCGCGCCTTGTTCCATCGCGATAAAAAACGGATTGGTTTGGGTTTTTAATAGCAATGCGACCACTATCTGCTTTTTAGCGGTCGGGGTAGAAGCTGCCGGCGGATTGGTTGATTTATCACACGCGGACAAGGTGCAGGTGAATAGTAAACATAAAACTAATCGGGCAAATCCCATGCTTCACCTTTCGATACAGGAAAAACGGGGTACCCAATCAGTCTATTTTCATTTTTGAAAACTACAAGGAAAATCAGAACTCGTGGCGCGTCGTAGGTTGGGCTACGCTTTACCAGCCCAACACGCCACGCAAAATCCGGCAACTATCATCAATTCAAAAAACGTTGGGCTGATAAAGCGCAGCCCAACCTACGAAATCCGGCAACCACCATCAATTCAAAGAACGTTGGGCTGGTAAAGCGCAGCCCAACCTACGAAATCCAGCCCAACCTGCAGGGAAAAATTTACGCTGCCTGCTCCAGTTTCGAATGCCGCAAACTGTAAGCAAAATAAAATATCAACGCAAACGACAACCAGACTGCAAACAATAAAAATGTTTGCGGCGGCAAGTCTGCAATCAGATATAAACAAAACAAAATACTTAAAATTGGCAGCAGCGGAAACAGTGGCACTTTAAAGCCGCGCGGCAAATCCGGTCTGGTGCGACGCAATATCATCACACCTGCCGACACGATGGCAAATGCGACCAGCGTTCCCATACTGGTCAAATCGGCCAACACGTCCAGCGGCAACAATGCTGCGGCAATCGCCACCACCGTACCGACTATCACGGTATTTTTTCTCGGTGTATGTGAATGCGCATCCACTCTGGCAAAAATGGCGGGCAACATACCGTCGCGCGACATCGTATACAAAATCCGGGTCTGTCCGTACAGCGTCACCAGCGTAATGCTGAAAATAGAAATCACCGCACCCATCGCCAAAATGACGCCGGGCCAGGTAGCACCGGTAATGCGCCTCAGTATTTGCACCAGACCTGCTTCATTGCCGTTGAATTGCGTGTACGGCTGAGTGCCGACGCCGATGACCGCGACCAGAACATAAATAATCGTGACGATAATTAACGTGAATAAAATCGCCAGAGGCAAGGTGCGTTTCGGATCTTTGACCTCTTCGCCCGCAGTGGCAATCGTATCGATACCGATATACGAGAAGAAAATACTCGATGCCGCCGCACCAACGCCGCTCATCCCCATCGGCATAAACGGATGCAGATTCGACGAGTGAAACGCGGTCAGCCCGATTACGATAAACATAGCCAGCACGGCAATTTTTATCACCACCATAATGGTGTTCACCAAGGTAGATTCCCGCGTACCGCGCAAGAGTAAAACACTGCACATGAACACCAGCACCACCGCCGGCAAATTAAATATGCCACCGTCTATCCCGGGCGGATTGGCGTAGGCATTCGGAATGTGCACGCCCAACAGATCGAATGACAGTTCATTTAAATACTGGCCCCAGCCCACCGCGATAGCCGAGGTGGAAATGCCGTATTCCAGCAGCAGACACCAGCCGATCAGATAGGCAACCATTTCGCCCAGCGTGGCATAGGTGAACGAATACGAAGAGCCTGATGAGGGTATGGTCGACGCCAATTCGGCGTAACACAGAGCTGTCAGCGCGGCAGTAATGCCGGCGATGATGAACGACAAAATTACGCCCGGTCCCGCTTTGGGCACGGCGTCGCCCAATATCACAAAAATACCTGATCCGATTGTGGCGCCGACGCCGAACATGGTCAGCTGAAATAATCCGATGGTGCGCTGCAGTCCACCGCCAGATTGCTCGCCCTCACCCTTCGCTACCATCGCACCGATAGGTTTGGTGCGCAAGATACGTCCAAGCAGCGAGCGCGTGCCAGACACAGTTGATATTTCCATGCAATGAGTCCCCGAGATTGTCTTTTTTATTTTGGCTTACTACAAAAACCGGGGAAGCCTGATCGACTTCCCCGCTGACCTGCAAGATAGCAATTGATTAGAATCGCGCGTTAAAGGTAACGCCAATAGTTCTCGGCGTCATACGATACACTTCACCCAATGTAGTTTGCACCACCGGGTGTTGAATGATTTTCTGATTATTGGCGACGTTTTGGACATAGAACGAGAAATCGTAGCGTTCAAAACTCAGGCCAGTACTCAGATCGACATTCGCGTAGGCAGGACGCTGATAATCCGCACTGGTCGGATCCAGCGCACCGTAGCTGGCGCCGGTCCAGTGTGCAGCACTGCGAACAAATCCTTGTGCGGCGTCACTCACTTCGAAGTTATAGGTCCCGGTCAATGCGGCATTAAATTTCGGCACGCCAGGCACATCGGCACCTTTCACCGCACCGGTCACCCCTGCCTCCGCCGCATCACTATTGGTCAGTACCGCGTGATCCACACCACCAGACAGATCGATCACAATATGGCCATTCGGTTTGTACTTGATTTCCATTTCAGCGCCGCTGGAAGTGGCACTGCCGACGTTGGTCACATAATTAAAGCCGCAGTTAAACGACAACAACTGCTGCAGATTTTTCCAGTTGATATAGAACAGATCGGCATTGACCGACAATGTGTTGTTGAGGAAACGCGATTTATTACCGACCTCATAGCTCCACAACGAATCCGGCGCGTAACTGGTCGGATTGTTTACCTGGCATTGCGACGGCAACTGGAAGTTCGCCCCGCCAACCCGGAAACCTTCAGCAGCCGACGCATACAGCGTATTGTGCGGATCGACTTCCCAGGTGATCGCGAATTTCGGCGTCATTTTGCTGCTGTGTGCCGTGACTTCCGGAATGACGGTTGGTCCGCCATTAAAATAATCATCGGCAATCCGCGCAAACGAATCGGTAGCACGCAAATAGCGCAGACCGACGGTAGCGTGAATGGTAGGCACAAAATAGTAATTGGCTTCACCGAAGATCGAATTCTGGCTGTCAGTGTAATAACGATGTGCAAAATAAGAATTATCGTTGGGGAATCCGGCAGGTATCGCGCCAGCCAGTGCATTCGGATCGGAAGGACTCTGCCCGTTTGCTGCAAACGCGGCATTAATTCCTGGTATCGGATCGTTCTCATTGATGTTGGTATTCATCGTCGACGTATAGACGCCGCCCACCCAGGTAAACGGTGAAACGCTAGGGTCGTATGATTTCGACGCGATCCGTAACTCCTGGGAGAATTGGGTCACTTCATTATTCAAAATGATCTGCGAAGGTAACTGGTACACCGCCGCCGCAAGTGCCGGGTCCGTTATAGAACCGGAAGTGGCAAGATACTGTGGATTTTCAACGGTACCATCCTGAATCCGATTAAATACGCGTTTGAAGTAGCTGGTTACCGAAGTCAGGTCACCAACATCCATATCGTAGTTCAACGTCAGACTAGGTACGACGATCACGTCCTTGCCCGGTTCACGTTCCAACTTTGGTGTCTGGTTGATCGGCAAAGCAGGGCCGGTTGAGCCGTTAAGCGTCAATGCTGGTACGTTCAGATACGAAACGTCGATATCACCGGTATTCACCTGCTGGAAAAAGACTTGCGGCGTAATTGTCAGATTCCTGGTAGGTGACCATTTCATGGCAATGCGCGCCACGCGGTCATCTTCCCAGTTGATACCGTTGGAAATCACCTCGGTACCTTCAGGATTGGTCTGATCGATATAGCCGCCCTTGTGACTGGACTGCAGACCGATACGCAACGCCAGTTCACCCGGAATAATCGCCTCATTCATCACAACAGTTTCAGTGTGGTTCACACCGGTGGCACCGGCCGTTTGCGATACATCCTCGCCGACATTGAATTCATTGGCCTTCAGGTCAGGCTGATTCGAAATAAACTTGACGGTACCGCCCATGGAACTTGCGCCATACAGCGTACCCTGCGGACCGCGCAGAACTTCAATATGATCCAGATCGAAGAACTTTGGTTCAGCTGCACCCATGCTGTACACGTTACCGGCTGACATCGAGACATCGTCCAGATATACACCGACCGTCGACATCCCGCCTGACGCGCTCACGCCACGCATTTCAATATTGGACAGTCCCGGACCATTACCCGAATTACCGCCACCGCCACCGCCTGAAAACGAAATATTCGGGATGGAGCGCGTCACCGACGCAAAGTCTTCGATATGCTGGGCAGTCAGTTCATCACCACCGATGACTGAAATACTGAGCGGTACCTTGCTCGCATCTTCCTTACGCTTGTTCGCCGTAATGATGACGGTTTGAATCTGATCGGATTTTTTTGCAGTATCAGCTGGGCTCGCCGCTACCGAATTTCTGACTGTGGTGTCTTGCACTGCTTCCTGTGCCCAAGTTGGTGCACTGATCATGCCCGCTGCAAAAGTGGATGCAACGGCTGCTGCACAAATAAGATTAACTCTTCGATTTGCTGTCATTCCTGGTCTCCTGGAGATACTAAGTGTTATTTACTGAATGTTTGCCATGCATGTCTTAGACACTTGCTTCAAGGAAGCAAAATCCACGCCACATGGTCAATTCAACTTTTATATTTACTTGAATCTACTCGTACAACATCGTTCCTGATCCGATTATTACCTGATTGCAAATTGTATATACATGTGATTTATTTTTGCAAAAATAAGTATATACAGTCCAAATTGGATTGCCTATAAAAAATATTACTGGATGTGGTTTTTAAAACCGTAACGAATAAATGCCGCACACAGGGGGTAGCTGGGTGCCCGGCGATTTAGGTGAAGACACTCTTGGAACGGGTTGCGCTCTATCGAAGTTGGGCTAATTCTAAACAGCAAAATCAACAAACTCTTTTCGATCTGCGACATCAATTTATATAAACCTGCACTTGGGATGATTAAAAGCTAATTTAAAAGACTGCTGTACGCGAGGACTCTGGTTGCCGAGACGTTTCGAATTACGATAAAATAAGAAACAAAAACGAAACAGAGGTTATCATGGGAAGAACAGTGATCAAGCAAAAAAATGCATTACCGGAGAACAGACGAATGGATTCACTTAGTTGTGTAGCGGAAGGTTTGGCGACAAGAATCCCATCTTTCAAAGGAAAGATTTCAGAGGTCGTCCTTGCGCTGCATGAGATTCTGGATGGGGCCGATCAGGCTTCCATCGACACCAGAACGAAGGTTCAAATGCACCTCGTTCAAGTGTCTAACGAGCTGTTGACCGGTCTCCCACTCAAAGATGAAATGATCTCAACCGAGCAAGCAGCGCAGATGATGAATTGCAGCCGTCCCTACGTAGCGATGCTGGTAGATCGTAAACGCCTTCCAGGAGCGGTGAAGACCGCAGGTGGACACAGGAAAATCCCTCGGGTAGCGGTTCTTGCATGGATAGAGAGCAATTCGCCGACCAAAGTATCCGATGCGGACTATAAAGCTGCCGCCAGGGAAGCCGGAATGTATGACATTCCCGACGAAACGTACATCAGAATCCTGGCCAGCCGTAAATCAAAGGCTGCAAGTGACTAAGCATCCCCTGACTCCCAATGGAATAACTTACGCCTTGCTCGACACAAATGCGTTGATTCCTCCTCGATTGTCAGACATGTTGTTCGATTGCGCGGCGCATGGCATGTTTTTGCCACGCTGGACGAAAAAAATCGAAGAAGAGTTTGTTGAAAACTGGGGTGATGTGGTGTTCAACGTTCAACTGCGAGCAAAAAAAGAACGTAAGGCTGCAAAAATTTCGCCATTAGCCGCTCACGTAGAGGGCGCGCAAAAGCGACTGGCCAGATACAGGGCAGCAGTGGGAGTGACTGAGTGGGAAATTTTCGGATACGACGAACAGGACGTCATCGATCGTGTACCCAAATGCGTTGATACAGGCGACATCCATCTTGTAGCGGCGGGGCTGATCCAGCTCGATGCTCTTTCCGAAGAACCGGGCGAGCATCGCGTATTCGTCCTCTCCGCCAACTTAAAACATCTGTCAGTCACAGCGTTGAAAACGCTAGGCATTGAGGTTGTAAAGCCCGGTAAATTCATCGACCTGTTGTGCAAAGCGAGGCCTTCCCTTTTGGAGCAATCGCTACGCAAAACAGTATCAGACTTGAACGACTATTCCCAAGAAAAATTATTGCTGTCTTTGTCAGTTCACGGCGCAGCCGAAACGGTCAAATATTTCTCCAGGGAATGGGCAATCAGAATTTAAACAATGCCCGTCGTGTAATACAGCGCAATCACAAAAAATACCGCCACGGTTTTAATACAGGTCACGGCGAATATATCTTTATACGAGACCCGGTGCGTTAAACCGGTGACCGCCAGCAAGGTAATCACTGCACCATTATGCGGCAAGGTATCCATACCGCCGCTGGCCATCGCAGCAACCCGGTGCATCACTTCCAACGGAATATGCGCAGCGTTTGCCATTTGAATAAACGTGTTGGACATGGCCGCCAACGCGATACTCATGCCGCCCGATGCCGAGCCGGTAATGCCGGCAAGTGCGGTGACGGTAACGGCTTCATTCACGAGCGGATTGGGAATTGATTTCATGGCATCGGCAACGATTAAAAAGCCCGGCAAACTGGCAATCACCGCGCCAAAACCGTATTCAGTCGCGGTATTGGCCGCGGCCAGCAACGCGCCGGCAATCGCCGCTTTCGAACCCTCGGCGAATTTCTTGCTGAGCGCCCCAAAAGCAAACACAAACACGCTCAATATCCCGATCAGCAATGCCGCTTCCACCGCCCAGATAGCCACAACCTTGGTCACATCGGTGACCACCGGCTTGGCAGTACCAACCAGTTGCATGCTATACGACGCGCCATAGATTTGCGGAATCATTATCGTAAACACCTTGTTTAATACCGCGACCAGCACCAGCGGAAGTATCGCAATGACCGGATTGGGCAATTTTTCCTGTATATATGGCTCAGGCTCATTGAGATGATTTTCTCCATACCCTTCCCCGGCTTTCAGCGCAGCTCTGCGGCGCGACTCCAGATAAAACACGCCAACGATCAAAATAAAAATCGAACCGAGCACACCCAGCCACGGTGCTGCCCAGGTATTGGTATTAAAGAATGTAGTCGGGATGATGTTTTGGATTTGCGGCGTACCGGGCAATGAATCCATCGTAAAACTAAACGCACCCAGGGCAATTGTGCCGGGAATTAAGCGCTTGGGAATATTCCCCTGTCTGAACATTTCAGCCGCAAACGGATAGACCGCAAACACCACCACAAACAGCGACACGCCACCGTAAGTCAGCACGGCGCACACCAGCACGATAGATAAAATCGCCCGTTGCGAACCGACGATGCCGATAATGCTGGAGACGATGGATTTGGAAAATCCCGATAACTCAATCACCTTGCCAAACACCGCACCGAGTAAAAATACCGGGAAATACGATTTAAGAAATCCAACCATTTTTTCCATAAACACACTGGAAAACATCGGCGCCACCATGCCGGGATCAGTCAGCAGAACCGCTGCCAGAGCAATCACCGGCGCAAACAAAATCACACTGAAGCCGCGGTATGCAATAAACATCAGCAAAAACAAAGCGGCTAAAACGATAAGTAGAGTCATACACGTCCCTTTAGTAAAGTAGTTGACTTAATTTTCTGGCTTACAGCACGATATCCGTAGCGCCATCCGAGCCAAACAGCTGCAACTTCAATTGCGCAAGTTGATCGCGTACCTGCGCGGCTTTTTCAAACTCCAGATTTTTTGCATGATCCAGCATTGATTTTTCCAAGCGTTTAATTTCTTTACTGATTTGTTTTTCACTCATCAATTCATAACGCGCATGCTCCTGCGCCGCATCGAGTTCGGCACGTGCAGCCTGCGGGTTATACACTCCATCGATCAGATCGCGGATATGTTTGACCACGCCAACCGGCGTAATATTATTGGCCAGATTAAAGGCAATCTGCTTGTTGCGACGCCGGTCGGTTTCATCGATGGCGCGACGCATCGAATCGGTGATTTTGTCGCCGTATAAGATCGCCATACCGTTCAGATTACGCGCAGCACGTCCTATGGTTTGAATCAGACTGCGCTCAGACCGTAAAAAACCTTCTTTATCGGCATCCAGAATCGCAACCAGCGAAACCTCAGGAATATCCAATCCTTCGCGCAGCAAGTTAATTCCGACCAGTACATCGAAAGTACCCAGACGCAGATCACGCAGAATTTCGACCCGCTCAACGGTATCGATATCGCTATGCAGATAACGCACCTTAATCGCGTGCTCACCCAAAAAATCGGTGAGCTGCTCGGCCATGCGTTTGGTGAGCGTGGTAACCAGCACCCGTTCGTTTTTCTTGACCCGCAACTGAATCTGGGTCATCAGATCATCGACCTGCGTACTGGCTGGCAGCACCACAATCTGCGGATCGACCAGTCCGGTCGGACGCACCACCTGCTCAACCACCTGATCCGCATGCTCTTTTTCATAAGCTGCCGGCGTTGCCGAGACAAACACCGTCTGGCGCATTTTGGATTCGAACTCATCGAACCGTAACGGCCGGTTATCCAGTGCCGACGGCAAGCGGAAACCGTAATCCACCAGATTGGTTTTACGCGCCTTGTCACCCATATACATCCCGGTGAATTGTCCGATCAGCACATGCGACTCATCTAAAAACATCAGCGTATCCTGCGGCAGATAATCCACCAGAGTCGGTGGCGGCTGGCCGGGCAATGCGCCGCTTAAATGCCGCGAATAATTTTCAATACCTTTGGTGAAGCCGATTTCGCTCATCATTTCCAGATCGAAGCGGGTACGCTGTTCGATACGCTGTTCTTCAATCAGCTTGTTTTCTTTTCTGAAAAATGCCAGACGCTCCTGCAATTCGGTTTTAATGGTTTCAACCGCGCGCAATACGGTTGAACGCGGTGTCACATAATGCGATTTAGGATACACCGTGAAACGGACAATTTTCTGCTTGATCTTGCCGGTGAGCGGATCGAACATTTGCAGGTTTTCGATTTCATCGTCAAACATCTCGACCCGCACCGCCGTTTCCGCATGCTCGGCCGGAAAAATATCGATCGTATCGCCGCGTACCCGAAACGTACCGCGTCCGAAATCGATCTCGTTGCGGGTGTATTGCATCTGAATGAGTCGCGCAATGATGTCGCGCTGGCTGACCCTGTCTTTGGCGCGCAGCGTTAAAATCATCTGATGATATTCGGTCGGATTACCGATACCGTATATCGCCGACACCGTCGCCACGATGATAACGTCCTTGCGCTCCATCAGCGACTTGGTACACGACAGCCGCATCTGTTCGATGTGTTCATTGATTGCCGAATCTTTTTCAATAAACAGATCGCGCTGCGGCACATAGGCTTCCGGCTGAAAGTAATCGTAATAACTCACAAAATATTCCACCGCATTGTGCGGAAAGAATTCGCGGAACTCGCTGTACAGCTGTGCGGCCAACGTTTTGTTCGGCGCAAACACGATGGCCGGCCGTCCGGTACGCGCGATCACATTCGCCATCGTAAATGTTTTACCCGAGCCGGTTACGCCGAGCAAAGTCTGATACGCCAGACCGTCGTTAATGCCTTCCACCAGCTGATCGATCGCCACCGGCTGATCGCCAGCTGGCGCAAAAGGCTGGAATAACTCATAAGGTGAATTTGGAAAACGTACGATCTGGCCTTCCAGCTGAACGCCGGTTTTTGGATCAGCAATCGTATTCCCTGTTAAATCTGCCATGCGGTTAGCCTTTGTTATAGAATGTCGGTCGGGCGTTTAGCATTGCATTCTACTCATTTAGCTCATTTTTTACCTGACATTTAATTCGCGAACTTAACTCCTGGTTAATTTACCTCCGGCCTTTTCAATTTCATTTCAATTTAATCATGACTTCACCATCCACCTCCCTGTTTTCCGCCATCGAAATGGCACCACGCGATCCTATTCTGGGCATCACCGACGCTTACAACGCGGACACCAATCCTGACAAGGTCAATCTGGGCGTCGGCGTTTATTACGATGACAAGGGTAAAGTACCTTTGCTGGAATGCGTACAGCGCGCCGAAGCCGAATTGATTGCAACTGTCACCCCGCGCACTTATTTGCCGATAGATGGTTTGGCCGCCTACGATAAAGCGGTACAGGAACTGGTGTTCGGCGCACAAAGTAAAGTCATCGCCGAAAAGCGTGCCATCACGGCGCAGGCGATAGGCGGTACCGGCGCATTAAAACTGGGGGCAGATTTTTTAAAACGCTTCGCGCCGGACGCGCAGGTATGGATCAGCGACCCAAGTTGGGAAAACCATCGCGCCCTGTTTGAATCTGCCGGTTTTGTCGTCAACAACTATCCATACTACGATGCTGCAACGCACGGCGTAAACTTCGATGGCATGCTGACCAGCCTCAAATCCATGCCTGCCGGTTCTATCGTGCTGCTGCACGCCTGCTGCCACAACCCAACCGGCGCCGACTTGACCTCCGAACAGTGGAACAAGGTCATCGATATCGTCACCAGCCGCGGTCTGATTCCTTTCCTCGATATGGCCTACCAGGGTTTTGGCGAGGGCATCGAAGCGGACGGTCAGGTGGTACATCGCTTTGCCGATGCCGGTGGTCCGTTATTTGTTTCCAACTCATTTTCCAAATCGTTTTCACTATACGGCGAACGGGTTGGCGCATTGAGCATAGTCGCGGCCAGCAGCGAAGAAATCGCGCGCGTGGCATCGCAATTAAAACGCGTCATCAGAACCAATTACTCGAACCCGCCGGTTCATGGCGGCAAAGTCGTCGCGACCGTTTTGGCGAACCCTGAATTGCGTAATTTATGGGAAAAAGAATTGGCCGAAATGCGCGTACGCATCCGCGCCAATCGCGAATCATTCGTCGATCTGCTGAAACAAAAAGCACCGGATCACGATTTTTCTTTTGTCAAAAAACAGTGCGGCATGTTCTCGTATTCAGGTCTGACTAAAAGCCAGGTGGAGCAATTACGCAACACTTACTCAATCTATGCCGTTGACACCGGCCGCATCTGCGTTGCCGCTCTGAATTCGGGCAACATAGAATACGTAGTTAATGCAATTTGTCAGGTCATATAACATTTATTTGGGGAAAAACTATTGACGTAATCTGTCATATCCCCCTATAATCTCGTTTCTGTTCCCTGATAGCTCAGTTGGTAGAGCGACGGACTGTTAATCCGCAGGTCCCTGGTTCGAGTCCAGGTCGGGGAGCCACAGAATATAAAAGGGCTGCAATTTATTTTGCAGCCCTTTTTCTATTTAGGCTATTCTGCCGCGCCCTTCCCACAAATCAAATATCTCACCAATCGACAGCTTGCTCATACTTCCGCGACTGGCGCACCTAGCAATGTTTACAGGTTTCTTCACCCCGCAATTTCAGATACATGTACGTCTGCTATTTCGCCCATACAACTTGGCGACAAGATTTGCGGCATTCGCCAGAACTGCCTGCTTGCATATCGTAGTGCGGAAAAAGCAGCGAACGCCATCATTCAACAGCTTTACCATCTAGGAGACGTCCATGGAAGTGTATCTGGGTAGTATCATGACATTCGGTTTTACGTTCGCACCAAGCGGCTGGCAGCTATGCGGCGGGCAAACGCTCAGCGTCTCGCAATACAATGCATTATTCGCGCTGCTGGGTATCACTTACGGTGGGAATGGCCAGACGACCTTTCTGCTACCGGATTTGCAAGGCCGCCTGCCGATAGGCCAGGGTAACGGTGCCGGACTAACTCCGCGGCTGGCAGGTGAAGAAGGTGGCACAGAAAATGTAACGCTGTTGATCGGGAACATGCCTGCCCATACCCACGTCGCGACATTTACGCCTTCAGGTGGTTCAAGCGGATATATGGTGTCAACCAACACCACCGGAAACGCCCTGATTCCCAGCGCTACCAACAACGTTCTTGCCGGATCACCCGCAGGACCATCCGGTGCCGCAATTTGGGCGACATCAAATCCGGCCCCAACGATTCCACTCGGTGGCGGTGGCGGTGGCGGTGGCGGCGCAGGAGGTGGCACCGTACTCAATGCACAAACCGGTAACAATCTTCCGACCGCAATCATGAATCCGTTCCTGGCACTGAATTTCAGTATTGCGTTGACGGGAATCTATCCCAGCAGAAATTAGAAATCGTTTTTTACAAACAGTTCGGCCATGCACCCGGTATGGCCGACTGACATAATCAACGTTCAATGTCGCGCTCAGTACCGCATTCATCAACCCACCACTCATCGCTACGTAAAACATCATGCTAGATTTAGTCGACGCGTCCCATTTCACTCCATTGATCGGCAAGGTATGCGATCTGGAGTTGGCAGATCTCAGCATTCTGCCGATACGGATCGATTCCGTAACCAGCAAACCTCTAACACGCAATCCCTATGCGCCAGAGTCGCAACGCCTGCCGTTTTTGGTGACATTGACGGCAACACGGCCAACCAATTTTATTGAGGGCCCCTGCTCAATCGAGCTCAACAACTTCGACCGCCTGAACGGGGTATACGTTACACGGGTAGCGGCCTTGGGACGCGATCCGAACGGTGCGTATTACCAGATTATTTTCAACTGAAATTCTCACACCTGCGTGCCCGGATACCACACCATACGATCTGCCATCAACTGCGATTCTTCAACCTTGAAACCCAGTTCCAGATAAATCCGCTTTGCGCCGGGATTGTTGTGCCAGACCACCACCGCGACCGGGCAATGTGAACTGGCAGCCGCCTGCTGCACACCCTGCAGAATCGCCTTACCGTAGCCGAAGCCGCGCGCAACAGGAACGAAGGCAACGTAAATGACCCGAACTTCATTCGGTCCGAAATCGACAACCAGCGCGCCGACACTGTGCTGCGTTTTTTCTATGATGAAATGCAGGGCATTCGGAAAGGTGTTGCCGGTTCCCTGCACTTGCGTATTGAATTGCTGCGCAATCACTGTTTCCACCAGCTCAGTTTCCCCATCAATGAATTGCAGATCCGGCCGCGCGGATCGGTACAGCATCTCAAGGAACTGTTGATCATTGGTCGTGGCATGACGCAGTGAAATTCCACTTGGCAGAGAGGAGGATGTCAGCATGGTGATCACTCGCTTGAAAAATAGAGATGGCGATAATTTATCCGATTACTGTCAACAAGGGAACACTCGTGCGTTCCCACTACTCACCTATCCCGTTTCAAAGTGTTGCTTCAGATTTTTCTGCTGCCTGTCTGCGCAGCGTAGTGACGTTTTCTCCCGCGCGACGTACATAAACGCGCCAACATGCAATTGGCTTAGTACATCAAGCAATTGAACATCGCCGGACCTTATTGCCAACTATCTGCGCAGATAAATCCAGGCCAGGTAACCACCGACAGCGACGGCAGCAAGCAAAACCAGCCAAGGCCAGCGCATCGGCTTTTCAGCATACGGGTCAACAAGCGAACGCTCTGCCCCTTCAGGTAGCTTCGATATCTTGGTCAATGCAGTTCCAAAAGGAATATTAATGTGGGTTCGCGCGTTGATGGCCCAGCCATTCGCATCGAGAACCGGGCCAAGATTGCGATTCTTCAGTTTGAACCAGGCCATGATGACGGAGGGCCCGGAAATCACCAGCAAGACACCAATGACTGCAATAGGCAACTGCCACCAGCGTAGCGCGAACAATCCCGTGACTATCGAAGCCAGCGCCGTACCGATGGCGCCAACTGCCAACCCTATCGCCGCAAATATCCCTGCAAAACGACCAACGTCGAATGCGGCTGTCGAAGCCGGCGGCGTCTTTGCAGTGGTCGGTTGCGCCTCGAGTTTATTCGACACACGCGACACGGAAGACGACATGTCATCTTGCGATGATTTCGCCTTGGACGCAGCGAATTTTTGCATCTGTTCGCTAAAGAGTCGGGCCGCCTGTTTATAGGGAGACCAAAACGCCTGACGCAAACTGATCGGATTTTCCAGAATGCGAATAATCGTGGCATCCCAGTCCTGTCCCTGCCTGTCGTAAAATACGCCATTCCGTCCGGCGATCAACTGGTCGGAGTCGCCCGCAGTAAACGCAGCAGCAATTTGCAGCTTCTTGTCACCACGTGTGCACATGCAGTAGACCAGACACATACGCGACAGGTTGGCCAATACGCCATGTCGCGCAACGTCATCGGCGGCCACGCAAAGGTCGCAGGAACGGCCATCCAGGTAGAGCGTGCCGAGCTGAAAAGTCGCCGGCGATTTACCCGCGTAGAAATCTTTAAAGGCGACAAAATTATTTGCCAGCGACAGCAAGTCCCGTACGTAGCGAGACAGCTTTTCGAGATCGGATACCCCATCCTGCGCCGTGGTATCGTCCGGCTTACGCGCCAGCCAGGCCGCATAATTCGCAAACGCCAGCTTTATTTCGCTCCACTCATTTCCGGTCAAATATTCCTTGTTTCCATGAAACGGCACGACGACAAGTCTGCGAAAAGCGTCAATTGATACAGCCCACGCAGGGTTGCATGCCCTACATAACGGCAATCTGCCATCCGCTTCAACGTTTGCAAGCGGAAGTTTTACCAGCTCCGGCGAATCGCTACTCAGTGAGAGTCCGGAAATTTCCTTGAAATCATCGACCGAAGGGTTGAGCGCGACGGCGGCCGCACCCTGATATGAGAACAGTTGGCAACGCAAAAAATAGTCGTCGATTTTTGCGGAAACGGATTGCATCGTATCAAATGCTAACTCGGTATCATCTCCCAGAGGCTTTAGCGTTACCCCCTCAGCTTCCCAGGCCGCCAGATTTCTAGACGCATGCACGGCAAGCGCGTTGCTTGTTTCCTCAACTGTCAGGCTTGACGATTCGTCCTTGCCCAATTCAACCGACAGTGCCACTGCGGCGGCGTAGATTTTTTTCCCGTCCTCATCGTCTTGCATGATCGCCGAGATGGGAAGATCTCGATTGTCCGCAGAGAATATGCCGTGATCGACTAACCGCGATTTGGACCATTCGACAGCTGCGATCAATTCCGGCGGTCTTATATGACCATCCTTGTCCGAATCTATGAATTCAAGAGTGCGTCGATCAAATTCAATGCCATTGATAGGACAGGACAAGGCAACCCACAATTTTTGATCCAGTTCGCCAATGCGCAGCAAGTCTTCTGCAGTGTCAATTCTAACTTGGTCAAAACCGCCGACGCGGTGGAACCGCCATGTATAAATTTCATCAACCACTATTTTTTTCCTTTTTCTAATAAATAAATTTTATGGGGGGACTGGCACTCAATGGACAGTTGCACTCAGCAGTTATTGACGAACTGCAGTGAGCTTTTATCTTGCAGCAGATTTGGAATTCGAAATAAGCGATGTGGTTCAAGGTGTGCAGCATCAATACGTTGACGTGACCAGGTAACCTACCTGCGTTCTAACGCCCCTTATCGACAGTCAGCATTTTAGCTGCTTCTGCGGAAGGCACATATTTTTCCAGCATGCTGCGCAAACTGCCGTCGTTGATTATCGTATTCATCAACTCGGCCCAGCGCTTCGCTTCATCCTGACTGAAATTTTTCTTGCTGATCAGCAGGTTGGACGAATCACGCGGGCCATTCGGCATCCAGTCTTCGATCCGGTATTTTCCTTCATCCAGATAGGTCGGATAGATCAGCGGCGACGCCAACATGGCTTGAAAGCGATCGGCTTTGAACATGGCAAACAGTCGCTCTTCTTCGTTGGTTTCCTCGACACGTGCAATATTGCGCAGCTGGCCCACGAAGTCGTTATAGGCCTTTCCGGGATAATGTCCGCGCACGACGCCAAGTCGCAAATTGGGTGCGGCAATAAAATCGGACGCGGACTGTATGTTCGGATCGACGCCCTTGTTGATAATCATCTCGTTCTTGATCCAAAGATAGGGGATCGCCCAGGAAAACACCGTGCGCTCCGGCGTTGCTGCAGCAGACAACGTCATATCCAGGCTGCCGTTTTGCAGGCGCTGCCAGATTTCTGCACGCAGCATTAACGGCGTCTCAAACTTGCAACCGCTGCGCGCTTGAAGCAGGTCCGCAACATCTTTATCCAGACCTATACCGGCATGGTAAAACGCGCCAAAGTCGTACACGCCCAAAGTGATGGGATGAGGTGGGCAAGTCGGCCCATATTTTGGCTGTGCCATTGCAGGCCATACCGTAAAAAAAAGCAAGGCGCCGAAAAGGTAATGGTTAAATGAAGTACCGAATGGCAAACGCATATAACTCTCCAATTGAAGTGCATGCCGGTATATTCCGTGCATAATTTTTTTAGTTTGCTATCAACTGAATCAATGATGCTTTTTTTGAATTTACTTGAGGGATGAGCCTTTTCTACCCTAATTGCCAAAGGCTGCATCAATTACGAAACAATAGCGGTGGTCAATCCATGAGTCAAGGACAGCCTAATTTTGCACTCAATCCGCCATTGGATCACCGTTGCGCTGCCGGTGGTGATGGCGCTGGGCACACGGTCCAACGGCTGCATCGTCAGACCTACTGTTTGGCTCCTAACGAATCAGCAGATTTCTATGAATCCAACATTTTCGTTAAGAAGCGTAGCGATGATCTCGTTTGAATTATTTAGCAATGCGTTGATAACAGCTTGGTTTGTGCTATTACCTGTCAGTAAACGTATAACTTTCGGCGGATGTCCAGCCATACCCGATAAGCCCTGAAAATCATCGTCTTTGGTGACGACAACATAATCGTTTTCTTTGGCGAACTGCCAAATCGCACGATCATCGGCACACTCCAAGCCAACAAGTCTGACCTGCGAGGTACCGGGATAAGCCTCTTGCAACGACGAGACGATGCGAAAAGACAAATTTTCGTCGAGCAGCAATTTCATGCGGCCATATGCACTATGGCGCCATGACGTTCTCGTTCTGCCGCATAGGCAAGACAAGCAAGCACATCGTCGCGCTGCAACTCGGGGTAATCAGACACAATGTCATCCAAAGTCATACCGGACGCCAGCCAGTCGAGCACATCCTGGACTGTAATACGCAATCCACGAATACAAGGTTTGCCGGATCGTTTGCCAGGCTCCAGAGTAATGATGGTGTGATAGTCAATCATTGCACTGCCTTTCATCTTTTTCAATAATCGTCATGAGTGTCCGGTTGAAATTCAACGTATGCCCTTTAGCTTGTTCCGAATTACGAAGATCATGCTAGTAGATTGTACTGTATTAGTGCACTCAAACGAACCGCCACAATGAGACGTTTTTTGTCTGACTATTTGGTTCAGTTCGCGTAGAGCACGGCCGATCATATCAAACACTGGTTCGGCCGTGACCACTCAGACTATTCTTATGCGGATTCCGTCAGCAGCGTGAAATGCTCGACCCTGGGTGGCGCGTTAAAAAATGGCCCGACTATTTCTCTCCACTTCAGAAATTCAGGTGACTGCTGAAAATCAACGGTGTGATTTTCTAACGTCTTCCAAAATATCATCAAGACGTAGCGCTCCGGCGACTCAACACCTTTATGCACCTGGTGCGAGATATAGCCTTTGGATTTGCTGATAATCAGCTCCAGCCCACGGCGTATGGCGATATCAAATTCGGCTTGCTTACCGGTTTGAATATTCAGTTCAGCGATTTCTAAAATCATGATTTTTTCCTTTAAAGTCAGGTATTGTACGACTCAATCCGGCTTACATGCCGCGCTTCCCGCTCCACCTGCCGGCCATGCTTTCAAAAACACCATCACGGTAAATCAGCTTGTGCATTGCTGCTGCAGCTATATGGAGCAGAATAACGGCGAATAATAATCCGGCCAGCACGCTGTGTAGCTGTCGCAGCCGGGCATACAGCAGCACTGAGTGCCCCACAATCGGTGACAGATAAAACGTGTCATAGAGTTTTACCGGATAGGCTGCCGCCGACAGCATCGCCCAACCGACCAGCGGCAAGGCAAACATCAGAACATAAAGCAGCCAATGCGACAGATGGGCGGCAATGCGCTGCCACTTCGGCAGGTGGTTCGGCAACGGCGGCGGCGCGGTATTAAAAATTCGATTCAACAAACGCAGCGCGGCCAGTATCAAAATTATTATGCCCAGCGGTTTATGAATTGAAACCAGCCTGTCGTATTCCGAGATCGATGCGACCATGCCGACACCGATAAACAGCATGGCAAGAATCATTAGCGCCATTGCCCAGTGCAATAGCCGTGAAATCAGGGGGAATTGATGATGTGTTTTCATTATTTCACCACTCTGAAATCAGTTGAGTTAACCGCACTCGGCTGTTTGCTTTCACCGGCCCGACGCGTAAAAGATTGCGAGTACGCCGCCGAACGCGCAATGAGCAGCGGATCGTCGGATTTTGCTATCCCTGCCGGCAAGACCAGCGGATCGAAATTGATATCCCGGCAGTTGCCGCTGTCCTCTGCATCAACTTGATAGACCGTCAGCGTGCCCACATCGACTTTCTCGCGACTATCTGGCCAGGGCACGGTCGCATCGTTGGTTGCGTCACCCGCCAGCCCGACCGTCACAACCAGATGCCATTGCAGCGGATAATGCGCGACTGCATCAATCAATTCGTCAAACAGATAGTTACTGCTGCCGGAGCCTGGCTTGCTTCCCGCTTGTGCCACTTTATTGATTTGGGTTGGGACCATAGACCAGCGTACTGGCGTTTCTACACCGGCCTGATTGATAAACAGAAATGCATCGAGACTGTTGAAGCTGGAATTTTCAAAGCCGGATGAAAATGGAACCGCCGAATTAATCGCGCGTGCGCGCAGCGCTTCAGGGTGCTGATCGAAAAATGCTTTCAATTTGGCCGGATCAGGTTTGCCGGTTTTCGGATCGGGTGCCGACGCCAGTATCTGCTGATAAAACGCTTCGGGGGTATTCACCGAAAACACCGGAATATTATTCATTCCGGTGCGCCACTCTTCCCCATGGTTGAGCTTGAATAGCAATGCCATGCTCCGCACCGCCTTCTGGCTGTCCGCCATAAAAGGCTGTCCTCCCGCAAAAGCAAAACGACCTGTCACGGGAATATGTCCGCGCAAAAAGACCGCCGCTTTCGACAGACGCACGCCATTGCCGTTACCCTCGAAATCGCCGGCCAGACAGACGCCTTTGGCATGATTGCGGCGGAATCCCGGATGTATGCCGTTAGCATGTTCAAAAGCGCCGACAATTCCCGCCGGGCTTACTTTTCCCGGATCAAACCAACCGGCAGCAAAGGCCAAACTGCCAGCCAATGCAAGTATCAATGCCCCTATCAATGCGAGCCTGAACAGCAACGCATTCGGCGACATGCCGAATTCTTCAGACATTTTTCTTATGTGACTGAGCAATTGACCACCTCTGAGTTTGACTACCTGGTTTTGTCACCTTTGCGCTGTCAGGCCCGGCAGAAATCCGCCCGACCCAACGCATATCCTACGCGGGCTGAAACGAATTGACGGCTTCCAGTGCATGCAGCGAATACACATACGCGGCACCGGCATTTAACGCGATCGCCGTTGCCAGTGCGGCAGCGACTTCCGCTTCGGTCGCACCGTTGGCAACCGCCGCCTGCGCGTGAATGCCGATACAGCCGTCGCAACGTGTGGTTATCGCAACGGCGAGTGAAATCAATTCGCGGGTTTTAGCATCGAGCGCACCGCCGTCGGCTGCCGCGGTATTCAGCGCCTGATAGGCACCGACCATCTTGGGATGGTCTTTAGCCAGACTACCAAATGATTGTTTGATATGCGGCACAAGGTTTTTCCAGTCTGTGAACATAATGATCTCCATCAAGTTGAAATAAAAGGTTTTACGACGTGATCACTGTAACCCCGATTAACTCATCACCATTAGTCCGGACGACGCAAGAATTTGCGCATTCGTCTCAAGATGAAGTTTGAATTTTATTGATGTTGCAACCGGTATCGGCCCGGTGTTAAGCCCGTGTTGTGCCGGAATGCCTTGCCAAATGCAGCTTCCGACTGATACCCGACCTCCATGCCGATATCAGCCGCGCTGCGTTTGGTACGAAGCAACAATTCACTGGCCGTCGCCATGCGCACATACGTGAGAAATTCCGCGACCGTCATCCCTGCCCGCGCCTGAAAATGACGTGCATAGGTGGCACGCGACATCGCGGCAACCTCACCCAACGCGGCAATGGTCCATTCGCGCCCAGGCTCAGCCAGCAGTACCTGAACCGAATGGCTCAGACGGGTGTCCGACAGCAGCGTCAATATATTCGGCAGCGCCGACTGGCGCTCGCCGTAAATCCTGAGCGCCATCACCAATAGTGCCTGACTCAGCGCCGATACAATGGCCAGCGCCCCCGATGCTTTGCTATCGGCCTCATTGCGCATCAGTGTCACCACAGCCTGCAATGACGCAATCGATTGGGTTCCCGACAAAGAGATATGCAGTGGATCCGGCAGCGATTTGAATAATAAGGCGGCCGGCCCGCGCTCGCACAGAAACCGACCGCACAGCAGATCAACGTCAGCCGGGCCGCTACCGTTGCGCCGCAGCGGCAGCAGTCCGTCGTCGCTGGTGGTCACAGGCTGGATCGGCATATCGCTGCTGCCGATATCGCAAATCCGGTGCGCGCCGCCTTTTGGGAACAGGACAAAATCGCCGGGTTGCAGCTGCAGCAATCGGGCATTCGGCAATTCAACCGAGCAGGCGCCATTCAGAACCAGATGAAACGGTACACTGGCTTCCTGTTCCTGCTCATGCGGTATGGAAAATGCCCCCTGCAGCAAGCACCGCAACTCAAGACTAGCCTGCAGTCGAACCAACTTGATAAGACTGCTGAGTGCATCCATTGGACAATAGTCAAAAATTAGTCGAAGGCAACAGTATTACATATCTCCATGAACCCGGTGACAATCAGACGACGTGCCCAACAGTCAAGTTCTTCGTGCGCTTTAGCCATGGTTGGCAGCGGCAACTAAATCGTGCGTGAAAAAATCTGGCGCTACGAGGAAATATTGCCTACTCTGAAATGCAGTTGTACTTTTTGAACTGGTTTTAACGTTTTCCAACGGATTCTCACGATCAGGAGGCTATGGTGACTGGTAACTCAATACCCTCATTGGATGAAAGCGCCCGCCTCGCGGCACTGAAAGACTACGAAATTCTGGATACGCCGGAGGAACACGAATTCGACCTGCTGGTCGAAGTCGCGGCACAAATCTGCGACGTTCCCTATGCGTTTATTTCACTGGTTGACCGAGAACGGGTCTGGCACAAATCGGCTTTCGGTTCAGCTCCACAGGAATCGCTGCGCCAGGAGAGCTTCTGTTCTTTGGCAATCGAGGAACAACAGATGCTGGTCATACCCGATCTCTCACAGGATGCAAGAACAGCCAACATGGCGGCGGCCACCCGCGTCGACGGATTCGGCATGTACAGCGGCGCGGTGCTGGTTACGCCGGATGGGCATCGAATCGGTTCGCTGTGCGTTCTCGATACCAAACCCAAAAAACTGTCCGAGAAACAGCTGTCCATTTTATTGGGGCTGTCGCGACAAGTGGTATCGCTGATCGAACTGCGCAAACGGACCCGTGATCTCCATATCGCCATGCACGAACTGCAAATGATTGCCAACGAGGATGTGCTGACCGGCCTGGCCACACGCCGTGCTCTGCTCGAACGCCTGCATAGCGAAGTCGAGCGTTCCAGACGATTTCCTGCCCATCTGACCGTAGTCATGCTCGATCTCGACCATTTCAAACAGATCAACGACAACTTCGACCATGCAATGGGCGATGCGGTCCTGCGTCGCATCGGTGGGCTGATACGTCGAAGCGCGCGCAACATCGACATTGCAGGTCGATACGGCGGCGAAGAATTCTGTCTGGTGTTACCGGGCACCGATCTGAACGGCGGACTAAAATTCGCGGAGTCGCTGCGCGAAGCGATCGCCGAACAGATCATCGACGACGCAGGACGTCAGGTCAGCGTTACCGCCAGTCTGGGTGTAGCCTCAACCAGTCCCGGCATTGCGATTAATGGAGAAGAATTGATCAGGATCGCCGATGCGGCTCTGTATAACGCAAAACATAGAGGGCGTAATCAGGTGGTTACTTCCGGCTAAACAGAAAACCTGTCGAACCGCCGTACCCGAATGCTGCCTTTGCCACTTTTCTTAACGTCGTGCATGAATGCGTCGGGAACATCAATCATGGCCTGGAAGTGACGGAGCAAAGATGCGACAACTAAACCTCTTGTAATTGCACTGTGGGACCATGGCTGGGATCATCCCATTTTTTTGGCACCATGCAAGTCTTATGGCTTGGCACGATGCGATTTAGCGATGTCGATGGAGATGGGATCACTGGCGGGAAAGGTTTCCAGCAACGCTTCATCCAGGGCTTGCTCCAGGTGCCCCTCTTCCCGCTGAATCGGGGTTTCGTCCTTGGGTTTCGGACTGATAGGGCTCGTATCGTTTGTAGTAGAGTTCATTTTGGTACTCCTTGCCATAATTTCATTGACTGGTTGATGCAACGGTAAATGATTGGAGCGTCGCGCTCACTGACACACAGTATCTGCCAGATTCATCAACGTCGCTGACCGAATTCAACTTTACCCGTCAACACAACTCTTGTCTGTTCGGCTCCGAACAAATTAAATGGATTATCGACTTTAAGCGCTAGTCATATTTTTTTTAGCTCATATAATGAATTTCTAATATGACCCTGTTTGGGTTGTTTCTGCATCACATAAAAGCATTCAATTTACCTCATCTTAGAAATAACATGCTTAAAAAAATCTCGATCAATCAGTTACGAAAAGACATGTTCATCCACGAATTCTGCGGATCGTGGATTGATCATCCGTTTTGGAAGAAATCGTTTTTGGTGTCCACTGAAGAAGATTTTCAAAGTATTCAGACCAGCAAAATCACCGAGCTGATTATCGATACCTCAAAAGGGGTGGATGTGCTGGATGCAAACCAGGTCCTCGCCGCAGCGACGCCCGAGCCGGAATCGCCGCCTGCGCCAGCCCAATCCCGGCCACCTGCAGTCAGGCCTGCGGCAATATCAATGGATAAAGAGCTGACAAACGCGGCGCACATAATTGCGCAATCCAAACTGGCAGTCAGAAATATGTTCCAGGAAGCGCGCATGGGTAATACGGTTGATGTTGACAGCATGCTGCCGCTGGTGGATGAAATTTCCGAGTCGGTCAGTCGCAATTCCAGCGCACTGATCGGCCTGGCGCGTCTGAAAACCAAAGACGATTACACCTATATGCATTCGATTGCGGTTTGCGCGCTGATGATCGCGCTGACCAGACAGTTGCACTTATGTGAAGAAGACGTCAAAGAAGCAGGCATGGCCGGTCTGTTTCACGATATCGGCAAAATGGCGACGCCGAACGAGATACTGAATAAGCCCGGAAAGTTGACCGATGGCGAATTTGACACGGTCAAACAACATCCGCTGGCCGGTTACCAGATACTGTCCAGGAATAAAGACATCAGCAAGGTGGTGCTGGACGTGTGCCTGCATCACCATGAAAAGGTCGATGGCACCGGCTATCCCGATAAATACAGCGACGAAAAAATCAGCCTGATGGCCAAGGCCGGCGCGGTCTGCGACGTGTATGACGCCATTACCTCCAATCGCCCCTATAAGAAAGGATGGTGCCCTGCCGAGTCAATTAAAAAAATGTCGGAATGGGCCGGTACCCATTTTGATCCGCACATTTTTCAGGCGTTTGTCAGAAGCGTGGGTATCTATCCGGCCGGTTCATTGGTAATGTTGAAATCGGGTCGACTGGGAGTCATCGTCGGGCAGAACGACAAATCGCTGCTGCAGCCAGTAGTGCGGGCATTTTTCTCATCCAAATCGATGAGCTATGTCACACCGGAACTGATCGACCTGTCCAAACCGGGACACAACGAAAAAATCATATCCACGGAACTGGTCAGCAAGTGGGGGCTTAAAAATATAGATCAGTATTGGCTGGGTGACGCCGTCAACCCTGGCCGGTTCTGATTCGGTGGGCGGCACACTGTCAACACCAAAGGCCGCAATGAGGAAATCCTGATCTGGTCAATTAAGCGATGAACGGCAGACAAATCTCCACGCACAATCCACCGCCCTCCCGATTACGCGCAGAAATGCTGGCACCGAAGGTCGTCAGAATACGCTGCGCAATAGCCAGCCCTAGCCCATGACCGTCTGAACTTTGCTGATTGCCGGAGCCGCGAAAAAATGGTTCGAAAATACGCGTCAACTCGGCTTCGGGAACACCCGGCCCAAGGTCGAGTATGGCAAGCTTCAATTCCTTGCCGACGATGCCGGCTTCCAGCACAACGGTGCTGGCCGCTGCAGTATGTTTTAAGGCGTTGCGCACCACGTTTTCAATGGCCCGGCGCAGCAGTCCTGCATCGCCGCGCACCAGGGCCGCGCAGTTGCCTGACAACTCGAAACGCTTGCCCAGCGCCTGGGCTTCAAACTGCGCGTCGCTAACGATATCGGCGATCAGCTCAGCCATGGCGATGCTTTCCACGAGGTTGCCCCGACTTGAATTGGTCACGCCCGCATCCAGCCTGGCCAGCGTCAGCACCTCGCCCACCAGTTTATCCATGCGCACCGTTTCGGTTTCGATACGCTCCAGCCACGTGTCGAGTTTTTCCGGCTGCTGACGTGCCAGTCCGGTAGCAACCTGCAGCCGCGCCAGCGGCGAGCGCAGTTCGTGTGAGATGTCATGCATCAGTCGACTCTGACCGTCCAGCAAACCGCGCAAACGGTCCACCATGCGATCGAAATCACGTCCCAGATCGGCCAGCTCGTCGCGGCGCTTACCCATACCTGGCACCACCTTCAGATCCAGATTGCCGCCTGCTACGGATTCAAAAGCCGAACGCAGAATATTGATCGGTTTGGAAAAATACCAGGCAACCATGGTTGAAAACAACAGGCTGCATAACACTGCAGAAAGGATAGGTCCGACGGGTGGCGGTCGATGTTCATCCGGCGGATGATTATCCATACCACGCGGACCGTCAGACCGTCCGTGCCAGTCAGGCGGTGGACCGCCGGGTCCACGATCATCCGGGTGAGCGGATAGGCTGTTCCTGTTCTGACTCTGAAATTCAGTATGCGGATTGCCGGCATTTTCCATATGCATCACCAGACCTATGCCCAGTACCGAAATAAGTTGCGCCAGCAGTGTGAACATCAACAGCTTCCAGAATAAACGTCCCAATCTCACTCCTTGATGAATTGATAGCCCAGGCGGTACACCGTCTGGATACAGGAACGACCATCGGCCATGGTGCCCAATTTTTGACGCAGGCTGCTCAGATGCACATCGACGTTGCGATCGAATTTGGCCATCACTCTGCCCAGTCCACGCATCGAGAGCTCCTGTTTGCTGACCGGATGACCGGCGTGCCGAACGAGTATTTCGAGCAGATTGAATTCGGTGCTGGTCAGCTCCAGATTTTTTTGATTCCATTGCGCCAGACGCTTTTCCGGCCACAGGACCAAATCGCTGGTTTTTAGTACTTCAGGCATAGCCTGGTCTGCCGCGGTTCTTCCGGCACGACGCAAAATGGCGCGGATTCTGGCAGTCAGTTCACGCGGCGAACACGGTTTCGTTACGTAATCATCGGCCCCCAGTTCCAGACCGATGACGCGATCACTATCGTCGCCTCTGGCGGTCAGCATCAACACCGGCATCTGGCTTTGCTGGCGTATTTTTCTGAGCAGTTCTATCCCGCTGATGCGCGGCATCATGATGTCGAGCACAGCCAGATCGAACTTGCCCGAGATCGCCAGATCGAAACCGGCAACCGGGTCATGTGCCACCACGGCATCTATATTCTCGCGCCCGAAATAATCCGTCAGCATCGCCAGCAATTCAACATCGTCGTCGATTAATAATACCTGCGTCATACCCTGTTCTTCTCGTTACCTGTCATAGCTAGCAACGTTAAGAACTTTCAGAAAAACGAATTCGATAAACAGAGAACAATTTACCCTTCAGTTCTGCGCTTAGGTGGCAAACAACGCCCATCTTTACCTAACTTTACCTGGATTTACCTGTTCCACTCTCGCGCGTCGCCCGGCCTTGGCGATATATTGAAGCTCCGCTTTTTCATTTATTGGAGATTCCCATGTCTATCAGCGCAGTGTCAGGTAACAGTTATAGTTTATTGCTTAGCCAGTTAAGCGAGCTCAGCAACAGTCCATCCACCAGTCAGTCCAGCAATGCCGATAGCGTCGGCACCTTGCCCCCGCCACCGTCCGGCGGTGGCGGATTGTTGGGTGCGATTGCGGATGCACTATCGTCTATCGGGGTCGGCAGCAGCAGTACCGCGTCGTCAGCGACCAGTGCTGCTACCGGTACCAGTTCGTCATCAACATCATCGAGTACGGCCAGCCAAAGTGCCGATCAGGCCATCGGCGCCTTTTTGCAAAGTTTGATGGCGGCGCTGCAGGCTCAAAGTTCCGCCAGCTCATCCAGTTCAGACAGCGCCACAGGTTCCACAGGTAGCGTCGGTTCGACCAGTGCAACCAGTAGTACATCAGGCCCGGCGGGACTGGAAGCGAATCTGCAGAGTCTGATACAACAACTCAGTGCATCCAGCTCGGGCACGTCGACCGCAAGTAGCAACGCGACCACGTCGGCTGATGCCACGCTGTCGACTAATTTTCAGAACATGATCAGTGCGCTGGGTGATACCAGCAGTTCTGCGACGTTGACCAACTTCCTGTCCGCGCTGTCGACCAATCTGCAAAACAGCGGACCAACGGGAGGTGTCGTCAATACGGTAGCCTGACGCTATCGGTCAGATGGTCAGACTGTCACATCGATGTTATTGCCCTTTAAATCATTTTTTGCTTTGGCGGCGGGCGTGGTTGGCCCGTTAGTCGTTGAATTGCTTGATGATGTGCCGGATGTCGACTGACTACCGGCGGTGGATGAGGTCGTCGTCGCTGTGCCGGATGACGATGAATTGGACGAAGCCGGGGTAGACGATGCGCTGGAGGTAGAGCTGGAACTGGCATTGCTCAATTGTGCAATCTGCGCGTCGATGGCAGCAATTTGCGCCGTCAGCACCTGCGTCGTGGTGCTGGCGCTGGTGCCCGACCCACTGCTGCTACTGGCCGCTTTCAGTTCTTTTTGATATGCCGCCAGCTGCTTTTCCAGTGCAGCCAGTTGCGCTGCGATGCTGGAACTGCTACTGGCTGAGGTTGTGGCAGAGGTTGCCGATCCGATACCCGATACCATGTGAATCTCCCGAATTGATAGCTAGTTGAATGATAACTAGTTAACGGCGCAAAACCCGATCGGGTGAGGCCGCTTTCTGAAAAACCGCGTAAAGATTTGTAAAGAATGAGTAAGCTCAAGACGCCTCGGGAGACCTTATTTGACCCGCTGCTTTTCCAGTTTGCGCGCCAGTGTGCGCCTATGCATGCCCAACTGTCTGGCGGCTTCAGAAATATTGAAATTGGTCGCAGCCAGCACCTCATGGATGCGTTCCCATTCCAGGGTTTTGATCGAGGTAGCGCGGTTGGTCAACGGGATTTTTGCGCTACCGGCAACATGATTGAAGGCGGCTTCAATATCGTCGGTATTGGATGGCTTTGCCAGATACTGACAGGCGCCCAGCTTGATCGCTTCAACCGCGGTATTGATACTTGCGTAACCGGTCAGGACAACGATGAGCATCGCAGCATCATGCTGGTGCAGCAGTTGCACACAGTCCAGGCCGGAAACATGACCATGCAATTGCAGATCGACTACCGCATAACCAGGGCTGTGCGACGCCAGCAATTCCTTGGCCTGCACGATATTTTCTGCCAGCAGAACCCGATATCCGCGCCGTTCAAACGAACGTCCCAAGGTGCGCGAAAAAACCGCATCATCTTCGATGATCAGTAACAGGCGTTCATCAGGCATCAGAACCGCTCCACTTTGCCTCGTTATCGTCATCAAGACGGATCGCCTCTATCGGTAACGCAAACCGAACAATCGCGCCGCACTCTGCATTGGGATTATTTTCGTTACGATTGGCTGCAGTGACAGTGCCACCCAATTTACGCGCAACGTTGACGACAAAAAACAAACCCAAACCGCGGCCCGGCCGCCCTTTACTGGACTGATACGGCTTGCCGAATTGCGCCAGCATCGCCGGAGCAAATCCCGAACCGGCATCGGTCACTGTCAGCTCCAACCGGTCCGAACTTAGCCCGGCTTCCAGGCGGACCCATTGCGGCGACGCTTCCAGCGCATTATCGAGCACATTAAAAATCATTTGCTTTAACGACGTATCGAAAGCGATAGGAATATCGTGCGTGATGCGATTATCAAATTCAAACGACACGACCGGCCGGTTGCTGCGCCATTCGTCGGTCAGGTCCTGTAAGAAGGTATTGATGGTGGTCTTGGCCGACGAGTCGCTGCGCACCTCACCGGCGGACAGCAGGATGCCGCTGATAATATTCTTGCAGCGGTTCAGCTGCGTTTGCATTTCATGCATTTCCTGTTGTACTTCCTTGTTCGCATTAAATTCCGGCATGCGTTGCCAGTCACCCAAAATCACCGACAGCGTTGCCAACGGCGTGCCCAGTTCATGTGCCGCGCCGGACGCCAGCAAACCCATGCGCACGATATGATCTTCTTCGGCAGCCTGTTGTCGCAATGCCGCGAGTTGTGCTTCTCCGGCACGCAGATTGCGGTTGAAACGGGTAATAAAAATCGTCAGCAATGCGGCATTCAGCACAAAACAAATAACCAGACCTTGCACGTATAAGCTGGAAAAACCGTTACTGGCATGCGGCAAATTCAGCGGAATCGAAAACATCGATAACCCGGCCAGACAGACGCTCGAAATAATGATGATGAACCAGGTCGACCAGACATCCAGCAGGATGGCGCTGATAATCACCTGCAGCAAATACAGAAACGCAAACGGATTGTGCGTCCCGCCACTCAGATACAGTTGTGCAGTGAGCGTGGCGACGTCAACCAGCAAGGCTAAAAACAGTTCACCATTGAAGATAATCACAGATTCATGCCAGCGCAATTCACTGGCGATATTGAACGCGATCAGAAAAATGGCAATGCCCAGCATGACCGGGGTAGGAATCGGAATGTGAAAAATAAGGTTGACCACGGCGATGGTGGTCAACTGTCCCGCGACTGCGATCCAGCGTAGCTGAATCAGATGGGAAGCGTTTTTGCGTCCGACCATGTTGTTAGGATTTGAAGCCAGTTTCCATTGTTCTTTGGCAGCGGCGATCAAGATATTTTTCATGTTAACTTCGATAACGTCTACGGACCTTCAGTTCTGAACGAACCAGATAAAAACCGCCGCCGGCAACCATCAACGCCAGCGCGAACCAGGTGAGAGTATAGACCAGATGATTGTTATTGAAGTTAATGACTGTCAATCCGCCGACCGGCACACCGCTGGCCTGCTTGGCTGCTGCAGTTTCTGCTGCAGTTTCTGCCGCAGTTTCTGCCACCCCTTCTGCCGCGTTTCCTGCCGTGCTTCCCACCGTTTGCGCCGCATCTGCATCGATAAAATAAGGGGCGACATCGGTCAGATGGCGGGCCGCGGCCATGGCCTGCACGTCACGTGAATACCAGAGCTGCCCAGCGGGATTATTGTGATGCAGAAAAGCGCCGCCGGGTTCGGTGATACGCAGCAGTCCGGTGACTACAGCGTTGGCAGGCGAGGCTGCCGGGGTCGCGTTGAAGGGAATAAAACCGCGATTAATGAAGATGACGCTGCCGTCGTCCGTGCGCATCGGCGTCATCACCCAAAATCCGCGACCGATGACGGTGGAGGCAAGCACTTTGGTGGTGTACGCGTCCAGAAATACGCCCTGCACGCGCACATGGCGGTATTCATCGGATGCTGCGGTCATCTCAGACCAATGCAGCCGGGTTGGCGCTGCGACTGCGACAGCATGCACACGCTGCTCCACCCTGGCTATCAGTTGAAGTTTCCAGCTTAAACGCTGGATTTGCCAGCAGCCCAGTGCGACGAACAGCGAGAAAAGCAAAGTCCCGCAAACGACTATCACGGCTAACGTGAAGTTGCTGCGGGACTGAGTTTTATCTGTCACGGTTTCATCTACCGCCGAATTCACGGTACCTGCTGGGTACCGGCTGCTTTCTGTGGAACCGCCACAGTCAGGGCAGTTGAAGCCGGCGCTGCATTGATCGATTCCGGTTTGGTTTCAACCGTTGTATCCATCATGCCCGGCATCATATTGTGATTCAGGTGATACATTACCCACAGCGAGCCGCTCATCATAATCACGACCACCATCACCGTAAAAATTAATGCCAGCATCGACCAGCCGTGTTCGGATTTGGTATTCATATGCAGAAAATAAATCATATGCACCACAATCTGTACCGCGCCGATGGCCAGCAACAACATGCCGGTGGTGCTGGATTTATCGAATACTTTGGCCATCACCAGCCAGAACGGAATAACGGTCAGGATAACGGCCAGAACGAACCCGGTTGCGTAACCTTTAAAGGTACTGTGACTGACATGGCCGTCGTGATCAGCGTGATCGTCATGGGCATGTGTGGATGTAGTATGCGCGCTCATGGCAGTGCTCCCATCAAATAAACAAAGGTGAAGACGCCGATCCAGACCACATCCAAAAAGTGCCAGAACATCGACAGACACATCAGGCGTCGGGTGTTGGCCGCAGTCAGACCGTGACGCTTAAGTTGAAACAGCAAGGTGATCAGCCAGACGATACCGAAGGTGACGTGCAGACCGTGGGTGCCGACCAGTGCGAAGAACGAGGTCAGAAAACCGCTGCGTTGCGGACCGAAGCCGTCATGAATCAAATGCACGAATTCATATAATTCCAATCCGATAAAGCCGGCGCCGAGTATGCCGGTGACGATCAGCCACAGCATGGTATTGCGTACCTGCTTCTTCTGCGATTCCAGCATGGCAAAGCCATAGGTGATAGACGACAGCAACAACAATGAGGTGTTGATGCCGACCATAGGCAGATCGAAGATCATCCCACCGGATGGTCCGCCCGCATAGTTGCGGCCCAATACCGCATAAGCGGCAAACAGGCAGGCAAAGACCAGACAGTCGCTCATCAGATAAAGCCAGAATCCCAGCAGAGTGCCGTTTTCCGGATGATGGTCCACAACAAAATAGCTGTTGCCGGACTTAGTGCCCATGGCGTTGGCAGTAAGAGTAGTTTCAGACATGGCTGCTCAATAATAAAGTGCGTTCGTCTTCAGTACGGACAACCTTGGCTGCCGGAATAAAGTAATCGCGATTGTAATTAAAGGTGTGGTAAATCGTGGCGGCGATCATGGCGACAAAACCTATTCCGGCTACCAGCCACATCTGCCAGATCAGGCCGAATCCGACCACCGCTGCAATCGCGGAAATCGCAAATCCGGCAGCCGTATTCTTAGGCATGTGAATATCGACAAAACCTGAAGTGGGACGTATATAGCCGTCGCTTTTCATCACAGCCCAGGTATCGCGGGTATGCACCAGCGGCGTGAAAGCAAAGTTGTAATCCGGCGGCGGCGACGATGTCGACCATTCCAGAGTACGGCCACCCCATGGATCGCCGGTCGTGTCACGTAATGATTCGCGGCGCAAAAAGCTCACCACCAGTTGAATGATGAACGAGATGATACCCAGGAAAATCAGGCCGGCGCCGATAGCTGCAATCACAAACCAGATCTGCAGCGATGGATCGTCGAAGTGACTCAAACGACGCGTCACGCCCATCAGACCCAGTACATACAACGGCATAAAGGCGACGTAGAAACCGACAACCCAGAACCAGAATGAGCAGTGGCCCCAGAACGAATCGAGCTTGTAGCCGAATGCTTTAGGGAACCAGTAATTAATACCGGCGAACATGCCGAACACCACGCCGCCGATAATCACGTTATGGAAGTGAGCGATCAGGAACAGGCTGTTGTGCACCACGAAGTCGGCAGGTGGTACCGCCAGCAGAACGCCGGTCATGCCGCCGATAACAAACGTGATCATGAATGCGATAGTCCACATCATCGGCAATTCGAAACGGATGCGGCCACGATACATGGTGAATAACCAGTTGAATATTTTCGCGCCGGTCGGAATCGAAATAATCATCGTGGTAATACCGAAGAAGGAATTGACGCTGGCGCCCGAGCCCATGGTAAAGAAGTGATGCAGCCAGACCAGGTAAGCAAGTATCGTAATAACGACGCTGGCGTATACCATCGAGGTGTAACCGAACAGGCGTTTGCTGCAGAAGGTTGGCACGATCTCGGAGAACACACCGAACGCCGGCAGGATCAGAATGTAGACTTCAGGGTGACCCCAGATCCAGATCAGATTGACATACATCATGGCGCTGCCGCCCATGTCATTGGTAAAGAAATTGGTACCGACCACGCGGTCGAGCGACAACATCGCGAGTACGGCGGTCAACACCGGGAATGCAGCAACGATCAGGATGTTGGTGCAAAGCGAAGTCCAGACGAATACCGGCATACGCATCAACGTCATACCGGGCGCACGCATTTTGACGATGGTCACGATCAGGTTCACGCCCGACAGCAAGGTCCCTACCCCGGCAATCTGCAACGCCCAGATATAGTAATCGACACCGACATCGGGGCTACCCAAAATCCCCGACAGCGGCGGATATGCCAGCCAGCCGGTGCGGGCAAACTCGCCGACAAACAGTGACGCCATTACCAGCATGCTACCGAACGTGGTCATCCAGAAACTGAAGTTATTCAGAAACGGAAACGCCACGTCGCGTGCGCCGATTTGCAGCGGTACGACATAGTTCATCAGTCCGGTGACCAGCGGCATGGCGACAAAAAAGATCATGATCACGCCGTGCGCGGTAAAAATCTGATCGTAGTGATGCGGCGGCAGAAAGCCGGGGTTGCCGCCAAAGGCCATGGCCTGCTGGGCACGCATCATCAGTGCATCGGCAAAGCCGCGCAACAACATAACCAGACCGAGTACGACATACATGACGCCGATGCGTTTGTGGTCGATACTGGTGACCCAGTCGCGCCACAGCGGTGTCCATAATTTGAAATAGGTCATCGCTGCCAGTACGACCATGCCGCCCAGGGCGACCATGACGAAAGTAGCCAGCAGAATAGGTTCGTGGAAGGGGATGGCGTCCCAGGTCAGACGACCAAAGATCAGCTTCGTTAAATTAATTGGTTCTGACATTATTTTTTCCCGAGGATAACTGAGGGGTGGTACATATTTCTTTGCTTATTTCCTTGCTTATTCCGTTATCTATGCTGGCAAGTTTCGTCGCACCGGAAGTCGCGTTTATTTCTGCTTTGGCAGCCGCGCTCATGCTACCGTGCGGGCCCATTTGCATCATCTGATCCAGACACTGCTCATTGCCGCTGACGCAGCGATTTAAAATGGCGTGATACAGATCGGCATCGATAGAACCGTAATGCCGTACCGGCTCGCGCTGACTTGGTTTTTCCAGTTCGGCATAGATGCCGCGAGACAGCTCGCTACCAGCCTTGACCGATTGCACCCACTGATCAAAATCGGCCTTGCTCATGCCGTGAAATTTGAACTTCATATCCGAAAATCCGGCACCGCTGTAGTTCGCTGAAAACCCGTCGAAATCACCAGGACGATTGATTACGGCGTTCAGCGTAGTCTGCATGCCGGGCATGGCGTAAATTTGTCCGGCCAGCGCCGGAATCGAGAATGAATTCATCACGGTCGATGCGGTAATCTTGAACTCGACCGGCACGTCCACCGGCGCGGCAAGTTCATTGACGCTGGCAATACCCAGATCGGGATAAATAAACAGCCATTTCCAGTCGAGCGCAACGACTTCAACCACCAGCGGTTTTACGTTCAGAGGCATAGCCCGTTTTGCATCCAGCCGCTCCAGCGGACGATACGGGTCCAGCGTGTGAGTGCCGATCCAGGTCAACAGACCGAGAACAATAATGATCAACAGAGGCGCGCCCCAGATGATCAGTTCCAGCTTGGTCGAATGATCCCATTCCGGCTCGTAGGTAGCTTCGGTATTTTTATGTCGGTAGCGCCACGCGAAAAAACAGGTGAGCGCAATCACCGGAACGATAATGATCAACATCAAAAATGTCGAAACGACAAGCAGATGGCCTTGCTGGGCAGCGACGTCACCGGACGGATGTAATACGACAGTGTCGCATCCGGCCAATAAAAGTCCTGCCCCAATTAATGGCAAACGCTGTACAGCGTTGCGGAATAGCTTGAGAGACCTGGAGATTAGCATGGGCATTATTGTGGGATCGGTGGGCTCTGAATTTTTCATATGAGCTTATAAAATATGTTAATGTACTTCAACAAACAAACAATAACGATTGGACGTTTTGTCCTACCCGGCCCCACCGGAAAAAGGCGACGTTCAGTGAGACAGTAGTACCCTAACTGGAGGAGCCATCCATATGTCCAATACCTTAATCCATAGCGCTGATGACAAACATAGCAACCGGGAAGAGGCATCTATTACACCCGGCGAAATAGCCATAGGTGTCATCATAGGACGTGCATCGGAATATTTCGATTTTTTTGTATACGCGATCGCTTCAGTTCTTGTATTTCCCTCAGTTTTCTTTCCATTTGAACCACGACTTGAAGGTACTTTGTACGCGTTTGTCATTTTTGCATTTGCGTTTCTGGCCCGTCCGATAGGCACGGTTGCCTTTATGGCTATCCAGAAGCGCTTTGGCCGCGAGACCAAACTGACCATTGCACTCCTGTTGCTCGGCGTTTCTACCGTCGGCATTGCCTTTCTTCCCACTTTTGCACATTTGGGTTACGCCTCGATCCTTCTGCTGTCCCTGTTTCGTGTCGGCCAGGGTATTGCAGTGGGCGGCTCCTGGGATGGATTGCCGTCGTTGCTGGCGCTGAATGCACCGGCACACAGGCGTGGCTGGTTTGCGATGATGGGCCAGTTGGGCGCACCTATCGGATTCATGATGGCCGGCGGATTATTTGCCTATATGTCGGCAACACTGTCACTGGCCGATTTTTTAGACTGGGGCTGGCGTTATCCGTTTTACGTGGCTTTTGCGATTAACGTCGTAGCCGTATTTGCGCGCCTGCAGCTGGTCTCATCCGACGCCTTTGCGCGCCTGCTGGACCAGAAAGAGCTGGAGCCGGCCAATGTGATTGAACTGGGACGTTCGCAAGGTCGTAACGTCATCATCGGCGCGTTGTGCGCACTGGCCAGCTATGCGCTATTCCATCTTGTGACGGTGTTTCCGCTGTCGTGGATTATGTTGTACTCGCCGCGTCCGATCAGCGGAATTCTGGAGATTGAAGTCATCGGCGCAGGATTCATGATACTGGGCATTATCACCTCCGGGATTATTTCAGACAAATATGGACGACGCACCACGCTGGGAATTTTTGCGATGCTGATTGCCATACTTGCGGGATTTATTCCTCAGTTAATGGGCGGCAGCGAATATCGGCAAGATGTTTTTATTCTGATTGGCTTTGCGTTACTGGGCTTGTCTTACGGTCAGGCAGCAGGTGCGGTGAGCGCCAATTTCCCGTTGAAATATCGCTACACCGGAGCCGCGCTGACATCGGATATAGCCTGGCTGGTCGGCGCAGGTTTCGCACCGCTGGTAGCACTGGCACTGTCCGCACATTTCGGTCTGGAGTATGTCAGCCTGTATCTGTTATCCGGCGCATTCTGCACACTTGCGGCATTAAGCCTCAATCGGGTTCTGGAGATACGCGACTAGTCATCTGCCAGGCGTCGGGCTACACTATGTCCTGCAACAAAAGGACTAATGATGATGACGCTGAAACTGACACTGAATTTACCCGACGACCTGGCGAATGAAGCACAGCATGCCGGCCTGTTGACACCACAGGCGATTGAATCAATGCTGCGCGAGCAATTGCGCAGACTGACCGGAGAGACGCTGCGCGCCATGTGGGCACGTTTTCCGGATGAACCGTTGACACCGGAAATCGAGCGGGACATCACAGTAGACGTGCGCACTGCACGGGCCGAGCTAAGTAAAAAATCGGCTCGTTAGTGCACGGCTTGCCAACACCCAATCAGTTATTATTTAGTGCGCCTGATACTTGACACCAACGTCGTCGTGGCTGGTTTGCTATGGAATGGATTGCCGCGCCAGTTACTGAATTGGGCCATTGACGATGCTATTGAGCTATACATTGCTCGACGAATTATTGCATACGCTGCGTTATCCAAAATTCACCAAACGCCTCGCCGCTTACGAAACCAGCGCACAAACACTGACGACGCACTACTCAAGCCTGGTGACGCTGGCCACACCTGCAGCAATCCTTCCAACGATTACACACGACCCCGATGACGACGCAATATTGGCCTGCGCCCTTTCCGCACAGGCTGATCTGATCGTATCTGGAGATGCACATTTGCTCAATCTGAAGCAATTTCAACGCATGCCCATCGTAACGGTAGCGCAAGCGATTGGAGCTATCAATCAAAGTTGACATCATGACAATCATCAAGCATTGATATGTACTATTACTACACACAATTAGTACTGCCGCAACGCAACATCGAAACCATTTGCAGTTTCATTCAAATTTCCCCATGATCACGCAAAAGTTTCATCAGAAAACTTAGATCACCTCCAGTTTTATCTTCAAACGAATCAATTTTAAGCATCAAGTTGAAATGTAGTATTACTACTTATCAGCAAATTTTATACGAATAAAAATGCGATCAAAGTTCAGTTTCCAGCCCTGTCTGCTGGTCAACCCTGTAACACAAACATGAATTGAAGAAAAAATCATGCGACTAAAATCACTCATGCTGTACGCCGCGCTGGCCATTACCGGCTGCGCATGCATGCCGCTCACGTCTTATGCTGCCATCAATACCCAGAATCTCGGTGCGAAATACAACAGTGCAAAAACTACCATTACGTTTCGGCTCTACTCATCCAAGGCCACACGAATCGAGCTGGACTTGTTCAGCGCAGGTTACGGACAGGGCGCGGCTACAACTTACCTTCTTGCACCAGATCCCAATACAACCAATGTCTGGCAAGTCACCGTCGCGGTTTCCGCTCTCACCAGCGCCGGAATAACCGGGCCTGTGTATTACGGGTACCGGGCCTGGGGACCGAATTGGCCTTACACCTCAACATGGACACTGGGCAGCTCTGCCGGATTTATCAGCGACGTCGACGCCAATGGCAACCGCTTCAATCCGAACAAGCTGCTGTACGATCCGTACGCTCTGGAACTGAGTCAGAATCCGGAAACTGCGACTTTTACCAACGGCAACGTGTATGCGTCGGGCTCACTGTATCGCACACTGGATAGCGGCCCTGACGCATCCAAAGGTATCGTACTGGCGACAAGTACCGTCTCAACCGGAACCAAACCGACGCGCGCCCAGAAGGACGATATCGTTTATGAAGTCAATGTGCGTGGTCTGACAAAAAACGATCCGAGTATCGCCACTGCGTATCAAGGCACTTACAAAGGTGCAGCACTTAAGGCGCCCTATCTGGCCAGTCTGGGCGTAACAGCCGTGGAATTTTTGCCGGTACAGGAAACGCAGAATCAGGCCAACGACAACACGCCCAATTCGGATGTCGGCCAAAATTACTGGGGCTACAGCACGCTGAATTTTTTCTCACCAGACCGGCGCTATGCGTATAACCAGGCTGCCGGCGGACCTACCCAGGAATTTCAGGCGATGGTTGCGGCCTATCATGCGTTGGGAATCAAGGTCTATATGGACGTGGTGTACAACCACACCGGTGAAGGTTATGCGTGGAACACGTCGGATCCGACCACGTATAACGTGATGTCCTATCGCGGCCTGGACAATCCCACCTACTATGAACTCACGACGGATCTGCAAAGCTCCTACGACAATACGGGGGTCGGCGGCAACTACAATACGTACAACACGATAGCCCAAAATCTGATCGTCGATTCTCTGTATTACTGGAACAGCACCATGGGCGTCGACGGTTTCCGCTTTGACCTGGCGTCGGTCTTGGGTAACACCTGTACGGTTGGCTGTTACAACTTCGATAAAACGAATCCCAATATCGCGCTCAATCGCATCGTCACCGAAATTCCACCCCGTCCGGCAGCCGGCGGAAGCGGCGTGGACCTGATTGCCGAACCATGGGCTATCGGCGGCAACTCGTATCAGGTTGGCGGTTTCCCAACCGGCTGGTCGGAATGGAACGGCATTTATCGCGACACGCTGCGCCAGGCTCAAAATGAACAAGGTGTCGACGCTGTGACGCCAAGTCAGCTTGCGACCCGTTTCGCCGGTTCTTCCGATCTTTACCAAGGCAATGGTCGCAGCCCATGGAACTCGGTGAACTTCATGGTCTCTCACGACGGCATGACCTTGAATGATCTGTATTCCTGCAATGGTTCAAATAACTCGCAAGCCTGGCCATATGGCCCGTCAGATGGCGGCACTACCACTAACTACAGCTGGGATCAGGGCGGCAATTCTGTGAATCAACGCATGGCAGCGCGCGTTGGTTTTGCATTCATGATGCTCAATGCAGGTACGCCGATGATGACCGGCGGCGATGAGTTTTTGCGCTCTATCAACTGCAACAATAATCCCTACAATCTGGATTCAGTCGGTAACTGGCTCAACTACACAGAGACCACCGCGCAGTCCAATTTCAACAGCTACGTTCAGGCGATGATCGCGTTCCGCAAGGCGCACGCATCATTGCGTCCGGTGACCTGGTACACCGCGGCGCAGCTTGCCTGGTACACCCCGGCCGGAGCGACACCAGACTCCACCTACTGGAACAGTTCGACCAATTACGATATAGCCTATATGCTCAACGGCAGTTCGCTCGGCGATTCTACTGCAGCGATTTATGTTGGCTATAACGGCTATTCAGCAGCAGTCAATTTCAGCCTTCCCGCACCGCCTTCCGGCCTGAACTGGTACCGGGTTACCGATACCTGTTCATGGGCGGAAGGACCGAATCAGGTCAGTGCACCGGGCAGTGAAACTTATCTGGGTGGGCAAGGATATAGTTATGGAATTTGCGGACGTGGATTGATTTTACTGATCGCAAAATAGACAGCAAGAGAAGTATAGAAAAAATCAGGGGCTGCAATTCGTTGCAGCCCCTTCATACAAATTCCATGACGCCAAGTCATTCATCCAATGCTGCTGTCAATGCATCAAGGTTTGATTTCTGAATACCAGTCAAATAACCCGGAAGGTTAATATCTGAAAAACTCTCGCCAGACATTAAGTAAAGGCAAGAAAACCCCATAGCATGTAAATGCTCAGCAATCTGTGTTCCTTTTAATTCGGAATTCGCAAAATTTTGATCCAACATAATTTTGGTGCGTTTATGGTAATTATTAGCCTTACTCAAAAATTCTTCCGGCTTGCAAAACGTATCAACCAGTTTACCAGCTGCAAAAAATTTAAATCCATCTAATAAATATTGTTCATCATCGACAAAAATCACATCGACGTTTTTAAAACCACTATTTGGCATGCCAGCATTTCTATCATCATGTACTTCTTCTACCTGAATGGCCACCTCAGATGCCAATCGCTTAGGTAATATTTTTGTAGCAGTTTTATTGGCCGACCGCTGCACTTCTTTATTCGCATAGTGGCTTGTCACCAGAATAGAGCGATCTATATGGGTTAGCGCAATCACGTCCAAACCATTCAGATTTTGGTTTAGCAATTCATAATCAGCTAACAAAAATATTTGTTTCTTTTTATCAGGATTAAGATCGTTGATAAAATCTACCGCCTCCTGACCAATTTCAAAGTGCTTTAGTCTCAAACCTGAATGTTCTTGTAAGATTTTTTCGAATCGAAAATCCCATGCCATATGAATAGAGCTGTCATCATCTAAAATTACAACCGTGTCGTGCGGTCTTAACTCAACGACTTCAGCAATCCAACTCATTGCTTTAGCACGTGGAAAAGTTAATTTAATTTTGGTGCCGACACCAACCCTAGAATCAATTTCCCATTGCCCTTGATTTGCCTCCAATGCATCACGTACCTGTGTAAGTCCAATACCATGACCATTTGATTTACCTTCAGTGACAGCAATCTGATTTAAAATTTTTCGCACCAACTCAGGACTCATTCCTTTGCCATTGTCTTCAATCGCAATGCAAACGTGTTCATTATTTGCATCAAGATGAACTGTGATATTTCCTTCTTTTTGATCGAATGAATCAACGGAATTGTTGATGATATTGGAGAGCATGCGCGTGAAAGCAGCGGGCTGAGTAATAAACCATGCGAAGTTTCCGGTCTGACTAAAATGATGATCAATTTTAACTTTAGCATTCTGGATTTCATATTTTTTTTCAGCAAGAATTTGCAGCAAAATTGGGGACGCCAGAACAGATTCGCTCTTCTCTATGATTGAAGTCTGTTCAACTTCTTTTTTTCGAAAACTACTGATCAGATTATTTGCAATATCATTGATTCTATTGGCAGCATCTCTTAAAGCAACCCGCTCTGTTTCCTGCATGTTCTGGCATGCGCGCACAATCATTAACAAACTGGCGAGCGGCGAGCGAATGTCATGGGCAACTTGGTCAGCAGTTTTTTTGAATCGTTCTTGTTCGTCAGCTAAAATTTTCTGCCGTTCATTTTCTATTTTTAATAATTCAGATTCTTTTTCTGCAGTGATTTCAATAGAAGTTCCAAACACCCCCACAACCTCTCCATCACTACCAAATAATGGAGATCTGATCGCTGCGTAATATCGTGTTTTACCAGAGCTGATATCTTGGATCATATCTTCTTGCGTTAGCACTTTTCGAGTCCTGCTTACCAACAAAATATGGCTAGAAATGTCGTCCGCTATTTCTCTGGGATAGTAGTCATGGGGTGTCTTCCCCACAACATCATCGATTGTCTTGGCTCCCATAGCCGCTAGGCATGCTTCATTTGCGCCGAGCACTCGTGGCTCTAAATTAGTCCAGTACATTGGAAATGGGATATAAGGTGCGACCTTTGCCAAATAATCCATGATATTTTCGGATGAGCTCATCTCAACTCCTTTATAAAATCAATTGATGGGGGAAACGCATGCTTAACAAAGTTAATCAACATAGGAGCAGTAATTTCAGGCCATGAAAATCCTAATTTTTTCAAAATAATTTCTGTTTTTTCTTGCGCCAATCGCATCTTAGTCGTGTGAATTTCATCTTTTTCTTGCAACCATAATTGATAGATTTCCTGAAGATGAAATTCTTCATTTAATTTATCGGTCGACAATTCTTCCAACACACTATCAATGAACTCAATTAGGTCACATCTTTTAAGCTTCAAAAATGAATAGTCATTAAATGACTTCATTAAATCGCAAGTCTTGGGATTAAAAAGATGAAAAGTCTGATTACTCAGTGATGATTTATCGAACAGTTTTACAATTGCGGCGGCAGTACAATCCACCGGAGAAATTTCCATATGTGATATTTCATCAGGGATTAATCCAAAACGAAGCATCGTTTTTATATGTGAGAAATACAAATTTTCATCAATATTTTCTTGCACTTTGTAATTAATGGAGTGCATACCTAAATTACCTACCCGAAAGATATTCCCATTTACGCCGGCTGCGCGATATTTAAGGACTTGTAATTCTGATTTATATTTCGTTTGTACGTAAAAATTTTTACCATGGATAAAGTCATTAGCAGGATCATCTTCATTAGAAAGGTGATAGATTTTTTCCGGAACATATCCGTCTGCTAAAACACCTACCGTAGAAATATAGTTAAATTCATTTCCTCGCGTTTTTTTTGTAAACTCAAGTAGATTAATCGTTGGTAGCACATTCGACTGATAAAACTCGTCATATTCACCATAGTGTTTTACAAGCGCAGCACAATGAATCACGCTGTCAATTTTCTCGGCTAAAGATCTATATTGGGCCAGATTCAATCCGAAATTAGCTTGACGAATATCAGCGTTGATAATAAACAGTCGATTTTCATAGGCGCTTAAATCCGCGTCAAAATAAAACTTGAATTTCTTAGCAACGCGTTCAATCGCTGACTGTACTGAATTAGCTCTAACAAATAAATATATTTTGTACGTGGTTTGCCCAAGTAATTTTTGCAAAACGTTGCATCCCAGATGACCAGTTGAACCAGTAAGCAATACGTTTTCTATATCTTTTAAATCCTCATAGATTTTTAGATTTTTAATACCATCAAGATATCTGGCATGTTTTTCAGCAATTTTCTTGTCTGTTTTTTCAATTTGATCATCTCTACTCGCATATTGGTATTTAAGGTAAAGCTGAACGATATTTTCAATTTTCTGTTTAAGTGTACTTTTAGCTTGAGGAACAAATTCAGCTATTTTTGCTGGTGTTCGCAATTTAAAAACGTCTGCAATTTTTATATCTAAATTTTGTTCTAACTTAAAAAGTAGACGAATGCCTGAAATACTATCGCCCCCTAACTGAAAGAAATCGTCATGAATACTAACCTTATTAAAAGGAATATTTAGTACTTCAGCATAGCTTGCACATAACTTCTCTTCTAGCGCATTTTTAGGTGGAAAATAAGTTCTATTCTTTGACGGTTCAATCTGCGGGAGTAATTTAATATCTAACTTCCCATTTTGAGTCAGAGGAAATTCACAAAGTTGATAGTAAACTTCAGGCACTACGTATTCAGGCAATCGTTTTATTAAATAATCGCGTAGACCAGAAATATCTACCTTGCAGCTCGAAACGTAATATGCAATAAGATATTTTTCCTGCATTGAGTTTGAAGCTTTTAAATGACTCTTATTCTGGGCAATGACAACAGCCTGTTTAATATTAGGAAATGTTTGAATTTGATTTTCAATTTCTCCCAATTCGATTCGGTATCCCCTAATTTTGATTTGCGAATCATTCCTGCCTACAAATTCAATATTCCCGTTGATTAGCCGACGTACTAAGTCCCCGGTCTTATAAATGTATGAGTTTTTATTTTCTTCACCTTGATTTGTAAATGGATTCCGAATAAATCTTTCACGCGTCAAAACCGGCTGATTTAAATAACCTCTTGCAAGCGAATTGCCGCCTATGTACAACTCCCCAATAACACCATATGGAACAGGATTAAGAAATTCATCCAAAATATAAAGTTGGATATTAGGCAATGGATACCCTATTGATGGACGATCGTACAGAAAATTATCTCTGACGTCGGCACTAACTTCTCCAGTTTCAGTTGGCCCATAATAATTAACGGCACAAATTTTTTCATCAATATCATTCAACAATTGAGGATTTAATGCCTCTCCACTGAAATGGATAATTCTTAAATTTTTAAATATCTGAGAACCTTTTATATTTTTAATAACATCAAATTGAGATGGTGTGAAATGACAAACTGTAATGGTATTGCTGGACAACCGACTCGAAATTTCCTCCACATCAAACGTATTTTTTGTAACGACGATACGAGAACCTGCAAGCAGTGCGCAAAATATATCTGTGAAAGAAACGTCAAATATGTAATTTGTTTTAAATAGAACCGTATCTTGCTGATTCATCTGACTTACTTCCATCATTCCCAAAATTTTATTAACGCATGCCTGATGTTCCATCATGACACCCTTGGGTACCCCGGTACTACCGGAGGTATAAAGAACGTAGGCCAAATTTGAACTAGCTACGTTCACGGGACTGAATTCGCTTCCATCTCCAAGATTCAAATTGTCTACATTTAAGTAGGCAGGAACTTGGAGAGCGCTTGCGCTACATCTTTCAAGAAACTTAATGAAGTTCAGTTGGTAAGCCTGATTAGTTAAAACAATCTTTGCCTTCGTATCTTTTAAAATATGAAATAACGTGCGATCAGGTATGTCAGTCGCAGCTGGCACATAAGCGCACCCAATTTTTAGTACAGCCAAAATAGAAATTACTATCTGGTGACTGCGATCCATGTACATTACCAGTAGTTCTTCTATTTTTGGTCTGTAATTTTTTTGTATATATGCAGCCAATTGATTAGCTCTTTGATTGAGCTGAGAGTAGCTCAATTCTGCCCCGTCAAATACTAAAGCGATACGGTTCGGCGTTTTTTTTACCTGCTCTTCAAAAAGAGCATGAATTGTTCTTTGATCCGGGAAATTTTTCCAGGTTTGATTCAAATCTTCCACGATACGCCGATATGTCTCTTGCGTTAAAAGTGAAGATGCATAAATGGACTTGCTCGTTGCTCCTATTTCAAGATCATCTAATATTTCAATGAATTTTCGCTTAAAATCGTCAGTAAAATTTTGTACTAATGCTGCGTCCATTTTTGTAATATCAAACCTGATTTGATATTGCAGTGCATTTTCCTTTTGCTCCTGTTCAAAAAATAGAACATCCTTTAAATACATATTGAAATTTTCCAATATGCTTTTTTGACTTACTCCATCAAATTTAAAAGAATCCAGTCTGAAATTAGCCTGATTAAATACAACGTTTAATAGCGGTCTATTATTTCCACTGAATAGTTCAATAGCAGGGAATTCAGTGTAATTAATTGATTCGCTTTTTAAAGATTGCAGAAACAGCCTGATTTTTTCAAACAGCTCTAAAAAATTAATATCTGAATCAAATTGAAAAGGCATCAAAATCGTGTTAACTTGCGCGCCATAAATATGACTTGCCCCTTGTTTGATCGCAATCGGAAAAGGAATAATAAATTTTTTTTGCCCGCTATATCGATGGATAAGAATCGCAAACACGCACAGGCCAAAATAGAACGGAGTAATTCGATATTGACGTTTTAACTGATTTAGTCGATTGATGACTGAGCGATCAAATTCAAACTGAATTTTTTTCGTTAAATTGTATTGGTCTAATTGCGGTCTGGTATGCAGTTTTTTTTCACTGCGCAGGAATCTAAAGTCTATAGTCTCAATTTCATTTAATTGTTTTTTCCAAAATTCCTGTTGTGTATTTCGGTCACTCGACAATTTCTGATCGAAGAAATCAGCTAGCCAAATTAATTTCTCCTTTTGTTGTTCAAGAGTACAAATGGCAGAATAGTTTTGATCGTTGTAGTAGCGCGTAAGCCCTTCAAATAGCCCTTCCTTCATTGAAATTCCATCAATTACAAGGTGCTGTAATACAATCACAAATTGATATTCGCCTAACGCTTTACGAAATAATTTAAACCGACACAACTGATCTTTGTATAAATTAAATGGTCGATTGATATATGTTAATAGTTCTTCGTTGCTAGCGGCAAAATCTGAATAATCCAACCCCACAATTTCGGCATTCTGGACCCAGTAAGGTTCAGCATCGCAGATTTCTAAATGACTATGCAGTAAAAGGCATTCTTCGATATATCGCTTAACTGCATGTCTTAATCGATTGATGTCAATATCACCGTGAAGCTCATCCATGATGATTAAATTATTGCGAACCGATTCTGGATCTAATAGCCATTCCACATAAAAAATTTTAGCGTATGGCGTTAATTTTATTTTGCATTGATATGCATGCTCACAAATTGTCATGATTTGTACCTAAAAACGTGGAGATGTTTTTTGCGATGCGGCTCGCACAATTGAATTTCCTGAGATCTTTCCACTGACGATTCACGGGAAATTGCTCCTGCCGGGCACAGGAATTTTCTCTGCAATACGTACTAATCGGAGGTCGAATCTGGATTACGCTGCAATGGTAAATAAACACTTGCCCGGCATTCGTAATGCTTTCGAGATCTTGCAGAGTGCGTCTCCAATAACTCATTCTGATCAACTCCGAATATTCAATATTTCGCTTTGATATTGCTACATTCGATAATTAACATGGCAACATTATCTAATAATCTTAATTTTTTATAATGATGCATTTCAATTACCAAAAAGGCAATTTAAATTTGATAAGTATATTTTTAGCGCGGTCAGATACAAACTCAAAAAAAATCTACCACCGCGCAGCTGCGCCTTGCTCGTAATGAGGAAGACTACGAACGCATGCTAATGCTGATGAATTTTCTGCTGGATGCTGCCTGTGACGATGGTGATCACCACCTGTCTGTCTGGCTTGTTGAATTTAGCAGGTGATCTGGTGTCGGGATATGAGCAAGCTCATTCCCCCATTGATAGCGTCGAAACCAAAGACGTAGTGCGCGCATTGATCGATGCACGCGAATTGCGCCAGGAAGCGCTGGCAGGGCTCGTCCATCAAAGCAATCTGTCGGCTATTCTGGCGGAAAAAAGAAAAATCAGCGCTGCTCTGGCAAGCAAATTGGGTAAATTTTTTGAAATCAGTCCCGCAATGTTTTTGCCGAAATAAAATTGGTTGAATATTGGCCTTTCGGCACAACAAACTTACGACCAGCTCAAATCTGTGCGAGAGAGCGGTAACTGTCTGACGCGCTTGCCAGTCGCAGCGAAGATCGCATTACATACTGCCGGTGCCAGCGGCGGTAACGCCGGTTCACCCAAACCAGTCACCGGAAAATCAGTTTTAAGAAAATGGACTTCGATGCTGCCCGGCGTTTGCGGCATGCGCAGTATCGGGTACTCGTTGAAATTGCTTTGCACTATGCCGCCGTGTTCAATATTCAGCTCGGGATACATCAACGTACTGAGGCCGTCGATGACCGAACCCTGAACCTGGTTTTCTGCGCCGCTGGGATTGATAATTTGCGCACCGATATCGGAGACCACCACCACGCGGTCAACCGTCAGCTCGCCTTTTTTCGATACCGTCACTTCCGCCACTTCGGCTATATAACCGCGATGACTGAAATAGCAGGCCATCCCCTGCCCCTGGCCACGTGCAAAGCTGCGTTTGCCCCAGCCGGATTTTTCTGCAACCTGCTGCAACACATGCTTCATTCGTCCAACGTTATAAGGCGTGCCGTGTGGTCCGGTGCCGGGGATAATTTCCTGGTCTCCGAGCAGTTCAAGCCGGAAGTCCAGCGGATCGCGCTTAGCCGCATGTGCCAACTCATCGATAAAGCTTTGAAATACCCAGGCAAATACGTTGCTCCCCGGTGCGCGCCACGGTCCCATCGGGATACTGCATTCGAGCGCGGTTTGCTCGAGCAGACAATTCCCCACCCAGCGACCGGGAAATTCGTCGCCGGAAAGCGATGCGCCACTGCCAGGTTGCAATACGCTTTGCCCGTCGTGCTCCATACGATTGGCAAAGGTAACGAAGTGGTTGTGCCATGCGCTGACACGCCCGTTGCCATCCAGAGCAGCGCGCAGAAAGTGAAAACCACCTGCACGAAAATGATCGTGCTGCATATCGTCTTCACGCGACCAGGTCAGCTTGACCGGCGCATTGACTTTCTTGGCGATTGCCGCAGCCTCAACCACGTAGTCGGAGCTGAGCCGACGACCAAAACCACCGCCGCTGCGCGTTATATGCAACGAGATCTTTTCTTTCGGAATGCCTAAGGCTGACGCAACCAGATCTTGTCCTGCGCCGGGATTTTGGGTCGGCGCCCACAACTCCAGCGTGCCATCAGCAGGTTTGAACCAGGCTGTGCAATTCTGCGGCTCGAAGCTGGCATGTGAAATAAACGGATAGGTGTAAGCTGCCTCGACGGTTTGCGCCGCGGTGCCGAATGCCGCGTCAACATCTCCATCTTTGCGCAACACCGTTACACCGGGTTGTGTCGACAGCGATTGCGCTTTGGCGGCAAAACGCTCCCAACTGTCTTCGGCTCCCCTGCCCTCATCCCAGTTAACTTTTAATTTTTTGCGTGCGCTGAATGCAGCCCAGGTCGAGTTAGCGACGATGGCAACGCCGGACATCAAACCGCGCGGGTTGTCACCCACACCCTCAATAATGAATGCATCATGCACGCCCGGCAGTGCCTTGATTTCTGCCAGGTTGGCGCTGACTGGCTTGCCACCCAGTGTTGGACACTTTGCGTAACTTGCGTAAAGCATGCCGGGCAGCTTAACGTCGATACCGTACAGGGACTTGCCGCTGACGATGGCCGCGTTATCAACACCACCGATGCGGGTGCCAAGAATTTTGTAATCGGCAGAATTTTTCAGTACCACCTGTTTGGGATCAGGCAAAGGCAGCGCAGCCGCGACATGCACCAGCTCGGCGTAACGAAGGCGGCGCTTGCTTGCATCATGCAGGACGGCGCTGTCGGCTGCCCGGCATTCAGCGAACGGCACGCCCCAGATCTGGGCAGCGGCCTGGATCAGCATCGTGCGGGCCGTCGCGCCGAGACGATGAAAATCATTGTAATTATTTGGCGTCGAGGTCGATCCGCCGGCGCTCTGGTTACCGTAGGCAGGATTCAGGTCGCCCTGGACAATCTGCACATCCTTCCAGTTTACTTCGAGCTCTTCTGCAATCACCATGGGTAAGGATGTCTTGATACCCTGACCGATTTCCGGCTGTTTGGAGACTATCGTCACGCGACCATCCGGTGCAATGCGTATGAACGCATTCGGCGCAAAATCGGCAACGTCAGGCGCAGCCTTGGCGATCTGCCCGTCGGCGCCGCTACCGTAGATACCGATAATCAGTCCGCCACCGGCAGCGAGAGACTGACGCAGAAAATTACGTCGCGCCATGGAATGTGGCGCCGCATTGTTCATCGCAGTGTTCATTTCTGGCTCCTGACTTTGCTGGTTCCTGCTGCGCCGATCTCTGCAGCGCGATGGATGCCGGCCCTGATACGAATATAAGTCGCGCAGCGGCACAGATTGCCGGCCATTGCGGCATCGATTTCGTGATCAGTCGGATGGGGATTAGTTTTAAGTAGCGCCGAAGCAGTCATGATCTGACCTGCCTGGCAGTAGCCGCATTGCGGTACATCGAGCTCCTGCCACGCCTGTTGCAGGGGATGCATGGTGTGCGGATCCAGACCTTCGATGGTGGTCACCTTCCTGGACCCGACCGTTGATACCGGCGTCAAGCAGGCGCGACTTGGCACACCGTCGATATGCACGGTGCAGGCACCGCATGCACCTATGCCGCAACCATATTTGGTGCCGACCAGACCGACCGTATCGCGCAACGCCCACAACAGCGGTGTATCCGCTTCCAGTTCAAGTTTGTGCTTCTCACCGTTGATATTCAGGACGTAGCTTTTCATGATGTGGCGCCTTGAGAAAAAGAAGTCCGGTTATTGTAGTCCAATCGATGTTGCACGGGTGAGCGCGTCGTAGTGGCTACGCCTAAATCTAAAAATAACTGTGCGACTGCTTTGTATGAACTTATTCACTGAACTGAACATCGAAGTCTTTCAATTCACGATTTTGGCCGTCCTTTGAGAAGGAAGATGCGAAATGCCAAACAAGAAAAATCAACAAATAACCCAAGCTGATTGGGATTTGATATAATGCCTCAAATACTCGCTATATTCGGACTACGTGTCGTCATTTATTACAATGATCATCAACCACCCCACGTCCACGTCTTAGGAAAAGGTTGTGAGGCAATTTTTAATTTGCACTGCCCGAATGGGCCACCTTCAATACGTGAAAATTATCAGTTTTCGCATAAGGAACTGAATAAAATTTCAAATGAATTAAATATGCACTTGGCACTGTTGTGTCAAAACTGGAGGAAATTACATGGCAATTACTAACGAAGAATTTGAGAAAGCAAATCAACGTGGTTTAGCCAAAAAAGCGGCATATCCAGTCGCGATATCGGTTCGATATGATCGCAGGGTTTCCAGAATCGTTATCGCACTTTCATCCGGGTTGGAAATCGCATTTTCACCGAAGCTCGCCCAAGGATTGGAAAATGCACATCCGGCTGATTTTGCGAATCCGGAGATTTCACCATCAGGCTTTGGTATTCGCTTTCCCGTGATTGACGCGGATCTATATCTGCCTGCTTTGCTGGATGGATTTCTTGGTTCAAAACGTTGGATGGCTTCTGAAAGCGGAAAACTAGGTGGCGCTAAATCAAGTGCAGCTAAAACTGCAGCAGCACGTGAGAACGGAAAACTCGGCGGTCGCCCCAAGAAAAACAAAAATTTACTGGTAGCTTAATTTTTATTTGATGACTGATCCGTCCAGCTTACTCCAACAGTAGGTTATGCCAAAAACACATTGGCTTGCCTAAAACTCTCGATACCAAGGCAACTGATGCGCTGCACCCAACCGACGGGAACTGACTTGAGTTCATTGTGAGCTGCATGTTCCTTAACTGCGACAGCCAGATGTTCATGCATGAAATGATGAAGTGCGATCATCTGCTCGTTCACAAATTCCGCGACAGGCTCTAACATACTCAAGTTAAGTGAAGGGGTTTCTTCTGGTGAGCCTGTCATAAATTTTGAGTGCTTTCTATTCCTAGTCATTTATGTGACCGACGAATAACATGCCGAGTTTCTGTAGAGACGATTTGCTTTGTATTGATCAGTTCTTGCAATTCAGAGTCCGACAGCATTCTCGATTTTCCACGCAATGCGTCGCTACTATTAATCGACACTACAATTCTCATCGATTCGCCGACCTGCTCAGTCGATGAATTCATCAATACTTTTACAGATTTTTTCGCTTGATGAAGTCTTAATAAGGTATCGTGTTTCTGACGCTGTAAGGCAATCGCATCCAAAACCAAACTTTTCTTTCCACCACTCTTCAATTGTTCCATGATGCTTCCTTATGCAGCCCCCTACTCTAGACAAGACGATAGATGTGATTCATAAAGCCGAGGCATTTCATATTACCTCCCTTTATGAGCGTGGCATATACCTCGGGAAGCTGTCGCCAGCTGTGCATGTACACAAGATTTCTAACCAGTATGGCTGAGATACCTGAATACTCAGCCATAAGCGCAGCAGATCCGAAATTCAACCGCAGTTCAAACTTTACACATCTTTACCTGAGCAAAGCCTGAACTTTAAACGTGACTGGTTTAATACTCATGCACCCAGACAGTCGATTCAAAACTGCTGAATGCACCAGGAAGAATTCTCTGATTAATACAACTCCAGCGATGTTCTTCAGCCATTTCAACCACTTTGAAGAACATTATGCCAACTAAATTATTCGCTTTACCGACTCACCCCGCCTGCCTGATGGGCATCATGCTTCTCACGCTCAGCGGCTGCGCCACTACCAACAAGACCGCAGACAATGATCCGCGTGATCCGCTTGAATCGATAAATCGGGTTGTATTCAGAATGAATCAGAAGCTGGATCACAAGATCATTGAACCGGTAGCGCAAAAATATAAAGATCACGTACCGGCAGTTGCCCAGACCTGCATCTCCAATGTGTTCTCGAATCTCGGCGAAATCACGACTACGGCCAACCAGTTATTACAGGGTCACCCAGGCGACGCATCATCCGACGTATCGCGATTCGCAGTCAATAGCACCGTGGGCGTATTTGGCTGCTTTGATCCTGCTTCGTCGGTCGGACTGGAAAAACACAAGAAAGATTTCGGTGGAACGCTGGCCGTGTGGGGAATGCCGGCCGGACCATACCTGGTATTGCCGTTGATAGGAGCTTCCGACTTTCGCGATGGCATAGGCCTGATCCCTGCCTCGTTGCTGGACCCGACCGGCCATATCAAGAACGTTCCCGTCAGGATGACTAGCGACGGCGTAAAAATTGTCTCGACCCGTGCTGCCGCGCTCAATCCGGATCAGAGCAAAGCACCTCCTGCAGACCCCTACCAGGCTTATCGCGATTCGTTTTTTGTGAAACGTCCGCTGCAAATTTACGATGGACATCCGCCGGAACCCCAATCGACGCAGACCAATTAACGTGACACCCTGCCGCCGCTTTACAAAACTTTACCTGGCACACATCAATGCTTTATATGAGCCAGATAAACTGGTTTCACTGGATGACAAGCAAGCTTTAGATAGTCTGCCTTTCCACAGCAATTACTACTTACTCTTTAAATATCATCAACCAACTCAGGAACTATCAATGAAACTGACTAGCCAAAAATCGCCCCGTATCGCCGCCATGCTGATCTTGTTCGCACTCTCGACTCAGTATGCCAAGGCCGACGATAACGCCATTTCGTATCAAAACCAGCTGGCCGGCATCTCCGGAATCGGTGTAGCAACGTTGCCGAACTATGTCGGCAGCGACACCACAAAGATCGAAGCACAACCGCTGATGAAACTGACCTACGGTCGCTTTTTTGCCGGCGGCAATGCAGGCCTGGGATTTGGATACAACGCATTTGAACTGGGCAATGTCGTCTTTGGGAGCTACATCACGCATTCATTGGACGATCCACGTGAAGTCTCGGAAGATCCAGCCCATCTGCATGGCCTGGGCGATGTCGACGCAACCACACGCGCTGCCGTGTTTGCCGCATACCGGCAAGGCTGGATGCGCGCCGCAGCCGATGCCAGCCGGGATATAGGTGGCGACCGGGAAGGCATGATCGCAAAGCTGTCGGTCGAAGCCGTATTTCATCCTGCAGCACGACTGGAAATAGCGGTCGGCCCGCATCTGTTATTCGGTAACACAGAATATGAACAGACTCTGTTTGGCGTCAATGTCACTCAGTCCCTGCAATCAGGCATGCCTGTATATACACCGAAAAGTGGCTTGTCCCAGGCATCAGTCGACCTGACCGCAAGTTATGCTTTGTCGAAATCCTGGGTGGCGATTGCAAGGCTGTCGGCCGGCAGTCTGGTGAAGGATTCCGCCAACAGCCCTATCGTGGAAAAAAAGAACCAGGATACGGCAGGTGTGTATTTGGCTTATAAATTTTAAAACCGGTTAAACCGTGAACATCGACCATGTAAACCATCCCGAGGTGTGTGATACATTGCAGGCTGCACCCTGCCCTGAATCACACACTATGCCCAACCTGAACATATTAATGATTGAAGATGACATTCGGCTGGCGAGAATGGTTGTCGAATTTCTTAAGCAATACAGCATGATAGTTCACTGTGCCGAAGATGCCGCCAGCGGTTATGCGGCATTTGACAGCCAGGAATTCGATCTGATTCTGCTCGACCTGATGCTGCCCGATGCCGATGGACTGGATATCTGCGCCGAATTAAAGAGCCGCATGCAGACGCGCCGCGACGTACCCATCATTATGGTGACGGCACGCGGCGATCTGACTGACAAAATAATCGGACTGGAACTCGGTGCGGACGACTATCTGGCCAAGCCGTATGAAGCGCGTGAATTGCTGGCCAGAATACGCGCGGTGCTGCGGCGTGCATCAACGTACAGGCCCGCTGACAAAACACCGGCATCCGGCGAAGTCCTGCATTTTGGCCGGCTTGAAATCGACCTGGCCACCCGACAGGTTAGTCTGGACGGTGCGGTACGCAGCATGACTTCGCTGCAATTCGATTTGCTGGTAACTCTGGCCAAAAGCGCCGGGCGGGTATTATCGCGCGATCAGCTCAGACAGAACACCAGAGGGATTCCGTCCAACGCGTTTGATCGGGCCATTGATGTGCATATCGGTAAAATCCGGCAGGCGATTGAAGATGATATCCAGGCGCCGACCCGCATCGTTACGATACGCAATGTCGGCTATGTATTTACAAAAAACAGCGGGTAGCAATGTCGATGTCAGAGGTAAAAACGGGAGTAAAAACGATGCCGCGTTTTAAGATGTATCAGCAGGTGTATTTTGCCGTGATCACGGCGCTGGCGATACTGGGCCTGATCACGTTTGCGCTGCTGCATTTCATCATTAATCCGGCCAACCGCAACACGGTCGGTTATTCGACCTTTGCAAAAATGGTTGCCGAATCGCTGCCTGCAGCCGACTCACCGCAGTCGGCACAGGCGGCGGTCGTTCAGCAGTGGATCAGCCGCTCACGTTGTACGGTGGCCCTGTATGACCCGACCCGAAAACTGATTTACGCCGGTGGATCGGAAACACTGGCCGCGCCGCGTGCATCACAGACCACAGACGGATGGGTGTCCTACGACGAAAATATCTATGCCAAAATTCTTCCCGATAAGCGCTGGGTAGTGGTCAACATGGATCGTAACGAAACCGCTGCCCACGTCACTATCGATGCAGCACTGTCTCTCATTTTTATTCTGGTCGGGTTGGGTATTTATCCGGTATTGAGAAAAATAACCCGACGGCTCGACAACCTGCAGCGCGGTGTGGCTGAACTGGGCGAAGGCAATCTTTCTGCGCGGGTCAATATTGAAGGTGACGACGAAGTTGGCGTTTTGGCGGCTAGCTTCAACCGGACTGCTGCACAACTGGAAACGATGGTGAATGCGCAAAAATCCCTGCTGGCCAACGCGTCTCATGAACTGCGATCACCGCTGGCACGTATCCAGATGGCGCTGGGCCTGCTTCAGGGCGACATGGCCAACCCCGCCAACCCGGCGGTCGAAGAAATCCATCGGAGTGTACGCGAACTGGATCTGCTGATCGGAGAAATCCTGCTCTCCAGCCGTCTGGAGTCGGGGAAAATGCTGCCGTCGCTTAATCTGGAAGTGATTGCGTTAAAGAGTTTTCTGCTTGATGAATGCGCAGCTTCCGGGGCGCAGATCAGCAGCGAAGAGTTAAATGTATACGCAGATCGCGTCCTGTTGAAACGGGTACTGCGCAACCTGATCGAGAATGCGAACCGCTATGGCAAAGGCTCATTGATTGAAATATCGGCCAGCGCAATCAACGCCACCGAGCTGGAAATTTCGGTCGGCGACCGCGGTCCCGGCATCCCGGCCAGCGAGCGGGATAGAATATTTGAAGCGTTTTATCGCATGCCAGGCACGCGTGAAGGCAATGGCGGTGTGGGGCTGGGGCTTGCGCTGGTGCAGTCGATTGCGCAGATCCATGGCGGCAAAGCATATTGCAGCGACAGGCCGGGCGGTGGTTCACTATTTATAGTTCGCCTGCCGATCAAATGATAGTTTAGTAGGTTGGGCTACGCTTCACCAGCCCAACATTCAATATCAAATCAACTAAAAACCCGCGCTACGCGCCGAACCGATTTATAAAAACGTATGGGCTCATCAATCAATGTTGGACTGGTGAAGCGTAGCCCAACCTACCAGACTGTGAATGTTGGGCTGATGAAGCGTAGCCCAACCTACCAGACTGTGGAAAAAACAGCGTAAAGCAAGTGATGCCGCCGCTGCTACTCACCGTCCAACTTCCCTGATGTAACTGCATGATGCTGCGGACTATAGCCAACCCCAGACCGCTGGAGTCTGACGATCCGCGACGCGATGCATCTGCGCGATAGAAACGGTCAAACAGTCGTCCCAGGTGGTGCTCTGCTATGGTCGGGCCGCTGTTTTCCACACTAATGCCGGTGCCGGTGAGCTCCTGTTTCGCGCGCACGATAATGGTTGTTCCTTCATCGGCATAGCGCACCGCGTTAGACAACAAATTCGCCAACGCCCGCATCAGCAAATCTGCGTCGGCCCAGATCATTCCTTCACCGTGCCATTCAAGTTTGAGATTGCGTTCCTCGACCAGTCCTTCGAAATATTCCACGATACGTTCCAGCTCATCCGCAACGTCCAACTGTCTGCGTTCGATGGCGTGATCGGCATGTTCAGCGCGAGCCAGAAATAGCATGTTGTCGGTCATCTTGGACAGGCGCTGCAATTCCTCGAAATTGGAACCCAATAGCTTTTCGTAATAATCGATACTGCGTTTTTGGCTAAGCGCCACTTCTGTCTGCCCCATCAGATTCCCGATAGGAGTACGCAAATCGTGCGCCATATCGGCAGATACCTGACTGAGCAGAGCAAAACTGTTTTCCAAACGATCCAGCATGGCGTTAAAGCTTTCAACCAATGGCAACAGCTCGCGCGGCACCAATTGATTTTCTATCCGGGTGGAGAGATTGGCTATGCCGATCGAGGCGGTTTGTGCCGCCAGCCAGCGTAGCGGTATCAAACCATGATAGGCAATCCAATACGCGAGTGCGGCGCTGAGTAACGCTGCGATCAACGCCACAGCCAGGATTTGATCGCGGTACACCCTGAGCATGTTGGTCCGTTCAACCAGCAGGCGGCCTGAAGTAATTTGCACATCACGCACGCCGTATTGCTGATCCACGATTTGGGCAGTGGCAGAGACCAGTATAAAGGGTGTGCCGTTTTCCACCGTGTGACGAACTGCAGCCAGACCGAGTGCCGCTCCGGCCGGCATTGCTGCCATTTCGGGAATCGTAATATGTCCGGGATTGATTTCTATCAGGGGTGATTGGCCGGGAAATTTTATCACCAGCACAGATTCGGGATTGCCCAGCATATTGGCGAACAATTCCGGTTTATGGCTGATCAGATTGACTATATCCTCGTCACGCAACAAGGTACGAATCTGGTCGACACGCGTCACCAGTGCAGCATCATCGCGCTTGACCAGTTGTCCTACCAGCGCTGTGTATAGCGTGTAGCCGATAATCGCCAGCAAAATAAACGCCAGTGCTGCAAACAGCAGCGCCAGGCGTGACAACAGAGAATGGCGCCGATTGGCAGTCACCGCTGTCATTGCGGTTCAACTTCGCAACGGTAGCCCACGCCATGGACGGTGTGGATCAGTGGTACCGGAAAAGGATCGTCGATTTTTTTACGCAACCGGCGCACGGCCACATCAACCACATTCGTGTCACTGTCAAAATTCATATCCCAGACTCTTGATGCAATCAACGACCGGGACAGAACCTGCCCCTGATTTTGCATAAAAAACTGCAGCAGCAAAAATTCCTTGTTGGTCAGCGCTACGCGCACCTCGCCGCGCGTGACCTTTCTGCCCGACACATTAATTTGCAGATCAGCGAGTTCGAGAACATCCGCCTGCGGCACCTGGACGCCGCGACGCAATACGATCTTCACCCGCGCCAGCAATTCGGCAAATGAAAACGGTTTGACCAGATAGTCGTCGGCACCAAGACTTAATCCCCTGAGTCTGTCTTCCAGCGTGCCGCGCGCCGTCAAAAACAGCACCGGAATTTCAGGCTGCCTGTTGTCGGCTCGCAGCCTTTGCATCACTTCCCAGCCGTCCATCACCGGCATCATCACGTCAAGAATGATCAGATCATAGTGAAGCTCCCGGGCCATATGCAATCCGTCACTGCCGTTGCTTGCCAGATCAACGACATAGCCGGACTCAGTGAGCCCATTCCGTAAATAATCCGCTGTCTTGACTTCATCTTCGATGACCAGAATTTTCATGCAAACTTCCTGATTGTTATTTGCCGAGCGATTTTGCTGCATCTTCAATCATGGCAGCAACCTCTTTTGCTTTAGAAATGTAGATCGTGTGCGCACCGTCCACTTCAACGGTATGACTATGCGCGCGTGCTGCATACATGCGTTCCAGGTCAGGATTGATGGCGCGATCCTGCTTTGCCACCATATACCAGCTTGGTTTGACGCGCCAGGCCGGATTGGTGATCAGCGTCTTGTTCACGATCGCTGCCGCCGGTATCTGGGATCGCGCCATAAATTCCGCCTGATCGGCCGGCAAATCACCTGCAAAATCCTCATGGAAATGAGCCGGATCGACAAAGACAAATCCATCCGGTGTCGTTACGGTGCGAATCTGGCCCGGAATTTTATTTTTATTCGAGGCGGTCGATTCACCTTCATCCGGCGCATGTGCGGCAATATAAACCAGACCGGCCACATGCGGATCGGTACCGGCCTGTGTGATGACTGCGCCGCCATAACTATGACCGACCAAAATGCTCTGACCGGGCTGACGCGCCAGTACCCGCACGGTAGCTGCAACGTCTTCACTTAATGAGGTCAGCGGCTCCTGCACCATAGTGACGTTATAACCGTCTTTGGTCAAAATATCGTACACAGGCTTCCATCCGGACGCATCGGCAAACTGGCCGTGCACCAGCACGATATTATTAATCGGAGCGGCGGATGCCGAACCGAAAGTCAGCACCATTGCAGTAGTAATTGCTGCTGCGATTGCAGTGGTAGCACGTTGAGGTTTTTTTGCGATGTTCATGTTATTCCTTTGGTTTAGGGTTGGTGTGCATGCAGTATGTCCCGTCGCCACCGACAGCCCCATTACAAAGTTATTACAAAAAAATGACAATTCCGTGCAACCCTTTTCGATTCTTAAATTAGTTTACTAAGGCGATGCAATTTTTCGACCATGTGAGGGTTGGATTTTGGGCTTGCCATGACTTACGCCCTGCTATTGATAATCCGTTGATGGGCATTCGCCATTCGCGAATAGAGAATGATCAATATCATATCTTTATAATCTAAAAGCGAGAATGTATCACTTTAGCCAGTTGAAGTTGCAAAAATTCACCTAAACAGCCAACAATGTCGGCGCGCGATTTTGCAAAATATCCTGCATACGAATTTCAACGCCCGGCAGCGTATTCGGATGGGTCAGGATATAAAACTGTTGATTCTTTATTGCTGCAACAGTGGCATCGGCAACCTGTTTCGGGCTAATTCCGGCCTGCACCAGCTTGCTAATCGCCGCGCCGGTTTTCGCGCTGACTTTATCCAATTTACTCTGATCGGAACACTCTTCTGCCGGCCGGTTACGTTCGGATTCGGTAATCCGCGTATTCACCCAACCTGGACACAGAACCGACACATTGATCTTTGCGCCGCGTAGCGCGAGATCATGGTACAAGCCTTCGGACAACGTTACCACGCCAAATTTGCTGACGTTATACGATGCGATAGACGGTATCGAAACCAGGCCGGCGACTGAGGCCGTATTCACAATATGGCCTTCTTCACCCATCGCCAGCATACGCGGAATAAACGCGCGCAAGGCGTGCGTTACGCCATACAGATTGATACCCATCACCCAGTTCCAGTCCTGCTCCGTGGTTTCCCAAGCATTTTTAGCCAGCGCCACACCGGCGTTATTAATCAGCACATGCACGTTGCCAAAATGAGAAAACGCCTTATCGGCTAACGCATCTACCTCAACCGATTTCGCCACATCGGTTTTGACACCGATCACGTCAATTCCACTCGCCGCAAACTCTGCAACGGTTGCAGCCAGCGTGCTCTCATTGATATCCGCCAGCACCAGCGTCATCCCTTCCGCAGCCAGAGCAACCGCCAATGCTTTACCGATACCTTCAGCTGCGCCGGTAATGACTGCGACTTTGTTTGATAGATTTTGCATGTTCAATATCCTGGTTGATGTAATTGACAGAAAATTTAAAACTATTCGGCCTGCTGTAAGAACTCCGTCATTCCCGCGGTTTTAGGCGGCAATCCGGTGTCTTCATGCTGCTGGCTACCACTAAACGACGGGGCACCTTTAACGATAACTGATCAGACTTTTGTCTGCCTTGACTTCAAGATGCGCAATGGAGTTTGTGCTGACCAATCGCAACTGGCCGTCGCTGCTAATCATTTTACTGACGCCGCTATTCATCATCGAAGACAGCAGCGCCATCATATGGGTATCAGGAATCGCCATCATATGCTGACAAATCAGGCTGATCGGGCCGCCCGACGTAAACACCATGCTGTTTTTATGATCAGGCTGAGCAAACAAATCCATAGCGGTCACGATACGCGCTTTAAATGCCGGCCAACTTTCCGCATAGTCGGCGTCATGTGCACCGCTCATCCAGCGCTGCACCCCCTGAATAAACAGACGATCTAAAACGACGCGTGGTTGTTGCTGGTCCGCCAGAAATTTAGTCAGTCTGCCCTGCTCTGCAAACTCCGGACGACTGACTATTAAGATCTGCTCATGATCAAATTCATTCAGGCCTGATTCAATCTGCCAATGCTGCGCAGCCAACTCTGCCGGTGCGCCATAACCTTCCCAAAACGCCTGCGCACTTTGTCGATGACGGTGCATGGCGCCGAGCAAAATCTGCTGTACAGGCTGTTGTGTATCGCGCATCCACTGTCCCAACAGAGTGCACTGCCGTACGCCCAACGCAGAAAGCTGGTCGTAATTTTCGGCACCGAAACTGGCTTGCCCGTGTCTTACCAGATGAATAATCGCCATGTCGTTCCTGCTAATGCGTATTGATCAGTTTCAGACAGCGCTGTTGCAAATAATTGGTGATATCGACAAAACCGGCAAATTGCGGATTTTTGGTTTGACCGTGATGGTAGCGATAATAAATTTGCTGAATAATAATCGCCAGCCGGAACAAACCAAAGATCACATAAAAATCGCTGTTGCTGATTTCAAAGCCCATTTTTTTCGTGTAATACGCCATCACCTCGGTGCGTGACAACATGCCGGGCAAATGAGTAGGCTGGCGGCGCATGGATAAAAATATCGCATCATCATCGCTTTGCGCCCAATACGCCAGCGTATTCCCCAAATCCATCAGCGGATCACCCAGCGTCGCCATTTCCCAGTCCAGCACACCGATCACTTCCAGCGGATTATCGGCGTTGAGCACCACATTATCGAAGCGAAAATCGTTATGGATTAAACAGGTAGCGGCGTCCTGTGCCGGCTGGTGCTGCTGCAACCAGGCGACCACTTCAGTAAAGTCTGCAGAATTTTCTGTTTTAGCCTGCGCTGAACGCTCACTCCAGCCGCTGACCTGACGCTGCACATAACCGGCACCCTTGCCCAGACTCTGCAAACCGGCGGCTTGATAATCGATCTGGTGCAGCTCGATTAATTTGTCGATCACATTCAAACACAATTGACGTGTTTGCGATTCACTTAAAGTGAGCCCTTTGGGCAAATTCCTGCGCGGGATTATTCCGTGTATGCGCTGCATTACATAAAAATCACAACCGGCCACTGCATGATCTTCGCAAATCGCCAACACCTCAGGCACATAGCGATAAACCGGATGCAAAGCCTGCATCAGTTTCGCTTCGCGCACCATATCGTGTGCCGATTTGGCTTTATGACCAAATGGCGGACGACGTAAAATCAGTTCACCATCCGCGAACTTCAGCAGATAAGTCAGATTGGAAGCGCCGTCCGGAAACTGGCTCAATTCTGGAATACCGCCGAACTGAATACCGGCATCAGTTAAGAATGCAGTAATTCTCTCCAACGGCAATTCTTCGCCTGGTCGAACCGGTCTCGCCTGATCTAATAGTTCCATATTTACCTCCTCAAAGTGCCGATTTTTTATATTTCTTTAATTCGAGCTTGGCAATCGCACTGCGATGCACTTCATCCGGGCCATCCGCCAAACGTAAAACACGCGCATGTGCGAACATCGCAGCCAACGGCGTATCGGCACCGACACCGGCACCGCCGTGGATTTGTATCGCCTGATCTATCACCATTTGCGCCACACTCGGCGCCACCACTTTAATTTGTGCAATTTCACTCATGGCGGCCTTAACGCCGACGGTATCTATCATCCAGGCGGCCTTCAAGGTCAGCAAGCGGGCCTGCTCGATGGCGATACGCGCATTGGCGATGATATCGGGATTACCGCCCAAATCTGCCAATGGCTTGCCGAATGCGACCCGACTCAGTGCGCGTTCGCACAGCAATTCCAGTGCACGCTCGGCAGCGCCTATGGTGCGCATGCAATGGTGAATACGGCCAGGCCCCAGACGTCCCTGGGCAATTTCAAAACCGCGACCGGCACCGGCGATAATACTGGCTACCGGCAGACGCACATTGGTAAAACTGACTTCACCATGCCCGTAAGGCTCATCCAGATCGCCAAATACCGACAGCATTCTTTCAATCTTTACGCCAGGGGTATCCATCGGCACCAGCACCATGGAATGACGCAGATGCTTGGGCGCGGTTGGACTGGTGTCCGACAGGCCCATAAAAATCACAACGCGGCAATCGGGATGGCCGATACCGGTACTCCACCACTTCACACCGTTCAGCACCACTTCATCGCCCTCGACGATGGCAGTCGCCTGCATATTGGTCGCGTCGGATGAAGCCACATCGGGTTCGGTCATGCAAAACGCCGAACGGATTTCGGCGTTTAACAGCGGTTGCAACCAGCGCTGCTTTTGTTCAGCTGAACCGTATTGGATCAACACTTCCATGTTGCCGGTATCCGGTGCATTGCAGTTGAATACTTCCGGTGCGATCGATGAACGGCCCATGATTTCGGCCAACGGTGCGTAGTCTGCATTACTTAGGCCTGCACCTGAGTCCGTGCCATGCTCCGATTTGGCCAGAAACAGATTCCACAACCCGGCAGCCCGTGCTCGCTGTTTCAGTTCTGTCATCACCGGAGGAACTGTCCAGGGCCGCTCGCCGCGCTGTAACTGGCTGAAGTAAATACTTTCAGCGGGAAGCACGTGCTCGTCCATAAACCGCTGCAAGCGTTGAATATAGGACTGTGCGATATCAGAATAGGCAAAATTCATGGCGGGCTCCGAAGCGGGAAATTAATTCAGACACTCATTTTAGTCAGCATCATAAAATCAATCCAATGAATAGTTTGAATCTTATATAATTCATTTCATGCATATAAGTCGAATCGATTTAAACCTGTTCGTGGTGTTTGAGGCAATCTACAGTGAAGGCAGTATTACGCGTGCCGCCAAAACCATGAACCTCAGCCAGCCGGCACTCAGCCATGCGTTGAACCGGTTGCGCGAGCTATTCAACGATCCGCTGTTTCAACGGCTGGGCAGCAAGATGGCCCCCACGCCGCTGGCGCATAGCCTGATCGGTCAGATCAGAACCGCGCTGCAAACGCTGGATATCAGCGTCAACAGCAGCGGCCTGTTTGATCCGCAGATCAGCACACGCCAGTTTACGCTGGGGTTCCGCGATGTATTGGAAAGCACGGCGCTGCCGACTTTGATGGATATTCTGCACACCACCGCACCGCAGGTCAAACTCGCCAGCGTGCAGGTCGAACGACGTGAGCTGGAAACCGAGCTGATGGCAGGATCACTCGATCTGGCAGTCGATGTGTCATTGCCTTTCCCGGCCAGTATCCGGCGCCGTCTGATTTCGCGTGACAGCATGGTGGTGGTGGCGCGCCAAAACCATCCCGGCATCAACAAACGACTCACCCTCGCCAACTACCTCAGGCAAAACCATGTACTGGTTTCGTCGCGCCGCAGCGGTCCCGGCCTGGAAGATCTGGAACTGTCGCGCCAAGGGCATCAGCGTCATATCGGACTGCGTTGCCAGCATTATTTTGCCGCCAGTCTGGTGGTCAGCGCATCGGATTTATTGTTGACCATGCCGGGACAGTATGCCCAGCTGGCGAACCGGAACACGGGCAATCAGATCTGGCCTTTGCCGCTAGCCATGCCGCCGTTTGATGTGTATCTGTATTGGCACGAAAATGCCGAAAATGATCCGTCGAACAGTTGGTTGCGCGAACTGGTCATGCGCTGCTTTGGTGAAATCAACTCCGGCTAAGAGTTCGTGCCCATACCTAACCATTCGTGCCCATTCGTGCGCCAACACACAGACCGGGCACGTTTCTGTTTGTATTCTACTGATCAGGGTTGAATTTATATCAGGAGAATGATCATGAAAAGTATCTATCTGGCCGGACTATTAGTACCGCTATGTGCTGTTATTGCAGTATTGGCAGTATTTCTGAAACTGGGGATTCTGACTTCACTCGGCGCGGCATCGGCAATCGTTGCTGTTGTGGTGCTGATTGGAGCGGGCATCATGTATGCAGCATCCCAGGACGGCGTCAGAGAATATCTCGACCTCAGCCCGTTATGAGCTGCTCAACTAATTCAGGGGAACGATCATGAAATGGGCCGGCATGTATTTGGTGGGATTTCTTGTGCTGCTATGCGGTGTTCTGGCGGCGCTGTGGAAGTTAGGTATTCTGGCTTCAATCGGCACGACCTGGACTCTGATCGGAGTGGTGATTTTAGTGGGCATCGGCATCATGGTTGCGGTGTCCCATAGCGGCACCAAAGAAAATATCGACATCAGCAGCAAATAGACTATTCATCTGCTGCAGACGTTCACATCTCGACTTACCTTCCGCACTGTATCCCGGCGGCTGCTAACAACCATGTCTGGACAATTACGATGCGACAAATTCCCAATTATTCAGTCGCCGTACTGATCGCATTTCTCGGCGGTTGCAGCACCCTTCCTCCCGGCGCCGACTTCCCGAAAACCGTAACAACAGCACTGCCACATCCAGAAAATACCGTACTCGGTCAGGATTTCGACAAGGCAGCCCATGCCAACGAAGGCAGCTCCGGATTCCGAATTATTCAGGCTGGTGCCGATGGATTTTTAATGCGTATGCAGATGATCCAGGCCGCGCAGCGCACTCTCGATCTGCAATACTATATTTTTCACGGTGATGAAACCGGTCGTCTGCTGACCGGGGCCCTGATTGCCGCAGCCGATCGCGGCGTGCGCATCCGTATCCTGGTCGACGATGGAGAAACGGAAGTCGGGGACGAGCAGATTAGCCTACTCGAGGCACACCCGCACATTGAAGTTCGCATCTTCAATCCGTTTGCCTATCGCGGTCATAATCAATTTTTTCGTGCCACCGAATTTTTGCTGAATGCGGATCGGCTCGACTACCGGATGCACGACAAATTGCTGGTCATCGACAACTCAATCGCGCTAATCGGCGGACGCAATATCGGCGACCAGTATTTTCAAATCGATCCCGATTCGCAATTTGCCGACGACGATGTGTTTGCTACCGGCCCAATTACACAAAAACTGTCACAGTCCTTTGATGAATTCTGGAACAGCGACCTGTCCATTCCGTCCAAGGCGTTGACTAGCGAAAAACCGACGCGATTGGCGCTGGACGATCAGCGCAAAGAATTAAAAGTAGAAAATCGCCAGTTGAAGACGGATGGAGTTGGCTATGTCGAACGGGTTGCCACCGGCGAACCGTTTAACAGCATTCTTTCCGGGCGCCTGCCGCTGGTTTGGGCGCATGCCCAGCTGGTCGCCGACAGTCCCGACAAGAAAAAAGTAGAAAGCGGCGAAATGGTAGGCAGGCTAATGCATCGGGATGTCGCCAAAGCGACCAGCGAAGTACAGTCCGAACTGCTGATGGTATCGCCCTATCTGATTCCCGGCAAAGAAGGAATGCATTTACTCGAAGATCTGCGTGCACGCAACGTCCGGGTTCGCATACTGACCAACTCGCTCGAATCATCGACAGTACTCATCGCCCAGGCCGGTTATATGCACTATCGCAAACCGCTGCTTGAAGACGGCGTTGAGCTATATGAAATCCGCTCTTTGTTAGGCAACACCAAAGGCAGCGGAGAAACCGCCAACATATCGCGCTATGGAAATTACTCTCTGCACGGCAAAATGTTTGTGTTTGACAGGAAGAGATTGTTCATCGGCTCAATGAATTTCGACCAACGCTCGATGCATCTGAATACGGAAATAGGACTGATCATCGACAGCCCCGAACTTGCCCGGCAGGTTGCGGCACGCTTTGACGCGATGACACAGACGGCCAATTCCTATCAACTGAGGTTGATCCATAACGATGTCGATCGGGAAAGCCTGGTCTGGAATACCCTGGAAAATAAAACCCCCGTTGTCTACGAAACAGAACCGGCGCGCTCAGACTGGCAGCGCGACAAAGCGGATATCTTATCCTGGCTGCCACTGGACAGTGAGCTATGAACCAACGTTCAACCAACCACCGATCAAATGAAAATCGACCAGTATCTTCACGACACTGATCGATAGTTTGATATCCACACGGTCGAACCACTCAAGGCTCGCCTTTTTGCATGAATTATTGCGGTGGCACGACAACAATAGTGCTGCTGCCGCCGGTTGATCCTTTGGCACCAGTGTTACCGGTATTACCGCGTGCGCCCGTGTTACCAGTATTACCGGTTGCACCTGTATTGCCCGTATCGCCAGTTGCACCCGTAGCGCCGGTGTAACCGGTAGCACCGGTATCGCCCGTATTGCCGGTATTGCCTGTATTACCTGTAGCGCCAGTATTACCGGTATTACCCTGGTTACCAGTATTGCCAACGCGACCTGTTGCGCCGGTATTGCCGGTTGCGCCAGCATCACCGGTCACACCTTGCGGGCCGGCCGGACCGGCAGGAGTGGTAATGCAACCGCTTAACGCGAGTGTGCCGACTAACATGGCAAGCAGAATTGAATATTTCATGGTCGTTCCTTAATTTGAATAACGTGAACTACACACCTTATTGTGAGTAGCCGTACCGGCCTGATCCATACCATGTCAACAACTCATGTCGACAGAATTCGGCCATCGCTACAGAAGGAACGCGTTGTTACGCGATCCGCACGCACAGTCTGGTAGTTGATTGATGCGTTACGATTGCAGTGATCGTACGCTGGCAGACACAGGGATTCCGTTCGCTAGCGCGCATAGTCAACAACTATCGAAAAATGAATGCGACACCGGCTTGAGCCGTATCTAGTCAAAATACGGCTCATAAAATGATTTGAAAAACCCAGGAAATCACCTCATTCCGCCCACTGATAAATTGCGTCAACGATTTAAAGTTGAACCAACGGCTAAAAACTTGATGTCCGAATGGTTCCCGCCATTGAGGTCAAATTTTTTATCACCCGGAATTGGCAATTTAAAATTAATACAAACACAAATAAGAATAAAAAATAGTCAACACTGTTGTCACGATACGAAATTAAATTGATAAAAAACTGGATATAACGGCAGTCTCTTCCTAATATAAATAGTCAATGTAGTTCTGTTTAGTGATTAAGCCTCGTTACTCGTATGAATGTTCAGCAAAACCATACCGACGAGTCGCACAACCACACTGGGGACCTGGACGTGATGCGTTTACATAAAAATTTCCTCTACCTGCACTACCCTGTTGTTTTGACAGTCGTCGCATCCATCGCCATCCTGATCTTTAGTACAGCCAGCGCCGTAGGCATATGCACTGCAGTTCTGCTGTGTGTCGTCACTTTCTTTATCAATCGTCACGCAATCGGGACACAGGCGCTGTTACAGCAGTCAATCGAAGACTATCTCATGGGCCGACAACAGTTCGGCGGGAAAATCGTTCCGGTGTGGAGCGGTCATATCGAGGCGTCGCGCACGCAAATGGAATCCGCCGTGATTGCACTTGCACAGCGATTTTCCGGCATAGTCGACAAACTGGAACTATCGGTCAATGCGTCCAGCGAGGCGACGCATTCGGTACAGGGCGGCAGCGGTCTGGTCGCCGTATTCGCGACCAGTGAAAAGGAACTCTCCTCGGTGATTGCCACGCTGGACGGTGCAATCGCCAGCAAAGCCGATATGCTGACCAAAATCCAGAGTCTGGAACAGGTCATTGCCGAACTAAAAAAAATGGCGGCCGATGTTGCCAGCATTGCCGCGCAAACCAACCTGTTGGCGATCAATGCGGCCATCGAGGCAGCGCGCGCCGGCGAATCGGGGCGCGGCTTTGCCGTAGTGGCGCAGGAAGTACGCATGCTGTCCAACCGCTCGGCTGAAGTCGGCAAACATATTTCCGAAAAAGTTGGTTTGGTCAGCAGCGCAATTATCTCGACCTGCCAGGCAGCGGAAGAATCGATGCAAAAGGAAAACGTCGCCATGCGCGCCTCTGAAGGCGTGATTAACAACGTCTTGAGCAACTTCAGCAGCGTCACCGACGCATTGGTGCAATCGTCCAACCAGTTGAAAGAGGAAAGCATAGGCATCAAGGCCGAAGTAAGCGAAGCCCTGGTGCAGTTGCAGTTTCAGGACCGTGTGAGCCAGATCATGACGCACGTCAAACATAATATCGAAATGCTTCCCGAGTTCCTTGAACAAAATTTCCAGGAATTTGAACAGAGCCACAACCTGCAACCGCTCAATCCCGACACGCTGCTTGCCGATCTGGAAAAAACCTATGCCATGGCGGAAGAGCGCGCCTTACACAGCGGCACTTCAACCAGCAGAAAAGTCGCCGTCGCGCCAACAGTATCAAACGATGAAATCACTTTTTTCTAAGGGACTGATATGGCAAAAACCATCATGATAGTTGACGATTCCCCCTCCCTGCGGGCGGTGGTCGGTATTGCGTTAAAGAGCGCAGGTTACGATGTGCTGGAAGGCAGCGACGGCAAAGACGCGTTGAGCAAACTGACCGGGCAAAAAATTCATCTCATTATCAGCGACGTCAACATGCCCAACATGGATGGCATTACCTTCGTCAAGGCGGTCAAACAACTGCCCAATTACCGCTTCACGCCTATCATCATGCTGACTACAGAATCCCAGGAAGAAAAAAAACGCGAAGGCCAGGCCGCCGGTGCCAAGGCGTGGGTGGTGAAACCATTCAAACCGGAAGTGTTGCTGGGTGCTGTACAAAAACTGATACTGCCGTAACCCGCTTTTTTTAGTTTCGTAGCTTGTGCTACGTGTCGTAGGTTGGGCTGCGCTTCACCAGCCCAACACCCAACGTCAACACAACAAAAACGTGGGCCATTTATCGAATCGTTTTATAACAGGCGCATTGATTCACCGGACAATGTTGGGCTGATGAAGCGCAGCCCAACCTACGAGGCTTTCGCGACAAGCGCTAAAACCGCGGGACTGAATATTTTTAAGGAAAACTTATGGTAGCCAAAAGTAAAGCGGCGAATTCTACAATGCGCATCGAAGGCGAATTCAGCATATACCGTGCAGCCGAATTGAAAGCGTCGTTGCTGACAGCACTCAATCAGACCAAAGAACTTGAGATCGATCTATCCGCTGTCAACGAGATCGATACGGCAGGCATACAAATCCTGGTCGCAATCAAAAAGCACGCGGTGGCGACACAAAAAATAGTTCATCTGGTGGCCCATAGCCAGGCCGTCACCGAGGTATTGGAGCTGCTCAATCTGGTTGCGTATTTTGGCGATACGCTGGTGATTGCGTCACCGTCTGCAACTGGCCGCAATACCGGTTAAGCGTATCCTCCACCGATACTTCAATAAAGCGAGCCTCACATGAATCTCGATCAAGCACTACAGACGTTTATCGTTGAAAGCCGCGAATTATTGGCGGATATGGAAAATGCGTTACTGTCGATCGAACACGCGGAAACAAAAACGGAGATGGTGAATGCGATATTTCGTGCCGCGCACACGATTAAAGGATCTGCCGGCCTGTTTGGTCTCGATCACATCGTCGCGTTTACCCATGTCGTTGAAAGCGTGCTGGATCAGGTAAGAGATGGTGATATCGATATTGCGGACCGTTTGATTATCCTGCTCCTGTCCTGCTGCGACCATATCGGTGCGTTGGTCGATACCGCCGAATCGGGCCAACTGGAAGCCGATCCGGCCACCACCGCGCAGGGTGCACCGCTACTCGATCAACTGAACATTTATTTGAATTCCACCAAATCAGCCAGCAGTCTGGTGGAAGTAAAGTTGACCGATGCACAGCCCTATCCTGAAAAAATTGAACGCGGCAACACGCCCAACGACCAGGATCATTGGCATATCTCGCTGCGCTTCGGACCGGACGTGCTGCGTAACGGCATGGATCCGCTATCGTTCATCCATTACCTGGCCAAGCTCGGTACCATCATCGGCATGGTTACGCTGGTCGATACGATACCGGACTATGACGAGATGGACCCCGAAGCCTGCTATCTGGGTTTCGAGATCGCCTTTGACAGTGCGGCCGAAAAAACCGCTATCGAAAACGTCTTTGAATTTGTCCGTGACGACTGCAGCATCCGTATTCTGTCACCGCAAAGCAAAGTGTCCGAATATATCAAGCTGATTGAAACCATGCCGGAACAGGCCGAGCGTCTGGGTGAACTGCTGATGCGCTGCGGCGTAATCACCGAACACGAACTCAATCTCGCATTGCATGTCCAGTCGGGCGATGATGCCCCGGCCCAGCAGATCGGCGCCATACTGGTCGAACAGGGGCGATTGCAACCTGCCGTACTGGATGCTGCGCTCACCAAACAAACCCAGGTCAAAGAAACCAAGGCCCAGGAAAATCGCTCTATCCGGGTCGACGCCGACAAGCTCGACCATTTGATCAATCTGGTTGGCGAACTGATTATCGCCGGAGCGAGTGTCAACATGATTGCGCGTCGCGCGCATAACGCCGAGCTCGCCGAATGCACCTCGATTCTGTCCGGCCTGGTTGAAGAAGTGCGCGACAGTGCCTTGCAGCTGCGCATGGTCAAAATAGGTGCCACCTTCAATCGTTTCCAACGTGTGGTGCATGACGTATCCAGGGAAATCGGCAAGGACATCGCACTCGAAGTCAGCGGCGAAGACACCGAACTGGATAAAACGGTGGTTGAAAAAATTGCCGATCCGCTCACTCATCTGGTCAGAAATTCGATGGATCATGGCATCGAACCGGCCGAACAGCGTCTCGCCCAGGGCAAACCGGTACGCGGCACAGTCAGGCTGAATGCCTATCACGACTCGGGCAGCATCGTGATCGAAGTCAGTGACGACGGCGGCGGATTAAAGCGCGACCGTATCGTTGCCAAAGCCATAGAGCGTGGTCTGATCGAAGCCGGTAGCAGTCTGACCGACAGCGAAATTTACAATCTGATTTTTGAACCCGGATTTTCTACCGCCGAGCAGATCACCAATCTCTCCGGGCGCGGGGTCGGTATGGACGTGGTTAAACGCAACATTATCGCTTTGCGCGGCAGTGTCGGGATACACAGCGAAGAAGGTGTTGGCACCACGGTGTCGGTGCGTCTGCCGCTGACGCTGGCGATTATCAACGGCTTCATGGTTGAACTGGGCAAATCCGTGTTTGTTATTCCGCTCGACATGATAGAAGAATGCGTCGAATTTTCCGCCGAACCCGGACACGATTACACCAATCTGCGCGGGCAGGTGCTGCCATTTATCCGCTTGCGCGAGCTGTTCGACATTCCGGGCGCGGTGACCAAGCGCGAAAGCATCGTAGTGGTCAATTACGGCGGAAAACGAGCCGGCCTGGTTGTCGATACCTTGCTGGGCGAATTCCAGACTGTGATCAAGCCGTTGGGCAAAGTGTTTAACAAAGTGAAATGCATCAGCGGGTCCACCATTTTGGGTAGCGGCGAAGTCGCCCTGATACTGGATGTCTCTGCACTGTTCAACAAGATAGAAGGCAAAGAAGTCAGGCAACTTGCAGCATAAAACGGTGATACGTAATTCGTGTAATCAATATAGAGCTAAGGGTGACGATAATGATTAAAAATATGAAAATTGGCGTGCGGCTGGGATTTGCTTTCGGCTTGTTAATTTTGCTGTCGGTGATACTGGGATTGATTGCGATCCATGAAACCCGCTCGATGAACGATCAATGGAAACTGATACAGGGCGACGCGCTTGCCAAGCGCAGTGCGACCACGGATGGCATAAGCGCACTGAGCGACGGCATACACACATTCAAAAACTACATACTGCGCGGCGGCGATTACGACAAAAAATTTAATACTGCCATGGATGCAGTGGAACACGTCGCCGACGTCTACAAGGCAACCGGCCACATGACCGAGGAGGAAAGCAAACTCATGGTCAAATTACATGAGGGCGCGGCAGCTTATCACCGCGACATGAATACCCTGATCGATCTGCATGCGAAAAAGACCGACCCTGTCGATATGGATAAAGCAGTCAACGGCGCGGACAAAGAAATTTCCGCCGTGTTTGTCAGTCTGAGAGAAATGACCGATGCCAGCATCAAAAAAGCCAGCGCGGATATGGATACTGCCGCCGCGTGGGCGCAAGAATTAATCACGTGGGCCTTAGTCGTGATTGCCCTGCTGTCGATTGCCGCAGGTATCATCATTACCCGCAGCATTACATTGCCGCTTAGCGTTGCGGTGCAGGTTTCCAATCAGCTCGAAATGGGTGACCTGAATATCAGTATCGAACAAACCAGCGCGGATGAAACGGGTAAATTGCTGCAGGCGATGAAAAATATGGTGGCCAAACTGACCCAGATGATAGAAGGTCAGCGACGGGTGGTAGAGGCAGCCAACCGCGGCGATTTCATCGAACGCATCGACCTGGCCGGATTGCAGGGATTTCAAAAAGCCATGGGTGAAGGACTGAACCAGTTGGTCACCACCACTGGTGCCAGTATCAGCGATGTAGTACGCGTCATGGGTGCCATGTCGGAAGGCGATCTGACCAAAACAATAGATAAACCCTACGAAGGCGCATTTGGCGAATTGAAGGAATTTGCCAACAATACCGTCAACAAATTGTCGGAAGTCGTCGCCGATGTCAACAGTGCGGCCGAAGCATTGGCCAGCGCTTCTGAAGAAGTCAATTCAACGGCGCAATCGCTGTCGCAGGCAGCCAGTGAACAGGCGGCAGGCGTAGAAGAAACCAGCGCTTCACTCGAACAGATGACCGCCTCGATTGCGCAAAATACCGAGAATGCAAAAATTACCGACGGCATGGCCACCAAGGCTGCGCAGGAAGCGATTGAAGGCGGAACGGCAGTCAAAGCCACCGTTGCAGCGATGAAGCAGATTGCGAAAAAAATCAGCATTATCGACGACATCGCCTATCAGACCAATCTGTTGGCGCTCAATGCCGCCATCGAAGCGGCGCGCGCCGGTGAACACGGCAAAGGTTTTGCGGTCGTCGCCGCCGAGGTCAGGAAACTGGCCGAACGCAGTCAGGTTGCCGCGCAGGAGATCAGCGAAGTCGCCACCAACAGCGTCGAGCTGGCCGAGAAGGCCGGCAATTTGCTGGATCATATGGTGCCCAACATTAAAAAAACCTCTGACCTGGTGCAGGAAATTACGGCAGCTTCGGAAGAACAGTCATCGGGAGTTGGTCAAATCAATGCAGCCGTTGGACAGTTAAGTCAGACCACCCAGCAAAATGCGTCCGGCTCGGAAGAATTGGCAGCGACCGCCGAAGAAATGAGCGGCCAGGCCGAACAACTGCAACAAACTATGGGCTTCTTCAAACTGGAAAATTCACTGCGCAGCAGCTCGTCAGCTCATGGTGGCAAAGCCGCTGGCGGCAGGTCAGCCCGCGCGAAACAGAATAACGCGAGCCTGCCACGCAAGCTGGTGTTCCCTTTGGATGCAGCACCGGATGAAACGCATTTTGCAAAATTTTAAAGGAGCATGTCATGAATGCGTTAGTTCAGAAAGACACTCGCTCCAGTCAGGTCGACAATACCCAGTTTCTGACCTTTATGCTGGGTGGCGAGGTTTATGCAGTCGGGATATTGGGCGTCAAGGAAATCATCGAATACGGCAACCTGACCGAAGTGCCGATGATGCCGGCATGCATACGCGGCGTGATTAATCTGCGCGGCGCGGTGGTGCCGGTCATGGATTTATCGGCACGCTTTGGCAAGCCGACCATGCCGGTGACCAAACGCACCTGCATCGTGATCGTTGAAATCGCGGATGAAGCCGAGCAACGTGTGCTGGGCATGATAGTAGATGCGGTCAACGCCGTCCTGGAAATTACTGCGTCAGAAATCGAACCAGCGCCTACTTTCGGTGCAAAAATCAATTCCAATTTTATCCATGGAATGGGTAAGGTGGATGGCAAGTTTGTGATTTTATTGAACGTCGATAATGTGTTGTCTGCAGATGAGATTAATGCACTGAATGTGGGAAATACGGTGGGAAATGCGGTGGGAAATACGACAGGCAATGCAGGTGCAGCGCCGCCTGCATTGACTAACCAGAACGTGGAATAGGAAAGGTGCGCCACGATACGGCGATGGCTATGAACGTCAATACGATTACGGATTCTGAATTTATTCAGTTTCAGCGTTTTATTTACGATGCGGCCGGCATCACATTGCCGCCCGCAAAAAAGGCGCTGGTGAATGGTCGGCTGGCCAAACGATTGCACCACTATCAACTGCGTACCTATGGAGAATATTTTCAGTTGCTGATCAACGGCAAAGAACCGCAGGAGGCGCAAATTGCGGTTGATTTGCTGACGACCAACGAAACCTATTTTTTCCGGGAACAAAAGCATTTTGACCTGCTGCATGAATTGGCATCGGCACACGGCAAGGCCACCGCATCCCGCCCTCAGGCCTTTCGGGTCTGGAGTGCGGCCAGCTCTACGGGAGAAGAGGCTTACAGCATCGCGATGTTGCTGGCAGATCGTCTGGGCGATGGTCCCTGGGATGTGCTGGGCACCGACATCAGTTCCAGGGTATTGCAGCAGGCGCGCAACGGCCATTATTCGAATGAGCGCACTACCCACATTCCGCCCTCCTTCTTAAAACGTTATTGCCTTAAAGGATTTGCCGATCAGGAGGGCACGATACTGGTCGATCGCAGTCTGCGGCAGCGCGTGCAATTCGCCCAGGTCAATCTGAACATGGCCTTACCTACATTGGGTAAATTCGATGTGATTTTTTTACGCAACGTCATGATTTATTTTAATGGCGAGACCAAGCGGCAGGTAGTCGCACGGGTACTTACTCTGCTCAAACCGGGCGGCTATTTTTTTATCGGCCATTCGGAATCCCTGAACGACATCAGCACCGCCGTTAAGGTGGTGGCACCGTCTATCTATCGCAAGGAATAGACCGTGCAATCCGAAGATAAAATCATCGATATCTACCTGAATCCCGGTGAATACTTCGTCGGCGATGCGCGGTATCGCATTCAGACCTTGCTTGGGTCGTGCGTGTCCATTATGCTGTGGCACCCCACCAAACGTATCGGCGCGTTATCGCATTTTTTATTGGCCAGTCACGGAAAAACATTGCCTGCTGCGCCGGATGCGCGTTACGGCGATGACGCCATGATGTTGATGTTGCGGGATCTGAATCGACTGCATGTCACCCCTGCTGAATGTCACGGCAAAATTTTCGGCGGCGGCAATATGTTTCCGGACTATGCCAGAAAAGGCGTGACCAATGTAGGCCTGCTCAACGGTGAAGCGGCACGACGCATGCTGAAATCGCATGGCATTCGCATCGTTTCAGAAAACCTGTTCGGCGACGGCCACCGGAAAATTATTTTTGATGTGAAGACTGGCGATGTCTGGATACGTCAGATAGACCTGGACAACATCAACCAGTCTCAACTTAAGGAATCACCATGAGCGATGTCAAAGTCCTGATTGTCGATGACTCCGCCGTTGTGCGTCAGGTTCTGACCGCGATGCTGGATGCCGCGCCCGGCATCAAAGTCATTTACGCGGTGACCGATCCGATACTGGCTATCGAACGCATGAAAATACAATGGCCCGACGTGATCGTGCTGGACGTGGAAATGCCGCGCATGGACGGTATTACTTTTCTCAGAAAGATCATGCAGGAACGCCCTACCCCGGTCGTCATCTGCTCAACGCTCACCGAAAAAGGCGCGCAAACCACGATGGAGGCGCTCGCGGCAGGTGCGGTAGCGATCGTCACCAAACCCAAGCTCGGTCTGAAACAGTTTTTGCAGGAAAGCTCCGATGATCTGGTCGCTGCAGTCAGAGCCGCGGCAAAGGCCAAAGTACAGCACCTGATCGCCAAACCCAGAATCACCTCGCCAACCGTAGCAGAAGCCAACGTCAAATTTACTGCCGACGTGATTTTGCCTGCGTCTGAAAACAGGGCAATGATACAGACCACCGAACGCGTGGTGGCGATAGGCACCTCAACCGGCGGCACCCAGGCGCTGGAAGAAGTACTCACCGCACTGCCACGTGTCACGCCCGGTATTGTCATCGTTCAGCATATGCCGGAAAAATTTACTGCGGCGTTCGCTGCACGCCTGAATGGGTTGTGCCAGATTACGGTTCAGGAAGCCAGCAACAATGATCGTGTGGTTCAGGGTCGTGCGCTGATTGCACCGGGCGGCAAACACCTGCTGTTGCGTCGCAACGGCGCACAGTATTTCGTTGAAGTTATCGACGGACCGCTGGTCAATCGGCACCGACCGTCAGTTGATGTGTTATTCCGTTCGGTCGCCAAGTGCGCGGGGGCGAATGCACTGGGCATTATCATGACCGGCATGGGCGACGACGGCGCTGCCGGGTTGCTGGAAATGCGCAATGCAGGTGCGCGTACCGTGGCACAGGACGAGGAAAGCTGCGTGGTGTTTGGTATGCCCAAAGAGGCAATCAAACGCGGCGGCGTCGAAAAAACGCTGCCATTGAATGCCATGTATCTGCAGATATTGCAGCAGTTGACCTCGTTTACGAACTAATTTGGGAAGTAAATAACCTGAGGTTTTAGCTGCCTTGGTTTTTCAACAATTCAATTTGAAAATGACATAGACAACTATGCATAACTGGAAAGAGCAATCGGTACTTGTCGTAGACGACAGCGCGGTGCAGCGTGCACATTTGGTTGATCTGCTGAACACGCTGGAATTCGGCACGGTACTTGAAGCATGCGACGGTGCGGATGCCCTGCGCGTGCTGACAACGCATGGCGCCGGAAAAGTCGATCTGGTGCTGACAGATCTCGACATGCCGCGCATGGATGGCATTGAACTCATCAGCCATCTGTCTGAACGCCAGTTGACCAAACACCTGGTCGTCATCAGCGCCCGCGATCCGCGCATGCTCGAGGTTGTTGAAAAAATGGGGCTGGACGACGCCGGCATGCATCTGCTTGGCACCGTCGTCAAACCGGTGCAAATGAATAATCTGCTAACTGTTCTGCAACGCATCGATACGGTTTCCACCGCACCGAAAGGAACTCCGGACCGGTCACGGTTCAGTTTGGAGGAACTTGAAAATGCTCTCAACCTTGGTCAGTTCATATGCTATTTTCAGCCCAAGATAGAGGTAGCCACAGGTACCATCAAAGGCGTTGAGGCGCTCGCCCGCTGGCAACATCCCACGCAAGGCATTCTGTCGCCGCTACACTTTATTCCGCGCATCGAAGGGTCCCCTTTGATGGTACCGTTTACGTTGGCCATGGTTACCCAGTCTTTGCATGAGCTGACTAACTGGCGTCGTGCCGGTAATGCGTCTATCACGGTATCGATCAATCTGTCCGCAGAAAATCTGGCCGATCAAAGCTTTATTGACCGCATCGTCAAACTCACCAGCGCCCATGGTATTGAACCCGAGTGGATTATTTGGGAAGTGACAGAAACCATGGTGATGAGCAATCTGTCGCAATGCCTGGCCAATCTGGTCAGGCTCAGGCTGAAAGGTTTCGGGCTGGCGATGGACGATTACGGCATCGGCTATTCGTCGATGCAGCAGCTATCGCGCTGCCCATTCACCGAACTTAAAATCGACCGCGTTTTTGTGGATGGCGCGTCGGAACGTCCCAACCGGCTTGCGATACTGGAGAGTTCGATAGACATGGGGCGACGCCTGTCGGTCACCACCGTTGCAGAGGGTGTGGAAACCATTGAAGATTGGGCGATATTGCAACGTTTGGGTTGCGAAGTAGCGCAAGGCTATCTGATTGCAAAACCGATGAAAGCATCGGAGCTGCTGACATGGATAGAAGACAATCATGAGCGCCTCCTGAAGCTTGCCAGCCTGGCGCCATAACAAATCCAAACAAAATTCCATGCGCCGGGTATATCCAACTTTTAAATATTGATTTAAGGTGATGCGTGTTTGGAATTTTTCACAACCGCCTACCAATTCAAATTTAACTATACAAACCATCAATGGAGAAAATTACAATGCGTGCATCGTCCATGCCTTTTACGCCAGGCCATCCATTGCTAGCCTTTTGCGCCTGCGCGGCGCTGATGTTCACTTCACTGTCAGCCCACGCGACACTTGGAGGTAATGCTGCCAGTGTAGTAAAGGATCAGTCTGCGTTGGGTGCTACCGTTACCACCACCGCACGCAACGGGTATACCGACTATGCGCTTAGCCTTCCCAGGAGCGGTGTGGTGCATGAATTCGTCAACCAGGCCGGTCGCGTGTTTGAAATCACCTGGAGCAAACGCGGCTCGCGTCCCAATATGAATCAGCTGCTCGGTGACTACGCAACACGTTTTTCCGGCAAAAAAAATGGCGGTGCGCCGACCAGCCGTCATGCCGATCGGGTTGAAAGCGATTTTGAACTGCATTCCAAAGTGGTGAATCGCTATTTTTCCGGCACTGCGCATATCCCGGGATTAATTCCCGTCACTCTTTCCGGTCCGGTTGCGCTTCCGGTTGAGGCTGCAAAATGACATTCTTGACTTCTTTATTCTCTTATTTTTTTGCACTGACTATTAAAAAAGAAAGACTCGCGATGCTTTTTTCCATTGCCCCGATTCGCAACTGCAACCATATTGTGAAAGCCGCCTTGACTTTTGCGGCCACGGTCGCGTTTGCCGTGAGTTTAACGGCCTGCGGAGGCGGAGGCGGCAGCTCTACGCCACTGACAACTCCGGTCAGCACAACGCCGACCTCACCGACTACGCCCGTCGCTGCGATGGGCTGCGGAACAGTAACGTCTACCGGCACCGGAAATTCCACTCAGGTCGTCGTGGATGGATTTCCCTGCGCAGCCGCGGCCGGCGTGAGTTGGCCGCAGGTGCCTTATGTCAGCGTTAAGATATGTGCGCCGGGCAGCACGACTAACTGCCAGATTATTGACCATATTATTTTGGACACCGGCTCAACCGGACTGCGCATTGCCAATGCCGCGCTGTCGTCCTCACTGCAGGCCGCCTTGTCGGCCAATCCGGGCACTACCGCATCAACCTCGCTCACTGAATGCGAACAGTATGTAGACAGCTATATTTACGGACCGGTAGTAAATGTGGACGTGTACATTGCCGGTGAATCTGCCAAAAGCACCCAGATGCAGATCTTTGGCGACGATGCAAAATATCCGGTGCCCACTGCGTGCAGCAATAACGCCGGTCAGGAGACAGACAGCATTTCATCATTTGGCGGTAACGGATTGCTGGGCGTGAACTTCAGCGCCGTCGATTATACTGATTACTTCGATTGCAACAACAACAGCCTGAGTAACTGCGCCATGAATAATTATCTCGGCATACCCAATACCGTTGCTCAGTTTGGTGCGGACGGTAACGGCGTCACTATTACCCTGCCGGCAGTTGGCACCTCGGGATCTCTGACCGCCGTGGTTGGAACGCTGAATTTCGGTGTAGGTACGCAAACCGATAACACACCTACTTCAAACGTAACAACTCTGGCCAATGACGGCAATATTTATGATTCGACGTTTGGCACATTTGCCGTTCAGGTGGCGGGGACTACGGCCTGGACATCCGCATATATCGACAGTGGTACCGATGCGGTTTATTTTAACGATCCAGCCAATACGAACCTGGTCGACTGCCCCAGCACACCGGTTTATTATTCAGGCCTCTACTGCCCCACCACTGCGCAGAGCGTGTCATTCAATTACAGTAATTACGGCAGCAACTCTATTGTGACCACGGTACCCTATTCCATCGTCAATCCCAATTCGTTAAATGAAAATATTGTAGCGTTTGACAATGAGGCTGGTTACATCAGCAGTGCGAACACGACCTACTCCGAAATTGCGATTGGTCTGTCGACCTTTTACGGACATACCAACTACGTGATATTCAATGGAGCAACTGCACCTGGAACGGGATTTGGCGGCACCGCCAGTACCACGGTAACCGGACCAATTAATGGCATTCAGTGAGGACCTCAAATAGGATATAAATCTGGAAAAATCAAATGATATTTTTCTGTTAACGAGCGTCTTTTCCGTGTGCGGCCTTTTCAATTCCATGTACTATTGAGCATGGCTTTCAAGCTTTAAGTTTGCAGCAATCATATAACTTAGACATGTACACAAAACCGCAAGGAGAGCACTATGAAATGGACCGACACTCGTGAAATTGCCAGCGCATTGGCAGAAAAATATCCCGATATCGACCCTAAACTGATCAGATACACCCAGCTGCGTGTCTGGGTATTGGAACTCAATCAATTTAACGATGACCCGGAACATTGTGGCGAGAAAATTCTGGAAGCGATACAGATGATGTGGATTGCTGAAACCGACGAAGACAGCAACTGAAACAAGTCTCAATCCTCATGAAAAACTCAAAGGGGGCTGCAATTCGTTGCAGCCCCCTTTTTGTTGAAGCTTGGCCTGAATCAACATGTTTGCAACAGCTTGTTGTGAATTTGCGCCGATGCCACACGCTACCGCGCATTGCGGCAACGCCTAGCAGATAACTACAAAGCCCTGGCGATAATCTCTTTCATAATCTCATTCGCGCCGCCGTAAATACGCTGCACTCTGGCATCCGCATACATCTGCGTTATCGGATATTCGAGCATGTAGCCGTAGCCGCCAAATAATTGCAGGCAGCGATCAATGACGCTGCACTGTAAATCGGAGATCCAGTATTTGGCCATCGATGCGCGTACCGTGTCCAGATTTCCGGCTATCAGCTGCCCGATGCAGTGATCAATAAAAACACGCGCAATCGTCGCTTCGGTTTTTACTTCTGCCAGCACAAAGCGTGTGTTCTGCAGTTCGATCAACGGCTTGCCGAATACCATGCGCTCTTTGGTATGTTCCACCGTTAATGCCAACGCCCGCTCGATGATGGCCACACCGGATACCGCGACGATAGCGCGCTCATAGGGCAGTTCAGTCATCAGTTGAATAAACCCGGCGCCGGCAACACCGCCCAGCACATTTCCGGCCGGGATGCGCACATTGTCAAAAAACAGCTCGCAGGTATCCTGACCTTTCTGCCCCAGTTTTTCCAGTATCCGGCCGCGCCGGTAACCGGCCAGATGATTGGTTTCCACCAGCATCAACGATATACCCTTGGCACCTTTGGCCGGATCTGTTTTTGCGACCAACAAAACCAGATCAGCCATATAACCGTTGGAGATAAAAGTTTTGGAACCGTTAATCACATACTCGTCACCATCCAATACCGCTGTAGTGCGTATGCCTTGCAGATCAGAGCCGGCACCGGGTTCGGTCATGGCGATGGCCGCAATCATGGTGCCACTGGCCAGTTGCGGAAGATATTTCAATTTTTGCTGTTCGGTTCCCTGATTCAGCAGATAGTGCGCAACGATGGCATGCACATGCAATCCGAAACAGGTGTCGCCGGAACCGGCCAGCTCTTCGAACACTACGCACTCATGCGCAAACGTGCCTCCCGATCCGCCATATTCTTCAGGGATATCAGCCAGCAGCATGCCCATTTCGCCGGTCTTGGTCCAGATATCGCGATCGACATGCTGTTGCTGTTTCCATTTGTCTTGATACGGCAGAATTTCGGCAGCAATAAAGCGGCGTGCGGCATCGCGAAAGCCTTCCAGCTCGGCATTCATCCAGGGTGAGGTATAGGTCATCGTTGTCTCTTAGTGATTAGTTGATTGGCCGGTTGACTGGTACATGGTCACCACACAGGCGCCCCCCAGACCGAGATTGTGCTGCAGCGCCACGCGCGCACCGGCGACGTTTCTGGCACCGGCATTGCCGCGCAACTGCTGCGTCAATTCGAAACACTGCGCCAGTCCGGTGGCACCTAGCGGATGTCCTTTGGACAGCAGTCCACCCGATGGATTGGTCACCACTTTTCCGCCATACGTGTTGTCGCCATCGTTGATAAATTTTTCCGCTCCGCCTTCCGGGCATAATCCCAGCGCTTCATAGGTGATCAATTCATTTTGCGCAAAGCAGTCATGCAACTCAACCACGTCGATATCTTGCGGACCGATACCGGTGGCCTGATAGACCTGTTCCGCCGCTGCCTTGCTCATGTCGTAGCCAACCACGCGCATCATGTCGTTGCTGTCGAATGTGCTGCTGCGATCCGTGGTCATGGCCTGTCCGATAATTTGTACGGTCATGTTCAAATTATGTTTTTTCGCGTACTGTTCCGATACCAGCACGGCCGCCGCAGCACCACAGGTCGGTGGGCACGCCATCAACCGCGTCATGACGCCCGGCCATATCATCGGTGCAGACATCACATCTTCAGTGCTGACGATTTTTTTGAATAAGGCCATCGGATTGTTGGCGGCATGCTGACTGGCCTTGGCGCGAATTTTGGCGAAGGTTTCCAGTTTGGTACCGTATTTATTCATATGACTTAAGCCCGCACCGCCAAAATAGCGCAAGGCAAACGGTACGTCGGTATTGGCGACCAGCGTGTCGGTCAACGCATCAAACCGGTCGAACGGGGTTGGCCGGTCCTGAAACATGGTGCTCAATGCGCCCGGACTCATCTGCTCGAAGCCCAGCACCAGTATGCAGTCGGCCGCGCCGCTGGCAATGGCCTGACGCGCCAGATACAGCGCAGTCGATCCGGTAGAACAGTTATTGTTGACGTTAATGATGGGGATGCCGGTCAGCCCGACTTCATACAGCGCTTTTTGACCGCAGGTCGAGTCGCCATACACGTAGCCGACATAAGCCTGCTGGATATCGTCGTAGCTGATACCGGCATCCTGCAACGCCAGCCGGGTCGCGTGCGCGCCCATCACGTCATACGAATCGCCGGCACCGGGCTTGACGAACGGGATCATGCCCACGCCACAAACGACTACTTTTTGGTTCATTCTGGTCTCCGGATAGTTTTTAATTGATGTTCACTTATAATGACTCAAAATTTTTTGATTGGGAAACAAATGCGTAGATACAGACATCTAATTTTTGTCCTGCTTTTCCTGATCGTCCTGCTGGTCATTTCCGAGGTCACGGGTCTGCGCCAACATTTCAGTTTTGCGCTGCTGCGTCAAATCCTGTCTGAGAATATCTTCACCGGGCTGCTGATTTTCGTGCTGCTGTTCACGGTCGGTAATCTGATCCATATACCGGGACTGGTGTTTCTGGCGGCGGCGGTACTGACTCTGGGTCGGGTCAACGGTGGTTTGGCAACCTATATCGCCGCCAGCACCTCATGCGCCTGTACTTTTTTCGTGATCAATTATCTGGGTGGCGCGGCGCTGCGCGAAATCGATAATAAAACCGCAAGCAAATTACTCGATCATCTCGATGCGCACCCGGTACGTAACATTTTTATATTGCGCATACTGTTTCAGACTCTGCCTGCGATCAATTATGCGCTGGCCATGTCGGGAGTGGGCTTTCGCAAATATATGCTGGGCACCCTGCTCGGGCTTCCGCTACCTATTGCCATGTACTGTCTGTTCGTTGCACAGTTAACAAAATATATTCATCTTGATTAGAACCAGAAATTGGCTATGCTGAAGAGCGCTTACGTTCTTACAATTCGTACTTGTAATTCTTTTTTGAAATTGTTGTAAGGAATGGCGCGCCATCACGACTACTGGTTGCCAAGTCCAACAATGCGTTGATCAAATCGATCACATGGTCTTTTTGGCAATCACAACTAACCATCAAGGAGCAGTACATGAACAAAGAAATGAAATCTGGCATCGCCATCGCTACCGCAGCAGCCGCATTTTTCGCATTTGGCGCAACTACCTCAGTCGCTCAGGCTGCAGATGCACCGGCTGCAGTTCACTGCGCAGGGATCAACAGCTGCAAAGGTACGTCCGAATGCAAATCGGCTACCAATGCCTGCAAAGGCCAAAACAAATGTAAAGGCCAGGGTTGGATAAGCAAAGCTAGCGCGGGCGAATGCAAGGCTGCAGGCGGTAAAGTCGAAATGTAATCCAATTCGGCGCCGGCACTTGCGATTGCCGTCCGGCGCCAATTTTATTTAGCTATGACAAAAATAGATGGCTTTGGCCTTGGGTTGCGACCCGATCATTATCTCGACTTTCTGGAACCACATCAGGCAAATCGGCCGCGTGTCGACTGGCTGGAAATCATTTCTGAAAACTATATGGTTCCGGGCGGTCAGCCCCTGTACTTCCTCGATAAAATCCGCCGCGATTATCCTATGGTCATGCACGGCGTGTCGCTGTCTATCGGCAGTACCGATCCGCTGGATCTCAACTATCTGCGCGACCTGAAAGCACTGATCCAACGTGTCGAGCCCGGCTGGGTGTCCGACCATATTTGCTGGACCGGTGTAGACCACGCCAACTTGCACGACCTGCTGCCTATGCCCAATACCGAGGCAGCGCTGAATCATCTGGTAGAACGCGTGCAGCAGGTACAGGATTATTTAGGGCGACAGTTGGTACTGGAAAATGCCTCGACCTATGTCGCGTTTGCTGCCGATGAAATGCCGGAATGGGAGTTTGTCGCCGCATTGGCCAGACGCTCCGGCTGCGGCATTCTGCTCGATGTCAACAATGTACATGTCAGCGCAGTCAATCACGGATTCGACGCACGTGGCTATATTGATGCGATGCCGGTTGAACATATCGTGCAAATTCATATGGCCGGCCATGAAGATCATGGTGACTACATCATCGACACGCATGACCATCCGATCACGCCGGCAGTATTCGACCTTTACCGCTATACGCTGGAACAACTGGGTTGGATTCCAACCATGATAGAACGCGACGATAATATTCCACCGCTGGCTGACTTGCTGACTGAATTGGAACAGATCAAAAAAATCGCGGATGCGGTGCTACATCAACGAGGAAAAGTAGCATGATGCGCGCAAGCCATACTCAACTGGCGCAACTGGCGGAGCAGCAGCAGGAACTCGCCACCGCGATACGGTCAGATGCCGCAGCTGGCAGTCATTTATTGCAGCCTACCCCGCAAGGCGGGCCGGCACGAGTGCACATCTACAGCAACGCCTATCGCGCGCGCCTGGGCGAGGCCCTGCAGGAAAACTATCCCGTATTGGCGCGCGTACTGGGCGACGATGCCTTCGCCGATCTGGCGGCCGCGTTCCTGTCCAGCCATCCGTCGCGTACTCCGTCGATCCGCTGGTTCGGCGCGGCACTGGCGGAATTTGTGGAGCATAATCCCGACGCATTGCCGCATCCGTCACTGCGTGATTTGATACGCATGGAATGGGCGCTCAATACCGCATTCGACGCGGCTGATGCGACTCCGCTCAAGGTCGCAGACATGCTGACGCTGGCGCCAGAAGACTGGCCGTCGCTGCGTTTTATAGTGCACCCGACCCTGCATCTGCTATCCATGAACTGGAACGTAGAACCGTTGTGGACGGCGCTGTCTGCAGATGAACATGCCGATACCGAACCACCAGAAGAGTTGCCGCACCATCTGCTGATCTGGCGTGGCGAACACAGAACGCAATGGCGCTCGGTAGCCCCCATTGAAGCGCGATTATTGCAATCAACCATAGATGGAAATTCATTTTCCGCACTATGCGACATTTCCGCCGAAGCGACATCCGAGGGCGCAAACCCAGACGCGGCAAGAACTGTGGCAGAATACCTGAGAATCTGGATCGAAGCGGGCCTGATTGCAACGCTTGCCGGCACGACCAGCCTGTAAAATACCGGATCGGGTTGGACCGTTACATGCTCCTGTCAAACTGGTTGATTACACTACAGCTCTCATTCCTACATTGAAGCGAACATGGCTATGTCAACAATCTCCCGCAGCGCAATTCATCTTCAACAAGAACTCGCCACCGGCTTACTGGATGACCACGCCAGAATTTCTCCGAAATTTTTTTACGATGCACTGGGCTCGGTATTGTTCGAAGCGATTTGCCAGCTGCCTGAATATTATCTGACACGTACCGAAGCCGGCATTTTTGATCAGAATCTTGCCGCCCTGTCTCACGTTATCGAACCGGGAGGCACATTAATCGATTTGGGCGCAGGTAATTGCGCCAAGGCTGCCAAACTTTTTTCATATCTGCATCCAGAACAATATGTCCCTATCGATATCTCGGCCGACCATTTGATCGATGCGGTGCAGCGCCTGCAACAGCGCTTTCCGCATATTGAGATGACGGCACTGGGCATGGATTTTTCCGCCGACTGGACGTTGCCGGACCAGGTGCGCGGCGACAGACGATTATTTTTTTATCCGGGTTCATCTATCGGCAATTTTCAGCCGGACGCCGCATTGGCATTTCTTAAAAAAATCCGCTCGGTGTGTGATGGCGAAGGCGGCATATTAATCGGTGTGGATCTGATCAAACCGCATGACGTGATGCACGCTGCCTACAACGACGAGCTGGGCGTTACCGCCGCGTTTAATTTAAATATTTTGCGACACGTCAATCAGACGCTGGGAACCAATTTCAATGTCCGGCAATGGCAGCATCGCGCGCACTTCAATCCGGAAAAGTCACGCATCGAGATGCATCTGGAAGCACGCGAAAATCATGTGATTACCTGGAACAACCAGCATCGACGCTTCATTACCGGTGAACGTATCCATACTGAAAACAGCTACAAATACACTTTGCCGCACATATTAGCGCTACTTGAATCTGCCGGTTTCGGCCATGCACAGCATTGGACCGATGCGCAGAATTTCTTCGCCGTGATTTACGCAAAGGCGAACTAATCCATGACCACGTCAGATCATCAGCTGCAATCGCGTTGGCAGACGACGCGCGACCACTCAGTGGCGATCGCGTCATTGCTTACTGCCGAAGACAGCGCTGCACAGTCCATGCCTGATGCAAGTCCGATCAAATGGCATCTGGCTCATACCACCTGGTTTTTTGAAACCTTCATACTCAGTGCGGCGGTAGCGGATTTTCAGGCATTTAATCCGGCCTTTCGCGTGCTGTTTAATTCCTACTACAACGGTATCGGCGAACAATATCCGCGTCCGCAACGTGGCTTGCTGACACGTCCTGGCCTGCACGACATTCTGGCCTATCGCCAGGCTGTGGATCAGCGCATGCAGTCGCTGTTTGCCGGTCAGGCATCAGAAAAATTTGCCGCATTGATTGAACTCGGTATACAGCATGAGCAGCAGCATCAGGAATTAATGCTGACCGATATCAAACATCTGCTGTCCTGCAATCCGCTGCATCCGGCTATGGCGACTAAAGATAATCATCTGGGTATTGGCGACTATGTCAGTAACGTCGGCACTGCAATGGAATGGCATGCGTTTGACGGCGGCCTGTGTGAAATCGGTCATGACGATGGCGGGTTTTGTTTTGACAATGAACTGCCGCGGCATAAACAATATATTGAGAAATTTCTGTTCGCCTCCCGACTGGTCAGCAACGGCGAGTACCTGGAATTTATTCAGGCAGGCGGCTATCACAACCCTGCGCTGTGGCTGTCCAGCGGCTGGAACTGGATCAATCAGCAGCAAATCCGACACCCACTGTATTGGCATCATTCGGATCAGTGGCAGGAATTTACTCTGCACGGATTGCAGCAACTCGATCCATCGCAACCGGTATGTCATCTATCCTATTTCGAGGCCAGCGCCTATGCGAACTGGGTTGGCGCCAGACTGCCGACGGAAGCGGAATGGGAATACGCTGCGCGCAAGGGACATCATGTAGCGCAGCTATTCGACGCTTGCTGGCAATGGTGCAGCAGCAGTTATGCGCCCTATCCCGGCTATATCGTTTCAGAAGGCGCGATCGGCGAATACAACGGAAAATTTATGGTGGATCAATATGTCCTGCGCGGCGCTTCAGCATTCACACCCGGTCACCACTCACGCGCCAGCTATAGAAATTTTTTTCCAACTTCGGCACGATGGCAAAGGACCGGAATCCGGCTCGTCAAATAGCGGAACTATTGCGGCACTATTGCGGCAAAATCAATTTTTCCGGCACATCGTAAGGCCAGATTTTCATTGCGCAGTAATACATCAGTCCCGGAATCACCAGGCCGATAATCCACGAAATATCGACATCACCCAGACGTTCCACCATCGGCCCGGTATAAAAGCCGGTGGCCAAAAATGGCATCTGGATCAGAATGCCGATCAGGTAAATACTGATACCTGTTTTATTCCAGCGACCATACCGACCGTCTGGATCTGACAGCGCTTTTAAATCGTAGCGACATTTGGTTACCCAATAATAATCGACCAGATTGATTGCGCTCCATGGCGTGAAAAATGCCAACAAAAACAGGATGAATGATTTAAATATCGACAAGAACGAATGTTGACCCAGCAATGCCAACCCGGTAGCCAGACTAACCATGGTCACAATATACGCAAATCGCACTGTATGGGAAATCTGTCTATCCCCTTTGAAACCGCTTACGATAGTCGCCATCGACATAAAGCTGCCATAGGAATTGAGCGTAGTGGCAATAATTTTTCCGAAAATAATACTGAAATATAAAAAGCTCGCCACTGCACCGGTACCGCCTAATCCGACTATGTAATTCACTTCGTTGCCGGCAAATTGCTTACCCGCCAATGCGGCAGCAAACACACCCAAAGTCATTGAAATCTGCGTACCTAAAACAGAGCCGCCACCCACCGAAAAAAATGTTTTCCAGGGTGAGATGGTGCTGGGCAGATAGCGCGAATAGTCGGCTACATACGGTCCATAGGCAATTTGCCAGGAAGCGGACAACGAGATGCCCAGTAAAAAATGCGCCAGTGTGAAATGGCGGTTAGTCATCAATACGTCCATCAAATCATGTTGCAGCAGTAAGGCGCCAAACAGATACACGAATGCAGTTATGCCGATAACGCTGGCAGCACGACCCAGCATGTGAATAAGGCGGTAACCGAACAAGGTCAGCGTCGCGATCAGTATGCCGAACAGGACAATTCCCACGCTGCTGGAAATGCCAAACAACTGGGCCATCGACTGACCTGCCAGAACGGTGCCGGTCGCGGAAAATCCCACGTACAAAAAACAGACCAACAAAATCGGAATCACTGCGCCGTATACACCGAACTGCACCCGGCTGGATATCATCTGCGGCAATCCCAGTTGCGGGCCCTGGGCGGCATGTAACGCCATCACGGTACCGCCCAACACCTGCCCGATCAGTAATCCGATGAGTGACCAGAATACATCGCCACCCAGCACGATGACCAGGGCACCCGTCACGATGGCGGTGATTTGCAGATTGGTACCTAACCAGAGCGTAAACTGGCTGAATAATTTTCCATGCCGTTCCGATTCGGGAATGTAATCGATGGAACGCGTTTCGATCATGGTATTCACTGCTGCGCTGTTTGCCGACTCATTCTGCATAAGTAAAATTATCCAAAGTAAAAAACCAGTAAAGATAGCCTGAAAGCGCGTCTTGCGTATACCCCGCAAATGCGGGTGCTAAGGTGAATTGGCAGAGCCGGCTTGCTCTTCACCGGCTTGATAGACTACCTTGCCGCCAACTATCGTAGTCAGCACCCGGATATTGGCGATTTGCTCTTCAGGTATGCTGAAAAAGTTACGATCCAAAATAATCATATCCGCCAGTTTGCCCACTTCCAGTGACCCCGCCTGATCGTCAAGGTGCAAGGTATATGCCGCATTCATGGTAATCGCGCGCAGCACGGCCTTGCGTGACAGACCCGCATCAGCGTTAATCCGGCCCGGATATTCGCCCCAGGTATCAGGCGAGTTGGTGCGCGTCACGCCCACTTTCAACGCGAACCACTCGTTGAGCGGATCCACCGGCCAGTCGCTGCCGTAGGCGATGCGTGCACCTGCAGCATATAAATCACCTTCCGGCTCCATTCTGGAAAAACGCTCTGGGCCGAGATAGGCTTTGGTTGCTTCTATCGTATCCGCTGCCGGCTTGGCCCATTGAAACGACATCACTGCCGTCACGTTCAGCTGCGCAAAACGGGGATAGTCGTGCGGATCGGTCACTTCATCATGGGCAATGGCCGGCCGTATCCACGGATTCGGAATCTCGGCACGCATGACACTGATCGCATCCAGCGCCTCACGCACTGCCCGATCGCCGACGGCATGAATATGCGGATTAAATCCGGCTTTGGCGATAGCCACGATCACCGGCTTGAGCACTTCCGGCGGCAAATAGATCGCACCGCGACTATCACCGGCAACATAATGCGGCGCACTTGCTGTTCCCTTATTGACCAGATACGGTTCCAGTAAAGCAGCCGTAAACGCGGGGGCCTGTACCACACCATCCATAAATAATTTGGCATGCTGCACCCGCATGGTAGGCGTCAACCGAACCGGCCCCTGATCGAATCGTTGCGCCATATCCTGCAAATAGCTGACTGCTTCGGCCGGTTTGGCTGCCATATCGGTACTGATCATCGGCGCGAAATAGGCACGGGCAGTCAGCTTGCCGCTGCGCTGAACCGTTAAAAAAGCGCTCAGCTGCGGTTCATCGGCCAGGGCATTAAAAAACGTAGTGACGCCCTGCGAGCGCAGCAGGTCCAAGGCCAGATTGGCGCTGGTCACTGCATCTTCAGGCGGATGCACCGGCTTGACCGCAACGATTAAATTGCCCGCCTCATCTTCAAAAATACCGCTGGGTGCGCCGTGTGCATCGTGCGCGATACTGCCGCCGCTAGGATTTGCGGTAGCGGCAGTAATACCGGCCAATTGCATGCCGCGCGTATTCACCAGCACGCTGTGAAAATCGGACGACTGCACGAATATCGGACGATTGGTTTTAAGCGCATCCAGAGTCGCACTAGTCGCGTCTATGCCTTTGGGCAGCAGACCTTGTCGAAACCAGTTGGTCACATCCAGCCAGCCTCCTCCCGTGTGATTCTTTTCATCGGCATCCAGACAGGCCTGTATATGCTGCTGAAACTGGGCGACAGTCATCTCGGCATAATTCAGATTACAGCCACGCAGACCATCGCCCCCGTCCATGGGATGCATGTGCGCATCGATCAGGCCGGGCATTAACATCTTGCCTTGCAGGTCGATGACCTTGGTGGATGCAGTCTGCGTTTTTTCCACTTCCTGATTCGATCCGACCGCGATAATGCGTCCGTCCTTTACAGCAAGCGCCTGCTGCACCGTATCGTGCGCGTCGACTGTGTAGATATAGCCATTGCGATAGATCACATCGGCGTGTTGCGTTGTTGAAAGCGCAGCACACCCTGCCAGCAGGGAAAGGATTACTACAGCCGGCGCAGTTGTGCGTAATAATTTAATCAATTTCATATCCGTTCGTCCCTTATTCCTGCGTAGGTTGGGCTACGCTGCACCAGCCCAACGTTTGATGCGATACGTAGGTTGGGCTACGCTTCACCAGCCCAACTTTCTTTGAACTGGCGATACCCAAATTTTGGCGCGGAGTGTTGGGCTGATAAAGCGTAGCCCAACCTACGGCAGCAAAATTGATGATTACAATTTACCCGACACACTCAACCCTATGGTACGAGGATCGATACGATAGGCTTCATTGGTGTTGGATTGTACGATCGGATGCTGGATAATTTTTTCGTTGTTGGCCACATTTTTAACAAACAGCGACACTTCCCATTTACCCAGACTCACTCCGGTAGAAAAATCAAACGTACTATAGGCCGGACGTTGATAATCCGGATCGATCGCACCGTTGGTCAGCAACGGATAACCGCCTTTGCTGTCGCCGGTCCAATGCCCGGCAGCGCGCACGAAGCCGAGATAATCGGACTCTTCCGAAATCACAAAATTATATTGGCCTGACAGACTGATATTGTAATTCGGCACACCGGGAACATCGGCACCCTCCACTGCACCAGGAATGCCGGCGAGTTCGCCATCATTGTCGGACAGCGTAGCGCGCGTCACGCCGGCGGCCAGATCGATCAGCAGACTATTGATCGGACGCGCCTTGATTTCGATTTCGGCGCCGTAGCTGCTGGCGCTCCCCACATTGCTGTTGTAGTCGTAACCGCAGCCCAGGAAAATCTGCTGCTGCATGTTTTTCCAGTTGACGTAAAACAGCGACGAGTTGACCGACAGATGATTATCCAAAAAACGCGCCTTGTCGCCAACTTCATAACTCCACAGGCTGTCCGACGCATAACTGGTCGGATTCGGCGTAGCCAGACCGCACAATACCTGAGGTATGGCCAGATTGGCGCCACCCAGCCGGAACCCTTCGCCAGCCGACGTATACACGGTATTGGTCGGAGTGGCTTCCCAGGTAAGCGCAACTTTAGGTGTGACCTTGCTGCCGCTGGTATCGATATCGGTATGAGAAACGCCGTCATTGAAGCCGTCGTTGTTGAAATACAGCGCGCCGTCGCGGGTAAATTTCTCGGCAGCTTCCAGAGCACGCAAACCAACAGTGACATGAAAGGTCGGCACAAAATAATAACTGGCTTCACCGAAGATGGCCTCCTGAGTATCCTGATAATGCAGATGACTGTCGTAAGAACTGTCATGCGGGAAGCCGGCACTGACAGCACCGCCCAATACGGTCGGATCTGCAGGGCTCAAGCCGGCCGCATTAAACGCCGCATTGATACCGAATACCGGTTCGTAATCTCTGACGTTGGTATGCATATCGGCGATATAGGCACCCGCCACCCAGGTGATCGGCGAGACCGATGGATCGTACGGCTTGGAGGCGATCCGAAGTTCCTGCGATGTCTGACGGATATCGTTGTTGAACCAGACCGCGGCAGGCAGAGCCGACACCGTAGCCGACAAGGCTGGATTGGTAATGAGCGAACCGATCAAAGGGCTGTCGATAAACGAGGCGTCCTGAGTGCGGTTGAATTTGCGCTGAAAATAACTGGTCACGAAAGTCAGATCACCCACATCCATATCGTAATTGAACGTGACGCTGGGCACGACCAGCCTGTCTACACCCGGCTCCCTGACCAGCTTGCTGGTCTCATTGATCGGCAGCGGCGTGCCGTTTTGATTTTGCGTGAACGAGACATCGATATCGCCGGTTTGCACTTCCTGATAAAACACCGCCGGCGTAATCGTCAGGTCCTTGGTAGGCAGCCACTTCATCGCCATACGCACCACCGAGTCATTTTCCCAGTTGATATCGGGTGCGACCGTGGCGCCGGTGGTTGGTGATACCTGATTGATATAGCCGCTCTTATGAACCTGCTCGATACCGATACGGAACGCAAGCTGGTTCGGTGTCAGCACTTCATTGAAAACGGCATTGGCCGTGTAGTTGGTGCCGCCGCCGGAAGTCGATGACACTTCCGAATAAATATTGGTTTCCTGTTCTTTCAGGTTGGGCTGGTTGCTGACGAATCGTATCGTCCCGCCCATCGAGCTGGAGCCGTACAGCGTACCCTGCGGCCCGCGCAAGACTTCAACCCGGTCCAGATCGAAAAATTTCGGCTCTGCCTGACCCATGCTGTACATATTCCCGACTGTCATCGACACGTCGTCCAGATAAACGCCTACCGTGGCTGAACCGGAAGTGGAACTGATGCCGCGCATTTCGATGTTGGACAAGCCGGGACCGTTACCCGCGTTCCCGCTTCCGCCACCGCCCGAGAACGATACGTTCGGGATCGAGCGGGTCACATCGGCAAAATCATTGATGTGCTGCGCCACCATATCGTCACCGCTCATGACAGAAATACTGATCGGCACCTTGTTGGCATCTTCCTTGCGCTTTTGCGCGGTGATGACGACGGTGGCAATCTGCCCGTTATCTTTACCGGCATTCTGATCGGTAGCGGCTTTTTCTGGAACAGGCGTGGGTACGGGTGCCGTTGCAGGTGTAGCTGCATCTCCATTTGCCGGCGCTTGCTGCGCACCGGCGGTGCCAGCTAAAAACAGTGAAGAAATTGCGATCACGACCCGTAAGCGCTGCATGTTATGTCTCATATTCCGTTTCATATTTTTTTAACTTTCCAGGTTTTATAAATCAAATTTATGCAATCTGTCATAGGGGAAACAAAATAGATTGCGGTACAATTATCTGTATTAATTTCTTAACTCTAGTTTTTTACATTGTATTTTTATTTAAAATAAATCCAAAAATATGTTGTATATACAGATTAAACATTTTTAAAAAAAAATCCATCAAAATTCACTGAATTCGATGTCATATGTTGTATAGACATCTTAATGAGGCCAAAAAAATACACTATGCGAAAAAAATCGGTCCCGACGACAGCAGCAGAAACAGAATTGGATGCAGCGTCCAGTACAGCCAAACCTTTGCGTCAACGTCACGTCGAGCTGGCGCAACGCGTTTATGAAGTTGCTGTCAATGCCGGAATAGGTAGTGGTGACAGAATGCCGGAACAGCTGCTGGCACAGCAGTGCAACGTCTCAAGAACGCCGATCCGCAGGGCTTTGCAGCTACTCGCCGAGCAGGGAATCGCGACCGTCGATCCGGACGGCGGCTACCGGATGAGCAGTGATGCGGCCACCCTGGCAAACCAGATCGATAACCTGCCGCACACCGAAGAAGAACAATTATTCAACGCCATACTTGATGACCTGGCAACACGCCGGATTACCACCTCACAGACCCTGGCAAGCTTGCAGCGCCGCTACAATGCGGCCAGATTGACGGTACAAAATACGTTACAAAGACTGTTGGAAGAACAGTTTGTTGAACGGGCGGCAGGACAACGTTGGCTTTTTAAACCAATGGTGGTGGGGAGTGAAGCCACGGCGCAAAGCTTTGAGTTCAGGATATTGATGGAACCTGCCGCACTACTTTCGCAGGGATTCAGGGTGGACCCGCTAGCGCTGGCCGGAATCAGGCAAACACTGGAAAGCCTGGTGCACGCCGATGAAAAAAAATTCGATGCGGCCAGCGCCGAGCGTACAGATTTTGAATTTCACTTATTAATCGCCCGTTCCTGCGGCAATCCGTTCTTTCAGGATACGCTGATCAACCACCATCAACGTCGACGCAATCTCAGTTCAGGCGGCGGCACCAACATCTACAAACTACGCCAGTCGCTACGTGAACTATTGAATATCGTTGAGCAGATCGAACGTCAACAATTTGAACTCGCTGCCGATTTATTGCGCGCCCATTTACGGCTATTAAGTTTCGGACGGCCACGGGTAGTCGGACGCAGTATTCCGCCTATGCCGGAATCCGCAATCATCGCAGGCAACTAAACCAAAGATTCAACAAAAATATGACTGAAAAAATTATCGCCTTCTTTCCTGAAGCCAGTTACGGTGCAGCGCTGAACTGCCTGGGTATTGCGCAGGAGTTGCGCAAACAGGGTGAGCGCCCGGTGTTTATCTGTCACCCAGGATTTCACGGCGTATTCGCAGAATACGGATTCCCGGAATATCGTTTGTTTTCCGAACAGGAATCGGACGACAGTGCCAACGAAGTCGACTGGACCAAGTTCGTTCAGCGTCATCGCGAGGCGTTCCGCACTTCGGCATTCGAGCAGATAGACAGCTATCTCGCGCCCACCTGGGAAGCGATAGTCTCTACAGCGATGCGCGTGGAAGCGCCGTTACGACAATTAATCCAGCGATTGAAACCCGACGCTATCGTGGTCGATAACGTCGTCACTTTTCCTGCCGTGATCAATTCCGGCATTCCCTGGGTACGGGTAGTGTCCTGTGCCGAAACCGAAATCGCCGACCCGAATATTCCGCCGTATTTATCGGGTTGCGCAAGCACCGACCGACCTTGCTGGAGCGAGTTCAGTGTACGTTATGCCGCTGCAATCGCACCGGCGCAGGAACGTTATGCAGTTTTTTTACGTTCATGCGGGCTTGTTCCGTATCAGAACAGTGAATTTATGGAAGCATCACCGTGGTTGAATTTACTGCTGGCGCCCAAGATATTGCGTCACACCCGCAAACGTGCGCTGGATCCTGCCAAATTTGTATTCCTGGAAGGGTGCGTGCGCGATCAGGAGCCATGGCAGGCACCGCGCTTTGCCGCGCACAATGACAAGCCGCTGGTCTACACCAGTTTTGGCAGCCTGGGGGCGATGGATATTGAACTGTTTGAACGCATGATCCAGGTGTTCGCGCAACTTCCGTATCGTTTTATCATCAACGTGGGGAGCTGGCGCGAGCACTATCAGACGACGCCGGACAATATTTTTCTGGATAGCTGGTTCCCGCAACCGTCGGTGGTACGCGAATCGCAATTATTTATTCATCACGGCGGCAATAACAGTTTTTGCGAAGCGCTGTATTTTGGTGTGCCGTCGCTGATCATGCCGTTTTGCTGGGATGGCCATGACAATGCGCAGCGCGCAGAAGAAACCCGGGTCGGCAAACACTTGCCGCGTTACGACTGGAGCGATAAGGAATTGCAGACGGCGATAACCAGCCTGATTGAAGATAGCGCCATGCATAAGCGCTTGCAGCAGAATGCCAAACATATGCAGACGTCGAATGGTGTCAATGTGGCTGCGACGGCCATATTAAAAATTCTCGATAAATAATCTCTCGTCCTAAGCGATGTTCGTAGGTTGGGCTGCGCTTCACCAGCCCAACGTTCTTTGATCACTATTCGTAGGTTGGGCTACGCTTCACCAGCCCAACGTTCTTTGAATTGATGGTCCGGACCAACGTTCTTTGAATTGATGGTAGCGGTGTGTTTGACGTGCAATGTTGGGCTGGTGAAGCGCAGCCCAACCTACGATGCTACATGCAGCTCCACCTATCCTGGCTGCCTCCACATCAACAGCACCACCCCAACCAACACCACCAGCACCGCCAGCCATTCAAACCCGCTCACCAGTTCACCACCGATGAGCGTACCCAAAATCAACGCCACCAGCGGATTCACATAGGTATAACTGGCCGCCAGCGACGGCGAGGTGCGTTCCAGCAGCAGCATGTACGCGGTATAACCGATCAGCGATCCGGCGATCATCAGATAGGTCCAGCTCGCCAGCGCCATCGGTTCCGGCGGCCATACCGGCACTTCACCTGCCAACCATGATGCGACCAGCAGCATACAGCCGCCCACCACCATCTGACTTGCATGCCCCATAAATCCGGACGCCAACCGTAATGGTTGACCGCCCGGCATACCATGCACGGCCCAGACACTGCCTATCGACCAGGTCGCGCAGGCAATCGCCATAAAGATTAAACCACTGAGCGAAGCGCCAAATCCATTTCCTTCTGCCAGCATCACCGTGCCGATTAATCCGATCACGATACCGATTCCGCGTCGCATGCCGGGACGTATGCCATACCCCCATTCCGCCAATGCCACCATCGACGGCACCACGGCGCCGAAAGCCACGACCAGTCCTGAACCCACCCTGGTTTCAGCCAATGCAGTAAAGCCATATCCACCCAATAGCAGCAACGCGCCCATGACTGTGCCGCCAAACCACTCGACCGCTGTCGGCCAGGCGGTACCGCGCCATTTGGAGAATGCACCCAGCAAGATCCCGGCGACTATAAACTGCGTGCCCATCTGGTAAAAAGGTGGAAAGCTGACCAGAGCCCATTTGATGGCAAGGTACATCGAGCCCCAGATAAACCAGGTCGCAACCAGGCACATCAGCACAACTGGTGTAAAACGTGATGCAGTAAGTGTTTTCATGTTTTTTTAATTTGTCTTGATATTAAACAGAAGTCGCTCTGTCACAGATGCAGTTCCGGCTGATAGATTGCTGTTGCCGTCATGCTGTCACCCGGAGCGAGCATCGTAAACCCAGTTTTCCCATCCGGTAGATTTGGTCTATGCAAGGCATTGGTAGTATGCGTTACCGGTTCCACACAACAGTAGTCGGCGTCATGCGGCGCATTCACACATAAAAACTGATACGGCGCCTGCGCCGAAATTCGCAGCTTGCCATGCGCACCAGATAACACGCAGGCCCCATCCCAGCCTTCGAATACATTGTCCAATCCGGTTTGCAATTCACTGCCTGCCGCCAGCATCTTCACTGCAGGATGATCCGCTGCAACGGCATATGGCAACCCTTGCTCCGACATCAAATGCATCGCACTGACGTTCGCTTTGACCCGCATACCCGGCACCCGCGGAAAAAATGTATGCAGTCCCAAACCGGCGGGCATGGGACTGCTGTCGTCATTGCGCAAGCTGACACTGATGATCAGACGCTCCGGACTCAGGCTGATGACTTGCTGTGCATGATAGCGCCACGGCCAGTCGCCACCCGGATTACGATGTGACAAAGTTGCGGTTTGTTGCGTCAACCTGTCGACATCCCACGCCGTGGTCCAGCCCAAACCCAGTAAAGACCGGTCAAAACCCAATCCGCTTGGCTGCAGTCGGACATACCGCTCTGCGAACATAAATTCGTCTTTTTCCAGCCAGCTGAAAAACGGCACCATCACGAATGAGGCACTGTCTAACGGCCCTCTTCCGCGATCTGCCCAGGGCCGCATCCACTCTACCGAACTGTTGGACCAGGACGAACGAAAATAAGTTAACGCGCCGCCCATGGCAGGTGCAATGCCAACCGATAATGTGCCGCAGCTAAGATGAAGTTTATCCATGCATCCTCAAGTAAATTAATTATGTTTGCGGCCGTCTTGATCGTGAAACCAGCTATCGGGATACGGATACCACCAGTCCTGCTTTTCCGGCCGGTGATTGATGATCACCATCTTGGATCGACGAAACGCGTCCAAACCCTGACGTGATAATTCGCGTCCCAGTCCGGATAACTTCCATCCGCCAAATGGCAAGGCATCGTTGTCGATCATCGGGTTGTTCACCCAGACCATGCCCGCTTCCAGTCTTTCAGCCGCTTCCATCGCCTGCTCCAGACTGGTCGTAAACACCGAAGCCCCCAATCCGAAACTGCTGTCGTTAGCCAGCGTAATAGCTTCGTCAAAATCCGCCACTCTGCAAATGCAGGCTACCGGACCAAAACATTCCTCCTGCATGATCGCCATCTGTTGCGTGACATTGATCAAAATAGTCGGCTCATAAAACCAACCCTGTTCCAAACCCGGCGGAATACGCCCACCTGTCACGACAGTCGCTCCGTGCGCGATGGCGTCATTGACCAGACGGATAACTTTGGCACGCGCCCCCTCGCTCACCAGCGGCCCAATTTCAGACTGACCTAAACCATGACCGATACGCAATTGCTGCGCGCAGCGTTTGAACGCCGCTACAAAACCGTCATGTATTGCATCGACCACATAAAAACGCTCGGCTGATGTGCATACCTGACCGGACAGATGAAATGCTGCGGTAGTCGCACCCGCAGCCGCGACATCTATCGGCGCATGCTCGCTAATAATCATCGGATCACTGCCACCGGCTTCAATCACCGCCGGTTTCATTTGCCGTGCCGCCGCTGCAGCGACCACTCTCGCTACATCAACCGATCCGGTAAACGCAACCGCATGCGTCAGCCGGGAGTTGATCAATGTTTTTGCCACTTCGGCGCCACCTGGCAGGCAGGCGACCAGCGACTCGGGCAACGCTGCGAAGCAGCGCATGAATTCCAATGTGCACAAGGTCGTAGCCGGCGCAGGTTTGATGATGCAGCCGTTACCGCAAGCCAAAGACGCGGCGACGGTCCAGCACATCAGCAGAATCGGAAAATTAAACGGCATGATATGCACGCTCACACCGAGCGCTTCGTATCTGGCATATTGCAATGAATGCTGCTGCGTAGTACCGGCCACCTTGCCACCGTCGTCACGCGCCATCTCGGCATAGTAGCGAAAGATAGTCGCGCAATTGGACAGCTCACCGATTGCTTCCGGATACGGCTTGCCCATTTCGCAGGTCATCAGTTCGGCGCAACGGCGCAAGTCCGCCGATTCAATCGCCTGTGCCAGCGCATGCAACACCTTGGCGCGGCTTTTGGCATCGACATGCTTCCATTGCATTTGCGCTGCCGACACTGCCACCAGAACGCTATCGATTTCCTGCTGCGACGTTTCGGCAAACACGCCAACCGCATTGCCGTTCGCAGGATCGCTTACCTGATGATGTGCTCCCTGTGCGGCTTTAAAAATTGGATTAATAAAATACACAGGCTCATCTGGATTAAAGTTCGAAGTTAATACATTAGTCATTGTTGGTCCAACAGGTGTTGATTGCAGGAGCTGGCCCAGCCTGCAAGATACTGATTCAAGAGATCCGACAGCGCGGTGAATTCCCCGCGATCCAGAGCGGTACGCAGCAAACGGATAACGCGTGGTTGATGTTGCAGGTAATGCCGCTTGCCGTCGCGTTGCGCCAGACGCTGAAATATGCCGGCGACTTTGGTATGACGCTGAGCTGCCAGCAACCAGTAATCGGCATGAAATTGCGTCCGGTCGATGTCGGGCAGCGCATTCAGGTAACGCTGCATTAAATGGTCCTCTAACCCGGGCGACAGATCGCGGCGCGCGTCCTGACACAGCGACATCAGATCATAGGCACGCGAACCGATTAAGGCATCCTGAAAATCCAACAGACCACAGGCAGCGACACCGGAACGACCCGGCAGTGACATCAGATTATCAACGTGATAGTCACGCAATACCAATACGTCCCGCCGCTGTGCGACTGACTCCAGAGCGCCCTGCCAGATGTCGAGAAACTGCGATCTGAATTCAGACATGGAACAGGACACACCAACCTGCGGCACGTACCAATCCAGAAATAGCTCCACCTCCGTCATCAACGCCTGCATATCGTAAGCAGGGAGAACAATCGCCCGGTCTGCCGTGCTATGCAATCGGATCAGGGCGTCTGTAGCAAGCTCATACAATTCACGTTCGTTATAACCTTCGCTTAGCGCGTTGGTATAAGTCTGCATGCCAAAATCTTCGATCAACGCCAGGCCGTTGGAAAAATCACTGACCATGACGTTGGGCGCAGAAAGACCGATGGCATTCAGGTAGTTGCTGACATGGATATATACCGGCAGATCTGGTGACCCCGGCTCGACCTCCATCAACAGACGGGAAGATGCCGACTCACCCAAACGGTAATACCGTCTAGACGAAGCGTCAGCCGCAAGCGCAGTACAGGCAGCAGACTCAATGCCCAGAGCGGCAATGAAATGACTGCGCTGCGTATCTCTTTGATTAGCCGTATTCATCTCAACGTATCATGTAAAGTTTGGTCACCGTCTCATGCACGGTACAAACGCCTTTCCAGTCCTGCGGGAAAAACGCTGCCGTATCCGGAGTCACTTCGATGACTTCACCGCTTTCATGCACATAGGTGCAGCGCCCACTGAGGAAATGACAGAATTCATCGCGCGTCACATGACAAAACCAGCGGCCCGGTGTGCAGCGCCAGATACCGCATTCGGATTCGCCATTCAGCCCTTTATGCAGCAATTTTCCCGAGGTGTGCGACACACCCTCCAGCATGGTGGGAATCGCGCCCCACTCTACCAAGTCTGTGTGGGACAACGGGTTTTTAAGACAGGGCGCACTGCGATTTAAATTTGTATTCAACTGCATATTTACACTCCAAGTCAATCAAACCAACATATAAATAGTGCGGATGGTTTCGTGCACCGTGCATGCGCCGCTCCAGCCGCCTGGAAACATAATCACCGTGTTCGGTGCTACCTCAATTAATTCACCTGTGTCGCTCAGATAAGTGGCTCGCCCCGCAACGAAATGACATAACTCATCTCTGGGTATCGACAAGCGCCAGCTGCCCGGCGTACAAACCCACAGACCCGCTTCGGGAATATTGTTTGGCCCCTTATGAATTAATCTTCCGGAAGAATGCGAACCACGCTGAATTGCGTTCGGCTGCACGCCCCAGTCAACCAGATCGGTACGCGTTGAGACTTCGTGCAAATAAGGCGCTGACGGTGCTGCAGCTACTGAGCCTGACGCTTCAGACATAACGCCTCCCATCCCTGCGTAGCAGGTCGTCCAATAACGTTGCAGCATGGGCCGCACCGTCGTGGGCCTGCATGTAGCGACTGATGTCTTGCAGCTTGCCGTGCATGATCGTGTTATTGAGACACAGCTCGATACGGGTACGCAAAGCCGATACGCTCCAGTCGTAGCGATGCAACTGATAGCCGTAGCCGGTTTCTTCGACCCTGGTTGCATTGTCGTGACCGTCCCAGACGAATGGCATGATGATGGCCGGCTTACCGAAAAACAGACACTCGGTAAACGAATTATTGCCGCCATGGTGGATCACCAGGTCAACTTGTGGAATCAGCGATGGCTGAGGAAACCAGCTAGCCGCGATGACGTTGGCCGGCAAATCGGTATATTGATCGAGATAGCCGCCGACATTGACCAGCACCCGGTACGGCATATTTCCCAACGCAGCGATTAATCGCTTTAACAATGCGACATCGCCTGCACCTAAACTGCCAAACGACACATAGATCAGCGGCGCGTCTGCATGCAGCGCAAACTGCGGCACGACATAGGATTTTTCCTGGCGCACACAGCCTTCCAGATACGCGAACTGCGGCAACTGCAACGGATGGGCGCGCTCAAATTTCACCGCTTCGGGATACAGCAGCAAATTCAAATACGGAGACGCTTCAAAAAATTGAGCCAGCGGATACGGTGCCACACCGTGCTCGGTGAGGAACTGATTAAAGTCGTGATGCAGCGGCGCGATGACCTGATTAAACCGCTCGCGATACCGGGCATGTCCGTCTCGGTCATCGCTGGCGCAGCCGGACAGATGCGGCGGAATAGCCGGATCTTCGATCTCGTTTTCTGAACAGGAAATAATCCGCACCCACGGCACACCGTGCTGCGCACTGTACTGCTTAATTGCGGGGAACAGAATGACATTGTCGACACAGATCAAATCGGGACGCAGTTGGTCCAGCAGGCCGGGCAAATCACGCTGCGCGAATTTTGCGCTGTCGATAATCGCCGCCCAGCAATCCTTTACGTAATTATCAATCTGATCAAACGGTGATTTTATAAAATGGGGTATCTGCGCGTTGATAAAATCTTCCCAAAATGTCGCCATCTCCTCCGCAGGCATCGGTGCCGACAAATTGACCGGATACGCTTCAAAACCATATTCCTGATAAAGATGTACAAAGCCCGGGTCCGAAAGAAATATCGCTTCATGACCCAGCTTTTGCACTGCCTGTGCAATGCCGATGGAATTCAACGCAGGTCCGTATGCCGCTTCTGGAAAGAAGGCGATCTTTTTTGCTTGCTTCAACAAATTCTCCTAAATTAATTATTTATTCCCCGTCGTTCCCGCGGCTTCAGGCGGGAACGACGGGCTAAGCTAAACTTGCGCAGCGATTTCTGCCGCAGCACGCTCACCGGACAACACCGCACTTTGCATGGTCGAGTCATAAATCACCGTATGCTCGCCGGCAAAATGGATATTCCCCTCCTGCACTGCCTCATAGCCGGCGAATAGCGTCATCTGCCCAACCTTGTAGTAGTGATAGGTGCCGCGCTGCCATGGACTAAGTGCCCAGCGACTTTCAAACGATTTGCCCGAATAGGCTGCCGTGGTGCCGGGGTAGACATTTTCAATTTGCGATAAAAACCAGTTCACGTCCGCAGCCGGAGTCGGGCCCTGCACCGTGCCGGTTAAACTGCTGTCCGCAGGGAAGGTGACCATCAATGCCGGATGACCTTTAGGTCCGAGCGGGACCGATTCGTCCCAGGCGGTCTGATAACCATCCGGTCCGGTATTCGACACGCCGTTGTAATTTAAGGCCGGCCAGGTCTTGTGGCTAAACTGTGAAGTGAATTTTGCACCCTGCCCCATACCCTGCTGAGTAATCGCCGTCATCTTTAGCGTCGACAAACCGGCGCCGCTCAGATTACATAAGCGCAAAGTACTGAACGGCAGCGCCAGCACCACATGATCGGCAGCGACCTGTACCGTGTTGCCGTTATTGAGAAAAGTGCAGGTGTAACTGCCGTCCGAGTTTTTGCTTACTGCAGTCAGCTGATAGCCCTGCTTGATTGAATTCGCAGGCAGCTGAGCAACCATGCCGGATACAAGCTGATCATTGCCCCCCACGATATGCAACGCCTCGTCAAAACCACCCGCATCAAAAGTCTGATCGTTGCCCAGCCATTGAATCATGCTCAGGGCGGAACTCTCAGCAGCCGTTCCGCCGCCACCCACCTGAACCGTCTGTATTAACTGACCCAGTCGCGAATTTTGATCCAGGCCGATTTCCGCAAAATAATCCAGGCACGACATGTTATCCAACCGGTATGCCTCGGGGGTGTAATTGTTGTAGCTGGTGGTTGCGCCAGCTAATGCATAAGAATTTGAAAAGGCCGGCCACGCCAGATTGTTCCAGTCGTTCTGCTCCTGGTTTTGCGTATAAACGCGATTATTAATCCAACCGACAAAGTTCCCGGTTGCCAGCGCGCCGCCGTCTACGTACTCAGTCTGTAATCCCAGCGTGCTGGCCAGGGCGAGAATATTACTGTCCGTTGAACTGATAAACGTGCCGCCCCGCTCGGCGACCAGGCCATTATCAAAATACCCGCGCAACGACCAGCAACGACCACCGAGGTGAGTAGTGTCGGCATCGTACACAGTTGTCGCTATCGGTTTGCTGCAGTTCCATAATTTATGTGCGCAGCGCAAACCGGCCAGCCCTGCGCCGACTATCACGATACGCGGCGCAGATTTTGCGCTCGCCGCTCCCATCCAACCTGAGGCCAACGTTGCAGCCGCGGCGGCGCCGACCTGCAGCACCTTCCTGCGCGACATGTCGGTTGTGTTGTCAGGCAAGTCCTGCACCTGCTGCACAGATTTATGCGGTTTTATTTTCATCAAATGCTCCATTTCTTATCTAATTTTTTACCTGATTGGTCGATTACAAAATCCAAGGTCGCACGCGTATTGATGCGAGGCTAAAAATGCAGAAAACAGACAGCTAAACTGACGGAAATACCTCACGCACCCCTGGCAAAACTCAACCTGCCAGCCTATCCTCTGAGCCTGCTCATGCCATTCAAATGCGCAAAGAGCCACTTAAGTAGCTCTGTTTTTATTGTACTATTTAATTAAACAGTACCGTTAAAATTAATTGAATTAATATTTTTATGTTGTTTTAACTGGTAATAATGAATATTTTATTAATTTATGCAGTTGAATTTTGGTATTAATAAATTTTTTAATACATCGTATTCACACCACCAGAAAAAGGCAGACTGCCTGCTTTCGGGCAGCGCAAAGCACGCCACCACTGTTCAAGCATTTACCTTTTAATTCAAATCGGGCATAGTCTGCCCCAACCCGGCACCAGCCCTCAGCTACCCGGCAATTAACCTAAAGGCCGCAATGACATCGCAACTCATCACTGACAATCTGATTGAAAATCTGCTTGTAATCGCAAGATCGGCCGGTCACGAAATTCTTGAAATTTATCGCACTGATTTTTCGGCGACCGAAAAATCAGACCTGTCGCCAGTCACCCAGGCTGATGTCAATGCAGAGGCGATCATTTTGCGGGAGCTGGCACTGTTAACTCCGGATATCCCGGTAGTTTCTGAAGAGGCTGCATCTGACGGTCATATACCCGAAGTGGGCCAATGTTTCTGGCTGGTTGACCCGCTGGACGGCACCAAGGAATTTATCAACCGCAACGGCGAATTTACGGTCAACATCGCGTTAATAGAAAACGGCGTACCGGTAATGGGCGTGGTGTATGCTCCGGCAGTGAATCGACTGTATGCCGGTGCACAAGGAATAGGATCTTTCATCGAAGAGCACGGAAACAGGAGATCAATTGCGTGTCGCCGACCTCCTGACGCCGGCCTTACGGTGGTTGCCAGTCGCTCGCATGGCGCTGGCGAATTACTGGATGATTTTTTAGAAAAACACGCAGTGTCTAATCTGGTCAATGCCGGATCGTCGATCAAATTGTGCATGATTGCCTGCGGCGATGCGGATGCCTATCCCCGGTTTGGACGGACCATGGAATGGGATATTGCCGCCGGTGATGCGCTGTTAAGAGCGGCGGGCGGGATAGTATTGGCAGCAGATGGGAGCCCGATCAAATACGGTAAGAGCAATTTCGAAAATCCGTATTTCATCGCATGGGGAAGTACCCCATTTACACGAAGTCTTTAATCACTTTTCTCGCTACGTAAATTTACGACTAGGTTTTGCCAGGCCCGACCAATATGATTAGCCGAAGTTAATTATTGAAGGGGCTTAGCAAAATGCAGTGCATTCCAACCTCACCAACCCGAAGTTCGAATGGCTTTCCACGCGAGGGCTCATTTGGATCAGACTTAAGTTATCCATCGAATCAAGGCCCGAATGATCGCCAACGGTCCATCTCCCAAACATCATCAAGTAGTTATGACTCCACCGCAACTGGCTATCAACCGTATCCAGCCGACATCAGTTGCATGAGTAACTTCGATTGTTGGAAGGTTCTAAAATTTATGGCCGGCGCAAGCATTGCGGCATTTGGCATTGTTGTAGCAGCATCGGGTGGCGTTGCTTTCGGTGCCGGAGTGTTTATTTCAGCGCCGATTGGCGCCTGTATTTGCGCTGCCGGTTTAGGCATGATGGGAATCACTGTCCATACACACTTTACAGATAAAAAAATCGCTGAGAGTGAAAAAAATGCCAGGTTGATTATTGCTGATATGTCGGCCAGCAACTATCGAGAAATTGCGCAGTTAAAGGACAACCAGCGACTTATTCAGCTGGAACTTGAAGGACAAATCAAAGATGTGAATGGTCGAATCGATTTCTTGATTTCCCGCGCGGCGGACAAATATGTAACAACTAAAAACCTGAATGAAATGCAAGAGCAGCTAGATGCCATCAATGAACAAGTCGATCGCCTGCAAAATCCGGAACCAACTTCCCCTTCAAAAATGCTGTCACCAGGCACAACCACTAGCGGACATTCTTCGCCCATCGGCCCCCTGCCGACCGGAACAACGGCATGGACTTCAACGCAGTCACATTTATCGCCACTGCCCATTTCGGAATTGCATCCACCCAGCACGACCAGTTCACCGGCAACCGAGGCAGTGCCGACTGCACCATATCCTGATCCTGCGACGACTGACGACGCTGAACCACATGACACCACACTACCTTGAGTCTTCTGCTATTCCAGAACTAGCCAGGCTGTTGTTTGAAGATCCAGCACCGTATGCATAAACTGATCATGACTCCAACGCGCTGATTTTTTCAAGATAACAGGCACCCCATTTTTTTAAGGTAATCAAAATCGGAGTAAGCGTTTTACCAAGCTCCGATAAAGAATATTCCACCTTGGGCGGCACTTGAGCGTACACAGTTCGCACAATAATTTTACTTTCTTCCAACTCCCTTAATTGCGCAGTCAGCATGCGTTGCGTGACGTCAGGAATAATGCGGCGCAATTCATTAAAGCGCTTAGTCCCACCGCATAAAGCAAACAGAATAACTATTTTCCACTTTCCGCTTAATACATTGAGCGTGGCACATATCGCTTCGCTTTCTTCAATAACGACCATATTCGACCTTTATTCAATCTTTATTCAACAGTATACAAATGGATACTATAGCACTTTTATGTGCGTACTTGACTATTAAGCAGGCAAGAGAATAGCATGGCATTTTAGTAAATACAAAAAGGAATCATTGTGAAAGCATCTGGAAAAAAAACGAATTGGCTGGCGCTAACCGGACTCAGTCTGGCGAGCTTTTTAGGCTTACTCGACCTGACTATAGTCAACACGGCCTTACCGGCCATACAGCTGGAATTTAAATCCAGCGTATCTGAATTGCAATGGATAATGAATATACTGATGCTGGCCTTGACAGCGTCGATGGTCATACTTGGCAAATTGGCGGACAGCCATGGGCGCCGTTTATTTTTATATATCGGCATCGCCATTTTTGCGATTTCATCGATAGGCGCCGGACTTGCATCGAATATCGACATATTGATTTTATTTAGATTCATTCAGGGCATAGGCATCGCCCTACTTTATACGACGCCTCTGGCCATTATTCCCAGCATTTTTCCGGCGAATCAACAAGGCAAGGCAATGGGGATATTAGTTGGTGTCAGCAGCTTTGGTCTGGCATTCGGCCCTGCAATCGGCGGCATTATGGTCAGCGCTTTGGGATGGCGCTGGATTTTTCTGATCAACCCGCCGCTGGCCGTATTGTGTTTCCTATTTTTCTGGAACACTTTGCAGGAATCCAAAGCGGAGACTGTCACGGAGAAAATGGACTGGCTGGGATTTTTGTTATTGCTGGTCAGTATCCCCATGTTTATTTTCGGACTCGTCCAGAGTCAGACTCTTGGTTTTTCCCATCCGTTGGTCATTGGCTTAATCGTGGCGGCATTGGTCGGCATGCTGTTGCTCTATATCGTTGAAAGCAAAGTTAAGGCACCCATCATCCAATTTTCGCTACTGACTCAACGGCCATTTTTAGTCGGCTTGATCGCCAATTTTTCACTGGCTGCATTTTACGCAATCGATTTCTTTTTAATACCGTTGTATCTGCATGATATACGCGGCCAATCCGGCAATGAAATTGGCGTCAGCTTATTGCCCGCAACATTGTTGGTCGCATTCTTGTCACCATTCGCCGGAAGGATAGTCGATAAAAAAGGACCGAAGTCTGCGCTCGTGTTTGGATTGATCATGCTATGCATCTCTGCGCTACTACAGACACAATTTGACGCAGACACTTCGCTCTACGTGGTAGTCGGCTCCTATATTTTATTTGGGACAGGTTGGGCATTTATCCTGAGCCCCTCACTGACTGCGGCCCTGGCCAGCGTACCAAAAGACAGTGGCGGCGTCGCTGCCGGCACCGTCGGTACCTTTCACAATTTTGGCGGAGCGATGGGACTGACAACAGGCACATTGATTTTTTCAGCTGAAAAATCATTTTTGCAAGGGTATAGCAGCGCGATGTGGCTGTTGGTGGCGTTACCATTGCTATCTTTAGTTTTTGTCGTACTCGGGTATAAGAAAAAAGATAGGTCTGCACACCCTGTTTTGCGAACGAATTTGCACTGACCTGGTTGGTCGGTTGGGCTACGGTTTACCAGGCCGAGATTCTTTGAATTGACTTTAGTTGGGTGTTTTTGTGCGGAGTGTTGGGCTGGTAAGGCGTAGCCCAACCTACGCAATACAGCCCAACCTACGAAATATAGGCCAACCTACCTATAGGCCAACCTACTTATTGCCCAACCTTCGTATAGCCCAATCGACATTTCCAAGCGTCGTCTGCCTTACAAACTCACATGCATCTGCAAGCCAATAATACGCGGCGCAGAAATTTGTCCTGCCGGTGTGCCCAATACCGACGTCGACGTATTGTCGATGCCAGTGATATAGCGCTTGTTCAATATATTGGTGGCGTATATTCCTATGCTCCATTTATGATCGGCGGCATCCCACGCGATACGGCCATCAGTATGCTGAGTCGCGTTGCCAAACATGATGGACGGCGTGTACAAACAGCCGCCCTGCGCTTCTGCATCGGCATTGCAACGGGTGCGGGCAGTAAACGCTTGCTGCAGCGAGTAATCGATGCTGCCATTCCACACATTGTGCTGGGTATAGTCGAAGCCGCCAGCAACATTCCACAACGGTGTACCGACCGGCTGATTGGTCAGATTGGTGCCGTCCGGTGCGATGTAGGTACCGTCGTAATCCTGATCGATATATTCACCAACGCCATACAGGCGCAGATTTCTGGTCGCTTTCCATTGCGTATCAAGATCAACACCTTGCGCCTGCTGGTTGCTGGTGGTGATCTGATATTGCGGAATCGGGGAATTGGTACTGACCAGCGTCAGAGATTGGTAATTATCGAATTTGTAGAAAAACAGCGACGCATTCACAACCAGATGCTGATCAGGGAAATAGCTCTTCAGGCCGACTTCATAATTGCGCACCGTTTCAGGCTGATACGACGCGCCGGTATATTGACCGTTAAACCCGCCGGACTGATACCCTTTGGTGGCCGATGCAAACGCCATGAGATCCGGAGTGAAATGGTAATCAAGCACAAACCGCGGGCTGGTATCGCTCCAGCTGTTGCTGGCCGTGTAGGGTGTGGTGGCTGATAGCGGATTCGTATATTCGATATTATTGGTCAAGGCGTATTGCGCCAGGCCTGCCTGGGCTTGCGTCAACAGTCCGGCGCCGACCAGGGTCGGAAAAAAGTTTTGCGAATTCAGCGTCGCCAGTCCGGCATCCAGGCCGGGTGCCGTTCTATTCGGGTTATACCAGCTAAAATCCTTTTCATCATGCGTGAAACGTACACCGGTAGTCAGATTCAGTTTTGAAGTCAGGTGCCAGATCGCATCGCCATAGAACGCCGCCGAATTCGACGTCATGACGTTATTCATATTTTCCTGCCACGAATTGCCGAACAGATCCGACGGAAACCCCAGAGCGGTTGCGCTGGCCAATACACTGTACAGCGGGGTATTGCCTGCCGCAGGATTGTTCATGAAAATGGTATTGAGCGTATCGGTATTGGTAATGATCTGGCTTTGCTGCGTGGCCGATTCGTGAAAGTAGCTGGCGCCGGTTAGCCAGTCCACGGTGTCGTTCTTGCCGGACAGTCGGAATTCCTGTTGCCAGGTTGTGTTGGTTTCCACATTGCCGGTATCGAGATAGGAATTGACCAGGTTCGTGCCGCTGTTGTCGGTGATATTGCTGGAATTAAAATGACGATAGGCGGTAGTCGAATCGAAGGTCGCCCAGTCAAAAGGATGCTCAATGCGCAGCGTGGTGCCGTTAAACAAACGCGTTTCGCGGTTGTCGCCCATATTGTTGTAGGCAGGGGCATTCAACGGATTGACGTAGTTATTGGGATTGGCCGGGAAAGGTGGATACGGGGTTAGCTCCGAGACCGGGATCATGCCGATATCCGGACGCGCATCCTGATTCAGGCTTTCGTGTTCCCAGCTAAATATCACTTTGGTATGCTCCGGTGCATTCCAGCGTACCGATGCACGGGTACCCCAATCGCCCTGACCATTTAATGGTTCATCGCTACCTGCAGAACTTAACCAGCCATCGCTGCGATGATCGACAAAAGAAAAACGAAATGCCACCGTATCGCTTAACGGCACGTTCAGCAACGCATCAAGATATCGTTCACCGTACTGTCCGAGCCGCACGTTATAGTCATTTTCAAATTCGTTCGACGGCTCCTTGGTTACCACCGAAATCGCGCCGGCCGAGCTGTTACGACCGAACAAGGTTCCCTGCGGCCCCTTCAATACTTCTACGCGTTCGACATCATTAAAATTCATCAGCGCACCGCCGGTTTTGCCGGTATAGACGCCATCGATATAAATGCCCACTGGCGCATCGGTGCCAACAAAAGTATCGCCGGAACCGATACCGCGTATCGTGTAATTGGGTTGGGTCGGCTGTTGATCACTAACGACCAGACCAGGAATATAGCCATTCAGATCAGCCATATTATTTGCCGCCAGTTTGTCTATCTGATCGGACTTGATGACCTGTACCGAAATCGGCACGTCCTGCAATTGTTGCGTGCGATTTTGCGCGGTGATGGTGACTTTGGCGATCGAGGCATCGTCGGATGCCTGTGCAGACTGTTCCGCCGCCGGCGTTACTGTTGGCGCTGCGGCATCCGCAGTTTGCGCCTGCGCCGTCTGCACCAAACCACCCAATGCAAACGCACCTGACAGGATGGCAATCGAGATACTTAAATCCAGATTATTTTTTTTCAGCTTCATTTTTCTCTCCAGGTTATATAGTTTTATTTTTTGACGGCCAACATATATTCAGCAACGGCCTTGCGCATTTCCGGACTCAGATGACCTTGCGAAGGCATAGGCGGGAAGTCTTCGCGTTTTTTGGTGGGCTTGGCGATATAGTCCGCAATACCTTGCGCGTTACCTGCATATAAAGCCTGAATAATCTGGGTTGGCGGCCCTATCATACGGGCGCTGTACGCGTGGCATCCTGCGCAAATTCCTTTATATAAAACTTCACCCTTGGTGACAGTTGCTGTTGAACGGGGCACTGCCGGTTTATCCAGCAGCAAAGTGACGATATCGGCAGATGTGGTCTTCGGACAGGTAGTCGCCCAATTCGCGATACCCAGCGTAGCGTGCGCAGCGCGATCCACCATGCAACTGCCGGAGCCGCCGCCGACCGCCACAATATCCGGGCCCTGGCGAGTTAACGACGCCACCATCAACGCCTTGATTTCATCGATGGGTTCATAACCATTATTCGCAAATAAATTGCTTAAGACGCTGATGCGATCCGGATACGGATCAGACTCCGGATCTATCGTGATATTGGCAAACGATTTATGGTCGGCGACGATAATGCCGGCATTTTTATTATCGCGGATCACATTGTTTTCTATGATCACATCTTTGGCCGCCATCACGATCAGTCCGGAACCGCTAGGCACACCCGATACGATAGAGCCTGGTGCGCCAAAGTTTTTATGGTTATTGCCAATGATGAAGTTGTTGCGGATGATGACGTCGAAAGTGGTTTTAATCGGCAACCACGGCGTAACGAATGTCAAAATACCGCCTGCATTGTCGTACACCGTATTATTTTCAACTACGGCATGACGTGAGTTTTCGATTTCGATACCCGCCACATTGCCATGCACTTCGTTGTGATCAACCTGAATATTGTCCGACATGCCGACATAAATCGCCGCGTCTTCTATGCCGGACAGCACGTTGTACTGGATCAGTCCGTTTTGTCCGAATTGCGGGAAGATGCCATACACGCCGGTATTCTCGATCCAGTTATGACGGATCACAAAATTATTGCCGGCCTGTCCCATAATCGCATTGCCTTTGAATTTCACAATTTTGAAATTCTCAACGCGGATACCGTTACCCGAATAAAGTATCGCGTCGTTCAACTTGCTCATGCCATCCAGAGTCGGCCATTGCCCTTCCTGCAAAACGCCGATCAATGCAATATTGTCTTTGTCGATATAAACGGTTTCGTTATACGTGCCCGGCATGACCTGCACGGTGTCGCCAGGTTGTGCCCGGTTGACGGCGTCCTGGATGATTTCGCCCGGTTTGACCGTTATCACCTTGCCGGTCATTGCAGTTGTCAGGGTGGAGACGTCGCCTTTGCCGGAAGCTCCGGCGCGCGAGGCGTTCAATAACGACTGGGCTGAGGCGATCTCTGCCGCGCTGGATCCGGCCATTTGCCTGCGGGCCGCAAAATACCCTGCACCTGCAGCAATCACCACGGCCAACACCCCGATCACTATGCCTTTTTTGCTCATGCTATCTCCTTTTATTTTAATAATTTTTCAGCGTGAGTCCAGAAGGCACGCTGGCCGGTCTTTGCGGCTTAAACGATTCATCGGTTAACGTCTTTAAAAAATCAACCAGCCTGTCCAATTCGTTATTGCTTAAATGCGGCTCATGAATATGCCAGTGCAAAACCAGCTTTTCATCTTTAGGTACAGCATGACCCCTCCCATCATTGTAAAAACTGACTACTTCACGCAAGGTGGCAAACCGGCCAGAATGCATGTACGGAGCGGTCAAGTCGACATTACGCAGACTCGGCACTTTGAATCCGCCCCGTAACCTGACGTCTTTGCTGTAAGCACCGGCACCAGGATCGAATGCATGGCCGGCCGGCTCCGGCGTCCCGATTACCACAATCTGCTGATTGGTAAACAACGGCGGGGTGTGGCATTCGGCACAGCGCGCCACAAATGACCGGAAAATATTCAGCCCCTGCACTTCCTGTGGATTCAAGGCATCCGGAAAGCCCTGGGCGTATAAATCGTAGCGGCTGTTTAACGAAATCAGCGACGATTCAAACGCAGCGATCGAACGATAAACCTGGTCGATGTTAATCGTGGATTTCGGTTCTTTAAATGCCTGTGCATACGCGCTGGCAAACAGACGTCGGTACTCTTGATTACCGTTCAGATTGGCCAGAATTTTTTCGGGTGACGAGGCCATTTCGATTTTGCTGTACAGCGGACCCTGCATCTGCTCTTCCAGCGATGTCGCTCTGCCGTCCAGAAAATAACGTTTTAAAAATCCGACATTCCATAAACTCGGCGCGTTGCGCGTCGTAGCAAGGCCGGTAGAACCGATGCTGAACTGGCGACTATCGGCAAAGCCATGGTCGGGATTATGGCAACTGGCGCAGGCCTGTTTGCCATTGCCAGACAAAATCGGATCGAAAAATAAATAACGCCCCAGATCAATTTCCTTTGCGCTAAATCCATCCCGTATAGCAGGCAAACCGGTTTTCAATCCGCCGACCCCGGCGTTTTCCAGCGAGGCATATTGCGTGTAATTGGAAACCAGTTTGCAATGCCCGTCGCGATTCTCAAAACTCGCGGGACATTGCGATGACAACTGTATCGAGGAGGGAGACTGCGCTGGAATCTGAGCCGGCGGCTGTGCAGACCATGCCGATGACAGGACCAGATTCAATAAAACAAAAACAGACGCGAAGAAAGTACGCAATGTCGATTTCATTATTTTTTTATTTCAAAGTATTGATATAGGCAATCACATCACGCACGCTGTTGGTATCGGGCAGCATGCCCGCGCCGACCTTCATCAGGCCACCGGTTCTGTCGTCTTTAGCGGCGCCGCGTGTGCCATTGCGAAATGCCAATACCTGACGTTCGAGATAAATCGGATCGAGCCCGGTCAAACCAGGTGCACCCATTTGCGCATTACCCTGGGCACGACTTTCATGACATGAACTGCATACTGCATTGAATTGCGTGCTGCCATTTTTCAGGTCGCCCTTGTAGGTAGCCGTCGATTTAATCTTTGTCAGAGCCGATATGTAGTTGGCGACGGCTGCACGATCGGCGTCAGTTTTCAGTACCGTAATGGCGGCACGCATTTGTGCCCCGTAACTGTCATTCGGCGCAGCACCTCGTTCACCCGATGCGAAATGCGTCAACTGACGTGTTATATAAACAGCATCCATTCCGGCGATATTTGGAGCGCCGATTTTGCTGTTGCCCTCCCCTTTACTGCCATGACAGGCCATACAGGTCGTAGTAAAGAACGCCTTACCGTCGACTGTGCTTGCCGCATAGGCGGTAGCCGAAGTGTAGAAAGAAACGCAGATAAAAATACAGAAAAAGGCAGCGCGAACTAACGGGTTAATAGTCATTTTTCGGATTGGGAGGCTTTTGAATGAAGATTCAATCTATCAATCGGATCTTTGTTTTGTAAAGACAATTAATGTGTGCACTGCACTCAAATACTTGAAACCTGAAATGATTTTTTATGGAAACTACCGCAGGGATTCACGTTGGCATAAATTAGAGTTTTACCTCTAACTGATACAAATTGTCGTCAAAAAATAGCAAAACAATACTTTCAATAATTGTGGCTTTTATCCAAATAATGCAGAAATCAGCAACTAAACTTGCTCAAACTGGGTTGGTTTGCACATTGCCATTTGGGTATCCTAGCCTTGCAACTGAGCAAATTTAGTTGCTAGGGAGAACTCCCGACTAGTGTGAAGCACTATCTCACAGTGATGGCGAAAATCGCCTGACAAAAAAGGTATTGTATGTTGCAAAAAGATCCGAAAACCCAAGCCAGCGTTACTGCTCGCAAGCCCGTAGTACTGATGTCGATGGGAGCGCAGGAGCGCAAAGGTCATGATTATCAGGTCATGACCGTCAAGTACATCAGACCACTCGTCGAACATGCTGGCTGTGTTCCGATACTCACTCCCACCTGCTTTGGCACCGACAACATCGAACAGTATTTATCCATGGTCGATGGCGTTTATCTGACCGGCGCCGGCAGCAATATTGATCCGGCGCTGTACGGCCAGGAAAATCTCACACCGGAAAAACAGCAGGACAAAGATCGCGATCAATTCGATATACCGCTGATACATGCTGCTTTAAAAATGGGACTGCCGATATTTGCAATCTGTCGCGGCATGCAGGAAATCAATGTGGCTATGGGTGGTGATCTGCATCAAAAACTGTATGCAGTACCGACCAAAAACGATCATCGCGAAGATGGCGAGGAATCAGTCGACCAGCAGTATGCCGATGCGCATCAGGTACGTTTCGAATCCGGCAGCTGGATAGCCAACCTGCTTGGGCAAGATGAAATTCCAGTCAATTCATTACATGGTCAGGCGATTAAAACACCCGGCAAAGGTATACGTGTAATCGGACGCGCTGAAGATACCGCCATCGAAGCCATCGATTTACCCGACTACCCGCAATTTACATTGGGAGTGCAATGGCATCCCGAATGGAAGGCTGCGCAAAATCCGCATTCCGTCAAAATGTTTGAAGCGTTTGGCGAGGCATGCCGGCTTGAGATACAACGAAAAGCACTAGGGAAGATCGCAACATAATGAAGCCGGTTTTAATTATTCAGCAAGTGCTGCTCGACACACCCGATTATTTTATTGATTTCCTGACTGAGAAAAAAATACCTTACGAAATTCGCTGCATGCATACCGGTGAATTGCCACCCGACTCAATCGCAAGCTATTCCGGTTATTGCATGTTGGGCGGGCCGATGAGTGTCAACGATGAACAAAATTATCCGTTTCTGCGTCAGGAAAAAGCCTTGGTACGCGAAGCGATCGAACTGGGCATTCCGGTCATTGGCCATTGTCTGGGCGGACAATTGATGAGCACCGCTCTGGGCGGCACGGTCACGCTGGCGCCACGCCCGGAAATCGGCTGGAGCGCCATTCAGGTCGCCGACGCTAACGATGCGCAAACATGGTTTGGCGGTCACAGCGAGCTTGAATTTTTTCAGTGGCATAACGAGACTTTTTCGCTACCGTACAACGCCAGACTGATCGCTTCCAACGCGCATTGTCGCAATCAGGCGTTTGTGATCGACGATATACATATCGGTATGCAGTTTCATTGCGAAGTCAATGCCGACAAGGTCAGACATTGGGCGATCCATGAAAAAGACGATATCGATGCTGTGCTGCATTGGCCCAGTGTGCAATCGTCAGAATCCATTGTTGCCACCTTACAGGAACGTATCCCGCACAGTAACGCACTGGCGCAGTGTATTTACAGTCGCTGGATACGTTCACTGTCGGTTTAGTTTTGTTTTGCTTAGTTTAGTTTTGGTTTTGGTTTTGGTTTAGTTTTGGTTTGGTTTTTACTTCTTCGTTTTCCGCTTACTTTTCAGGTGTTCTATGTTTCCGCATGCCCCTTCTTATTACGCAGCTTCCGCTAATTCATCTCCTGAACGTCCACCATTGCGCGGCACAGCCGAAGCTGATGTGTGCATAGTCGGCGCAGGTTATACCGGATTAAGCGCCGGACTGCATCTGGCTGAAGCCGGATTTAACGTCGTCATTCTTGAGCAATCCAAAGTCGGCTGGGGTGCGTCCGGTCGCAACGGCGGTCAAATCGTTCACAGCTATTCGCGCGACATTGACGTAATCGAGCATAGTTACGGTAAAGAATTCGCCAAACCACTGGCAGAAATGATGTTTGAGGGCGCGCAAATTATCCGTGAGCGCGTCGCCAAATATAATATTCAGTGCGATTTAAAAACCGGCGGCGTGTATGCGGCGATGACCAAGAAAAAGGTCAAAGCGCTGGAAGAACAGCAGGCTCTGTGGGAGAAATGGGGCAATAAAGATTTACGTTTGATCGACAACAAATCCGAGATCAAACAGGTGGTGAATACAGATCGCTATCAGGCTATTCTCGTTGATAAATCGGGAGGTCACTTTCATCCCCTGAATCTGACTTTGGGTGAAGCCGCAGCGTTCGAGCAGCACGCCGGTGTCATTTATGAAAACAGCGGCGTAACCAAAATCGATCGCGGCGCAAATCCGGTAGTGCATACTGCGCAAGGTCAGGTCAAAGCGAAATTTGTTATCGTGGCCTGCAATGCCTACATCGGCGACCTCGAACCCAAATTGGCCAAGATGTCCATGCCATGCGGTACGCAAGTCATTACCACTGAACCGTTAGGCCGATTGGCCGATGAAATTCTGCCATCCGACTACTGCGTGGAAGACAATAATTTTCTACTGGATTACTACCGCTTATCGGGCGACAAGCGTTTGATCTTCGGCGGCGGCGTCATCTACGGTGCGCGCGACCCCGCGCATATTGAATCGATATTGCGCCCGAATATGTGCAAGGTTTTCCCGCAACTGAAAAACGCCAAAATCGATTACGGCTGGACCGGCAACTTCCTGCTGACTTTATCGCGCATGCCTGAAGTCGGCAAATTATCGGACAATATTTATTATTCCCAGGGTTGTTCGGGTCATGGCATCACGTTCACCCATTTAATCGGACGGCTGCTGTCGGAAGCTATCCGCGGTCAGGCAGAACGATTCTCGGCGTTTGAGCGCTTACCGCACTACCCCTTCCCGGGCGGCCGTCTGTTCCGCGTACCGCTCACCGCCATGGGCGCGGCCTGGTATGACTTGCGCGATAAATTGGGCGTTTAATATCAATATTGTTTGCCGCCAGACTATGGTTCGTAGGTTGGGCTACGCCTTATCAGCCCAACATTCAACCGCAATTTATTGAACACCAGCACGGCAATTTCCATCAAACACATTAAATTCTTAATCGAAAACGATGATTAACAAATAATCGTCAGATTATATTAAAATTATTGCATACTCTTATTTGTTAAATGAGGTGCAATCATGCAAAATTTTACACTTGAACAGTTTCGCGCTACCAATGCGGCCGGAGGGGTGTTATCTGTGACTCTAACGGCCGACGGTGCAGGCTTCGAAATGCAAATCGAAACGCACCGTGGACTGGCCAAACTGGTCAAAGCCCGAGACAAAAGCGAAATACGCCGTTTTCTTGATCCACGCAAGGCATTACTGTTACTGCGTGATTTAGGCATTCAGGAAGCACACATCGACAGTCGGCAATGGCGACCTGAAGATAACGAGTCGGAGCGCAAGCCAAGACCAGACCGTTCCGAAGCGATGAAGGCTGCACATGCAGCGCTGTCACATTCAGACTGGTTGAGCGAAAAATTAGCCAGGTCTGCTGCAAGCACCAAGCCAAGAGTGTCGCATCAACAGGCGATGAGCGATGCACAAGCAATCATCGATCGCAAGAGAAGTGACCATGCCGACGATACCCCTGCTTGAATGGAGCGACGAGGCTCTGGCTGATTTACTGGCAATAGTTGATCATATTTCAGACGACAGTGCACAGGCTGCACAAGAGCTTAAAAATGAGATTGAGAACAAAGTTGGCGCCTTGACGGCACATCCCAAAAAATACGCCAAGAGCGTTCGCGCACCGGGCTATCGTCAATTAACTGTGCGTGCCAATTATCTGGTGTTTTATCGCCTGTTAACTGAGAAATCACCTAAGGTGATAGACGTGGCAGCTGTGGTACATGCTCGCAGAAAATGGCCGGCATCTCCCTGAAGGAAATCATCGCACGATTACTTTACGTTCTTGATGGTTGCGATTATTGTGGTTAGACTACGCATCAATTCAAGCAACCATCGCAACCCATGATTCCTGATTCTTCCTCATTACCAATTTCACATCGCCCGCAATTAATCCGACGTCTGCTTTTAACCATGCTGGTTCTGTCTTTTATTTCCGGCATGGTCAGCGGCTACTACGACGCAATCAACGTCACTAACACGACGTGGTTCGATGTGGCGTCGACTCTGCTGTTTTTATTTTTGATGCTGACCTGGTATCACATTGACAGCAATGAGCAGGGTTACAAGCGCAATAGCTGGCTCAATGTATTTATCGTTGGCTGCGCCATATTCGCCATCCCCTATTATTTGCTGCGCAGCCGTGCACGCGGCAAAAAGCTCGCCGCAATGGGGTGGTTGCTGGTGTTTACCTTGCTGTTTTTGGGGGTGAATTTTGCCGGGGAATATTTGACTTCGGCGCTATTTTAAGCTTACTCATCAACCGGTTCGTACCGTCTTTCACCTGTCGCTGGTTTATAAAACACTTTGGTGAGCTTGCCGGTTTCGGGGTCGATAAACTGTTCATCCGTCGACTCCCAATCTGCGAGATTGCCGTGATTGGCATGCTGGTAGCGCCAGCGCTCAATCAACATCGCCACAAATATAAACGCACCCCATATCACCATCGGCCATGCATGTAGCAACAGACCTATGCAGGCCACGATAAATGCTACTACCAGTATGCCGTTGCGTAACATGGATTTTCCTGATCCGGTTCTAGATTTTTTCCACCACCACCGCCGTACCGTAAGCGACGATCTCGCTCATGGTCTGGCCCATTTCAGCTGAGTCGTAACGCATCATTACGATGGCATTGCCGCCCATGGCACTGGCGTTTTTGACCATACGGTCTATCGCATGGCGACGTGCTTCTTCCAGCAGCGATGTGTATTCCGTAATTTCACCGCCGATGATGGAACGTAGTCCGGCCATGATATTGCCGGCCAGTCCGCGGCTACGTACTACCACACCAAATACCTGGCCCTTCACCTGCAAGACACGATAACCGGCAATATTTTCTGTTGTTGTTACTAGCATGATGCATTCCTTCGGTTGGTTCGGGATGGTAGGTTGGGCTATGCTTTTGTAGGTTGGGCTACGCTTCACCAGCCCAACACTCAACGTTTAAATTCACAAACATCCTGTCTTGTCATGCATATCACCCACGCTATTAACATTGACTGTTGGGCTGGTGAAGCGTAGCCCAACCTACGAATACGAACTACGAACTACGAACTATTAACGTTGCGCGTTGGGCTGATGAAGCGTAGCCCAACCTACGAAATAGCGTGTTATAAACTAAAATGCTGCAATTCCGGTTTGCGCACGCCCTAAAATAAGGGCGTGTATATCATGCGTACCTTCATAGGTATTCACCACTTCCAGATTCACCAGATGCCGCGCAATACCGAATTCATCTGATATCCCGTTACCACCCAACATGTCGCGCGCAGTGCGGGCAATTTCCAGCGATTTTCCGCAGGAATTGCGCTTCATGATCGAGGTAATTTCAACTGCCGCCGTACCTTCGTCTTTCATGCGTCCCAACCGCAGACAACCTTGCAGGGCCATGGTGATTTCAGTTTGCATGTCAGCCAGTTTTTTCTGGATCAGCTGGTTGGCTGCCAATGGACGACCGAACTGTTTTCTGTCCATGGTGTATTGACGCGCCATATGCCAGCAAAATTCCGCTGCGCCCAATGCGCCCCAGGCGATCCCGAAACGCGCCGAATTCAGACAGGTGAACGGACCTTTCAATCCTTCAACCTTAGGCATCAGATTTTCTTCGGGAACGAATACTTCATCCATCACGATTTCACCAGTGATTGAAGCACGCAGACCTACCTTGCCGTGGATAGCCGGAGCAGTGAGTCCCTTCCAGCCTTTTTCCAAAATAAAGCCGCGAATCCGGCCATCATCGGTTTTCGCCCACACCACAAAGACATCGGCTATCGGACTATTCGTAATCCACATTTTTGAGCCGGATAATGAATAACCACCTGGCACCGTTTTAGCGCGGGTCACCATGCTGCCCGGGTCGGAGCCGTGATTAGGTTCAGTCAGGCCGAAACAGCCTATCCATTCACCGGTAGCCAGTTTAGGCAGGTATTTTTGTTTCTGCGCCTCAGTGCCGAATTCATTAATCGGCACCATCACCAGCGAACTCTGCACACTCATCATCGAACGATAACCGGAGTCCACCCGCTCCACTTCACGCGCCACCAAACCGTAGCAGACATAGTTCAATCCTGCGCCACCGTATTCGGTTGGAATCATCGAACCCAGCAAACCGAGTTCACCCATTTCACGAAAAATGGCCGGGTCAGTTTTTTCATGCCGGAATGCTTCCAACACGCGTGGTGCCAAACGTTCCGAACTGTAGGCCTGCGCCGCATCGCGCACCATACGTTCTTCATCGGTTAACTGGCTATTCAGTAAAAGTGGATCGTCCCATTGGAATGCTGCTTTTGACATATTGATTCCTGATTATGAAGTTGCTGCGTGATTGAAAATGCTGTTGAGGCTCCAAGCCACTATTCTGGCACAACTGCAGTCACTTCGATCTCAACTTTTGCTCTGTCTTCAATCAGCGCCACCACCTGAACTGCCGTCATGCTGGGAAAATGGCGGCCGATAATTTCGCGATAAACTTTTCCGATCTCGGAATACGAACTGGTGTATTCGGACTTATTTATGATGTACCACGTCATTCTGACGATATGCTCCGGTTTTGCACCACCTTCCTGCAGTACCGCTACGACATTTTGTAATGTCTGCTTTACCTGCGCTACAAAGTCGTCAGACTGGAATTGGCACTGTTTATCCCAGCCCACCATACCGCTTACAAAAATTTGCCGACCTGTTGCAGAAACGCCATTCGCATAGCCTTTTGGCTGCACCCAGTCTGCCGGTTGTAGAAATTTCATCATCATATTCACTCTTTGAATTTAAGCTTCGTATTTGTTTTTCGCATCTATTTTCGCAGCTATTTTTCGCATCTATTTGTAACTATGGCTTCAGGTATTGTTGAATTTTCTGCCGCAACTGATCAGGTAACGGGATCGCCTTGCGGGTCTTCATATCCATCAATACCACCACCATCCTGGTCACCACCCGTTGTACGTTATCGGCACCAAACAAATTGATTTCAATATGCAGCGATGTGGTGCCGATTTTGTTGACCGACAATTGCGCCTGCAAAGTTTCACCCAACTCACTCGGCTTTAAAAACGAGCATTCCACGTGCACGGTCGGCAATCCGTAACCCAGATGCAGATGCATTTCCCGAAAGCTGCTTCCCAGGCCATGCTCGCACCAGTCTTCAACAACGACATTAAAAAATTCAAAATAGCGCGGATAAAAAACGATTCCGGCCGGATCGCAGTGCGCGAATCGAATCTGGATGGGTACAATAAAAATCATGGCTAGGATTTATCTGAGTTCTTCAGCACTTCACGTGCGATGATCAATTGCTGGATTTCAGTCGCACCTTCATAAATCCGCAATGCACGAATTTCACGATACAGCGTTTCAACCGGCATCCCGCTCACCACACCCAATGCGCCAAACAATTGCAGCGCCGTGTCGATCACTTTTTGCGCCGTTTCAGTCGCGGTCATTTTTGCCATGGCCGCTTCTTTGGTAACGGGCTGTCCCTGATCGCGCAACCAGGCAGCGCGGTAAGTCAGCAATGCAGCGGCATCGATAGCAGTCGCCATATCGGCCAATTTTGCTTGCGTAAGCTGAAAATCGGCCAGCGTTTTGCCAAACATCTGGCGCTGTTTAACGTGCCATAGCGCTTCATCAAATGCACGACGCGCAAAACCCAATGCTGCCGCAGCCACCGAGGTACGGAACACATCCAGCGTCGCCATGGCGATCTTGAAGCCCTGCCCCACTTCACCGATGCGTTGCGAAACGTGAATACGACAATGCGTGAGTTTGATTCTTGCCAAAGGATGCGGTGCCATCACATTAATCCGCTCGGTCACGGCAAGTCCGGCGTTGGCGGCATCGACGATAAATGCCGAAATGCCGCGCGAGCCCGGCTGCTCTCCGGTGCGTGCAAACACCACGTAAAAATCGGCAATGCCGCCGTTGGATATCCAGGTTTTTTCACCATTCAATACATAATGTTCGCCGACAAACGTGGCTTCACATTGCATGGCGGCGACGTCGGTACCGGCACCCGGTTCCGACAGCGCAAAGGCAGGAATCGCCGCACCGCTGGCCACTTTGGGTAAATAGTTTTCGCATTGCGCCTTGCTGCCGAATAAACTGATTGCACCGGCGCCCAGACCCTGCATGGCGAATGAAAAATCCGCCAGCCCGCTATAGCGCGCCAGGGTTTCACGCATCAGACAGATCACGCGCGTATCGATATGCGCTGAAAATCCACCGTATTCGATACCCGCCACCGCATAGCGCAACCAGTTTGCCTCACCCAATTGCTTGACCAGACTCTGACATATCTGATCGACGTTATCGGTATACTTTTGGGTCACTTCATTGCTCGCCCACAGGTTGATACGTTTTGCCAGATCCCGATGATTCGGTTCGAAAAACGGCCATGCCAGATGATCGGGCATGGTTGGCAGATCAACCTCGCTTTCAGCGGATAGATTAACTATTTCCTGCATTTAGTTCCCCTCAAATTGCGGCTTCTGTTTCGCTGAAAAAGCATGATAGGCACGGTGAAAATCATTGGTTGCCATGCATATTGCCTGCGCCTGTGCTTCTGATTCTATCGCCTGCTCGACACTCATATTCCATTCCTGCTGCAGCATTTTTTTGGTCATGCCGTGCGCAAAAGTCGGGCCTTTGCTTAAATCGAGTGCGTAGCTTTGTGCCTGCTGTAACACCTCGGCAGGTTCACACAGGCGATTAAAAAATCCCCAGCGTTCGGCTTCGACACCCGACATGGAACGTCCGGTATACAACAGGTCGGCAGCCCGGCCCTGGCCGATCACGCGCGGCAGCAATGCACACGCACCCATGTCGCAACCTGCCAATCCGACCCGGGTAAACAAAAAGGCCGTTTTGCTGCGCTCGGTGCCAAAGCGGATATCGGACGATAGCGCCAGTATCGCACCGGCACCGGCGCATATGCCATCGATTGCGGAAATAATCGGTTGCGGACAGGCGCGCATGGCTTTGACCAGATCACCGGTCATGCGCGTAAAGCGTAATAAACCCGGCATGTCCAGCTCCGTCAGCGGGCCGATGATTTCAAACACATCGCCGCCCGAGCAGAAATTTTCACCGGCACCGACCAGCACGATCGCCTTGACATCGTCGGCGTAGGCGCAGTCCAGAAACAGCTGGCGCAGTTCGGCATACGATTCAAAGGTCAGCGGGTTCTTGCGCTCGGGACGATTCAAGGTGATGGTCGCCACCTGATCAACCACCTCGAATCCGAAATGACTGGCCTGATAATTCACCAGACGAGTGTGGTTACCGGGCAGTTGATCGGGCTTGCCCTGTGTGTATTTCATGGGTTACCTGCTTTCACTTTTGACAGCAAATGAATTAATTGATGTTTTTCGTCAGGCTGCAGACCTTGCAGCAATTCTTCCACCCATTGTTCATGGACTGTCGCCATTTTTTTAAATGAGGTCATGCCGGCCGGAGTCAGCTTCAGGCTGAATGAACGCCTGTCGTTTTTATCCAGTACGCGTTCGACCAGTTTTTCTTTTTCCAGCTGATCGGCGATACCGGTGATATTACCGCTGGTGACCATCATACGTTTGGACAATTCACCCATGCGCAATCCTTGCGGATGGCGCTCCAGTTGCGCCATCAGATCGAAACGCGGCAAGGTGATTTCAAACTGGGCGCGCAGTCGCGATCGGATTTCGGTTTCCAGTTTTACGGTGCTCGACAGCATGCGCAACCACAGTCTTAATGACAGATGGTGCTCTGTGGTGAGTCTGGTTTCCAAATCGACTACTGGGTCTGGTTCGATTTCTTCTGGGTTCATTGGTTTATTTCCATGTGCGTCAACGATCACATCGCTCTGCTTCGTAGGTTGGGCTACGCCTCACCAGCCCAACGTTTCACAACTAACATACCACTAGCCTCATTCCGAAAAATGTTGGGCTGGTGGAGCGTAGCCCAACCTACGAATTACATTCCTGCATTCATTCACCGCCAAAAACGTTGGGCTGGTGAAGCGTAGCCCAACCTACGGGCTGATTTACATCAATTCACCACCGGCCACCGGTATCGACTGTCCATTTATGGCAGAAGAGCCCGGCAAACATAACCAGCTCACCACATTGGCGACTTCGTCGGGCTGTATCAACTTGCCCTGCGGATTATTCGCGGCCAGCACGGCACGCGCCTGCTCTTCGGTGCGCCCGGTTTTTTTAACGATATTCGCTATCGCGTCGTGCACCAGATCGGTTTCGGTATAACCGGGACACACCGCATTCACCGTCACACCTTTTTTTGCCATTTCCTGAGCGAGCGAACGGGTCAGCCCGACTACCGCATGTTTGGCGGCGCAATACGCCGATGTATAACTGTAGCCGGTCAATCCTGCCGTACTGGCAATATTCACGATACGTCCCCAGCCTGCCTCCAGCATGCCCGGTAACACCGCCTGAGTACATAGCAACACACTGGATAAATTGACCGCCACCATCGAGTTAAGTAAATGAATATCGGTTTTCATAAACGGTGCCGAATGCGCCTGACCGGCATTATTGACCAGTATGGAAATCGGGCCGAAATCGTTGACTGCAGATTCAAATGCAGCAGGTATGGCAGCCGCGTCGGTAATATCGAGTGCGATACAGTTGACTTCGCCTTCAGCCTCCAGGCGTTTTTTTGCCTCCAGCAGATTGGTCTGTTTTCTCGCCACGATGGTTACCCTGGCGCCGTGCCGTAGCAGCGATAACGCTATCGCCAGTCCGATACCGCGCGTTCCACCGGTCACCAATGCATGCCTGCCATGTAGTTGGAGAGTCATTTTTGCTCCAGGGATTTTTCTCGTGCCAGATTCCGCTCCAGCTGCGATTTGCCAGCCAGGTATTGTACCGGCCAACTGACGTCATTAAAACCGGATTTGGCGGCCTCGTGCAAAGTCCAGGCCGGGTCGGCCAAATGAGGCCTGGCAATGGCGCACAGATCGGCCCGTCCTGACGCGATAATGCTGTTAACCTGATCCGCATCGGTAATCGCTCCGACCGCTATGGTCGGTATCTGCGCTTCATTGCGTATCCGGTCAGAAAACGGCGTTTGGAACATACGGCCAAAGACCGGTTTCTCCAGCTTGCTGACCTGTCCGGATGAACAGTCGATCATATCGGCACCGGCCAGCTTAAACAGCTTTGCAATCTCCACTGCATCAGACGGCGTAATGCCGCCCTCCACCCAGTCATGCGCCGAGATCCGCACGCTTATCGGTTTTCCGGCAGGCCAGACCGCGCGGATCGCAGTAAATATCTGCAAAGGAAACCGGCAGCGATTCTCCAGACTGCCGCCATATTCATCATTACGATGATTGGTCAGCGGGCTGATAAATGAAGACAACAGGTATCCATGCGCGCAATGCAGTTCCAGCCAGTCGAACCCGGCCTTATCGGCTTCTGCCGCCGCATACACGAAATCACGTTTGATTTTAGCCATGTCATCTTGCGTCGCGGCTTTGGCGGTTTGCGAAACACCGCTGATATAGCACTGCTCCGACGCTGCCAACAATGGCCAGTTATCCTGTTCCAAAGGTTGGTCGATACCATCCCAGGCGCGTCTGGTAGAACCTTTAGGCCCTGCATGACCTAACTGAATAGCGATTTTGGCATCTGAATTACCGTGCACAAAATCGACGATCCGCTTCCAGGCCACAGTGTGCTCCGGCGTATACATCCCCGGACAGGCCGGTGTGATACGCGCATCGGCAGAAACGCAGGTCATCTCGGCAAACACCAAACCCGCACCGCCCATGGCACGACTACCCAGATGCACCAGATGGTAATCACCCGCCACCCCGTCAAGCGCCGAATACTGCGCCATCGGCGACACCACCACACGATTTTTTAAGCGCACCTCGCGTAACTGGTAAGGCAAAAACATCGGTGGTACAGAATTCGAATGCGTCTGATCAGACAGCCACCGCTCATAATTGCCGATGTAATCTGCATCGCGCAAACGCAAGTTTTCGTGCGACAAACGTTGACTGCGGGTCAGCAACGAATAAGCAAATTGCGGTGCCTGCATGGCTGTGTAACGATCCACATGCTCAAACCATTCCATCGAATTACGCGCCGCACTTTGAATTTTCAACACGTCTATCGCGCGCAGTTCCTGATAGTGTTCCAGCACTTTGTGCATACCGTCGGCAGCTAACTGTTTAAAACTTTGTGCCAGCTCAATCGCATCTTCCAACGCCAGTTTGGTGCCCGATCCGATAGAAAAATGCGCAGTGTGGGCCGCATCGCCCATCAATACGATCGGCACGGATTGATGATCGACGTCGACGGTATGCACCCAGCTCTTGCAAATAATGCGTGGAAATTTGATCCAGCTGGCGGAACCGCGCAAATGACTGGAGTTACTCATCAAGGCATTGCCATCCAGGTATCTGGCAAAGATTTTTTCACAAAACGCGATTGCTTCAGACTGCTCCATTTTATCCAGCCCGGCTTTGAGCCAGACCTGCTCCGGCGTTTCCACGATAAAGGTGGAAAGTTCGGCATCGTATTGATAGGCATGGGCCTGAAACCAGCCGTATTCGGTTTCTTCAAACGCAAACGTAAACGCGGCAAACTGTTTTTTGGTCCCCAGCCAGACAAAACGGCACAAACGCGTTTCGATGTCCGGCTGATAGCTACTTGCATATTTGGTTCTGATACGCGAATTGGCGCCGTCGGATGCAATCACCAGATCGGCCTTGTAATACTGCGCCAGCGCCACTTCATCCTGTACATCATTATTAAACACCAGGTGCACGCCTACGTCTTCACAGCGCTTTTGCAAAATATTAAGCAAATGACGCCGCCCTATCCCACAAAATCCATGGCCGCCCGACGTGACCGTTTGCCCTTTGAAATGCACGTCGATATCATCCCAATGATTAAATGCCTGCAAAATCTGGTTGGCGCTGATTGCATCGGCCTGCACCAGATTGCCCAGCGTCTGATCAGAAAACACCACTCCCCAGCCAAACGTGTCGTAAGGACGATTGCGCTCAACCACGGTGACCTGGTTATCCGGATTTTGCAGCTTCATCAGCAGGCCAAAATACAGCCCTGCGGGACCGCCGCCTATACAAAGAATATTCATGTTTTATTCGCTACGTAATTTAAAACGTTGTAATTTTCCAGATTCGGTGCGCGGCAAGCACGCTCTGAATTCGATGGCGCGCGGATATTTGTACGGCGCGATGGTTTCTTTGACATAGTTTTGCAATGCCTGCACCAGCACCTCGCCCGCCGTAAATTCGTTACTTAATACGACGTAGGCTTTGACGATCTGGCCACGTTCTTCATCGGGCACACCAATCACGGCGCATTCAGCCACCGCCGGGTGTTGCAGCAATACCTCTTCGACTTCCGGTGCGCCGATGTTGTAGCCGGATGAAATTATCATGTCGTCGAGGCGGGCACGGTACCAAAAATAGCCGTCCTGATCCATTTCATACGCATCGCCCGTAACGTTCCACCCATTGCAGACATAGTTGGCCTGGCGCGTATCGTCCAGATATCTGCAACCGGTAGGACCTTTCACCGCCAGCCGTCCCACCACACCTGCCGGCACCGGATTGCCCTGATCATCGAGTATGCAGGCCTGATACCCCGGAATAGGTTTTCCGGTAGCGCCGGGACGGATATCATCGTCCGCTGCAGAAATAAAAATATGCAGCATTTCAGTCGCGCCTATACCATCGATCATGCGCAATCCAGTGGCCTGCTGCCATGCCGAACGGGTTACTACCGGCAAGGCTTCACCGGCCGACACCGTTTTACGCAAGCTGGAAATATTAAATTTACTGACCAGCGGAATCATCTGACGATAAAACGTGGGAGCGGTAAAACAGATTGTTGCCTGATATGTCTGGATCGCTTGCAGCAAAGTTTCGGGACTGTACTTTTCCAGCAATACCGATGTAGCACCAACCCGCAAAGGAAATAATCCCATGCCGCCCAGGCCGAAGGTAAATGCCAGCGGCGGCGTGCCGATAAAAATATCCTCCGCGCTGCTGCGCAAAGTCGACACCGGAAAGCAATCGCAAATCGCCATCACGTCGCGGTGAAAATGCATGGTGGCTTTGGGTTTGCCGGTAGTGCCGGAAGTAAAGCCGAGCAGACAAACGTCGTCGAGTCGCGAAGGGTGCGCGATGAAATCAGTCGATTTTTGGCGCATCAGACTTTCCAGATCTGCGCTGTGACTTTCGGCACTGTTTTCCGTCGCGCCATATAAAATTATGTGCTGTAAAACCGGATGACTGAGATGCGCCGCCAATAATTCATCTTTCAGTTCATCGCTACATAACGCCGCGCTGATCTGCGCTTTATCCAACATGATGCCCAGTTCTTTGGCACGTAACATCGGCATACTGGGTACAGCAATACAGCCGATCTGCCACACCGCCAATATGCACGCCACCAGCATCGGATTATTCGCACCGCGCAATAAAACCCGGTTTCCCGGTATTAACTGCAGTTGGTCTATTAATACATGACTGATCTGATTCACCTGCCCCTGAAGCTGCGCATAAGTGAGCGATTGATTGGCGCCGATTAAGGCAATTTTTTCCGGATGCAGTGCGGCGTGTTTTAATAATTCTTGCGCGCAGTTGAGTTGTTGCGGGTACTGTAGCGACGGTAAATCAAACAATAATTCTGGCCATTCGGAACGCGGAGGTAAGTGTCGTTCAGCAAAATCATCGTAGTGCAAATTTCCCATAACTACTCCGTGCAGATTAGGTGTTACGCTGTACATTTTGTGTTATTGCGCCTGAAAAGTACTTTAAACCTAAAATAATTTTACGTAAAGCAGAATCTTAGATTAACTGGGCTTTAAATTGCAACCACCAACGTAAACGCAATGAATAGCGCTTGATTTGAAGTAGAGGCAACGTAGTTGAGATAAGCATTTTTAATGCTTGAAAGTCACTGGAGTAAAGAAATCATGAGAGTTTCAAAAAACGGCCTGAGCAAAAGCGCTAAAAAAATATTTAAAGCACTAGAAACGATAGAACCAATTCTACCTACTCCTTTTTACTGGATGGATGCAGAGGGAGTGGTATTAGGCATTAACGATCTATGCGTGCACGCAATTGGAACTACCAAGGACATTGTTGGCAAGAAACCCTACGCATTCTATAAAAAGGAAATTGCAGAACATATCCTAAAACACAATACCGAAGTAATTCGTCAAGAAAAAATTTTAGCTCAAGAAGAATGGATTGAAGATATTGCAACGAAAGAACGAAAATGCTTTTCTTCAGTAAAAGCGCCACTCTATGACGATGATGGAAAAGTCATCGGCATTGTAGGTACATCCATTGAAATTACCGCGCAAAAAGAAATTGAATTGTTAAAACTGGAAAAAGAACGTCAACAAATGGATCTGCTTTCAGAAAAAGAAAAACTGATCACACTTGCACAGACCGTTGCGCACGATATCAGCTCCCCCTTAACTGCACTAAGTATGATGATGCATGCTTGTGATGAATTACACGAAGATAAGCGTCGGGTGATGAATGGTGCGATTGCAAGCATCCTAGACATTGCGAACAATTTATTGAGCACCTATAGGAATGTAGAACAACCAGCCGCATCGAGCAAAGAAAAGCACCAAACTCTGTTAGTCTCCGATCTGTTAGTTCAATTATTGAGTGAAAAGAAAGCGCAATACAGTGATCGGCCATTCGGGCTCGAACTAAATATTGCTTATGACGCGCAATTTGCATTTGCTCAAATGCAGCCTAGCCAATTCAGGCGTTCAATGTCCAACTTAATCAACAATGCCGTCGACGCATTGGATGGCGCAAACAATGGTATCGTCAAAATTCAATTGACAGCGGACACTGAATCGATAGTCGTGTCGATTCAGGATAATGGTAAAGGCATGTCATCAAACGTGATAGAAAAAATGCTGGATCGCCAAAGTTTTACTGAGGGTAAAAAAGACGGACATGGCATAGGCCTGCAGCAAGTTTGGGACACCGTGGACAATAATCAGGCGGAAATGATCGTTGATTCTGTAATAGGTCAAGGCACGGTAATCCAACTGACTTTCCCACGAATTAAAGCACCAAACTGGATTGCGCATGAAATTCAACCGACTTCCGATGGTATCGTCGTGATACTGGACGATGATGAATCCATTCACGGTGCCTGGGACACGCGCTTTGCAACTTATGTGAATTTACATCCACGGTTGCGTTCCTATCATTTCACCCAAGGACAACATGCCTTAGATTTTTTAAACGCATTGAGTGGCGATGAAAAAAACCGTGTGATTTTTTTAAGTGACTATGAATTGCTGAATCAAAATAAAAATGGTTTGCAGATTATTGAAGCAAGCGGAATTCACAATACAACCTTGGTAACAAGCTATTATGCCAATCAAAAAATTCGAGACAAAGCTACCCAGTTAGGGATAAAGATTTTACCCAAGCAAATGGCTTCGATTGTTCCCATTGAAATTACCGAGCACTGCATCGCGACGGCCCGAACCTGACGAGTGATCTATCGGCAGCTGGCAAAGCCTATACTTGTAGGTTTTGCCAGTGAAAAAATTATCCCGATACAAAACAGTCATCGGGATAAATATTGAACATCAGCACGTCAAACAATTTGTGCTATTGCACAGTGATCTGCTTTCTATTATTGCTGCCGGATTTTTTCGGCAAAGTCAGATCCAAAACACCATCATTGTATTTTGCTACTACTCTGGACTCATCGATATTGCCATCGACTGTAAAACTCCGATATACCCGCCCTTCGCAATAACGTTCGGCATGAATCACGTTTCTTCCGGTTTTGTCTTCCCATGTATTTTTGTATTCAGCACTAATGGAAACCTGGTTCCCATCGACACTGATTCGGATGTCATTTTTTTTCACGCCGGGCAGATCGGCGCGCACCAGATAATTTTCGTCATCTTCCGCAACATCCAGTTTGAGGCTCAATCCGGGCAATTCATTTTGATCGTCAAACAGTGAGGGAGAATTTAATCCGAGGTGACTAAACAAACGATTCAAACGAGTATTCAGGGGTTCATATAAAGAAATATTAGCCATGTTAGTACCTTTCGATTTGAAATTAAACGTTCAGATAAAATCGAGGTCGCTGACTTTGCCGAGTTTCCTTTAGCTTACTTTCAGCGACTCGATATGCAACGACCGTTGCACATTAGATGTGACTGACCATTTTTTAATGGGTTCAATTTATATATTTAAATTATAAGCCTTTTTATCATTGAAACTAGCGGATAAATAGAGTATCAGGAATGACAAGCGCATGCCTCACCATGCGCAGCAGCAACGAGCTCATGCAAAATCCCGCATTCCAATCCCTGATGGGTTTCGTCGCACCGGGCGCGCAGCGTAGTTAACTGTTTTTCCAACGCCTGCATGCTGGCGAGCCGCGCACGTACCTTATTGATTTGCTGGTCGATCAGATTGTTGATATCGCCGCAATCGACATTGGGATGCGTCATAAACTCCACCAACCGATTGATATCTGCCAGCGAAATATCCAGGGCCCGGCAATGTCGGATAAACGACAGGCGCTCCAGATGCGCCTTGCTGTAACTGCGATACCCATTTGTCAATCGCTGCGGCGCGTCCAGCAAACCGGCCTTTTCATAGTAACGAATCGTCTCTACATCAACTCCGGTTGCAGCTCCCAATTCTCCGATACGCATGACACTCCTCCTGCTAAGCAAAAGAGTCATTATAATCCTTCGACCCCGTAGTTGCTTCAGGCTTTATCGTGAACGGCATAACCACATTGCCCCATCCGCGACACTTCTGCCGCCCATCCGGCTGTTCCGGCTACTGCGAGCTACTGCGCATCAGATCGCCATAAAACGCAATAAGCTTTCCGTAATTATCGACACTGATCCGCTCATTAATACCGTGTATCCGGCTCACGTCGGCCGGTGTTAGTACCATAGGCGTGAACCGGTAGGCAGCCTGACTGATCTGGCCATAATGTTTGCTGTCGGTGCCGGCCACCACCAGTCCCGGTATCACCAGCGCATCCGGAAAAATCCGATAGATGGCGTGTGAAATCAGCGCAAAGCCCGGTCCATTGCGATCCGCAACCGACGTGGCCTCGACTCCGGGATCATGATAATCAGAGACCGTGATATCAGCGTCGGCGATGGTTTTGCTTACATGATCCTTGACCATATCCACCGTATCACCTGGCGCCAGCCGGAAATTAATTACCGCGGTAGCCTGCGACGGCAATACATTTTCCTTAACACCGCCAGCAACCATAGTCGGCGCAGTCGTAGTCCGCAGCAGCGCATTCACTGCCGGAGTCCTGGACAACTCGGCAATAATTAGCGGCTCAAACAACCAGCTGTTGGACACTGCAACACGCAAGCCAAATGGCAGCTCAGGCCCCACCGCCCGTATCCCCAAACCTCCGGGTCCATTCAGGCTGGCCGGCATCTGATTTGCTTCCAGTTGCACAATCGCGTGAGCGATCTTGCCTATCGCAGTGTGTGGTGGCGGCATGGACGAATGTCCGCCTTTGGTATTGGCCGTCAACAGCACGCTCATCGAACCTTTTTCCGACAAGCCGATCTGCGCTATCGGTCGCTGCACACCGGGAAAAAATCCGTTCAGTACCGCAGAGCCTTCGTCGATTGAATACAGCGCGTGCACATGGCGCTCTTTAAGCAGCGCCACGATATTGCTGGCACCGGCATAACCGCCGACTTCTTCATCGTGACCGAACGCAATCAGAATGGTGCGCTTGGGACGGTAACCTGTCTTGAGCAGATTTTCAGCGCCTTCCATAATCGCCATCACCACATGCTTCATATCCAGTGCACCGCGTCCCCAGATATATCCGTCGGCAATATCGCCGGAGAACGGCGGATGAGTCCATTTACTTTCGGTGCCCGCTTCAATCGGTACGACGTCCATATGAGCCACCAGCAGCACCGGGGCCAACGAAGCGTCGCTGCCCAGCCAGGTATACAGCAGGCTGGAGCCCGCAACGACTTCTTTTTTCAGCGTGGTATGCACCAGTGGGAAACTGCTTTCCAACAGCTTGTGCAGTTCGGGAATATGACTTTCACTGTCTGGATGCGGTGTATCGAAAGAGACTGTCGGTATCCGGATTGCCTGCGACAGGCGTTGCGCGGCGGCCTGCAGATCCGGCGGCGCGGCGAGCGGCGTGGCACCACTGGGCGGTGATTTTGGACTACGGAAGGTATTGATCAGCAGGATCGCTACCAGTAACAGCAACAGGCCAGCAAGACCCTTGCCGATTTTTTTAAGATATTGCATCACTTTTCCTCAGGCTGACTTCAAACCGACAGCAGTTCCGGCAACAGACTTCTACCGGAACTGCTACAGCATCACAATTTCATTCTGAATTCCAGCGCAATCGTGCGCGGCCGGGTCAGATAAGCATACGGTTCGCCAACCGCCGAGCCGAGCGTGCTGATCGCTTTGATATATTGGACATTGGTCAGATTGTCGACCACCAGCGCCATACCCCAGCGATTCGATGGCGCACTCCAACCCAGACGCGCATCGATTTTCTCCATCGCCTGACCGACCAGCACATTGCCGCTGTGCAGACACAAGCCCTGCCCGGCAGTATCGGTGTTGCAGCGCTGCTCACCGGTATAACCGTAGGCCAGATTGAAGTCGCCAGTCCCTTCCAGCACCGGCCATCTGGCATTGACGGCAGTAGTGGCCGACAGGCTGGGCGTGCCGACCGGCTGACCGTTAAGATTGGTGCCGTTAGGCGACTGGTAAGTGGTGTAAGTCTGGTCGATATATTCGGCCGCACCGGTCAGACGCCAAATTCGGCTGATCTTCCATTGTCCGTCCAGGTCCACGCCGTTCGCCTGCTGATCACTGTCGACTACCTGATACGACGAGATATTGGTGGATGTCGAAGCCGGTACCAGTGTCAGACTTTGCAAATTGGTATATTTGTAGTGGAACATCGAAGCCGAATATGAAAGACCGGTGCCGGGCAGCTGTCCCTTGGTACCGATTTCGATATTCTGAACCAGCTCGGGATCATAACGACCATTGGTCAGCACGGCGTCAAATCCGCCGGCCTGGTAACCCTCACTCCAGGATGCGTACACCATATTGTTGGTAGAAAAGTGATGGTCCAGCACGACCCGCGGACTGAAGTTGCTCCAGCTACCGGCCGAGCTAAATGGACTGGCACTGGAGGTCGGATTATTGAACTCGATATTCGACGCCACCACACCTTGCAACAATGCGGCAGTCTGCGCCGGCAACAAACCCATGCCAACCACGGTCGGGAAAAAATTCATCTGATTCAACGCCCCCATTTGCGAGTCCAGTGCGGTCGCAGTACGTGGCGGGTTATACCAGTTGAATGATTTTTCATCGTAGGTGTAACGCCCGCCGACAGTCAGATTGGTGTCGTGATCCAGGTTCCAGATCGTATCGCCGTAAATTGCGTAGGATTTGTATTCGCCTTTATCCTGTATATTTTCCTGCCAGGGCAGTCCCATAAAACTCATGCCTTCCAGCGCCGGATTACCAGTCGCGGCACCGACACCCTGCACCAGCTGCGTCAGAGCGGCATACGGTGCCACACCGGCAGCATGTCCCAGCACCGTATCGAGTGAGGTGGTGGTGACGTCGACATTTTCGGTCTCGGTCGCGGCTTCATGGAAAGCGCTGACGCCGGCCACCCAGTCCATCGCCTTGGTCTTGCCGTTGAGTTTGAACTCCTGCTGCCAGGTCGTATCCGTTTCCACGTTGCCGGTACCGAGGTAAGCAGCCGGATTGGAAGATCCGTCGTTGTCCTGCCAGTTCTGACTGTCAAAATGACGGAACGCGGAAATGCTGGTCAGTTCGGCAAACGGCAATGTGTGTTCGATATGCAGCGTAACGCCGTTAAAGGTTCTCGACTGCACACTAGGCGATGCATCGTTGGATAGCGGTTCCCCCAGCGGATTACTCCAGGTCGATGGTGGGCCAAAATCAATTTGACCACCGGTCACCGAAAACACCGGCGGCCCCGAGACATTCAATTCCTCATGTTCCCAGGAGAGTATCGCCAGACTGTCCTCGTCCTGCCAGCGCAGTGAAGCACGGGTGCCCCAGTCGTTATCGTTGCCCATCATCTGGCCGTTGTAGGTGTTGCTGACCCAGCCGTTGGTATGTTGGTCAACTGCTGAAAAGCGGAACGCAACATCGTCCGAAATCGGCACATTGATCAGCGTTTCGGCATGATATAGTCCCTCGTTACCGCCGCGCACCAGACTGCTGACTTCATACTGGCTGGACGGATCATTGGTGGTGATGGAAATAGCGCCGGCTGCTGCGTTACGACCGAACAAGGTGCCCTGCGGCCCCTTGAGCACTTCAACCTGTTTGACGTCGTTGAAATTGAGCAGAGATCCGCCGGTCTTGCCGGCATACACTCCATCGGTGTACATACCGACTGGTGAGTCGGTACCAATACCAAAATCGGCCGTACCCACCCCGCGAATGCTGATCTCGGGCTGGATTTCCTGCGAGGCGTCGATATTTAATCCGGGCACAAACACGTCCACATCAGACAGACTGCTGGCTGCCATATCCTTTAATTCGGCACCCGACATGGTCTGCATGGAAATCGGTACATTCTGCATTGCCTGACTGCGGCTTTGGGCAGTCACGACTACCTGGTTTACATCCTGCGTGTCAGTCACCTGCGCCTGGGCATGGACTGCCTGCGTAACCATGGCAGCGATGGCCATAGTCACTGCCGAGCCAAGAGCCCGTCGGTGCAATCCCGGAATAAACTTACTCATTGATATCTCCTGTGTGTATTTGTCTGCTGGCTATTTTTTGAACCATTCGCCAATCATCATTGCTGCCAATATCGCCTTACTTATATTTATTACACTTAATTCAATATAAAATCCCCTAAATTTCATTATTTGAATTCGACCATCTGCAACTTGACTTCTTGGCTGAAAGCAATTCTACTATCTGAATTGTCCACACAAATTACCCATATCCGCCATTACTATGACTGATACAGACACACCATTTCCTCCCCTGCGAGTCCATTTACTATGGCTGCCTGAGGCATTTCTGGGGACATTGTTCAGTTCCATGGATGTGTTGCGCGTGGCTGCCAGCGTTCTGCATTTGCAAAAACCCAACGGTATTTGTCCGATTACCTGGAAGGTGATCGGAACCGATGGTGGCGAGATTGAATTTGATCAGCTGAAGCAGAATTCGTTTACACCGCAAAACAGCGTGAAGCCGGTGCCGGAACGCACCTTGATTGTGGTGCCTGGGATATTCACGTTGAACCTGCCGGAGCTGTGGAATACTTCCGATCGCTACCCGGAATTGATGGACCTGCTAAGAAACCACATGCAGCAAGGCGGCTTGCTGGCGGTCACCTATAACGGCGTGGTTTTCCCGGCGCGCTCCGGTTTGCTGAACGGGATCAAAACCAGCCTGCACTGGTCGCAAAAATCGATTTTTTCCAACCGGCTTCCCGAGTTCGATTTCAGCGGCGACCAACCAATGAGTCGCAGCGGGAACCTGTTCAATTGCGTGGCGCCTGCGGATCAAACCGGATTCATGTTGTACCTGCTGGGCGAACTGTGCAGCACGGATCTGAGCACAACCTGCTCGCAACTGCTGAATTATCAGCATGACCGGCAACTGCTGACCAACGACATCACCCAGCAAAAACTACTGCCGCGCACTGCCAATAGTCCGGTGTTTCGTGCCAAACAGTGGATGCAGGCCAATACCGAAAAGCCCTACCGGCTGGCCGAACTGGCGCAGGTTGCGTCGGTCAGCGAGCGGACCTTGTTGCGTCACTTTAAAGAGGTAGTCGGCATGAGTCCGCTTGAATATCTGCAGGAGCTGCGACTGGAGCGCGCCAAGATCATGCTGGAGGTAACGCTGGACAATCTGCACACCATCGCACTGGCCTGCGGGTATATGAACGCGCCGACACTGCATCGGCTGTTCCAGAAAAAAATGCAAATCACGCCTAACGAATACCGCAAGCGATTTTCATTGCGCACCTCGCGCAAGCACTGGCGGGTTGAAACCATTTATAAAGACGTCTCTCTGAAACAGACAGAGGCAGCGCCGTCCACCGATTAATGGGTGCCGTACTGCAGCTCATCGCATCGACATCACCGGCAAACAAATTGCTATTTTCTATTTTTTAAATTATCGTCCTACCCCTAAGTATCGGGTGACGACATGTCATACAAATCCGCAGCAATCGGACCAGGTAACCACTCCAGTTAAAACAGGCAAGGAATCAAAAAAAATGAGTCAGGCAAGCAGGCATCAGGCCTTCGAAGCACTAAAAATCCCCAGCTTTCCCATCTTCGTCGCCACATTTGTACTGACCATGATGGCCGACAATGTCGAACATGTGATCACCTATTGGGTCGCATTTCAGAAATTCCATTCACCGACATTGGGCGGCTTCGCCGTCATCTCGCATTGGGTTCCGTATCTGCTGTTCTCGGTCAGCGTCGGCGCCCTGAACGACAGGTTCGATTCGCGTCGTCTGATACAAATTGGCGGCGCTCTGTTTATGCTGGCCTCGCTGGGCTGGGGATATTTCTTCGTCACCGATACACTGACCATCCCGTGGGCGATGGCGCTGCTCGTGCTGCATGGCTTTGCCGGCGTGTTCTGGATGACCTCCAGCCAGGTGCTGCTCTACGATATAGTCGGCGTCGAAAAACTCGCCAGTGCGGTACGACTGAATGCGACCGCGCGTTATTTTGGCGTGTTGGTGGGACCGGGTGTCGGCAGCCTGATCATGTCGATGCTGGGTCCATCAAAAGGGATATTCTTGAATGCTGCCCTCTATCTGCCCCTGCTGATCTGGATGATCAATGCGCCGCATCACCATCGCAGCAAGCGACTGGAACAATCGGCCACCCGGCGCGTGCGCGGATTTAGCGATATCTGGCAAACCATACTGGCAGTCGAAAAAATCCCGACTCTGGGGATCATGATTCTGCTGTCCGGCGCGGCTTCATTCTTTGTCGGAAATAGCTATCAGGCTCAAATGCCAGGCTTTGCGAATGACCTGGGCAATATCGAACCCGGCTTTGCTTATTCGATGTTACTGGCAGCGGATGCCGCCGGCGCCCTGTTCGCCGGAATCACACTGGAAGCCGGAATGCGCTTCACGCAAGTAACGCCAAAAGCGGCAATGGGATTTGCGCTGGGCTGGGCGGTATCGCTAGGCTGCTTCGCGCTGACGCGCAATTATCCGATGGCGCTGCTTTGCCTGTTCGCTGCAGGATTTTGCGAACTGTCATTCAGCAGCATGAACCAGACCATTGTGCAGATGAAAGCACCGGACGCCATACGCGGCAAGGTGCTGGGATTGTTTGGTATGTCGTCTGCGGGTCTGAGATTATTCAGTGGAATCTTTGTCGGACTGATAGGAAGCAGAATCGGAATACATTTCTCGCTGTTCGGCGCAACGGCGGTGTTTTTTGCAGTAACCGCAGGGTTGATGTATATGAATCGGACCAAATCCTGAACATTACATCCTAGGTTGGGCTACGCTTCGTAGGTTGGGCTACGCCTCACCAGCCCAACACTCAACGCAAAAATAAACAAACACCCCCAAATTATTCACGATTGAATGTTGGGCTGATAAAGCCTAGCCCAACCTACAAAGCCCAGCCCAAACTACGAAACCACAAAATCATCGCGCCTTAGCCGGCAAGTCCGTTGACGAGCAGCTCAGCAACAAACGCGTTCAGATCAAGCCCGCGCTCTTTGGCCGCGGCTTCGACTTTCAACACCAGTGCGGAATTCAGTTTTATGGCAAACGGTACCAGTCCCAGCGCCTGATCCAGTTTGCGCTGCTCGCGCCTGTCCACGGTTGGCTCCGTTCCATTACCAAATCCGGTAGAACCTGGGATGGTCATTTTTCCCATCAATTTTTTGGCTGAACTTTTTGCCATGTCGGTTTTTTTCATTTTAGCTATTCGTATTAAGTCGAAATTCCAATTCTACGCACTATCAGAATCCGGTATCGGTATTTTTTGATATTGAAGCTGCGCCAAATCTCAGCACTGAAATGCGCTCACCTACCGTAGCGCAGCTCGTATTTGCACCTAACTAATGAACGATTCTTAAAAAACCTGTCGAACACAGGTTTGAAAACAAAATGAAAAATCTTGAAAAACTACTTTTTAACTAATACAATTCTTATATGAATTCAATTACCTTCGCCCTGAAGGCGATCAGGCAATTACGCAAACTGCCAAGGCAGGACAGCGTGAAAATTTATGATGAGTGTGAAAAATTAGCCGCGATGCCACATTGCGCAAACGTGAAAGCGCTAAGCAACCACGCTTACCAATACCGTTTAAGGGTCGGCAATTACAGGGTATTTTTTAACTTTGACGGTGCAGTACAAATCGTCAACATTGAGGAAGTAAAGAAACGTGATGAAAACACATACTAATGTTCAAATACTCATGGATGCGGGGGGACATCCCACCTTTGCTGTCATTCCTTTTGCCGACTACCAGGCCTTGAAGCTTGGTAAAAAAAAAGCAGAGCCAACGGTACCTGGACAAGTTGTGGGTCTTGCCCTGAAAGGCGAGCTGTCGGCAGCTAAAGCCTGGCGCACGTATCTTGAATTAACACAGGCTGAAGTAGCGCAGCGTATGGGAACGACTCAAAGCGCCTATGCGCAACTTGAAAGAAAAAAAACCTTGCGCAAATCTTCTAGAGAAAAAATTGCGCAAGCCTTGGGCATCGATGCCGCGCAACTTGATTTTTGATTTGTATATGCAGCCTTCGGGCGGCCTTTTGTTGCAAGAATCTAATTGGGAGAACAATATGGTCCCGACCATTACCGCCTTTAAAACATCACCCGACCGCGGCAAAGGAATGGCGCGCGACATGCGCGTTCGATGGGCGCTGGAAGAAGTCGGTCAGCCCTACCACGTTCGCCTTGTTTCGTTCAGTGAGATGAAGGAACCCGCGCACCGGGCACTGCACCCGTTCGGGCAGATTCCGACCTATGAAGAAGGCGACCTCGCGCTGTTCGAATCGGGCGCAATTTTGCTCCATGTCGCGCAGCGCCATGCAGGTCTGCTGCCAGACGAAGCAAATGCCCGGGCGCGAGCGATCTCGTGGATGTTTGCAGCGCTGAACACCATAGAGCCGCCGGTCTGGGATTTCGCCATGGCCACGCTGCTGGAGGGCGACAAGCCCTGGTACGAGCAGCGCCAGCCTATCCTTGAAGAACGCGTGCGTGTCCGACTGGGCGAACTTTCCAATTATCTTGCTGATGCGGACTGGCTAGACCATACATTCAGCGCTGGTGACCTGTTGATGGTAACGGTGCTGCGCAGATTGCATCGCTCGGGGATTCTAAACGACTACCCCCACCTTACCGCCTACGTGGCCCGCGCTGAAGCGAGGCCGGCCTATCAGCGCGCTTTCGCTGCTCAGTTGGCGGTATTCACCGGGCAAACCGCGTCCAGTTCCTAGCCGAATATGTCATGGAACGGACGGTTCACCGCAGTGGGCGGGATAGATAATGAGTGACTTGCATCTCAATTTTATTTCGATGGGCAATAGCTAGTTTTCTATCTTCATCGCAATCGCATCCCACAGCCTTGCGCTACTTTCCGCCATCAGCAACGGCAGTAATGTCAACGTCTCCGTATCCAGCAGCTGCGCCCCCTTGGCCTGAAGATCGGCATTGGCCGCAGCTTCCAGTTCACCGGCACGCTCTGCTAATTTCCTGGCGCCGATTGTGCCGGCAACTCCTTTGAGCACATGCATTTCATCAGCCACTTCCCTGGCCGTGCCGCTTTGCGCAAGCCGGGTCAGTCTTGCTTTTAGCCGCTCGCATTCAGAGTCGAAACTCGCCAGTGCCCTTTGATAGATAGTGCGGTGCCCGCCGAACCGTTGCAACACCTTGGTGATCGGCTCAATCACCTCCTCCGGCTTCCCGTTGACCGCAGCGGCATCGGTCTTCGGACCGTTAGTGCCGCGCCCCGTTAAATCCCGCAGGATAGGCACCACCTCATTGATGTCGATCGGCTTGCCGACATGCTCGTTCATTCCGGCCGCCAGGCATTCGGCCCGGTCGGCGTTGGTTGCATTGGCCGTCATGGCCAGGATAGGCAGGGACTGAAAACGCTGGTCGGCGCGAATGCGGCGCGTCGCTTCCAAACCATCGATATCGGGCATTTGCACATCCATGATCACCACGTCGAACCAGCCTGGTTCGCGCGTGGCGAGTTCAACACCGGGCAACCCGCCTTCGGCCAGCGTGACTTCGGCGCCTTCCCCTCCCAACAATTCAAAGACAACCTGACGATTGAGCGCATTGTCTTCAACGACAAGGACACGCAACCCGGCAAGTCGCTTCTTCGGCAGCACTTGGGCCGGTACCGGCCGGCTTGCGTTTTCGGTGTCGCCCAAGGCGCGCTGAATCGATGCAAGCAACTGCTGCGGCATAATCGGCTTGGTGAGAAAGTCGACGAACGGCGGATCCTGCATATCCGCCACCTCCGCCACTTCCGCCGGTTGCTCGCGACCGAACGCCGTTCCCATGATAACGACAGGACGATTGGATCCTCTGGCTCCCTGCCTGATCAAGCGTGCCGCTTTCAAACCGTCGAATTCCGGCATGCGCCAATCCATGATGACGGCGTCGAAAGGATTACCGCGCCGGCTGGCTTCGACAACCATGGCGGCAGCCTCTGTTCCTCCCGGTGCATAGCCCACTTCCCAGCCGAGCGCCTTGATTATCTTAACGAGAATTTCTCCAGCCAAAAGGCTGTCGTCCACAATCAGGATGTGGCGTTTCGGCTCTGTCGGTGAGGCGAGCGGCGTCACGTCAGCGATCTTGAGGTCGACGTCGAACCAAAAACGGCTGCCCATACCCACTGCACTTTCGACCCGTAGCTCGCCTCCCATCAAACCCACCAGCCGCTTGCAGATAACCAGGCCCAGGCCGGTACCGCCAAAGCGGCGCGTGGTCGACGCTTCCGCCTGGGTGAAACCGTCAAAGATGCGAGCGATCTGTTCAGGGGCAATACCGATACCCGTATCGCTGACGGCAAAACGCAGCGAAATCTGTTCCGTCGTGCGCGTCACCTCGGACAAGGTGATTGCGACCCGGCCATGCTGGGTGAACTTGATGGCGTTACTCGCAAGGTTGATAAGAATCTGCTGCAGCCGCAACTGGTCTCCTACCAGCACGCGCGGCAACGCCGGATCGACTTCAAACAGCACATCGATGTTCTGGTCGCCCAGGTTACTGGAGAGGATGACAGCGAGATCGCGCATCAGATTTTCAAGATCGAATGGATGCCGGTCGAGTTCCATCTTCCCGGCATCGATTTTGGAATAGTCGAGAATGTCGTTTAGCAAACCCAAAAGCGAACGCGCAGCGGTCTGGGCTTTTGTAGCGTAGTCGGCCTGGCGCGTATCAAGGCTGGTTTGGCGCAAAAGTTGCAGCATGCCGAGAACTGCATTCATCGGTGTGCGAATTTCGTGGCTCATATTCGCCACAAACCGGCCTTTGGCGAGCGTAGCTTGTTCCGCCTGGCGCTTCGCTTCGAGCAAGCTGCCTTCAAATTCCTTGCGGTCGGTAATGTCGAAATTGATACCAATTACGCGACTTGCCGTTCCATCAGCATCTCGCTCGATGAAAGCGCCGGCCTGCACGTAACGTATCGAGCCATCCGGCCGGACGATCCTGAATACGGTGTCGAATGAGTCATGCCCTTCCGTAGCGCGCAGCAGCCTTGCCTCTGTTGCCTCGACATCGTCCGGATGTACGCGTGAGCGCCAATGCGCATAGCTCAACTCATCGCCGTCCGGCAGTTCAGGTTGTCCGAACAGTTTGAACATTTGCCGGTTCCAATGCACGGCGTTGTCAGCAATGGTCCAGCTCCACATACCCAATTGTGCCACCTCGGCTGCCAGCAACATGGTGGAATGTGCCTCGATCAATTTTTTCTCGCGGTCGGCGCTGTCTTGCTCGGCTTTGGTACGCGCCTGCAGCTCGTCCTTTAATTGCTGCATGATCCGTTCATAGCTATAGACAGTCGAAAACGCGCCGGTCGTGAGGAAGGCGCGCATGACACCGTAGCTGACCAGCAAAAAGCCGCTGGCAAAGATGATATGGGCCAGCCACCATTGGTGGTCCCAGACTTTGGAGATCACAAAGGAGATGGACGATTGCGCAAAAAATGCCGTGGCCAGGATATAGTTATGCATCAATGGCTGGGAAATTCTGCGTGCCAGCAAGACCAGGCAACTGACCACAGAAAGGCAGGCAGCGCCGATTTCCATCGACAGGCGCACCCAGGGAGCGCCGGCAATCGGCGAATAGGCAAGAAAGCCTACCGCGACGTTAATAGCGATAAATATTGCGATCCAGCCTCCCCAACCTGCCTGACGGCGTTCGAGCGTATCGACGGCGGGGTGACCATAGACCAAGGAGGCTTTGACGAGCAAACACGCCATCGCAAACCGTGAGGCCGGTCCGTACAGAATGAATAGCCACATGTTGTGATGGGCCATATAGGTAAATGCGCCGTGCGGAGCATAAATGACGGTGAAGCCCAGGAACCCCAAGGTCAGCCAGCGCAGAAACGGCTCTCCTGATCGCAGATAGCAGCGCCAGGATACGAAACTGATGAACAGCCCCTCCAGCGTCGCCACGCCTATGGCTAGAACATGGAAGCTCATGTTGTCGTAGCGAGCATCGGTGCCGGGCAATAGCGCAACGTAAGTAATCAATGCGGCAGGCGCGAGCGCCAGGGCGCACAGCGTAATAAACGAATACAGCCTGGCTGCCAATACCGTCAACGGTCTCTGATCAGAATAATGCATCTATATTCCCTTTACGTAGGTGCGATGCGCACTCATCTTACGGGAGTACCTTGATTAGGTAAAGGTAGCACGCGGTTCGCAAATAGTTTTAACCCGTCGTGTTCACATGACATTTGTCACGCCAAACTGATGACAATCGATTCTTATCCTATCCCTGACTATGGCGCAGACTGCGTTACATGGTTACTAAAAACCATGGCAATCACAGGCAGTATCCATCACCATTTAAACAAATTCACAGATTGGAAAACATGAACAATCCACCATTACTGCGCGTTGTCGATCTGGTCAAATCGTACGGCGAGCGGCGCGCCGTTGATTCCATTTCATTCCAGGTCGAACGCGGCCAGACGCTGGGCTTAATCGGCCCCAACGGCGCCGGAAAATCCACCACCGTCAGCATGCTGTGCGGCTTGCTGCGTCCCGACAGTGGCCAGGTTTTCATCGACGGCCAGACGCTAACTGCAGGAAATAGCGCAGTCAAACAAAAGATCGGTCTGGTGCCGCAGGACCTCGCTCTGATCGACGATTTATCCGCGCGCGAAAACCTCAAGCTGTTCGGTGCCATGTACGGCCTCAAAGGTGCTGTGCTCAAATCGCGCTGCGATGAAGTGCTGGCACTGGTCAAACTGGAAGATCGCGCCGGCGACAAACCCGGCACGTTTTCCGGAGGGATGAAACGCCGTCTGAATATCGCCGCCGCCATGCTGCATGATCCGCAATTGCTGATACTGGATGAACCCACCGTCGGTGTCGATCCGCAAAGTCGCAACGCAATATTTGACAGTCTCGAACTCATCAAAAGTCAGGGCCGCACGCTGATTTATACCAGCCATTATATGGAAGAGGTGGAGCGACTGGCCGATCATATCGTCATCATCGACCACGGCAAATTGCTGGCCAATGAAAGTCCGCAGGCATTGCACCGTCGTCTACCCGCGCAGGCCGCATTACAGGTCGATCTGGCGCAGGCTGCATCTGCCGCCGTGCTTGAACAACTGACGCGCCAACATGGCGTTACCGGCATCGAAGGCGACGCGCAGAACATCCATATTTTGCTGACCGACGGCACCTATGCGATGCCGGTGCTGAATTGGCTCACCGCGCAAGCTGGCGCAGCCACCCACTTTGCGACTGCAAAAACCAGGCTGGAAGATATTTTCCTCTCCCTGACCGGTCGCCGCCTGCGCGATTAATCCAACAAGGAAACCAGAAAATGACTGCCATACTCGCATTGATAAAAAAAGACCTGATTCTGTTTCGCTCCGATCGCCGCGCCCTGCTGCTGTCCTTGCTGATGCCCATCGTACTGGGCTCGTTCTTCGGTTATTTATTCGGCGGAACCGGGTCCACCGATCACGCCAAAATCGACATCGCGCTGACCATGCAGGACCACAGCGACATCGGCAATAAAATCGCCGCCGGTCTGCGCGCCGATCCGACGCTGCACATTATCGATATGCCGCAAGCCGAGGCTCAGCAACAGGTCACCAAAGGCAAGTTGAACGCCGCCATCGTGATTCCAGCGGGCTTCGGCGATCAGGCCGGCGCTGCATTGTTCGGTCAGAACGCCAAACCGGACATTACGGTGTATTACGACCCATCGCAAAACATGGTGCTGCCTATGGTAAAAGGTGTGCTCACGCAACAGGTGATGCAGGTCGTCACCGCAGACATGTTCGGCGGCTCCGGCGGCAAGAAAATGGTCACTGACAGTCTGGCACGTCTTGAAGCAGCCAATGAAAAGGACGCGACCAGCGCCTACCCCGCCCTGCACGATCTGCTAAAAAGCGTGCTGCACTTTCAGGATCAAATAGTAAAAGACGATACAGGCACAACCTCAGCCACGGTCGTACACGGCATGTCCATGCCGTTTGCAACAGTGGATCAGGCGCTGACCTCAGGACCCAACAAGTACAACGGCTACGCCCATTCATTTGCCGGCATGAGCGTGCAATTTATTCTGTTCATGGCGATCGATGCCGGCATCGGCATTTTGCTGGCACGCCGCATGGGGGTATGGAACCGGCTGCTGGCTGCGCCGATCACCGTCACTACACTGTTGACGGCACGGGGCCTGTCCTGCGCCATCATCGCCTGCGCCCTGCAATGTTTTATTTTCGCTGTAGCGGGACTGCTGTTCCACGTCAGCATAGATGGCAGCATGGCCGGCTTTATCGGCATCATCGTGTCCTTCTCGCTGATGACAGCCAGCTTCGGTTTGCTGATCGCAGCCTTCGGCAGAACTCCTGAAGCAGCACGCGGACTGGCTGTCTTCGCCACCTTGATCATGGTGATGCTGGGTGGCGCCTGGGTTCCGGCCTTCCTGTTCCCGCAATGGCTGCAGACATTTACTTTGGCGATTCCAACCCGCTGGGCAGTAGACGGACTGGACGCGATGACCTGGCGCGGATTGGGTTTTGATGCAGCGATCGCACCAATTGCGGTGCTGCTCGGATTCGCTGTGCTGTTCGGCGGTCTCGCTGTATGGAAATTTGGTCGTGCAACGCCAAACGAAGCGCACTGATTTAATTTAACCGGGGACTTCTGTTGGTTTTTTGCATCAACAAATTCAGAAGTCCCGACTGTCCGCTTCTGGCAATGGCAGTCATGTCATCAAAATTTCATAAAACTTTAACATTGCTGAAATATCAGTTCTCTAAGCTTCGCGGTTTTACTTAAACGGAGACTTAGATGAATCAGTTTGACCTGAAGCCATGTGCCCTTAATGTAATCCGCGCACTTGCTGTAATGTGTTTAGCCACCCCGATGTTTGCGCAAGCTCAGCAAACAACCGACCTGGGTGTAGTAGGTGCAAGCGGTAATGGCTCCACTAACGCAGCGCCGGTAACAGACGCCGCCAAGGCAGCGATTTCGCAGGCGCCTTTGGATGCGCGTTCGGCGCAATCCGTCGTTAGTGATACCTATGTGCGCGACTTCATGTCTCCTGTTGCCGACTTCAGCCAGGTATTTGAAATGACACCGGGTGCATTCAGCTACAGCCCTAACGGTGTTGGTCAGGGTAATGCAGCCACCACCGTGCGTGGCTTGTCGGACAGTCAGTATCTGGTCACCTTTGACGGCATTCCATTCAACGACACCAACGGCGTCAGCCATCACTCGTACGTCTTCTTCCCGCAAATGGAAGTTGGCGGTGCTGTTGTAGACCGTAGCCCAGGGTCAGCAGCGACAATTGGTCAGGCAACGTTTGGCGGCTCACTCAATTTATTGTCACGCAATCTGGAAACAGATCGCCGCACCAGCATCACCGGTTCGTACGGTACATGGGACACCGGCCTGATCCAGCTGGAAAATGAATCCGGTCAGTTCGGCCCTGATGGCAGATCAAATTTATTGATCAATGCGCAGCAAATGACTTCCAACGGCTACGAAACTCTGGACAAGCAAGATCGGCGCGCCCTGTCTGGAAAATATCAGTACATCGTGTCGCCTGACACGCTGGTCACGATCTTTACATCGTATATGGATGTGGGTAATCATCAGCTGGATGCCGGTGCACCAACCCGCGCGCAAGTTGCGCAATACGGTAAAAATTATCTGGACAGCGATAATCCGGCTCTGTCCAACTACATCGGTTACAACCTGTACGATGTCGCAACCAGTTTCTCTTATATTGGCGTCAAGTCCAATCTGGGTGGTGGCTGGAATATGGATGAAAAATTCTACAACTACGGCTATCACAATCAGGAAAACATCGGCGGCGCAGTGCCGACTGTCGTCAAAGGTCTGCCTGCAACAACGCAAGATCCAACCAATGACACCGGCGTAGACAAGCTGAACTCGTATCACACTACGGGTAATCTGATTCGCTTCTCGAACGATTCCGCCTTCGGTACTTTGCGCACAGGTTTGTGGTCGGAATACGCAAACAGCTATCGTCATCAGTTGAACTCGAATGAGCTGGATGGATGGGCAGACGAGCCGACTCCGCGTTTTTCCGAAACGTATCAAACCACGACATTGCAACCGTATGTGGAATATGAATTCAAAGTCAGCAACGATCTGTCGATCACACCTGGTGTGAAATACGCCTACTACAAACAGGTATACGACCATCTGCAGGATCTGAAAAAAGTCGGACTGTTGGGCGGTACGTTAAATAAAACCACCGGCATTACAACCGGCGGCCTGCCTAGCATCGACAACACAGTCAGCTACAACGACGTGCTGCCGTCATTCGACGTGCATTACAAGTTGCAAAATAACTGGTCTACTTATTTCCAGGCAGCGCAAGGCGATCTGATTCCGCCAACTTCAGTGTTTGACGTACCGTTTGCCAAAGTGGCAGAACCGCCGAAAGCGCAAAAATCGACCACTTACCAGGTTGGTACCGTGTATCAGGTCAATGATTACAACTTCAATGCCAATATCTATCACGTGCAACTGGATAACAGCTATACCTGTAACACCGATCCAACCGATATCACTACCCAGCTTTGCGTAGCCAGCGGAACAGAAACCACCCAGGGACTGGAACTGGAAGGCACTTATCTGGTTGGCGGCGGATTCAGCATCTACGCTAACGGCACAGTAGGTACCACCAAGTACAGCAACGGTTCATGGGTGGCGAATGCGCCGTCTGATACGGAAGCGTTGGGTCTGATCTACACCGATAACAGCTGGAACGCGTCGATACTGACCAAACGAGTTGGCAAAATGTATAACGACAATACGGTTGGCGCTGCGGGTAACGCTGCTTACACGATCAATCCTGTCGTGTTGACCAATATGTTTGTCAATTACACGATACAAAATCCGACCTCCTTCTCCAAAAAACTGAAGGTGCAACTGGCAGTCAACAACCTGTTTAACAACACTGCGATTACGTCGATTTCTGGTGCAGGTTCGGATTCCAATCCATTGCCAGGCGATTTGATCACTACTTTGCCGGAACGTAGTATTGCGTTGACTCTGACAGCAGATTTCTGATCAGTTATTTAATCGGTCATAGGCAGTCATGATCTGAACGGTGAACCTGGATTTTCAGGTTCACTTTTTCCCTTTTCCTGTATTCAAAATCTGCTGCACAAGTTTGTTCTGGAAACGTACTTCAACAACTCATTAACACTTATTTTAAAAACCTATTATGAATATTTCTTACATCGCCGAACTTGCCAATGAATCTGGTGGCATTCTTTACGTCATGCTGGTGTTATTGCTGGCCGCCCTCACCGTCATTATCGAGCGCACCCGCTATCTGGCCGCAATGGAAAAGGGTGGGGAGAAATTGATTAATCTGGTAAAAAAAGAACGTAACCGCGTCGAAGAAATCGAGTTGCCGAAAAAATTGGCCCATCTTCCGCACGCAGGCCTGTTTGCTGTATTAAAAACCCATATGACATGTTCTTCACCGGCACTCAGCGGCCATCTGGAAGAAGCCATCATGCATAAAGTGCCCAAACTGGATCGCAGTCTGTGGATTCTGGACACCATCATTACACTCGCTCCGCTGCTCGGATTATTCGGCACCATCATCGGTATGTTCAATGCATTTCATGTGCTGGGTGACGCGCAAAACGGCTCCGCCCAGGTTACCGGCGGCATTGCCGAAGCGCTGATTTCAACAGCGGCCGGTTTACTGATCGCCATGATCGGACTGGTATTTTTCAATGCATTGCATAACCGCGTCCGACTCGTGATCCATCAGCTCGAAACGCTGAAAATCATGATGATGAATCGCCACGAGGACCAGACCGCGACAGTGTCGGGCCACACCGACAACGAGCTGAACAATCGCGCACAGGTTGAAACCTTGCGCCCTGCGGTGAGGGCATAACATGCGCTATCTCGAAACAAAAAAGGCGCGTATCGAAATCATCCCTATGATCGACATCATGCTTTTTCTGCTGGTCTTTTTTGCCATGATGACCTTGAAAATGATTCCGACTTCAGGTCACGTCACCAAACTGCCGACCAGTTCAACGGCAGTTACCATGCCACCGCCGAAACTGTTGGTGGAAATCAGCGCGGACGGCTCATTGCTGGTAGACGGCAAGGTCCTCACTACCGATCAGTTGACCGCCTTGTTGCGCCAACGTGACAGCAGCAAAACTGCCGTGACGATAGCAGGAAATGATACCGCGTCATTACAGCAAGTTATGTCGGTTATCGACGCCATCAAATTGGGCGGCGCAACTGAAATTGGTCTTTCAACGCGTAAAAGTGCGGGAAATTAAATACGTTATGACCGATATCGCAATGACGACATTACCGACAATAAGCGCGCAACCTGAAAACCAGCCCAAACCGGCGCAGGCTTTCGGGCTCGCTTTGCTAATAGAAATTGGCATGATCGCCGCAGTGGTGGCGATCATAGCCAGCAGTCCTCCGATCCATGCAGCGCATGACGAACCGGTTCCGCTTACCCTGGTCGAGGACGATACGCCTAAAAAGGAAGAACCCAAACCGGAACCGAAACCAAAACCGGAACCGGTCAAACAGATCAGCAAGATAGTGCCAAAGCAGGTAACGCCACCGCGCCAGGCGCCGGTGGCAGTACCAACCCCGCCTCTGGCTGAATTACAAAGCGATGTGCAGACCGCATTTGCCGACCCCACACCGGCACCCGTCATTCCGCCACCGCCGGTGCCGACTTCCGGCAAAGTTGACCCGACTCAGGAATATGCGGCTAAAGTGCATGACGCAGTTCAGTCCGCCTATTTCTATCCGGCTGTCGCGGCTTCCATGCATTTTTCGGGTCGGGTTCGGGTGGAGTTTATTCTTAAAGATGCACATGTGATTGAATCGCACGTTATGCAAACCTGCGGCATCGGCCTGTTTGACCAGGCTGCTATTGCAGCAGTAAAGAATGCGCGCTATCCGCAACCTCCGGAAAAGTTGATAGGCCAGGATTTACACTATCAGCTGTGGGTTGAGTTGTCGACACGCTGAGCGGCTGGATGAGTCCGGGTTCTGCGCCCGGATATTAAATTGCAGTGGCATAAAAGCCAAAAATGGGCAACAATCGTCCGAACTTAACCCTTCTCATCTGAAGCCGGACGCACTTTTGACATTTGGTTTTTCCATACGTGACTACTACACTAGACCGCCTGGTTGATCGCCTTCGTATTGCCGGAGTCGCTCTCTTATTGTTAATGCATAGCTTGCTGCTTGCTCCGGCTGCGCTGGCGGCTCCCGTCGTCATCGCCTATTCCGGTTCGGATTTCGCGACAGATAAGCGCGGCAGCTACCAGCTGGCGCTACTCGACCTCGCCTTAAGCAAGACCGGCATTCAATATGAATTAAAGGCCAATAAACAAAGCATGGTGACGGCAAGGGCGTGGTACCAGCTGGAAGCCGACGTAGGAATCAATGTGCTTTGGGGAATAACCACGCCCGAGCTTGAACAGCGCCTGTTGCCGATACTCATTCCGATCGACAACGGCATGTTGGGCTGGCGATTGTTCCTGATCAATGCACGTGACCGCGACCTGTTCGAACATATCCACACCGCCGAGCAATTGAAGTCTGTGCTGGCCGGACAACAGAGTGACTGGGCGGATACGGCAATCCTGCGCGCTAACGGCTTTAAGGTGATTGATGTTTCCGACGCGCGCAGTTTATATCCCATGTTGGCTGCCGGGCGCTTTCAATATTTTCCGCGCGGAGTCGCTGAAGTATGGCCCGAACAAAAGAGCCATGCAACGCTTGGACTGGAAGTCGAACAGCATCTGGCATTGCATTATCCGGTGAATTCGTATTTTTTCGTCAGCAGGAAAAATCCGCAACTCGCGCAATGGATAGAACGGGGACTACGCGCCGCGATCGCGGATGGTTCCTTCGACAAATTATTCAATCAATATAACGGTGATGCGATCAAGAGGGCCGCGTTCAATACCCGGACTGTGTTCGAACTCAGTAATCCACTGACACCTTCTGCCGTGACCAACCTCAAATCGGAAACGGCGCCACCTTAGGCAATGTCAGTATAAAAGTGGCGCCGTGACCGAGAGTTGATTCAGCCCTCAGATCGCCACCCAGCACGGAAGTGGCGATACGATGTGAAATCGATAGTCCCAGTCCCGATCCTCCCCTGCCCAGTCTGGTGGTAAAAAACGGATCAAATACGTGCGTCAGCACACTGCTCGACATCCCTACCCCATCGTCCCGTATGCTTAACAGCACCTGCTTCATTTGGCTGTCGGCCTCTATCGTGAGCGTGCCCGAACTTTTTTCATCGAAGCCATGCAGGATTGCATTCTGGATAATGTTGGAAAGGATTTGTCCCAGCGGACCCGGAAAACTGTTGCATTCAATGCCAGCCGGTACCGAATTGATTAACCTGATTTTCTTCTTTTTGAAATTGGTCAGCAACGCTTTGGCGTTATCTTCAATCACGTCGCGCAGATCAAAAGTCCGACGCTGCTCGGAGGTCTGATCAATTGCCACCTGCTTAAAACTCACCACCATATCGGCGGCGCGCTGAGTGGAACGGGAAATCAGCGAAGACATCTCCAGACCTTCTTTAATAAATTCGTCAAACGAGGTGCGTCTGAAATTACCGGCCTGAATTTTTTCCGACACTTCTTCAAATAATTTTTCCATACTGGTCGCGGCCAGCAAGGTATTGCCGATGGGCGTATTTAATTCATGCGATATACCGGCCACCATCGAACCCAACGCAGCCAGCTTTTCGGCATACACCAATTCAGTCATGGCCTGCTCCAGTTTGTCCATGGATTCCTGCAAGGCCTTGTGGGCAGTTTCGACCTGCTCGGTGCGTTGATTGACGCGGATCTCCAGCTGGTCATTCAACTCCAGCAATTCTCTTTTGGACAGATTGAGTTCGGTCAGCGCCTTGCGCAAATCACTGGCCAGCACTACCGCAAAAAAACCGTTGGCAATGATAATCACGGCGACATTGATGAATGATCCAAGATTGGTTTCCACCTGATCGGGCACTTTATGCCAACCCTGTATATGTGCTGTCACGATGTAAGCCAGAAAGCTGATCAGGCCTAGCAGCAGGACAATAAACTGACGGCGGGTGCCAAACACGCTGGCCAGCAGCAGAATCGCGGGGAAGATCAACACTCCCTCGTCGTGCAGTCCGCCCGAATTGTAGATCAGGAAGCAGGCCAGAATCGTGAGCGTCATCGTAAACAGGCCGGCAGCAGATTGCGCCCGTTGTTGGTAGTTCAGCCAAAGACACAGCATAAAAACGCACAGCGTGACCGTCATCATGCGCGTGATCATGGTCCAGCCTGCGTCGCTGAGCAGCATAAAAATCAGGCTGATAAATATTGCGGTGGTCGAGATCCACAATATCTGCATGAGTCGTTGTGATTGCATCACAAGACCGGGCGTAGTTTCAAATGGCCGTGATATTCTTTTTATTTGTTTATCCATCACATAACAAGCATAGTGGAAGTCGGAACCAGAAAAGTAGACAGGTATCATCATAGCGCGATAGCGACTACATTTTGACGCTATAACCAACCTTAAGAATAACTAAATAAATCACAAACACAAGTTCGCTTGTTCTGGATTACCAAAAAGATATCGATATTTTTCAATACGGAGTCATTGAATGAAGACACAGGACAGGAACCTCGCATCAGCGTCGTCACCAGCAGCGGCATGCGCAGATCATTACGGCGCAGTTACGCACGAAGTATTGAATCAGCCAACTGAATTAAGCAATCTGAATCTGTTCGGCTCTGACACGGTGTTGCAGGAAGCCGTGACACGCGAAGGCGGACAATGGGCGACAGATGATTTACAGCGCTTTGGCGCACAGATTGGCACCGCAGACTTTCTCGAACTGGGACAACTTGCCAATAAATTTCAGCCTGAGCTGGAGACGCACGACCGCTTCGGCCATCGCATCGATTTAATCCGCTTCCATCCTTCCTACCATACGCTGATGCGTACCGCGATTGAAGAAGGCATACATGCATCGCACTGGACCGATGCCAAGCCGGGAGCGCAGGTAGTGCGCGCTGCCAAATTTTTTATGCAGACCGAAGTCGAGGCCGGTCATGGTTGCCCGATCACGATGACTTCAGCGGCCGTGCCCTGTCTGCAATTGCAACCCGACCTGGCCAGGCTGTGGCTGCCCAAAATAACGTCGCGTATTTACGATCCGCGCAATGTCCCGGCCGAACAAAAACTGGGGCTCACGGTTGGCATGGCGATGACTGAAAAACAGGGCGGCTCGGATGTGCGCGCCAATACCACCCAGGCTATTCCTATCGGTATCGAAGGGGCGGGACAGGCCTATGAGCTGGTCGGCCATAAATATTTTGTATCCGCCCCGATGTGCGATGCTTTTTTAGTGTTGGCACAAACACCCAAAGGCTTATCGTGTTTTTTATTACCGCGCTGGCGACCGGACGGCACGAAAAATCCGATGCAGATACAGCGTCTGAAAAAGAAAATGGGCAATACCTCAAATGCTTCCAGTGAAACCGAATTGCGCGGCGCGCTGGCGTGGATGGTCGGTCCGGAAGGTCGTGGCGTTCCTACCATTATAGAAATGGTGTCGATGACGCGCTTCGATTGCATGATAGGTTCATCCGCCGGCCAGCGCATGGCGGTGGCGCAGGTGCTGCACCATTGCCGGCAACGCAGTGCGTTCGGCAAGCTGCTGGTCGATCAGCCGCTGATGCAGAACGTACTCGCTGATCTGGCACTGGAATCGGAAGCGGCTACGGTATTGACGATGCGTATCGCGCGCGCCCTGGACCAGAAAGAGAACGCGCATGAGAACCATCTGGCGCGATTGATTACGGCTGTCGGAAAATACTGGATTTGCAAGCGCACCGCACAGCATGCGTATGAGGCGATGGAATGTATCGGTGGTAGCGGCGTGATGGAGGATTCGCCTATGCCCAGGTTATATCGCGAAGCGCCGGTGAATGCGATCTGGGAGGGCAGCGGGAATATTCAGTGTCTGGATGTGCTGCGTGTTTTGCAAAAATCGCCTGAGGTGCTGACAGCCTATTTTGATGAAGTCCAACTGGCAGCGGGATTAAATCCGGCACTCGACCGCTATGTATCCGCATTAAAAAATGATCTGCACGATACTGCCGATCTGGAATACCGTGCGCGCGACATCGTGGATAGAATCGCGTTGGGATTGCAGGCTGCGTTGTTATTGCGGCATGCGCCGGACTTTATTTCCAGCGCATTTTGTCGTTCGCGGCTGGAAAGCGCAGGCCACCATCAGTACGGCAGCTTGCCGCGCGGCGTCGCGGTGCAGGAAATCATTGCACGGGCTATGCCGAAAACTTAGCACTGCTTATTTTTAAGCACATCAACAAAGTTCAGTGCCAGCGTATGCACATCGCCCGGCCAACGTGCCGACAGATAATTTCCATCTTTAACGACCCAGGCCGGTTTGGCATCGGTCAGTCTGTCGCGCACCATGCCGCTGGATTTTAACCAGTGGTGCTTTACCCCATCCGGCACATTCAAAAAGTCACTGTCGTGTGCCAGTGCTCTTTTGACCTCCTGCTCCACACTCATATAGCCGGAAGGCTGGTCTTTGGTTTCCAGATAAGTACGGTAGTAATTCGGGTCCCAAAAGCGCGCCAGATATTTGGTCAGGTCCCAGACTTTGCTTTCCAGCTGCCAGGTCAGTGCGGTGGTCTTTTTTCCGTACAAAATGGATTTACCGGTACGTTTGGAAATCGAACGCGCAGCCAGTACCACCCCGTGGCAAACAGCAGCTACCGGCTTGTGCTGCCCGTTCGCATCCACCGTATCAAAAAAATCGGCAACAAAATCCTGAAGCTGCCTGCTTTCCAGGTACTGCGTCATTTTTTTCGCATGACCGCCGGGTAGCAGCATGCCGTCGTAATCATCGACCTGCAGTTGATCAAAACGGAGCGGATTTAAAAAACGCGCGTCGTGTTCCAGCTCAGCATACGCCTTTCTGGCATTGCCATCGGCGCGTAAAAATAATCCGATCAGACGAATATTATTCAGCACCGGCACCCATCCCCACGGGTCCAGACCTTTGCCACTCAACATGATGGGATCGGCATAGCCGCGCTTGCCGTCGGCGGTAGCAAACGATATGTCAAATCCGGCGTTGCGCAAAATTTGCCAGGGCACGGCAACTTCGGACGGATCGAAATCGAAATTCGGGAGCGGGATGATGATGCTGATTTTTTTCGTCGTATTCATCGCAGTATCGTCAATTCTTTCTCAATAAAAAAGGAGTCCGAAAACTCCTGTTTAACTGCTTATTGTCCGTTCTGTAGCTTGGGCTACGCTTCGTAGGTTGGTATGCTTCGCAGGTTGGGCTACGCTACGTAGGTTGGGCTACGCTACGTAGGTTGGGCTACGCTTCATCAGCCCAACACTCCACACCCAAATTACCACTAACCTCAATTCAAAGACCGTTGGGCTGATGAAACGTAGCCCAACCTACAACTAATCCCGATTCAAAGACCGTTGAGCTGATGAAGCGTAGCCCAACCTACAAGCCTGCCTATACCTTGAGCACCAGCTTGCCGTTATTTTCACCGCTAAATAATTTGGCAAACGTCTCCGGGAAATTTTCCAGACCTTCATCAATATCTTCACGCGTTTTCAGCTTACCCTGAGCTATCCAGCCCCCCATGGCCATCATCGCTTCCATCGCACGGGGATAATAATCCGCGACCATGATACCAGTCATGCTGGCGCGATTCACCAACAACGACAGGTAATTGGCCGGTCCTTTCGGTGGCGTTGTATTGTTGTACTGCGAAATCGCACCGCAAATCACTATCCGTGCACCGCGCGCCAAACGGGCCAGCACGGCATCGAGTATATCGCCGCCCACATTGTCAAAATAAACGTCCACCCCTTTGGGGCAATGCGTTTTCAACGCGTCCATGACGTTTTCATTTTTATAGTCTATCGCCGCATCAAAGCCCAGCTCTTCAACCAGATAGCGGCATTTGTCTGCACCACCGGCGATACCAACCACACGTGCACCTTTGATTTTTGCGATCTGTCCCACTACCGCGCCAACTGCACCGGCAGCGCCGGATACCACCACGGTTTCACCTTCTTTTGGTTTGCCGACATCGAGCAGACCGAAATAAGCCGTTAAACCCGGCATGCCCAAGGTACCCAGATAAACCGGCAACGGTGCCAGTTTGGGATCTACCTTCATCAGGCCTTTGCCATCCGAGTAGGCATATTCCTGCACGCCCAATAAACCGTTCACATGATCACCGACCGCAAATTGCGGATTTTTCGATGCCACCACCTGGCCCACTGCAATAGCACGCATGACATCGCCCAGCTCGACGGGCGGAATATACGATGCCTTGCTTTCGTTCATCCAGCCACGCATGGCCGGATCGAGCGAGATGTACAGATTTTTAACCACGATTTCACCGTCCACCGGATCACGTACCGGCTCGCTGGTGTAATTAAAATCGCTGCGTTTCACATTGCCTTCTGGGCGTGCAACCAATTTGAATTGGTGATTGAGTGTAGTCATGATGGGTTTCCTCGGTAAGTTGAAACAGGTGACGGATGAATCTGGGAAGAATCAAGGTTGAATCAAGGGTGAATCAATAAGCATGCAGTATAGATGCCCGATTAGTGTTTGATAAGTCTGCAATTTAACATTATATTGTTGACCAAATCAGGACAATCAGGTCGCACAGCGAAGGAAACTGCAATGCTAAATCCACAACATCTAGCCATATTCTCCACGATAGTCCAGGCGGGCAGCATCAGCAAGGCGGCTGCCCAACTGGGCTGTGGCAAATCTGTCGTGTCGCGTCAGCTGGCAAGACTGGAGACCGACCTGGGTGCACGTTTGATACAGCGCTCTACCAGACGGCTGGCGCTGACCGAAATCGGCGAAATCGTGCTGCAGGAAGCGCGTTTAATCGAACAGTCGCTGACCAGTATCGAACAATTAACCGATCAATACCAGCAACAGGTACGCGGTCTGCTGCGAATTTCGTGTTCCAACGCGGGACGCAAACTCATCGTGCCGTTAATCGCTGAATTTACCCAGCTTTATCCGCAGGTAAAAATTTCACTGAGTCTGGAAGATCAGCTGGTTGATCTGATCGCGGACCAAATCGATCTGGCGATACGCGTTTCGCCATTGCCGGACTCGTCTTTGGTTGCGCGCAAGCTGGCAGAAAATCCGCGCGTCGTCGTCGCAGCACCTTCCTACCTGAAACGCGCCGGCATCCCCGACACCGCAGCCGACTTAAGCGCGCATGCCTGTCTGATTTATGAAAACGGCGGACGCGTGTATGACGAATGGACTTTTATCGATGAAGAAGGTAGCTACAAAGTGCGCGTGAATGGCGCCATCCAGATCAACGATGGCAGTGCGTTGGTGACAGCTGCCGTGTGCGGTGCGGGGATATTGCTGATACCCGCCAAAGTGATCAGCGAAGAATTGGCGCGCGGTGAACTGGTACAGATTCTGGCTGACTGCAAACTGATGCCGGGCCCGCCGATTTATGCGGTCTACCCGGCGCGCGACTGGCTGCCGTTGAAGACCTCAACGTTTATTCAGTTTTTGCAGGAGAAGTTACAGAACTAGTTGTGGATTGCTACACAGTGGAATATCATTACTTAGCTGAAAAACGACAAATAATTGACTTACTTAGTCAAATTACGACAACTTACCGGACTATGATCTCTTCCTTAGTTAGATTGCGTCAACCAATCGAGGTCTTCTTCGCGACGGAAGACCTCGTCCAGTCACGTCAGCTCCAACGCAATGCGCAAACCGGCGTTCTTTTCAGAATCGCATCAGGTATCTATGTTCTCAATGGGGACACCGAAGAAATCGAAGGACGGGTCAAACGGAACTGGCAGCGTATAGCCGGTCACCTTTTTCCCGGAGCGGTGGTTTCTCACATCAGCGCCTTCTCGCAAGGACTGACAAAAGACGGCTATCTGACCTTGAGTCACCCTACCCGCTTCAATAAAAGTATCCAATTGCCAGGTATCACCTTGATTTTACTGAAAGGTCCGCTCCACATTCACGGCGATTTCGCCTTGGGCGATTCAGGATTATATTGGTCGTCCCAGTCCAGAACGTTGTTGGAAAATCTTGGTCGCTCTCTGAAAAATCGCCCGACCAGAGCGGGTAAAGCAGCCGTCGAAGAGCGTCTTGCCTCCATCTTAAATGTCGACAAGGAAGAAGGTTTGAATCGAGTCCGTGACAACGCCAGAGAAATTGCACCAGCCATGGGTGCAGAATCTGCATTTAATGAACTCAATGTGCTGATTAGCGCATTGCTCAAAACGCATAGCCAAGGCGTGCTAAAGACTAAAAGTGGTCAATTGATTGTGAAAGGTACGCCAACTGATACTGAACGTCAATTTCGATTCGAGGTCTTGGCCAGCGCATTGCGCACAACACCGCTACCGCGCATTAAAGAGATTGCCGGTGATGGTCAGGAAAAAATTAATTTCGCCTTCATTGAATCCTATTTTTCAAACTACGTTGAAGGTACCCGGTTTTCCATTGAGGAGGCACAGGGTATTGTGCTGCGCAATCAAATTATCGAAAGCAGGCCTAAGGATTCGCACGACATATTGGGCGTATTTAACCAAGCCACGCAATCCAGCTCCAGAGATACGCTGCCGCCGCCAGGAAGCGGATTTTTGACCGGACTTCAGGAACGACATCGGACTATGTTATCCCGGAGGCCAGAGGCAAGCCCAGGGGAATTGAAAACCAAAACCAACTGGGCCGGAACAACACAATTTGTGGAACCTGAATTCGTCAGGGGTACCATGGAAGCGGGATCGCAAATCGCATTAACAATACCAGAAGGACTGGCACGCGCAATTTTTTATGCGTTTCTGATATCTGAAATCCACCCATTTGTCGATGGCAACGGAAGATTGTCAAGGCTCACGATGAATGCTGAACTATCGCGTCTTGGGCTATGTCGCGTCATTATTCCAACGTTGTGTCATCCACAGTATGTGGATTGCCAAAAGGTGCTAACTCAGAATAATGACGCCGTAGGATTCATCGCTGCGATTCGAAAAATGGCTGAGTGGTGTTCGCAATTCAACTATTCCGATGTTGATGCGCTGATTAAAAATTTACGGGCGTGTAACGCGTTTGAAGAATCGCCTACGCGATTTAAATTACTTAATATATGAAGCGCGCCTCAGCCGGCGCGCAATCCGTTAGCCCAATAAATAGTTATCGAACATTTGCCTTTCTAGCGGTATTCAGCAAGCTAATCAAAGATTCTCTTGTTGTTTTTGGCCAGACCGCGTTACCGCAAGCAGGATGAATTTCATCATCAGGAACAGCACGAACAGCGTCGCCGCCAGCGGCAGTACTGCACTAATCAGTGCGAGCACTATGCACAAAGCCAATATTTGTGACCAGCTGGCTTGAGGCAGCCATCGCATCAAATGCGCAAAAAATTCCAGTACAGTGTCGGCGAGTTGTTTTACAAGATCAAGAACGGTGTTGGCAGATGACTGTGTCATGATAAGAATCCTCTAATAGGGTGAAAAGATTGGGCCCGACTAATGTGTGAACTGGGCAGTGAGCGAATAGTAGAGAAAGGCGCTGACACCAGCCACAGAGAAGCGACGGACGCGCAAAATGATGGGAGCAATGGTAAATAGGCGCGATAGCCGGGATTGTCGATTTGCGCCATCTACCCGGCGCTTATTTATTCTGCTCCTACTCCGCTTTGCGTATCTGCTCCAATCGCTCCTCCGTTAACGGATGGGTAGACAGATAAGGCACAGGCTCATTCCCCTTGGCCTGTTGCTTGAGCTTGGCAAAGACCAGCGCCAGGTTCTCAACTGGAATGCCATTATTTTTTAATACGGAAATGGCATAGGCGTCGGCGTCACGTTCCGCATCGCGCGAATATTTTAAATCCAGTAACAGTGTGGGTATGCCGGCAATGACGCTGGATACGTCACCAAATAGCATGGTGGCGCCAACCGCAATGGTCGAGTTTTGAATCAAGCGGCGCGTGAAATGATGTTCGATGATATGACCGGATTCATGCGCCAGCACCGCCATCAGTTCTTCATCGTTATCCAGCAATGTAACTATTTGATCAGTCACGACGATTTGTCTGCTTGGAAAAGCGTAGGCATTCGCGCCGGCTTTACTGCTTCTAAAAACCAGTTCAACGGGGGGACCGCCATCCTGAATTGAATGCAGCTGATCGAATCGAGTTCGGATGCTGTCCTGCTTTTCCGGGCTTAATTTCGAAGGCGTAAACACGTTTTTGTCCAAAAAATCCAGCGCTCCCATTCCGATGGTAGTCTCAACGCTGGCCGGCAAATTCCTGGCAATCACCTTGGCAGCCCAGGGCAATACAAACATATACGACAAAATCAAAAACGCGACGATCAGCAGTGCAAATGCAACGACCGCGCGCCAGCTGTGCTGCAACCTCACGACCAGTGAATCTTCAAACCCTGTCGTCGCCAACATGTCATTAAATCCGGCATGATCGCTCGATTCCAGATACGCTCCGTCCGGAAACGTAACTCGCCGTGCAGCGTACAAGGTGCGCTCGGAAACACGCAGTTCAGCAATAGAAATTTCGCGGCTGATGTCTCCACTAACCTGAGCCATGCCGTTGTCGACATGGAGCTGGACGTGGTACAGCCGCGAAGTTTTTCCGTCAAAATAGCTGGCACTAATCATACATGCATGATCGCATAATGGTTGCGCATCAGGTCCCTCGTATCAAGTCCATTTATAGCGACAGATCAAAATCAAACACATCTGCCACGCCGTCACCGGTTGCTGAAATTTGTTCTTCGGATGCAGCAACAAAATTATCGATGCTTCCATCGGGAATCAGCGTCATCGATTCAACCCGATATTTCAGATAACGTATATGAGCAAACGGAGCAAACAGTCCCAACGTGCATATCACGCCGAGTATATTGGTCACAACGATAAACGTCATCTTGCCCCATTTTAAATTTGACTGAAACCGATGACCGGCCAGCTCGGTATTGTTCCAGACAAGATTTTGAATCAAGGTCAAAAACAGCGGGAAAATGGCAAATATCCAGATATAGAGTGCAAATATGAATTTGAAAAAGCCGGCAACGATGCTGGGGTCTGGTTTGACATCTCTGGAGTGCGCAAAAAACACCATCAACCCGCTGCCAAAAACTATACTGATCGCAACCAGTCCGGCAATCAATGCGCCAATTCCGATCAGATAGGCGATATAAAACTCACCGACTTTCCCGTTAAACGAAAAATAGCTCGCACCAAAACGGCTCTCGCTGTGCTGAAATTTCTTGATGCGTTGATGGGTAAACGGTGCAAGCAAATAGACAGTAAACAGAGTCAATACCGGCAACAGCAGAAATTTCATATATGCCTGCGAAGCACTACCCCGAAAGCCAAATCGAATGCCACGATAACTGGTGTTGTACAGCCTGAATTGCAGACTCTTCCAGATCAGCCACGGCATGATTATCGCCATAGCCAACAACATAATCCCCACAAATCGAAACGAAGAGCGAATGGCCAAGTTATAAAGAGTAAATAACACAATCGCGATTACACGCCCCTTTAAAATGGCGATGGGATTACCGTGATAATCGAAACTGCTGTGCGCCACATAGGTATTGGAATAGAAATAGCGATTGCGACGAACTTTGGCCCAGGCAGAATAAATGCCCAGTGTGACCAGAGACAGCAAAATGTTAACGATCCAAATTCCAAAATACTCGCTACCGGTCCCCGTGAATGAAAATTTCTGCGGCGCGTCTTGTTCCAGTTGGTTTTCCAGGCTAGTCATGTTGATCCTTGTTTTTGTATTGCCGAAGTGGGAAATCTGAACTGTACATCTCGGTTGAAACAACTAACTTTTTTCAAACTCGCTGAGCATATAGTGAAAGCATGGAGGGTGCTATGCCCTAAATAGGGCATTTTGCGTAGGATTGTATTAAAAATGCTCAGCCGGCATGGTTCCGAGATAAAAAACGTCCGAATGAATCTCAAGCAAACGTTCGCGCTCTTCCCAGGTACAACGCAGCACGACAGTCAGTCGGTCTTCCCATAAGCGCACCATCAACTTGCCACGCCACCTCGAGACGGCAAGCCCATGATTATTTGATTTTACGTACAAACTCAAGATGAAATTGCGCTTTCTTATACGTCGAAACTTTGCAGCTGCAGGTTGAATTTTCCTATGCAGGAAATCGAACTGATCATATGAAGAATTCATGACTGTCTGGGTTGTGAAGAGACAGTCGAGGTTCTACATTGCAGCCAGTTGACTAGCGTCCTGGTGTATTAATAACAAAATGAAAGGAGGACATGCAATTTGCGTCACCCAAATACTCAACATTCACAGTATCAAAACGGTTTGCACTCCTCGTAAACAGCAGGCTGAGATTAGCGTGGCGGGTTCCATGCGCACCGGGGGACAATTCCCATCCCATATTTGTGCGTTCAATGGCCTCCGAGATTTTTTGCAAATCAATGCACATTGGAAGGGAAAATGGTTTATGTGGCTTACTTAGATTCCCCCATCTAAAACCAAAAATTGCGCCGTTTGGGGCAGTGGTCATTCCCAACGAAAACGACCAATCGACTCCTGCTTGTGTGTAAGACTTGTACCATCTAGTTCTTTTTCCGTAATGGGTGGACTCTTCATGGAGCGTTTCAGGTCCCACTCCGCCAGGATTGAGCATTTTTATTCCGAAAATAGCTTCCACTGTCTCTTTGGATAATTCCTTAGCCGGCATTTTTAGCACCTGCATCAACTTGTCTTGCATCTCGTCAGGCGTGAAAAAAAATGGGGATTCCCGATTATTTGAAGCTTGATTCTGGTAGATATTCCCACTATTTGCAGTCGTTCCAGTTTGATCGTCTTGCGCTATCGCCGCATTAAATGGGACGAACACCAGTAGGCAAAGCGAAGCTGGAAAAATTGATTTCATAGATGATTAACCTGTTGATCTCACATGTTCAAATTCCTGGGTATTAGCGGCAAATTCATACTTAATATTATCGAAGTGGTATTTCGCTTTATCACAAACCATCATGAATAGTGCCAATTGCTAGAATTTACTACTGACATCCAAATGTCAGCAATGTGCCGGAACCGAGCTGTCATAAAAACGCGTTGACTGACTCCTACCTCTTCACATTGCAGTCATTTGCAAGTAGAACACAGTAGCTCAAAATTCAGAAGTTTTCCGTCAATCATCTACAACGGAAACAACAACAGGTATTGGAAAAGGTCCGCATGCGTTCGGAGCATGCCCTTGTTCGTCAGACGAGATACATTCAATTGTTTGGTCGGATTACTGCTTGGTACAACAAGAACTAACCAGCTGATTTGCTGCAGCAGTCGCCGTGTTGATTTGATCCGGCGTCAATTTCCCTGTGAGTTCATTGATGTACTGACTGTTGAGGTCATCATTTCGTAATTTGGCTAAAGCAATTGTGTAGGTCAAGGCTAATTGCAGGTTTTGTTGCGCCATCTGACCGTTTGCATAGAATCCAGATAGCATGCCTATCGAACCTGTATCTCCTTGCGATGCTGCTTGTGTTAAATACCCAATCGCGTCTTTCTTCCATTGGATCACACGGGGATCATTCGGATCGATGCGCTCTGTATGAAAATTGTCGACACCTTCTGGCGGCTCAAATGCGAAAGATGTTGCTGCTTTGGGAACACCGCCCCTCACAGCAATCAATAAATACTCATGGCGCTCTCTTTCACTACCATTAAAATCTGCGCAAACACTCTTAATATCATTTACAGTCGCCTGATAGGAAGCGAAAACGCCAGGGTCGTTTGCAAGCGACATTTCCTTTATGTTCTGCTGCACTCGTGGCGCCATGGCGCAAATTGTTTCCGCGCGATAGATATTATAAGCGGCCTGTTTGTCTCCGCCATTGGCTGCGCCGTAAGCACGGATTAATTCCGATTAACGCTGCGTCGATTCAGTCGAATTTAAAATGGTTTTTCCAAAGCGCTCGCTGGTCCGTTCGTAACCCAACTGCTCGTAAAACAAATGAGCCTTTTTCAATCTCTTGTTGCTCGTAATTTCCAGGAGACCACATCCAGCGCTTTTTAAATATACTTCGGCAGTCTCGACTAGCGCGCGTCCGATACCTTGCCCTCTAAATTTTTCATCGACAATTAATGCCGTTATACGTCCGACGTAGTGCGGCCGGTGTAGCACAAACATTTTATGCAATGTAATGAGTCCGGCGAGATTCTCCTCGTTCTTGCGAAATACGAAAGCAAGATTCCCGTCTGATACCCATTTATCCCAACGTTCGTTAATTTCGTCGACCGAAGTGTCGTGTCCAAGAGATGTCAAAAGCCTGACTATTTCGAGCGCATCGGTTTGGGTTGCTTCACTGATTTCATTCATATTTGTCATTCCAAAAATTGGACTTCCGTACCAATGTCGGCTTGGTGCCGATTGTGCTCAGGAGCGGACATACAGTTAACGACACCTAATGCTCTTCGAAGCCGACAGTCAAAGGCATGTAATCCAAGTTAACTAATAAGACTGACCCGGCCAAAAAAACCAACGAGCACCTTCGATAGAATTATCGTCGCTAGAAGCGTCGGCGATGATATATGGGAGCAGCCGTTGTGTCGTCCACGCCCGGTTCGCTAGCATGATCGCCGCGCCAATTGCCAACAACAGACAACCAACGTAGATCGGACCAATGACAAAGAAACCTGATAGTACCTTTGCCTTGAAGATCAAAAAAGACAGAATTCCAATTACACAAAATGCAAATAGTGCTATGAAAATAGTGAGGGCAGGACGACGTGATCCCCGTACCGCGACACCTACGCAGACCAGTAAAACAAATTCAATAGGCAGCACTCTGTAACGAGCAACAATTTCCAGATAACGTGCAGAAGAGACGCCGACACCGGCCCAGCTGCATATAATTAATATCAACCCAAATGTGCCAGCGATCATTATTGCGATGGGGATGCAGGCAGTCAAAGTCGACGAAATGATATGCCAGCCGAGGCGGCCGCGAGGGAAGCCATTTGGAGCGAGCACACGCCGCCATTGCAAATCTTTGCAGATGACCGTAGCACTCGCAAAGATCGCCAGAATCCCTAAGGCGCCAACATATAAAAGACTAGTTTGGTTGCCCCATTGCCCATTTAATGCAAAGCTGCGCAAACCCATTAAATAGATCATCGGAACGCTCGTTGCAAAGGCTCGCATGACTGGTCCATTTTGTGCCTGTGCTTCGCGTGTAACCGCTGAATTGAGTACCGTATAACGCCTGGCATAACTTACATAGAGATGCCATAGATTGAATTGAACGCGCCGACGCGTTGCCACGCCATGTGGGGGAGATTTGCGCCAGCACCAGGCTAGCCTGATCGCCAAAAACGGCCAACTTAGCGCGATCGCCATGTGCCAGATGGTAGACATTAGCAACAATTGGTCTAGCTTGAGCCATACAGAAATCGTAATTAAAATGCTGACGCCTAAAGCAATGCACCATTGCCATGCCCAATGCCATACACCAAAATAAGATAATGATCCGACTACGCTTAGCGCCAGGACGATCGAGTACAGGGCAACGACAAAACTCCATGGCCATGTCGATTGCTTTAATGTAATAGCAATCGTTCCGGCCAGAACCGCCAATCCCCATTGAACGCAAATTGCTGTCAGCACGCGGCGCAACCATTCTCTCCACAGCTCGTTCGGTGCTTGCATGGCGCCCAGCACACGTGCTCCGTCCGCCATTGACCGCCCCCAAGCCCAGCCGCTGACAGCCAGACTACTTCCGATAGCTATGATTAAAACCGCTATGCCAGCCTGGCTGATATATTTCTGCGGGCTCACAAGAAGACCGCACCAATAGCATGCCAAAATAATTATCCAGAAGTAGCCAAACAGGATAGAAATATCCGGCTGTACTTTCAATCGAGATGTGTTCATGAATTGAGTTCGACAAAAAGTTCATCTAGCGACAGAGCATGTCCCGAATCGACGCAATGCGGCGCACGCCTGGTATCAATTACGGATTGAGCTCCGTTTCGACAAATTAACGCGGACGCAGGCACACCACTTGTATCGTTTGGAACAAGACGCAAATGTTCCAGCATTGCGTCCCATGTATCAAACAACTGCAAACGACCATTGCGCAAGAAAGCAACGTGTGACACCACTCGCTCCAGATCGCTTAAGAGATGGCTCGAAATAAGAATAGTAGGTTCAACATCTGAACTTGGTAGATCATCGGGCACATCATGACCAATGAACAGGGATCGCATAAAGTCGCGTCGGGTCATCGGATCCAAACTCGCCACCGGTTCATCGAGGATCAGCAGCTCGGGATCGTGGGAAAGCGCCAACACAACCGCGAGTTTTTGCTGGTCTCCCCCTGAAAGTTTGCGAACCGCACGCCCAAGTGGCAGATTCAGGCGCGCCGCAAGAATCAGGCAGCGTTCCTCGTTCCACGCAGGATAGGCGCGGCCTATCGTTTTCAAATGCTCATAGACCGACATCCATTCAAACAAGTCCGGCATCTGTGCTACATAGCCCAGACTCGCACGCACAGCTTCCGTCAACTCGAGGGATGGGCAACCGAGCAAATGTGCGGTTCCGGTGGTAGGCGCAGTTAAGCCGACCAAACAGCGTAATAACGTTGACTTACCGGCGCCGTTTCTGCCAACCAATCCAACGACCGCGCCCCGCGGTATGTCCAATGAAATACCGTTTAGAACAGTTTGGTAATCGCGCTGCAGACTCAATTGCTGGCAATTGATGACGCCTTCTTCTCTAAACGGGATCGTTTGATTCATTATTTTTCCATTTATTCAAACATAATTTAAATTCAACAAGCGCTTCGACGTCGTCGATGTTCAGTTGGCGTGTGATTTGGGTGGCGGCCATCAATGCTGGCCGCAACAAGGCCAACCTGTCCTGGTGTGCTGGCATCGAGTCGGATATAACCATACCTACTCCGCGTTTCCGCGTAAGAACGCCCTCGGTCTCAAGCATGCTGTAAGCCTTGCTGACGGTCATTGGATTAATAGCATGTTGAAGCGCGACATTTCGCACCGACGGCAAATCATCTCCTGGACGCAGCTGCCCGCTGGAAATGAGAAGTCGCACTTGTTCGACGATCTGTCGATAGATCGGCGTTGGAGATGCAGGCGTAATATCAAAGTTCATAGTGAATTAGTGTATCACTACAATAATACACTTTGCAACAAAAAATTTATATTCTGCAATGGCATACTTAATCTCAAGTAGTACATCAAGAACTATTGAATGATATTCACAGGCTAAATGGCAAAAGTATGGGGAAATGCCCCCCGTCCGATACAGACACGTGTTGCTCCACTAGCTTCCAACCGCTAGCTAATCTGATCGGATGTATCGGCCATCTGCTTCAGATTGATGTTTTGGTCCGAGCTGCGGCTACTTCCTCGCCTGCACATACGCAATAAACGCGGGCATGGCTGCTTCGCTCTCGGCGGCGATTTTCTGCGCGTGCGGATTTTCACCGAGCTGCTTCAACAAGGCGCGCGCTTCCGGCAGGTCTTCCAACGGATCAAACTGAAACAGCTTCATCGCCACCTTGGCGGCAATGCCGACGCTGTAAAAGAAATAGATATCGGCCAGAGTGAAGCTGTTGCCGGCTACGTAGGGAGCAAATTTGGCGTGCCGTTTGAGGGTGGCGAAACCGGCGCGCAACTCGATCTTTGCCTTGTCCTTGATGGCCTCAGGCACTACGCCGCCGAAAAACACTTCGGCAAAACACAGTCGCGCAGGCAGCTCGATATACAACTCAATCTCCTTTATCAGCGTGCGCACCTGGGCACGCGCAAACGGAGCGGCTGGCAGTAGCGGCCGCCCGCCCTGGCTTTCTTCGAGATAGTCGAGAATCGCGCTGGTCTCGTTGATGTAACCGTGCCCAGTCTCCAGGAACGGGACCTTGCCGCGCGGACTATGCGCGAGAAACTCCGGGGTGTTGCTGGGGTACTCCGTGACGATCTCGAATTCAAGACCCTTTTCAAGTAGCGCCAGATGAACCATGTTGAAATAATTGCTGACGGCGAATCCGTGTAGCTTGAGCATGACAGCCTCCCTGTTTTTGAATAGCAACCGTTTTGACACACCCTGCACCGAAAGTACACATTCATATTAATCAGAATCTTCGCCGCGTTGCAGGAGAGACACACATAGGGTCGTTACAAAACTATGCGCCCCTACCGCTTGACATGCAATCAGACCACTACTAGCATTCACCACTGAATTAGTCAGACCAATTTAATACCGGACCGACCAATTCAAGAAGCAAAGCTAATAAAATCAAATTTGCCAACCTCATTTAGGAGACACCCAATGAGTAAAATCCCTAGCATCAGCACTTACGTTTTACCTGCTGCATTTCTTCTTGTTCACTCAATCGCCGGCGCGCAAACTCTGGCAACCGGCGATAGCCGCACGGTCACGCAGCCTTCCCTGCCGACGGTGTGCCAAACCTTGACGGCACAATTTACCACCGCCTCACGCGCCTCGCCGCCGACCTCGGATGACACAAGCCGCATCCAGGCAGCGCTAACCAGTTGCGCCGGCACAGGCCATAGTGTTGTGCTGGCTGCATCCGGTTCCAATAATGCCTTTTACAGCGACAGTCTGACTGTCAGCGGTGAAGGACTGGTCATCGATTCTGGCGTCACCCTGGAAGGTAACAACAGCTATTCCAGCAACGCGCAATTGATCGACGTCACCGGCACAAACTCCTCGATCATGGGCCCGGGCTCCATAGACGGTCGGGGCGACATCATTACCGGCACGCCACGTCTGGTGCAGGCGACCAACATTAGCAACTTCATTGTCTATAACGTGACGTTGGCCCAAGCTGCGCACCCGAACCTGTATGTGCAAGGCGGAAGTGGCTTTACTGCATGGGATGTGTCAATCCGAACCCCGGCAACCCGCGCCAATGCCGACGGCATTGATATCGACAGCTTGACCAATGCCACGGTCTACGGTTCTTCGATCGAAGCCGGCGATGACGGTGTCGCGATGAAAACCAACTCCGCCAACGTCTCGAACGTGACGATCAGCGCCAACAGCCTTTACGGTACGCACGGCCTTTCGATCGGCAGCATCGGCGCGAACACCGTCTCGAACATTCTGTTCGAGAACAATTATGTCTACGGCGTTGATCTGGACGGCAACGCATCGACTGATGCCAACGCCATCAATGTCAAGACCGATCCATGCACATTGACGGTGAAACAGGTCAGCTACATTAACACCTGCATCACCCAAGCCAAGCATCTGATCATCGTGAATACCGACTACTCAAGTTGCTCCGCCGGTGGCAGCCCGACGGTGTCAGACATTGTGGTCAATGGCGTGTATTCAACCGACTCCCTATCAGGAGCCTACACGGAAATTGCCGGACAAAATTCCAGCTATCCGGTGCAAGCCTACCTGGCCAACGTCAGCCTGGATGCGACTGCACAAAGTAGCGACAAGTACGCCACCGTGTATCTGGACAATTCAAACGATACGCCATCCGGAACCGGCGTAACGACTTCCAGCTTCACCACAAGCGGCAGCGTGCCTAGCTGCAGCAATTTCTAAGGGAGTGATGCCTGTGGGCGGGTGGAGCAATTCATCCGTCTGCTGTCAGTCTATGTTTTAGATTTAAATCGTGGCTTGAATTCTTGACATTGCAATGTTTAAATCGCGTGTTGAAATCGTGCTTTAGCATCATGCTGCAGAGTTGAATAACATGGCAAATTTTCCCGGAAAAAGTCGCGCCGTCCTGTCGGCAGTCATCGTCTCCGCGTTATTACTCGCGGTACTTTATGCATGGCAGCCTGCGCAAGAATCAACAGCTCACAACGCAGCAGCACCGTCCCATACTGACAGGTTCGGACCTGGCCTGTTGACTGGTTCCACTCCAGAGTTGGGCACTCAAGGCGGAGGTTTGGCACCACCCGGGGGCTTGGCCGTCAACGACGCGAACGGCGACTTGATCGTCAATACCGCTCTGCATGATGTCATCGACTTTTTTCTGCTGGAGCATGCTGACGACCAGGATGCAAACCGATTGCAGCAATACCTGAAAAGCACACTCCCTTCCCCTGCGTTTGATCAGGCAATGCGCATCGTCGCGGCGTATCGTGAATATATGAAGGAACATGATGACTTGCTGGCGGTGCAGAACCTTGACTTGTCCGATCTGAATCGGATTGCTGACTGGCGCACACAGCGTGATCGATTGCGGCAACGCATACTCGGCGACCAGGTCGTCCAGGCGTGGTATCAAAACGACGATACACAATTGAAGCAGGCGCTGGACGAATTACAGCAACGCAGCGATATGGCCAGCGGTACGGCAGCGCAACCGCCGCAACCAGGCGCTAGCCCGCCTCGCCCGGTTCCGCATTGGCGCGATCCAGACAAGGAACAGCAGCACATCCGGCACCAGCAGGAACTGCTCCAACAAGCCAGTACCCGTTATGCTGACCTGACCCGAAATTGACCGGCATCGCGCACGCGATCGCGGGAGGTAAGCTCTCGCGATCACAGCTGCGGTTATTGAAGTTGCCGCGGTGCGCTTTCAGCAGCATGCCTTACCGGATTGTCGACGACTTTAGGCTGCGGATTATCAACAACAGTGCCAACATACCAATCAGCAGTACGGGATTGGCGAACAGACTTCCTTCCGGTCCGGCAGTACCGCCGCTAAACTTGATATCGCCGATGGCATGCGTCATCATCAGATGTCCCTGCGCCATGTAACCACTGTCGGGTGTGCCATACAGGTAGGATTGTGACCAGTCCCACGCCACATGAAAACCGATACCCAACCATAACGATCCGCTCAGCCAGCGCAACAGGCAAAGGAATATGCCTGCAACAAATACGCCCATCAGGCCCATGGCACTTTCACCGGGATTCCCCAAATGCATAACGGTAAAGAGCAGCGAGAGGACCAGAATCGATGGCCAAGGACCGATGCCTCGAAACAGCGTATTTTGCAGATATCCGCGTATCATCATTTCTTCGCTGATCGCTACCAGCATAAATCCACCAAACCAAAGCGTTCCGTAGGTAAAAATTGATAGGCCCTGCAAAGCAATCCCGTCAAAGGCCAGGTATCCGCAGGCATATAACAAGCCGACCAGCGCTGAAAGACTGACAAACCCGGTCGCCATGCCAATCACAAAATTCCGAATACTACGCTGCCCACCCAGTCCGAACGAACCAAAAGGTTTTTTCTCGATACGCGCCATTACAGCGGTGGCGATGACGGTCATTGCAAGCATGACAGATTCGCTGATATAGCTACCTCTCAACGACATTTCGTCTGAGGGCGGATGTTTCGGCAAATGCAGCATGTGCGCAATCAAATTCACAGCTAACGCAACAGCGGCCATTACGGCAATAAACAGCAGCGCGCTCCAACCGGCGCGCAATCCGTTAGCGCCAATAAATACATGCCGTACTTTTCCCTTTTGGGTGTTATTTAGCAAACTCATCAAAGGTTCTCCTTTTATTGTTGTCGAGGTATTAAACAGACGCCGAGTGTACGGAAACAGGTATTACGCTGTCATTCGGTTTGCGATGAAATGCAGATTTGCGCGCTTGAGCGGGACAAATTAGAGCAACTTGCCTCATCCAACCTGCAACAATTAAATACGGCACCTTGTTCAGGCTACTCATTCAGACTATGCTGAAAGGATAATCGGGTTTGACAGGTCACGATTATTCAGTCGGTCACATTGTTATTTTGGAAGCATATGCATTCAAACTCGACTTTCAGATTATCGCTCAATGCGACCAACCGAACCAATCTTCTGCTACAGATTGCCGTTCCAGTTCTTCTTATCGTGTTTGCGATTGTATTTCAGATTAACAGCCTGAATGAAAGCCGCGAGCAGCAATTGATGCGCACACGGTTAAGTGCTCAGGATCTGGGGGCAACGCTGGCCGCCAGTATTGCTGGGGCGTTTCAAAATATCGACCTCACTTTACTCTCTGCGTCAGATATTTTGCGCAATCGATCATCGCTGTCAAACATCAATCGAAAAAATCTGACCCGCACGTTAAATGAGCTGCAAGGTCGCGTTCCAGAGCTTATTTTATTAAGTGCTGCAGACCAGAATGGTGATGTGTTGTACGACACTGCCACAAAAAATGAAGAAAAAATAAATATCACTGACCGCATGTATTTTCAGCGGCTTAAAGACAATCCCCACGCCGGCATGGTGATATCGGAGCCGGTATTTGGACGACTCACAAGAAAATGGGTCATCATTTGCGCACGTCGTTTTAATTCATCAAACGGCGAATTCGGCGGCGTTGTTTACGGTTCGGTCGAATTGGAAGGATTAACCGAGAGACTGTCGGGCAAGGAAATGACACTCAATGAGGACGATGCATTTGTGTTACGCGACGACCAGTCCAATGTCATTATTCGCTTCGCCCACGGCAGACAGGATATGCAGATTACCGGAAAAAAAATAACCTCGCCGCACATCGTCGCATTTGACAAATCAGGAGCCACATCGGCAACCTATATCGGCAATTCCGTGATTGATAACGTTGAACGGATTTTCTATATGCAACGTATCCGAAATCAAGCCATGAGCATCAACATCGGTCTGTCCATCGATGACGCACTAAGCGACTGGAAGGCCGAGTCGCAAAGAAAATGGCTAAGCACCAGTCTGTTCATCTTGGTAGTAATTTTGAGCTTTATTCTGATTCACGTCGAACAGGGTAAAAAACTTAAAGTCATCAAAGACCTTGAAGGTACCGGTGACAAACTAAAGCAACTCATCACCTTTAATGAAGCTATTTTCTTGAATTCACCTCTACCCATCGGGGTATACACCGGTGACGGGCTATGTATCAAAGTCAACGAGGCGTTTGCCGGGCTGGTCGGTACCAGTCGGGAGATATTACTCCATCAAAATTTTTATCAACTCTGTGTCTGGGGAAATTCGGGATTGCTGGACGCATGTCTGAATGCGCTGGAAAATAACTCGCCCAGTGAGTGCGAAATAAACCTCATGTCCATCTACGGCAAACAGCTGGTCGCCGAATGTCATATTACGAGCATACAGCAGAACAATGAGAATCTGCTGCTGATTCAATTTGTTGATCTAACCGAGATCAAACGGATCAATGCCAAACTGGAGAACATTCTTAAATCCATGAATGAAGGTGTGCATGTCATCGACGAAAACGGCATCATTATTCTTGAAAACGACGCCGCAACGGCTATGCTCGGGTGGCAGGGAGAAAACATCCTGGGCCGTCACGCACATTTAACGGCGCACCACCATCGTGCCGATCAGTCCGTCTACCCGATTGAAGACTGTCCAATCACGGCGACTTTACGTGACGGGAAAATTCGCCAAATTGAAAACGACATATTCTGGCGCAAAGATGGCACGTTTTTTTCCGTTGAATATACCGTCACGCCGATCTTGAATCCGCAAAACGAAGGTCAGGCTGTGACGGTGGTGTTTCGCGATATCACGTATCGCAAACGACTTGAAGATGAACTACGCAAACAGGCGACTCATGACCCGCTGACCGGGTTGCCTAATCGACGTTTGCTGATGGACAGATTGCGGCAGGCGGTCAGCATCAACCGTCGTCAGAATACGCTTGGGGCATTGATCTATCTGGATCTGAATAAATTTAAAAATTTAAATGATACCTATGGTCATGAAGCCGGAGATTATTTACTGGTCGAAGTTGCCAACCGCCTGACCCTGATTACCCGCGAATCAGACACCGTAGCCCGTCTGGGCGGCGATGAATTTGTGATACTGCTGTTGGGGCTGGATATCGATTTAAATCTGACAAAAAGATATGTCGAGCTGTTTACAGAAAAGCTGAGTCGCAAGCTCAGCGAAGACTATGTGATTGGCACAATAGTCCATCCTTGCTCAGCTAGTATCGGCGTCAAGATTTTTTATGATGGGGAGCAGCCGGAAAAAATACTCAGGGAAGCGGATTCGGCGATGTACAAAATGAAGAAAGATCGGGAATAATCAGATTCCAAATCTTATTCACTCAAGACTTTAAAAACTCCTGCTGCAAATCGTTTAAAAAACGTCGGCCTAATTCAGTGGGTCGTATCACTTGGTGGTCCCGGTATAGCAATCCTTTTTTTTCAGCGCTTTGCAAAGACTGCTCGATGGCTGTCATCGCCATTCCGGTCCGCTCGGCAAACAAATTTACCTGAAATCCCCTGGTCAGGCGCAGCGTATTCAGCATAAATTCAAAGCCCATCTGGTCGCGCGTGATTTCTGCTGACTCCTGAATTTCCCGGCCTTCCAACACGGCCTGCATATACGCTTTGGGATTTTTATGGCGCATCTCGCGTATCACGCGATGCGGAAAAGACAGCTTGGAATGCGCGCCCGCGCCTATCCCCAGATAATCGCCGAACTGCCAATAATTCAGGTTGTGACGCGCCTGGTGTTTAAGTTGGGCATAAGCGGAAATTTCATAATTTTCATAACCGGCACCCTGCATCAATGCGGTAATCTCATCCTGCATTTCAGCGCTTTCATCATCATCCGGCAAGGCAGGCGGATATTTCGCGAATAAGGTATTCGGCTCCAGCGTCAGATGATACAAGGACAAATGCGGTGCGCCGGTGGCTATCGCGGTCTGCACATCCAGCCTGGCCTGTGCCAGAGTCTGGTTGGGCAAGGCATACATCAGGTCGAGATTGAAATTATCAAAATGCGTTTGCGCAATGTCTATCGCGCGACGTGCCTCGTCGCCATCGTGTATCCGGCCCAGCGCCTTAAGATGATGCGAATCGAAACTTTGTATGCCTATCGACAGACGGTTCACGCCGCTAGCGCGATAGGAGCGAAATTTTTCGGCTTCGAAAGTGCCCGGATTTGCTTCCATGGTGATTTCGACCGCGCCATCCAATGGCAGCAGCGTGCGCACATCTGACAGCAAGCGGTCTAATCCTGCCGCAGATAGTAAACTTGGCGTGCCGCCGCCGATAAAGATCGTGTAAATTTTGCGTCCCCAGATTGCGGGCAGTGCACGTTCCAGATCAAGTCGTAATGCGGCCAGATAGTCTTCTTCGGGAAAATATCCGGGTTTGGCTTCATGGGAATTGAAGTCGCAATACGGACATTTCTTAACGCACCACGGGTAGTGAATATACAGCGACAGAGGTGGCAATGCGGATAAATTCAGCATGCCTGGCTGCATAAACTTTTGGGCGATGTTGGAATTTAATTCGGCAGGTTTGTTGCGTTGTTGCGGTGAGTCTGACACTGGTTTGATCGGGATAATCATTTTAGTTCGGCTAACTTTTCAATCAAGCTCTTCATTGCAATGCCGCGATGCGAGAATTTGTTTTTTTCAGCCGGCAGTAGTTCTGCGGCAGTTTTACCCAATGCCGGCAACCAGAAATGGGGATCGTAACCGAAGCCATATTCCCCTCGTGGTTCAGCGCAGATTTCGCCATTCCAGCGTCCGTCCGCAATAATGGGCTGTGGATCGTCGGCATGTCGCAGCAATACGCACACGCTGTAATAGTAGGCCGTTTTATCGTCTATGCCGGCCAAGGTTTCAACCAGTTTTTGATTGTTACGCTGATCCGATTTCGGTTCGCCTGCATAACGTGCCGACAGCACGCCGGGAGCTCCGCCCTGCGCATTGACGCACAGACCGGAATCATCGGCCAGCGCAGGCAAGCCAGTGTGTCGCGCGGCGTGACGTGCTTTGGTCAGCGCATTTTCCAAAAAAGTACAGTACGGTTCTTCTGCTTCGCTGACGCCAAAGCTGGTTTGGTTATGCAGCTCGATACCGAGCGGTGCCAGCATGTCGCTCAATTCTTTGAGCTTGCCCAGATTGCCCGAGGCCAGTATTAACTTGTGCATGGTAAACAACGAAATAAACTACGAGAACGATGGATCAAATCCGGTTTTAATACCCAGCACCTGTTTTTGCAAAGCGATTAAATCGATGATGCCATCGCGCGCCAGATCCAATAAACGGTTCATGGTATCGCGATCAAACGATTCACCTTCAGCGGTGCCCTGCACTTCGACATATTTGCCGGTTTCGGTCATCACCACGTTCATATCGGTATCGCACTCGGAATCTTCTGCATAATCCAGATCCAGCACCGGCACGCCCTGATAGACACCGACCGAGATGGCTGCAACAAACTGTTTTAACGGGATGTTGAGAATTTTGTCTTGCGTGAGCAGGCGGCCGAACGCATCGTAGGCCGCGACCATGGAACCGGTAATGGCCGCAGTTCTGGTGCCGCCATCGGCCTGAATCACATCGCAATCCAGATGCAGGGTACGTTCACCGAACGCATCCAGATCAAACGCTGCGCGCAGCGAACGGCCGATTAAACGCTGTATCTCCTGAGTACGACCGCTCTGTTTGCCTTTGGCTGCTTCGCGGTCCATGCGGGTATGGGTGGAACGCGGCAGCATGCCGTATTCCGCAGTGAGCCAGCCCTGGCCGCGGCCTTTTAAAAATCCGGGCACCTTATCCTCGATCGAGGCCGTGCAGATGACTTTGGTGTCGCCAAACTCCACCAGCACTGAACCTTCAGCATGCTTGGTGTAATGGCGGCTGATGACCACTGGACGCAATGCATTGTTGTTGCGTTTGCTAGGTCGTTGAAAATGAATCATGTTGTGTTCCGTGTTATGAAGCTGGTCAATATTGTCTAGGTTTTTGAACCTACTTTAGAGGACTTCTGAATCGCATTGCGAATTTCTTCTATCGCTTTTTCGATGTCGATTTCGTCAAACGTATCGGTTTCTTCTTCGCCTTCCTGTATGCCCGAACGTTCTTCATCGATCACGGTCGCCTGTATCGTCGTCGTCACCGTGTCGATAGGCAGGGTATGCGTCGTAATCGTCGATGGATTGTCGTCACCGCCCTCCCACATCATCGCAAGGCCAGTCACATTGTCGCTGTGTTTGCCGGCGATGGAGACTGCTTTGGTCAGCAAATCGGGAATCGCTCGCACTATTGTACGCTCCCTTAACTGCTGCAGGATCACGTGTTCGGGCAAGACCGACCACAATCCATCCGAACATAACAGCATAATGTCGCCCGGCTGCAAATTGACCCGCCGTGACATTTCAACAATAGGGTAATTCGGCGCGCCCAAACAATTGAACAGTTTATTCCGATCGGGATGCGTGTCGCGCTGCGATTCATCGATAACGCCTTGCGCAATTAATGTCTCAAGCCGCGAGTGATCCCTGGTGCGCAACAATAACTGACCGTTGCGCATCCAGTACAAACGGGAGTCGCCGCAATGTGCCCAAAATGCGGTGTCATGCTGAATCAGACAGGCGACTATGGTGGTACGTGGCGTATCGGGCAAATTGTTGACGACTTTATAGCGATGGATTTCTTTATGCGCAGCGATAAAGCTTTCTTCCAGAAATCGCTCTGGCCGGCCTATGCAGGGTTTGGCCTGCTGTTGAAATAGATTGCCGATGGTTTGCATGGCAATGGTGGCGGCCATCTCGCCCATGATGTGGCCGCCCATGCCGTCCGCCAGCAACAGCAGCAAGGCATCGCGGGTGAAACAGTAGCCCATGCGATCTTGGTTAACTTTTCGTCCACCAATATGACTTTCTTGATATACGGAGAAACGCATCGTCGTGTCCTGGTAGCGGGTATGACTGACTCTGTACCCTGATTGGCTAAATTGAATTGCCTGAAATGGTTTTGCTGTCTATATCAGGTTGTTTATTGGGATGAATTCCATCAATCAGCTTGTTCCAGAAAAGTTTCACCTTGTCCATGGGAGTCGGTTCTTTTTTCTCATCCATTTTCAGCATTAACACTTTTTGCAATGCGAATACGCTGGGCGGTCGCTGCAGCGGATCCAGTTGCAGGCACCAGCGCACAATTTCAATTAATTCGGCGGAGTACGATTCGTCCAGCTTGCGATAATGCCGCTCCATTTTATCGCTCACCTTGCGTTGATCCGACGGCTGCGGAGGCGCTCCCGCCATACACGCAAACATCGCCGCGCCGATACTGTAGATATCGGTCCACGGTCCTAAATTGGCGTGCTTTTCATACAGCTCGGGCGCGGCAAAGCCGGGCGTATACATCGGATACAGTTTCGGCAGATCGGTACGCAGGGTTTGTCTGGCCGCGCCGAAATCCAGCAACATCGGCGAACCATCCAGACGCAGATAAATATTGGCCGGTTTCAGATCCAGATGCAGCAGCTTGTTGGTGTGCACTTCGCGCAAACCGTTTAACACCATCGAAAATACTTTGCGGATAAACCGCTCTGTGACGATAGGACGCTCCGGCTTGTCGCGACGACGTAGTATATGTTCCTGCAAGGAGCAGCCGGATTCATACGCCATCACCATATACACCGTGTCGTTGGCGCGGAAAAAATTTAAAACGGAAACCACGTTCGGATGCGAAATACGCGCCAAGGCACGGCCTTCTTCAAAGAAGCACTTCAATCCGATCCGGTAAATGGGTAAATTTTCAGGTGAGATGGCTGGCGACAATTCGCCGATCTGGCGTAGCACTAATGAGCTAGGCAAATACTCTTTGATCGCAACGGGAACGCCTTCTTCATCGGTAGCAAGGTAGACGATACTGAAACCGCCGGACGCAATTTTCTTTACGATGCGATAACCAGCTATTTCCAGTCCGTCGGGCAGTGGGGCGTTGTTTTGTGCAGCCATATTTGCAGCCGTTTTCCTGTTTAAAAACTTCTTACCGATTTCAAATTTGCTGACTATACTTAAGCAGGTTGGGCTACGCTTCGTAGGTTGGGCTACGCTTCACCAGCCCAACATTCCGCACCCAAATTACCGCTACCTTCGATCCAAAAAACGTTGGGCTGATGAAGCGCAGCCCAACCTACCAACGAAGCGTAGCCCAACCTGCCAATCCGAATAACAAGTATACTTCGTGAACATTAAAACTACGCCCAACCAAGGATAACCGTGAGTATATTTAGCATGACAGGTTACGCTGTCACCAGTCGCGAAACTGAAGTCGGCAGCATGACTGTCGAAATCAAAAGCGTAAATTCCCGTTTCCTTGATTTGCAATTCCGGATGAATGACGATTTTCGTGCATTTGAACCATCATTCAGGGAAGCAATCATAACACGCATTATTCGGGGAAAAGTCGAATGCCGTTTTAGTTTTGCGCGCAAAGAACAGCAGCAAAATAACAAAACCTTAAACCCCGTTGTGCTGAGCCAGCTGGCTCAATTCCAACTAGACCTGCAAAAACAATTCCCCTCCAGCGCGCAATTAACACAACACGAAATCCTGCGCTGGCCCGGCGTGATCGAAGAAAATACCGTCTCCGATGAAAACCTGTCGGCACAAGCCATGGACTGCATGCTCAGCACGCTGGATGCATTTGTCCTGTCCCGCGAGCGTGAAGGCAATGCCCTGCAGTCTGTGTTAGTCGGCAAAATCAGCGAGATGGAAACCATCGTCCAACGGGTCACCCCCATTGTTCCACAATTAGTTGCCCAATTTCAACAAAAATCGATCAATCGGTTGCAAGAAGCGCTAGGTTTGACGAATGGGAACAACTTGCCGACCATATCGCGCGAGGAAGCGCTGGATCGTATCCGTCAGGAAGTCGCGCTGTATGGCATACGCATCGACATTGCCGAAGAACTAACGCGACTCTCCGGCCACCTGACCGAGACCAGACATATCCTGACCAAAGGTGGGCAAGTCGGCAAGCGGCTCGACTTTATGATGCAGGAATTAAATCGCGAAGCGAACACGCTGGGATCGAAAGCGGCATTGAAAGAATTGGCTGACGCAGCCATGGAATTAAAACTGCTGATCGAACAAATGCGTGAGCAGGTACAAAATTTAGAATAATTTTTATAGGATAGCGATGTCTCAACTTCATTCACATCCCGGTAGTCTGTTTATGGTAGCCGCTCCTTCAGGAGCCGGAAAATCAACGCTGGTCAATGCGTTATTGGCAAAAGAGCCCGAGATAAAATTATCAATATCGTTTACGACCCGGGCACCACGTCCCGGTGAAGAAAACGGACGGGAATATCATTTCATCTCGGTTGATGATTTTATTGCACGTAAAGATAACAATGAATTTTTGGAATGCGCCGAAGTGCATGGCAATTACTACGGCACCTCGCGAATTTTGATGAATCAATTTATGGCGGCAGGCACCGACATGCTGCTGGAAATCGATTGGCAAGGTGCGCAGCAGGTGAAGTCGCAGTATCCGCAATCCGTTGGAATTTTTATATTGCCACCCTCGTTCGAAGCATTGGAGCAACGCTTAATCAAGCGCGGACAGGATAGCGCCCAGACAATTAACCGACGTTTATTGGCGGCCGGAGGAGAAATTGCCCACGCTCCAGAGTTCGAATATGTTATTATCAACCAAGAGTTTGAAGTAGCTTTATCAGAATTGGTGGCTATTGTTAAAGCAACCAGATGCCGGTTCAACCAGCAAGCGGCAAGAAATTCTGATCTGTTTGCCCAATTCAGCATACATGCCAATCCGGTTTAATTCTTCACTACCACTCACTTATTTCTCTAATCAGCAAGGACTACCATGGCCCGTATTACCATTGAAGATGCATTAAAACATATACCGAATCGCTTTCAACTCACGTTATGCGCAACCTATCGTGCGCGCCAGCTTCTGCAAGGCCATACTGCAAAAATCGATTCGAAAGACAAACCAACCGTGACCGCCTTGCGTGAAATCGCCGAAGGCAAAGTTGGTATCGAAATGTTGAAAAAAGTCCCACTCTGATCGTCAGCTTTGAATATAATTTAATTCAACTGTCCGCATGCCGTGATGATCCCGCCGACATCACGGTGTCGTAATAATAGTAGGTTCTTGGTTTTAAAATAATTTCATCTTATTTTTACGAGATAGCATTCCTTTTCTAACGCTTTGTGACCGCGAAGGCAAAGCGTGCGTAGCATCAGAAAAGATCTAACGTTAACTGTAATGTTTTTTATCTTATCTAAGAATGAGTCTGACGCCATCCGAACGCACTCCTGCATTAACTCGATCTCGAGCTAAAGGGAAGAACTCGTCAGTGACCAAACCAGGCATACTCATCAATCCCGTCATCGAACCAAACGAACTGTCGCAACCAGACTCACACGCTTCCATCTCCCATTTATCAAAAAAACTGGCTGCCTATCTGTCGCCTAACGAATTGGTGAGTGTCAGAGAAGCGTTTCGGTTTTCGGATGAAATGCACCTGGGTCAAATGCGTCGTTCCGGCGAACCGTATATTTCACATCCCATCGCCGTGGCCGAAATCTGCGCAGACTGGAAGCTTGATGCGCAGGCCATCATGGCAGCGTTATTGCATGACGTGATGGAAGATCAGGACGTAAAAAAAGAAGAACTATTAGAGCGATTTGGCGCACCGGTAGCGAGTCTGGTCGACGGCTTGTCCAAGCTGGAAAAAATCGAATTTCAAAGTCAGATTGAAGCGCAAGCTGAAAACTTCAGAAAGATGCTATTGGCCATGGCGCGCGATGTGCGCGTGATTCTGGTCAAACTGGCCGACCGTTTGCACAATATGCGCACCCTGTTTGTCATGACAGTGGAAAAGCAGCAGCGCATCGCCCGCGAAACCATGGAAGTATATGTACCGATTGCGCATCGCCTCGGCCTCAATAATATTTACCGCGAACTGCAGGATTTATCTTTCTCGCATTTGCATCCGCTGCGATATCGCACCCTGGCCAAAGCGGTCAAAGCCGCTCGCGGCAATCGACGCGAAGTCGTCAGCAAGATTTTAGATGCGGTGAATATTACGCTGGACACCGCAGGCATTAAAGCAGAAGTGTTTGGCCGGGAAAAAACGCTGTACGGTATTTATCGCAAGATGCAGGATAAAAATCTGTCGTTCTCTCAAGTGTTGGATGTCTACGGTTTTCGCGTTGTAGTCAATAATTTTACGGAAAGTTATCACGCGCTCGGTGTCTTGCATGGCTTGTACAAACCGATGCCGGGCAAATTCAAAGACTACATCGCCATGCCCAAACTGAATGGCTACCAGTCACTGCACACCACCCTGATCGGCCCTTACGGCACGCCAGTCGAATTCCAGATCCGCACCCATGACATGCACCATATCGCCGAATCCGGCGTCGCAGCGCATTGGCTCTATAAAGATGAACATGTGTCGCTGTCTGACCTGCAGGTCCGCACCCACGCCTGGCTGCAATCGTTACTCGACATTCAAAAACAGACCGGTGATTCTGCCGAATTTTTAGAGCACGTCAAAGTCGATTTATTTCCGGACTCGGTCTATGTCTTCACACCGAAGTCAAAAATTATTGCGCTGTCACGCGGAGCGACTGCCCTGGATTTTGCCTACACGATCCACACCGATATCGGTGATCAGACCATCGCCGCAAAAATCAATCACGAACCCGCGCCGCTGCGTACCGAATTGCGCAGCGGCGATATCGTCGAAATTATCACCTCACCAAATTCACGCCCTACTCCCAACTGGTTGAGTTATGTCCGCACCGGCAAAGCGCGTTCTGCAATCCGCCACTATCTGCGTACCGCCAATCTGACTGAATCGACCGAACTGGGACGGCAATTATTAAATCAGTCGCTCACAGCGCTCAATTTAAATCCGCGCTTGCCGGATGACGTCGTGGAAAAATTATTATTTGAATCCGGATCGAAGTCGATGGAAGAGCTGTATGCCGACATCGGCACCGGGCGTCGCATGTCGGCGCTGGTTGCCCGCCATATTATGGATTTGATTGAAGATGAACCTTCGTCGATTCCGTTTATGCAGCTGCTCAATGAAAATACAGCGGCCAATAAACTGGATCCGGTTATCATTTATGGCAGCGAAGGTATCTCCGTTGAACTGGCCAACTGTTGTCTGCCGATACCTGGCGATGAAATTATCGGTCAGTTAAAACGTGACCAGGGCCTGGTAGTACATGTCTGTGACTGTCAGGTCGGGAAAAAGCAGTTACAGAAAGAGCCCGATCGCTGGATAGACGTGGCATGGGGTAAAGATTTAAACCGTCGCTTTGACTGCAAGATCACTATTTTCACGACTAACGAACGCGGCTCACTGGCCCGCGTTGCCGCCGAAATTGGCGACTCAGATGCCAACATTATCAACGTCGAAATGGAAGGCAATTCATTCGATTCCTTATCGCAGATCTGCTTTACCATCCAGGTCGAAGGCCGCAAACATCTGGCCAGTCTGATGCGCAATGTTCGGCACATCCAGGGCGTCACCAAAATCATTCGCGGTCAGGTTTGAACGAAGGATTGTTTGACTTCGTAGGTTGGGCTACGCTTCACCAGCCCAACGTTCTTGATGGTGGATTTGTAGGTTGAGCTACGCATCACCAGCCCAACATTCTTGATGGTGGATTTGTAGGTTGGGCTACGCTTCACCAGCCCAACGTTCTTGATGGT